>JAEEGL013885222.1_pt1 | contig 26914 bp, 15 predicted proteins | sample 9134231 | NCBI WGS metagenome assembly JAEEGL01 (sample SAMN16246548, study PRJNA631951) | gut metagenome | biome: gut microbiome; feature: rumen; material: fiber-attached | host: Bos | place: Iran: Karaj | collected 2018-10 | reverse complement strand
GCTCCTGCCGCGACAGGTTCCGGGAGGATACCGGAAGTGAGCTCCCGGAGAAGGCGGACTGGACGGACCCTGTATACCGCCGCTGGGTGCGATGGAGCTACGCCCTGCGCGCGGAACTCTTCCGGTTCTATGAGTCGGCTGTCCGGGCGTGCGGAGGAGAGGACTGCCTCTGGTGCGGCATGCTGAACGCGGATCCCTTTGAGACCGGCGGGCGCTTCTACGACCTCAAGGCCATCGTCCCGGGCACGCGCATGGTTTTCTGCGATCATCAGAGCCGGTATCCCGGCGGCGGCTTCGGCCAGAATATTCTGAACGGCCTCCTTCTGAAGCTCCTCGCCGGCGGCAGAGTCAACGTCGCCGAGAGCATGGCGCACTACTACAAGGGCGTGCGGACCTTCCGGCTTACGGCGGCGACGCCGGGGGAGGCCAGGACGTGGATGAATGCCGGCGCGGCGGGCGGACTGTCCCCCTGGATGCACGTGATCAGCGCGAACCTTCTGGACAGAAGGCGCCTTAGCATCAGCGGCGACCTGCTCCGGGCCTGTGCGGAGAACGCTGACGTTCTCGCGGACCGGCGTTTTCTCGCCGAGGTGGGCATCCTCTGGAACCAGGAGACGCCGGTCTATTACGGGCGGGATGAGTCCTGGAATAAATGCGCCGCAGCCTTCCGGGGAACGGCTAAGGCGCTGATGGATGAGGGAATTCCCTTCCTGCCGGTGCATGCGGACGACCTGGACGCGTACCGGGACCAGCTCCGGGTGCTGATTCTTCCCAATCTGGCGATCCTTACGGACAGGCAGGAGGAGCTCCTTACGGACTGGATTGCCCGGGGCGGCCACCTCATCCTGACCGGCGACACCGGCCTTTTCGACGGGGACGGGGAGTGGAAAGGCCCCGGCCCGCTCTATGAGGCGCTGGGCGTGATACCGGGCAGGAATACGGCCGGGCCTGCGGTCGATCAGGACAACTGGGCGGTGCAGGACGGGCACTGCTACCTGCGCATCGTGGAACGCCCGGAGTATCTGACCTGCGGACTGGAGGAGACGGAGATCGTTCCGTTCGGCGGGACGATCCGGGAAAGCCGCTCCGACGGCCCCCTTAAGCCGGTGATGCGCTTTATCCCGCCGTTCCCGATCTATCCTCCCGAATTCTCCTACATCCGGGAGCCCGGGACCATCGCGGCGGTCTATGCGGGGGAACTCGCCGGCGGAGCAAGGATCGTCTACATGCCCGCAGGTATCGACGCGGCGTTCGGGCGGTTCGGCCTGCCGGATCTAAGGAGAGTGCTTGCCGGCGCCGTGCGCTATGCGCTGTCGGGGGAATACAGGGCAAAACTTGACGCCCCCGGACCGGGTATGGCCGCCTTCGTTCTCTCGAGGAGCGGGGAGCGTCTTCTGGCACACGTCGTCAATCTGGCCGGTGCGGGAGGCGCACCGGGCACGGTGGAGAACGTGCTGCCCTTCGGACCGGTCACAATCCGGCTTGCCGCAGGGCTTATGGGAGAGGAAGGCTGTTCCAAGGAGGCGCAACTCCTTATAGGAACCGGAACTGTCCGGGTCCTAAGGGAGAAGGACAGTATCGTTCTTGAGCTTGACCGGCTGGGAGAGCAGGCGCTGATTTCGCTTGTGTTTCACGGACACGGGGACGCATACGGGAACGGACGCGGGAATTAACACGGGAAAGTCAGCGAATCAAGAGTTCGGGCGCAACGGTTCGGCTTGCCCGCCGGAGCCGGAAGAAGAGAGGAAGGACCGATGAAGTACTGGTATCAGGAGCAGCTCCGTGTGCTGGAGACCGTCCTAAGGGAAGTGGATCTTGCGGACTACGACGCGGAGAAGGTCGTCTCCTACATGGTGGACAACGAGATGAACTGCATCGTCGTGAACGCCGGCGGTGTGATGGATTTCTTTCCGGACGCCACGGACTTCGGGCGCCCGAACCGCTTTATGAACGGAAGGGACTTCTTGAAGGAGCTCATCGAGGCCTGCCACAGGGAGGGAATTAAGGTCGTCGCCCGGGTGGATTTCCGGGGTGTGGAGAAGGAGCGGTACGAAAAGCATCCGGACTGGTTCGGTGAAAACGCCGACGGCACGCCCCTTACGGGCTGGAACGACCGGATCATCCGCCCCTGCTATTCCGCGGTCTACGGGAAAGAGCACGCGTTCGAATACATGCACAACCTGATGGGCCGCTACGCGCTGGACGGGGTCTGGGAGAACTGCATCGTGTTCGGCTACGGCCCCTGCTACTGCCCGAAGTGCCGCGAAGCATTCCGGGCGGCGACAGGGAAGGAGATTCCGGAGGGAGCGGAGTATCTCTCCGAGGAGTTTAGGGAGTACAGGATCTGGAAGGCCGGGCTTGCCCGCGGCCATATCCGCTCCATGCGGGAGATCATCAAGTCCTACGGCGAGGACAAAGCCTATGTCTCGGAGATCTTCGACATGGACCACGTGTTCTCGGCACTGAATTCGGGAATTGATCTCTACGACGCAAGGGACAGTTTTGACTTCCTGGTCAGCCCTCTCTTTATCGACGGGAGTGCCAGGGAGGACGAGCCCTACGAGGATTACGCCCATGTCGCGACGGTGATCCGCTTCCTAAAGGCGGTGGGGCCGGACAAGCAGTGCGTGGCCTTAACCGGCGGCAACGGCACCAGGCAGCGCTACGTCAAGGCGCCGCTTGCGGAGAGCCGGATCTGGATGTGGGAGACCATCGGCGCCGGCGGAAGCCTCTGGAACAACTACTTTAACGGCAGCTGCCCCGCGGCGGCGATCGATCGGAGAGCGGCGCACACGGAGAAGGAGTTTTTCCGGTTCTTAAAAGAAAACCGGTCGGTCCTCGACGGCAAAAAGCCCTGGGGAGAGGTGGGCATCTATTACTCCCGTCCCTCCAGGGACTTCTGCGGAAACGACGCGCCGGAGAAGGACGAGTACGGCACGTGCATCCAGGGCGCGGAGCGGGTGCTCAACAAGAAGCATATCCCGTACCGCTATATCCCGGATATCGACCTCTCCCCGGAGATCCTTAAGGGAATCCGGGTGCTGCTTCTCACCAACGTGGTCTGCATGAGCGAAAGGGAGATGGAGATCATCCGGGACTACGTGGCCGCGGGAGGAAGCGTGGTTGCCTCCTACGCCACATCCTTGCGGGATGAGCAGGGCAGAGCGAGAGAGGACCTGGGGCTCCGGGAGCTCTTCGGTGTGAGTTTTACGGGCGAGGTGAGGGACACCCGGAGGGACAGCTACCAGCTCATCCGGAACGCGGCACATCCGCTCCTTCAGGGCATGAACGCGGACCGGACCCGGATGGTCGCCAACGACGGGAAAACAATGCTCTGCAGGGTGTACGGCAATGCCCACGAGGGAGTCCTAAGTTTTGTGCCGGCGATCTATAACCAGCCGCCGGAGTACGCATGGATCCCCGAGACGGAGTGGGAGACGCCCTATGTGACGGTCACCGCGGGCACCTTCGGCAGAGGAAGAACCGTCTATTTCGCGAACCAGACCGACCGCGACTGCAGAATGCATCCCGGGGAGGACCCGGAGGACCTCTACGCGAATGCGGTGCTGTGGGCCCTTGGGACAGAGCCGCAGATGAGGGCGAAGGCGCCGGAGAGCGTCCATATTTCCGTGACGGCGGAAGAGAAGAAGGACGGAACGGAGGAGCGGATCCTTTCCTTCGTCAACACGACCGCCGGACCCTGGCGGCCCGTGCGGGAGGTGATCCCGGTGCGGGATCTGGAGGTGAGGCTTAAGGGAAAACTCGTCGTGGCCCGTCCGCTGTACGGCTCTCCGGAGATGTCCGCCTCGGACGAGGGAGAAGAGACCGTGATCCGCATACCGGAGCTCGGGGAATTCGCCTCGTGGGCGGTGACGCTGGGGCCGGAAGGGGATTTGTGATCCGGGCACAAAGATTGGATTGATCTTTGGTGCATGATCTCTGTGCCGTTTAAGGCGCCGGAAGCATAATCAATACAGTCCGGCGGCAGCGGCCGCACAAGACAAACGTAGGAAACTGCCTGTCACGAAGCGGCAGGCGTTCACCAATCAACAAGGGAGGTAACTATGAAGTACAGGAAGATTACTGCACTTGCTCTCGGAGCGGCGATGATGATGTCGCTTCTCGCAGGCTGCGCCTCTGCTCCCGCAGCGGCTCCTGCCGAGAGTGCCCCGGCCCAGGAAGCGGCCGTCGAGGAGAATGCCGGGGAGGCAGCTCCCGCGGAGAGCGCCGACGCGGAAGAGGTGACCACGCTCAAGCTCTACGGCCCCGGCCTTTTCACCGACGTAGGACCGGACGGAACGACGGATATCGTCACCGGCATCTCCAAACCCGGCTACAGCGTAGTCGTTGACCGTTGGAATGAGCTTCATCCTAACGTCAAGCTGGACATCGAGACTATCCCGTGGGACAACTGGAAGGCAGCTCTTCAGACCGCTGCTCTGTCCGGCGAGGTGGATATCCTCATCCACGGCGCATCGATCGTCCCGATCTGTGAGCCCTTAAACGAGTACCTGGAACGCGACCCCGAGATCAAGGATGCGGTCGGTATGATGGCCATGCGCAAGAACTCCGATATTGCTCCGTTATCCGAGTACGTTCCTTACGGCCTGACCATCACGGTTAACCCCGTCATGCTGGTCGTCGACAAGGAGATCCTTTCCCACTACGGTGTAGATGTCCCGGATTTCAATACCTGGACGCTGGACGACATGCTTTCGATCGCGCAGACCTGCACCGGAACGGATCCTGTCACCGGCAATCAGACCTACGGCATGCACATGATCGAGGCGGCGAGCACGAACAAGAACTACATCTGGGGCTCCCGCGCGTTCAACAATGTGATCTATGACTGGGGCGACACCCTCGGAACCACGAAGGTCAATTTCGTCAACGACACCACGAGAGACGTCCTGAACTATCTCACAGAGCTCGAGAAGTGCTCCAGCCCGGACTACATCGAAGGCCTGGATATGGCGGACGCCTATACCGAGAACAACTACAACGCCATGATGATCGTCGAGGGAATCTATAATTCCTACAACACGATCAAGACCGCCGGCCTTGAGGACAAGTACATGTTTACGGCTCTGCCCAAGATCCAGGGCGGCGAGTTCGACGGCATCACCTCCAGCCACATGGGCGACTGGAACATGGCCATCGCCAACACCAGCACCCAGAAGGATCTGGCATGGGAGTTCTTAAAGTTCATGGTGACCGATGAGGTCGTGCAGCAGTGGCTTCTCGACACCTACAGCATCCCGGCGAACAAGGAGGCGAGCGCGAAGCTCTCCAATTACATGCCCGCCGATTATTCGGATGCGATCTCCTATGTGGTCAGCACCAGCCCGCTGCAGTTCTCCGCTTCGGCGAACAACTGCTACGACAGCAGCAACTTCGGCACCTTCTCCAATGACCTGACCACCGTGCTGAACGAGATGTTCCAGGGCAACATGGATGCGGACGAGGCGATGGCATACGTGCAGAAGAACCTCGACGACTTCATGTCCACGCTCGAGTAAGACGACTTTCTAAGGATCGCCCTGCCGGCACCATGCCGCAGGGCGGTTCTTCTTTTAGGAAAAGTTCTGCCTGTACGAAGATAAAACCCCGCCGGAGCGGTAAACCGTGGCTCCGGCGGGGTTTTGTCTCTGTTAAAGCCGATGGACGATGACCGGAAGGGGCGGTCAGGAGGGCGTGCCCTCTCCGCCGGCCGCCTCCTTCAGATAGTAGTAGAGGCTGTTTAAGAGCGTCATGTCCCGGTGATCGTTGAAGGGGTTGACGTTCAGGATCTCCCGGATCTTGTTCAGGCGATAGGAGACCGTGTTCTTGTGGACGTGCATCAGCTGGCTCGTGTCGTTCAGGTTGTAGTTGGCGTCGATCACCGCGCCCATGAGTTCCATGAAAGAGTCCGTCTCCTTGCTGTCGAAGAGCTTTGCCAGGGGGGAGAAGACGTTCTGCAGGACGCTGCGGTCGCAGGAGGAGACGAAGTATTCCTCGAGGCAGTCGTAGAAGTAATAACTGCCGCTCTTTTTCCGGACGCTCATCAGCCACTCGCAGCAGCGGTAGCCGGTGCTGTAGGTGAGCATGTCGTTCTGGAGAGGGCCGATGTACACGCTGAAGTTCATTGTCATGGAGCGCAGGTAGCGCAGAAGCTCGCTGATCGCGTCCCCGGCCAGAAATTTGTACTGGCTTAAGATGTCGTCCTGCCTTTCCTTGACGGTGATGAACGCGATGATATCGTCGTTCTTCGTGCGTCCGATGAGGTCCTGGGAGGAGTGGTGGGCGGAGTTTTTGAGGAGATTGCTCATCTCCTCCGAGAGCTCCGCCTTCCTTGCATTTTCCGCCTCCACGTAGATCAGAACGGGAATGCGCAGGTATTCGGTATTGAGGTTTAAGCTGCCGGCGAGCCGTTCCAGCTCCGATCGGCTGAAGCTGTTGTTGTAGAGAATGTTGAACAGCAGCTGGTCCTTCAGGTTGCCCCTCTGGTAGCGCTCGTAGCGGTAAAACTCGTGCTCCAGCATGACTTCCACCGCCATCTTGACCAGCATGGTGAGGGACATGACCTCGTCCGGCTCCCCCGGAATGCCGACCACGCCCACCTTCTGCCCGTTGTAGCAGATCGCGGCGTTCACGCCCTTGCGGACGCCGGCCCAGATGCTGTCGTCGCTGACCGCGATGATCTCCTGGTTTTCACGGATGATCTGCAGGGCGACCTCGTGGAAGGTCCCGACGCGGTTCTCGTCCGTGCTCGCGATGACGATGCCGCGGTGATCCATGATATTCAGACCGTATTTGGTGTAGCCTGCGATCCGGTTGACAAAACTCTTGGCTAAGGTTGGGTCGATGATCATAGCTGCTCCTTGGGCAGACGGTCATACCTCTGCCGGTCCGTTTGCGGGTAAGCGGTGAACGCCCGGAGGCTACTGTACTTCGATGATCATGTCTTCCTCCATGGAACGAATGGTCAGCGTGTTCCCGGAGATGCGGATCCGCTCCCTCATATCCTCGTCGGAGGTCAGGGAAGAGGCCGAGACCAGCCTGGCGGGAGCGTCGAATTCCAGGGAGAGCGGGCCGACGGGAAGATAGTGCTCGAACGTCCCCGGAGGCACATTGCTCCCCGCGACGTTCACGAGGTGCAGCACTAGCCGGTCCTCCTTCCGCCAGGCGGTCATCAGGACCTGTCCCGCAGCGGAAGCCCGGAGGCGGACCTTGAAGCAGTCCTTAAGAGCCCAGGAGACCAGGCGGACAAATACCTTCCGCAGGTCCGGGATCCGATCCGTGCTGAAGCAGCAGTCCAGCTCGGCGGGGATGTAGACGGCCCGTGCCCCTCCGGACAGCTCGCCCGCGTAGGCGCAGGCAGTCCCGCTCACCTCCCGGATGTAGGAGAATTCCGGCGGGAAGATCGGAAACGCGGGGACAAGCTGCATCACGGGCTTCAGAGGGCCTTTCGAGGAGGAGTCGCGCACGGCGCCGCCGAAAGGGACGATCTCCGCGCCGATCTCTTCCTGCAGATTCACGGTGTCGTTCTCGCAGAGATAGAGATAATTGTGTGTTCCGGGGAAGGCCCAGTCGCTGGGGTTCTGCTCGATGGCACCGCTCAGCCGGTCGGCCGCGTCGAGACCCAGATATGCGAAGAGCCGGCCCGGCCCCCTCCATTCTCCGGCGGAATCTCTAAGAGCGCTATCGTCGGTGAGGATCAGGGATTTTCCGTCCTCAAGCCACCGGACGAGCTGCTCCTCGGTCTCTTCCTTAAGGACGGACACGTCGGGGAGGATCAGGCAGCGGACGCGATCCTTATAGCGTTCCAACTGGTCCGTGTGGATGGGAAGGAAGGAGATCCCCTCCTCCATCAGCATCTCGGCCGCGGCGCGGAACGCGCGGGACGGCTTGCTGTCCCCCTTGTTGCAGCCGTGATAGATGGCGGTCTCCTGGTTCCAGAGAAGGCCGACGTCGCCGGCCTCCGCAAGACCGTGGTGGAGCAGGTCCGGGGCGGCCTTGATCCGGCGGTAGATGTCGTCGGTGAGGGAGAGCTTGCGGGGATCGATGGTATTGGCGCCCACGATGTGCATCCAGGGGACGAACCCGCCGGAAAGGCCGGCCTCCATCCAGTTCCTCGCCTCCTGCCTGAGGGCGGAGGACACGCGGAAGGTCTTGATGCCGCGGTAATAGTGGGCCATGCTCTCCGGGATCAGGGCCTTCTCGTCGCTGAGCAGGTAGAGAAGGCGCCCGAACAGGATGTTGGCCGCGTTGCTGTAGCCGTGCTCGCGGACCTGCTGGTCGCAGAAGACGACCGGGGCATCCTCCAGGAGATGGAGGTAGTCGTAGAAGCGGCCGGAACTCCGGAAGGGGTCGCCGTTGACCATACCGCACCACAGGCAGTCATCGCCGCCGAGCTTTCGGGTGATGCTGTTGAAGTACCTGGCGATCTCGACGCGCCTGGCGTAGCTCCACTTCAGCCAGGTGCGGTAGACGGGATCGGAGTAGTCCGCCCGCTCCGGCAGGGAGGAGCCGCTATATTCGCGGAAAAGGCGCCGGCAGTTCCCGCAGTAGCAGATGGTATCCGCGCTGTTCCCGGTCCATCCGTTGTCGACAAATCCGTCGGGGTGGTAGGTGAGGATAATCTCCTCCAGCACCTTGGGGATGAATTCGCGGTAATACCCGCCGTTCACGCAGGTCACGAACCGGCCTCTCGAGAGAAGCGGGAGACCTTCGGAGTCCCGGCAGTACCACTCCGGGTACTGGTCGAAGAGTTCCCTGCTGGTTGCGTTGATGTCCATGCGGGCGATCACGGTGAGCCCGCAGTCCCTTGCAGCGTCATTCCAGACGGCGAAGTAATCCCGGTCGCCCAGATACTTGGCCTTGTACTGATAGGAGTATTTGGTGCGGTAGTAGGTGACGATGCCGCCGCAGTTGATAATTGCTCCCTCTACGCCGGCCTTCTTCCAGTAATTCTTCCATATTTCCACATCGCTGCTGACCGGATCAATCTCCGTGAGATTGATCTGTGCCCAGAGATTTGTGGTCTCATACCATGGAAGACTCTTTTTGGACGACTTCATGATCAAGATTCCTTTCCGATCTGCGGAAGAGCGCAGTATCAGCATTTACGGCACTCTATACCTTTACTATAAAGGTTTGCCGCGGATAAAAACAGAGGATAATACACAAGAGAAGACTGACTATTTGTGTCCGTGGAACAAAACCCGGGGCGATATTTGTCGGGCCATGAAAAGACAAGGAACAGCGGGCTTGGTAAGGTTAATGCGCAGGAGCAGGACTGCCGGACACGGCAGAGGATTCAGCCGGGAAGGGAGACAGTGCAGATGGAGCCGGAACTTGTAATCCGCAAGAAGTATTATCCGCACAGGGGAAGCAATTGTCGTCACACACGCAAACGGCCGGGACGCTGATTATGATGTGATCGCCGAACCGGAGCTGGGCGTATACCTCTCCCGGGGCGGAAGGAACATCCCGGAAGGCCCCTTTGGAGACCGCATTGTTATGGTGGTGGAAGATCGGGACGGAACGGTGCTGGATGTGGTAAAACAGAAGAAACCCTTATGAATCCGGCCGGGAGCCGTGAAGAGAGGCGCCGGGGAAGACGGCCAAGAAGGAAGGAAAGAGAGGAAGGAAGATGGCCTGGTGGCTTAAGAACAATCTGAGGATGATACAGAACAACCTTCGCGACATCGACGCAGAGCTGATCGATCCGGACCGCTATGTGGAGTGGCTTAAGGGGTTCGGCGCGAACACTGTCCAGATCAACGCCGCCGGGATTACTTCCTTCTTTCCCACGGAGCTGGACTGCCAGATAAGGAGCCCGTACCTTAAGGACGACTTCCTCGGCCGGATCGCTGCAAGGTGTAAGGAGAACGGTATACGGGTGATCGCCCGCTTTGATTTCAGCAAGACGGGGGAGGAACTGTACCGGAAGCACCCGGAGTGGTACGTCGTGACGCCTGAGGGCAAGCCTGTCGTCTCCGGCGGTACCTATGCCACATGTGTCAACAGCGAGTACCAGCGCAGATGCAGCCTCGAAATCATCCGGGAGGTCATTGAGCGCTACCCTGTGGACGGGATTTTCTTTAACTGGTTCGGCTATGTGAACCGGGATTACGAGGGAAACGAGTTCGGAATCTGCCAGTGCGGAAGCTGCAGGCAGCGGTTCAGGGAGATGTACGGTATGGAGCTTCCTGTAAAGCCGGATCCGCAGGACCCGGCGTATCAGAAGTATCCGGAGTTCAAGGAGCGGACCGTCAACGGGAATCTGGACGACATCCACCGGCTTGTGCGGAGCATCAGCCCGGAGATCGCGGTCAGCACCTACGCGGTCCACAACGTGGACATCGTGAGGAACGAGTCCAACTCCGCCCTGGACAGACCGCTTCCCTTCTGGCTCTACCAGAGCAGCGACAACGTTGCGCCGTTTGCGGCAGGGTATGACAACAAGATTACGTCAAACGTCGCGATCAATGCCGTAGAGATGCCCTACCGCTACATGGGCGTGTCGGAGGAACTGACGGCGGTCCGTCTGTATGAGAACATCGCGGCGGGGAGCGGGCTGGACTGGTGCATTAACGGCGGTTTCGACACCTACCCGGACCGGAAAAATTTCCCTGCGGTGCGGAAGGTCTTCCGGCATCACGAGAGATATGAGCAGTACTACGGCCATCTTGATCAGGAATCCCACGTGCTGCTGGTAAAAACCGAAGGGGCGGAGTACAGGGGCATCTTCCGGATGCTTAAGGAGGAGCACATTCCGTTTACTGTGCTCTTTGCCGGGGATCTGGAGCGGTTCGCCGGCTGTTATGACCGCTTCGACTTCATTATTCTCCCGGGTCTTGGGGAGATCACGGAGAGGACGGCGGACGCCCTTATGGAGACGTCAGCCTGCGTGATCGGCACCGGACTTACGCTGGAACGGAACCCGGAGCTTGTGCGGAGGGTGTTCGGAGCGGATCCCGGAGAGCGGGAGGAGTACGTGAGAGCGACCTATCTCCAGGCAAAGCCCGCGGAGCTGTTCCCGGACTTTGATGAGACGGGGCAGCGGTGGATCTTCCTCGCGGAGCCTTACCGTCATATCCTTCCCCTGGAGGGCACAGGCACGCTTCTTCCCCTGGTGAGGCGTGCGGCCTTCGGTCCCCCGGAGAAGGCGTTCGGCAACGAGGAGACCGGCGAGGGGCTGGTCTCTGTGAGGGACGGGAAGGTGTACTTTGGCTTTATGCCCGGAACTAACTACTATAAATACGGATACGGCGAGTTCCGGAGGCTGTTCCTGGATGTGATGGGCTCCGTACGGGAAATCCGCCGGAGTTACGAGACGGACGCCCCGGAGATGGTGGAGATCTTCCTCAACCGGAATGGTGAGCACACCTGGCTTCTGCAGCTGATCAATCTCACCGGGTTTAACGGCATGACGTTCTTTCCTCCTCTGGAGATACCGGCCATTCATATCCGGTTCAATGAGTTTGTACCGGCGGGAGTTCTGTCCATGACAGAGGAGGGGCTTAAGAAGGTGCCCTTCGAAGGGGAGCTCGCCGTTTCCTTTGCGCGGGGAGAGCTCTACCGCTCATATCTTATTGAGGAATAACCTGACGGACCGCCGGCTTATGGCACAGGAAAAGAAACGCAGTCAGGGAGGAATCGGATGGACAGCAGGAAATGGTGGCAGGCCCCGATGCGGGTGATGCAGTATAATCTGCAGGTTAAGGACACCCCCGGGATGGATGCGGAGCGGATTGCCCGTGAGACGGAGGAGCTTGGCTGCAATGCGGTTGTGATGAATGTGGGCGGCATCTATGCGTGGTATCCGTCGAAAATCCGCTATCATCACATAAATGAGTACCTGCCGGAAGGCCGGGACCTTCTGGAGGAGCTGACACAGGCCTTTCACCGGCGGGGCATTCGCTTCATCGCGCGGTTTGATTTCAGCATCGCGGAGGATACGGTCTATCTGGAGCATCCCGAGTGGTTCGCCAGAGGAGCGGACCGGCAGCCTTTCTTCCAGGGGGAGAAGCGGATGGGCAGCTGGTCGCTGTTCCTGACTACGTGCGCCTACGGGGGATACCGCAATGGGGAGGTCGCCGTCCCGGTCCTCAGGGAGGCACTCTCCCGGTATGATATCGACGGTGTGTTCCTGAACGCCCCGCAGGCAGCGGTCTGCTTCTGCGAGAAGTGCCGGGCAAAGTATGAGGAGAGGTACGGTGCAGCGATGCCGGAGAGCGCACCGGAGTTTGCCCAGGACTGGCTTTCCATGGCGACGAAGGACAACATCGCGAACCTTAACCGGGCGATCAAGGAGACGGACCCGGAGATTCCTCTCATTCTCTACTATCAGCCCTTTGCCCATTTCTCCGGAGGGCACTCTCCGAAGCGCTTCGACCGGGATTCCATCTATGACCGCTACGCCACTGCGGATCTGATCTGTACGGAGTCGCAGGACATCCTGTCCCGCGGGGTGAACGCCATACCCGGCACATCGCACACCGTTCTCGCTATGAAGGCCGGGCAGCGGGACGACGAGGCATTGAGGCCCTTCGGAATCATTCATTCGTGCCCCGGCATGGACTGGCGCCACATCGGGCTGCCCGAAGCGGAATATCTTCCGTGGATGGCACAGGTGCCGGCCGGCGGCGCCGTGCTCTGGCACTCGGTGACGGGCTATCCGGACAGCATCCTGGACAAGAGGGTGCTTAAAGCCTGCGGCCGGATCAATCACATGATTGAGAAGACCGAGAAGTCCATGGACGGGGCGAAGAGCTGCTCGGACGTGCTGCTCGCCTGGAACTCCGACCCGGCATCGATCAGCATGGGAGATGGTCTTGTGAAGAACCAGATCACCTTTGACCTGCTCCAGGACTACTCCGTGGATATTGAGAGAATGCGCCGCTTCCGGGCAGTTGTCGTCCCGGACGGCCTGCTTGGCCATACAGGACTTGCGGAGGCGCTCGCACAATATGTGCGGGAGGGCGGAAACGCCCTCATCGAGTGCAGTGATCCCCGGGCAGCCGCGGCGAACAGGGAACTGCTGGGCGTGCGGGAGGAAGATGTGAGGGGCAGCGAATACCTGGCGGCAGCATATTACCGGATCGAGGAGGCGGACGCCTTAGGGAAAGGATTCGAGGACACAGACAAGCTGGCCTTCCGGGGGCATATGGTGTACGTGAAGCCGGAGGAGGGCACAAAGGTACCTGCGACCCTGGTCCCGCCCTTTGCGCCGCCGGAGGCAGTGGGCAGGCCGCCGGAGCGGGCGTCGATCCCCGTGCCGCACACGGAGATCCCGCTGACTCTTGTACACACATACGGTGCGGGAAAAGTCGTCTTCCTGCCCTTTGCGCTGAGTGCGCTCCTCAGGGAATACCGGCTCGCCGACCACTTTGCCCTGCTGCACAATCTGGTGGAGCTCGTGCTGCCGGAGAGGAGGGTATCCGTGGACGCCCCATCCACGGTGCATGTGACCGCGTTCTCAAGGGAGGACCGGATTCTGGTGCACCTGGTCAACGAGACGGGTGAGCGCCCGCTCAGAGAGACGATCCCTGTGGGCGGCATCACCGTGAGAATCCGGGTGCCGGAGGGAAGAAGGGTTCGCTCTGTGCGGGAGGCGATACGGGGACAGGAGGCCGACTGGACGGAGGACGGAGGAGTTTTGGCGGTCCGGATCGCCCGGCTCGACGTGTGGGAGATGATTGACGCGGAGCTTTACGGAAAGCCCGGAAGCACGGGTTATGTACAGAAAGGAGCAGAATGAGAGAACCGATCCAGAAATATTTTCAGGTAGGCACAATCCAGTGGATGACGCATCCCGCGCGGTGCATGTCCCTTACGGACTCAGTGAGAGCCATCTGCTGCGATGAGTATTTCGAGGCGCTGGAAATCACGCACATCGAGGACCGCGAGGAGCGGGACAAAGTCCGCAGCATGCTGGAGCAGAGCCACATGAAGGTCTGTTACGGCGCGCAGCCCCGGCTGCTCGGGCCAAAACTCAACCCGAACGACATGGACGAGGCGGGGCGGAAGAAGGCGGAAGCGGTGCTCATCGACTCCGTGGACGAGGCGGAGTATATGGGCGCTTCCGGCATCGCATTCCTTGCCGGGAAGTGGAGTCCCGAGACGAAGGAAGAGCAGTACGGCCGGCTCCTTAAGACGACGAGGGCGGTATGTGATTATGCGTCGGGCAAGGGAATGAACGTGGAGCTCGAGGTCTTCGACTACGACGTGGATAAGGCAGCCCTCATCGGACCTGCGCCTCTGGCAGCGCGCTTTGCGGCCGACATGAATATAACGAACAATAATTTCGGTCTCCTGGTGGATCTCTCCCACATGCCGATCACCCACGAAAAGATTGAGTTTGTGATCCGGACCTGCCGCCCGTATATCACGCATCTGCATCTGGGCAACGCCGTCGCGGCAAAAGGCGCGGAGGGGTACGGGGACCTGCACCAGCGGTTCGGCTATCCGAATTCCGCGAACGATACGCCGGAGCTCCTGGAATACTTCCGCGTGCTGAAAGCGGAGGGGTTCTTCAACAAGGAGCATCCGATGGTGCTGTCCATGGAAGTCACTCCGACGGCCGCAGAGGATGCGGGAATTATACTGGCTAACACCAAGAGAGTGATCAACCGCGCATGGGCGCTGCTGGAGGACTGAGCATGAGGATCGTAGTTCTGGACGGATACACAGAGAATCCCGGTGACCTTTCCTGGGAACCGCTGGAGGCTTTTGGGGATCTTGCGGTCTATGACCGCACCTCTACGGCAGAATCCCCGCTGATAGCGGAGAGAATCGGGAATGCGGAGGTGGCAGTGACCAACAAGACACCGGTCTCGGCCGCCACTATGGATGCGTGCCCTTCGCTTAAACTGATTGCCGTCCTGGCGACGGGATACAACGTCGTCGATACGGCGGCTGCGAAGGAGCGAGGAATCCTGGTGGCGAACGTCCCGACTTACGGGACGCAGATAGTCGGACAGTACGCCGTGGGGCTTCTACTGGAGATCTGCTCCCACTATGCGCACCATGACCGGGCCGTGAAGGAAGGACGCTGGGAGAACAGTGCCGACTGGTGTTTCTGGGATTATCCGATGATAGAGCTGAGCGGGAAGACTGCCGGAATCATCGGACTGGGAAGGATCGGCAAGGCGACGGCCAGAATCCTGAATGCCATGGACATGCGCGTCCTTGCGGCGGACAGCGTTCAGAGCGAGGAGGGAAGCAGGCTCGCCGAATACGTAGATCTCGATACGCTCTATGCGGAGTCCGACGTAATCTTTCTGCACTGCCCGCTGCTGCCGGGCACGCAGGGCATGATTAACAAAGAGAGCATCGCGCGGATGAAAGACGGGGTGATCCTGATCAACAATTCCAGGGGTCCCCTGATTGTGGAACAGGATCTGGCGGACGCGCTTAATTCAGGCAAGGTATACGCCGCAGGCCTGGATGTGGTCTCCACGGAGCCCATCCGGGGGGATAATCCGCTGCTTGGGGCGAAGAACTGTTTCATCACGCCGCACATCTCCTGGGCAGCCAGGGCGGCGAGACAGAGGATCATGGATATTACCGCGGAGAATATCGGCGCGTACGCGGCAGGCCGGCCGGTAAACATAGTCAATCTGTAGAGCGATGCTGCCGGAAGATGGATAAGTTCTGCGAATCCGCGGTATATAAGAGGGCAGACGGCGGACTGGCCGGAGCCGTATTAACTGAAGACGAAAGGAACTGACGCAAATGAAAATCGGACTGATCGGCCTTGGCATCATGGGATGCCCGATGGCTAAGAACATCCTGAAAGCAGGATACAGGGACCTCCTGGTGAGCGATCTGAACAGGGCAAAGGTGGACGAGGTGGTCGCGGCGGGCGCTGTCGGTGCGTCGAACGAGGAGATCGGGAGAAGCTGCGACGTGGTGATGACCATGCTGCCGAACTCACCCCATGTAAAGAGCGTCATGCTCGGGGAAAACGGCGTAGCCTCCTATATGCGGCCGGGGACGGTATTTATTGATATGAGCTCCATTAACCCGGTCGCCAGCAGGGAGATCGCGGAGCACCTTGCGGCGAAGGGAATCCGGATGCTGGACGCCCCTGTATCCGGCGGCGAGCCCAAGGCTGTCGACGGGACGCTCAGCTTCATGGTGGGCGGCGATCAGGATCTCTTCGACGAGTATAAGCCTCTCCTTGAGACCATGGGCTCTTCTGTCGTTCGCTGCGGAGGCATCGGGGCAGGAAATACGACCAAGCTCGCGAACCAGATCATTGTCGCCTGCAATATCCAGGCGCTGGCGGAAGCACTCACGCTCGCCCAGAAAGCGGGAGTCGATCCCCGCCTCGTATTTGAGGCGATAAAAGGCGGTCTGGCCGGCTCAACGGTCATGAACGCAAAGGCGCCGATGATGATAGACGGGAATGACAAGCCCGGCTTCATGATCGACCTTCACATCAAGGATCTGAGCAACGTCCTCGACTGCGCGCACACGGTCGGTGCGCCGGTTCCCATGACCGCCGGCGTGAACGAAATCCTGCAGTGGCTGCATGCACAGGGAGGCGGAAAGAAGGACCACTCTGCAATCGCCCAGTATTACGAAAGCCTTGCGGGAATCCGCATTGGGAGAGAAGATATAGAGTAACAGCAGAAGGAGACAGGGGACGGTTCTCTGTCTCCCCCGGAAGAATACATTGCGGAGGTGCCGGTCTCGCCGGGTGAGTTCCTGGCAGGACGCGTGATCCGCTGACCGTAAAGGAGGTGGGAAGAATGAAGGTCGCGTTTCTGGAACCTCTGGGGATCCCCCAGGAGGCGCTGAAGAAGTGTGTGGATGAGATGCTCGGGGACCGCGTGGAGGCGGTTTACTGTGATACCCGCAATGAGGATCCCGCGGAGCTGGTAAAGAGGAGCGAGGGCGCGGAGTGCGTGGTGCTCTCAAACATCCGCTTCGGAAAGGAGATCCTTTCTGAGCTGCCGGATCTTAAGTACATCAATGTCGCCTTTACCGGCGTGGACTTAGTCGATGTGGACTATTGCCGCGAGAAGGGCATCAGGGTCAGCAACTGCGCGGGTTACTCCACGGTCGCGGTGGCGGATCTGGTCTTCGGTTTTGTGATTGATCTCGCCAGGAACATTCTGCCCTGCAACGACGTGGTGAGAAAGGGCGGCACGAAGAACGGGCTGGTCGGATTTGAGCTGGAGGGGAAGAAGTTCGGCGTGATCGGTGCCGGCGCCATCGGCTCGAGGGTGCTGCGCATCGCGCAGGCCTTCGGCTGCGAGACGTACGCGTACAACCGCTCGGCAAAGGAGATTCCCGGCGTGACCTTTCTGCCCATGGAGGAGCTGCTGGCCACCTGTGACATCATTTCCGTGCATGTACCGCAGACGCCCGCGACGATCGGCATGATCGGGGAGAAGGAGTTCGCCCTGATGAAGCCCGGCGCGCTCTTCATCAACACGGCCAGAGGCCCGATCGTGGACAGCAAAGCGCTCGCGGACGCGTTAAACAGTGGAAAACTCGCGGGTGCAGCGGTGGATGTATTCGAGAAGGAGCCGCCGGTCCCGGAGGATCACCCGCTGTTCGGCGCAAAGAATCTCATCGCGACGCCGCATGTGGCCTTCGCGTCGTATCAGGCGTTTGAGAAGAGGGCAGTGTTCGTATGTGAGAACATCCGCGGATGGCTGGACGGTGCACCGGTCAATGTGATTGTCTAGCAGGCAGCGCGGACGGACATCGGACGGGCCTGGACCTGTGAGATGAAGTGCGGACCGGACGGGCATAAGCCCGTGAAAGAAAAAGAATCGGATGGGCGGCGCAGGGCCGGCTCATCCGATTTTGCTTTAGAGGATTACTGTATGGATCCTCAGGCCTTCCGCTTCTTTCTGGAGGTGAGTACGACCAGCGTGACGGAGGAGGCGTAGACCAGGGTGACGAGCCAGTAGAAGGGGCGGACACCCAGCTGGTCAAACGCGAAGCCGCCTGCGGAGGCTCCGAAAATAGCCGCAATCGAGCACGCGATCTGGTATATGGACTGGCCGGTTGCCTTCAGGGAGGCCGGAGCCAGCTCGTAGACGTAGTTATATCCTGCGGTCATGCCCATTCCGTTGGCGAGACCGAACATCGTACTGATGACAAACAGCCAGGGAAGGCTGTTGGCGACGGTGGCCATCAGCAGACAGCTCAGGCCGAAGAGAGCCGCGCTGCCCGCGAGAAGCCACTTGTAGGAGATCCTGTCGTGAAGCCGCTTCAGCATCAGGATGCTGGGGATTTCCATGATTGCGCCGTAGCCGATCACCGTCCCGTAGATGCTTGTGTCGACGTTAATGGCAGTCATGAAATAGGGCAGGAAACTCTGCCGGCATGCGGAGGCGACATGCATCAGCACCGCGAAGCCGAGGAAAATCTGGAATGCGCGGCTGGACAGCAGCTCAATGACATCCTCTTTCTTCAGTTTTTTCTTCCCGGGCTTGTCTGCCGCGGCCGAGGTTCCGTCCCGGACGGGAATATAGCACAGGATCAGCGGGACCACGGCGATAAGTGCGGTGATGAAGACGGCGCCGGTGCCGAAGCGGGAGGCGACGGCAGTGGCAATAAACCCGCCGATGGAGTAGGTCAGGGAGCCGATACTGCGGTTTCTTCCGTAGTTTAAATCGAGTTCGGCGCAGTCGCGGACGATGAGGTTTTCGTTCAGCATCATCGCCGGGTTATAGAAGAAGTGGGTAAATGCCAGGAATACGGTGAACAGCAGGAAAGTGCCCATGCCTACGCCTGCGGCGTCGCCTCCGGAAGCTCCGAAGAGCGACCTGCTGGTTCTGGAGACAACGGGCAGCAGGGCAAGCAGTAAATAGGAGAGCGAGGTGATTGGAATCAATATCCGCTTGACAGTACCAAACCGGTCGCTGATGATTCCCCAGAAGCTCAGGGCGAAGATATTCGTCACAGAGAGCATGGAGCTGAACAGTCCGAGCTGGGAGGCGGTGAAGCCGTTTTCCTTCAGGTAGACCGTCTGGTACGTCATGGAGCTCTGTGCGAGAAAAGCAAAGGCACAGATTCCTGCAATGTATAAATTCTGTTTTTTTCTGTAGCTGCTGCCTGCGGGCTGATCTGCCATTGTTCAAAACTCCGTCAACCCCGGACCGGCGCTTAGTCCGGCCCGGGATAATCATGGTGAACGATGCCGGTGCTCTTCCGGCGCCGGGGCTTTCGTACAGCCGGCGCCCGGAGAAGCCGGTTACTTCATTCTGGGATCCAGTACCTCGACGCAGTCCCCGGTATTTCCTTCAGGGACGAGGAGAGCGACGAAGAGCCGGGCGGGATCGGTGAGGGCGCCGGTGATCTCGCACTCCTCGCCGGGTGCGATCTCCACTTCCTGCTCCATGGAAGGAGCGGAAGCCGTGCGGATTCTTACCTTCACGGGGGCATCACCCTTGAGGGAGATCTTCAGTTTTGCCTCCGATCCGCTTACCTCCGCGCAGGCCGAGAGATCGTAGAGCGTGCCGTCGATCCGGGTAACCGTATTGTTTGCGACCTCGACGGTGCGGGAGATTCCGCCCTCCTGGAACATCTCATAGACGCCGAAGGGAAGCTTGATGCTGTAGTAGCCGGTGATGGCATCGGGGGTGGTGCAGCGCCTGATGCCGTTGGAGACGCCGTTGAAGAACACGGTGCCCTTATCCTTCAGGATTCCGTGAACCATGCCCTCGCTGAAGGAGTCAGCCATGACCCACGCCCACTTGGTGGCGGAGGCGATCCAGACCTCCTTGTAGGTGGCGGTGCACACCTGAGGCCAGAACGGGGCGTCATTGGCGTCCAGGGACTCCATGCCGACGGTGAGGGAACCGGTGGTCTGTCCGGGCTGGACAGCGTAATGCGCGATGAAATCGTATCCCTCGCCGACCATCAGGGACTGGCCGAAGGGGTTCGCGCCGATGATGAAGGCTTCCTGGTCCTGGGCGATCTGCGTGAGCGAGGAATCCTTGCGGATGACGGAGCCGGCGTTGGCGGCGAGCGCCTCGGAGAGCGAGACGTTGTTGTTGCCGCGGAAGTCGTACCACACGGGGAAGCGGCGGACGTACCAGCCCTTGCCCAGCGGGATTCCGTTCTTCACCTGCGCGACGTAGAAGTCCGCGGAGCGGTCCTTGGCGAGATGGACGTTGCGGAGCTTGAAGTCGCCCATTTTGAACTCATCCTCGTGATAGATGCCCGCGGGGATGATGCCGTAAGGCTCGGAGAAGCTGACGAGCTTGTTGTAGTACCAGCCGTTGTAGGCGAGGGCCTCATACCAGAGCATGTAGTCCTCTGATTCGGGGAAGGTGCGGCAGAGCGCCTCGAGGGCAAGCAGCGGGTGATGCTCGTTGGAGTGATGGCTGTGATGCCAGATCAGATCCTTGTCCCTGTCCTGATAGAAGAAGCCGACCATCGGCACATCCCAGTCGGTGAAGGTCTGCTGCTGGCAGGAGAGCAGGCGGCGGGCCATGCGGTGCGCGTCCGCGCAGTACCTGTCTTCTTTGGTAATATTGTAGAGGGCTGCTGCGGCGAGGGCGCCGACGGAGCAGATGTTGGCGTCGAGGATGTCCTCAGCCCCGCGGCCGTACTCTGTGTAATTCCTGGTGGGAAGCTTGTCCAGCTCATCCCAGCGCCCGAAGGCAAAGCCGTAGTCCTCCGCTGCGGTGCGCGCGCACTGTGCGGCGTAGATGGGATCCTCCGAGGCAAAACTTACGGCGCCGAGAGCCTCTGACCATGCCGCGAGGAAGTTCATCATCGCGCTGAACGTGGCCTCGGTATCGATGTCGTCACCCGTTCCGATGACGCCGTCGGTCCAGATGGAGCTGGAGGAGTAGTTGCCGCGGTAGCCGTCGCCGAAGCGCATCTTGAGCACGTAATCCATGCCCCACTTGGCTTCCTCGAGAACGCGGTCCTTCAGGGCGGCGAACTCCTCGCCGTCAATGCCGGCAGCGAGCTCCAGGAGAGCGGTGGTTCCTTCGATCGTGTTGGAGAGGCCCTGGGCAAGGTCGGCCGCGTCGTGCCAGCCGCCGTCCTCCACGATGGCCTTGCCGTCGTGCTTAAGGAGAAGGTCGCCGTGGCAGCAGCGGTGCTTGCCGGGGACGTCGTAGCCGCAGCGCTCCACGAGGAAGAAGTTGAGATCCTTCCAGATCGAGCTCTCCCAGATATCGGGGGCAATGCGGAAGACGCGGGAGGTGAGGCTTCCCGCGATGATCATGTAGCTGCCCTCCTCCGTGATTTCGGAGAAGGAGAGGATGCCGAAGGAGCCGTTCAGCGTCTCGATGCGGTCGACGTCCTTCTCCAGGACGACGCGGCCGGTGGAGGTCTCGACAATCTTGAAGGAAGTGATTTCCGGATCGGAGATCACCGCGGTCTTGCGGCCGCCGGGCTGATAGCCCTTATGGGAGTAAATAATGCGGTCCTTCTTGGGAACCCAGCCCTCATAGAGGTCGCAGTCCACAACCTCGAGGCGGACATCGTCGATATAGAAATCCACATGGTCCGCCGCGTCGGGTTCATGGCCGACCATGTCGTACTCGAAGCCCACTCCGTTTACGCAGTCGCGGAAGAGGTAGGGGAATTCCAGCACGCAGTAGTTCCATTCGTCGTTCTTCAGGGTGATGTTGTGCGCGCCTTCGCGGTCCCAGACATCCGGAACCTTGTGGTCGCCGTCGTTGTGGGGCTGGATGCGGATGGTGATGGTCTTCATTCCCGGCGCGTGCGCATAGATCCAGGCGGAGATGCGGTTGTAATCCCGCCAGTCCTCGCGGTCAATGTCGAGGTAAGCTGTAGGTACCGCGTAGATGCGGCCGCGTGCGATATCGTTGAGCTGAGGAAGGTTCGTCGGGCAGGAGAAGAAGACGGAGTGGCTGCCGCTGTGGACGATCTTGTCGGAAAGCTCCAGGGTGGTCAGCCCGAGGCTGTTGTCGTCGACGGAGTAATTCGTGCCGATATTGGCGCCCAGAGGATAGCTGATCGGCCTCCAGTGCTCGAGGGTGTTGCAGTCGGAAAGAACTCTGCTCTTAAGGACTTCCTTCTGCTTCAGTCTGTATTCGGCGGTTTCCGTCTCGTCGATCGGGATCGGGATATGGATGCTCCTTGAGGCGGCTACGGCCTGATAAAGTTTGCTGCGTTCCATTATGATGTCCTTTCCGGGAGACGCAAGACGGCGCTCCCATCCCTGTGGCGGGGTGCTGGGACAATATCCCAAAACTCAGTGTAGTACGGTTAAAATCGAGTTTCAAGGGAGGAAGGCCGGGGGGATGACATTTTTTTCAATTTTGTTTAATAATGTATAGGGAATTTGTTGCTTCCGACGAAAGCAGGGCCGTAAAGAGCACGGCAGGGCGGCGGAAGTTTTTGCAGAAAGGTCAAAGACCAGCACGAGGAGGGGCATGAGCATGAAGATAGGATTTGCCGATTACTACCTTGATAACTGGCACTGCAACCAGTACCCGGGCTTCCTTAGGGAAGCGGCAGCGAAATACGGGTTTGACGCCGAAGTGACGCACTGCTTCGCGATGAAGGACAGGGCGCCGGAAGGCGCGGAAGGGGCAGAGGGCGTGAATTCCGCGGAATGGGCCGCGGAGCGCGGAATGATTCTCTGCAGGAGTATGGAGGAACTGATCGGAAGTGTGGACGCGGTATGCGTGATCTGCGCGGATGACGCCTCTTATCACGAGCAGGTGGCAAAACTTCCCCTGATGTCCGGAAAGCCTGTCTTCGTGGACAAGACCTTCGCGCCTGACCTGGAGACGGCGAAGCGGATGTTCGCTCTTGCCGGGGAGCACGGCACCCCGGTGTTCTCCTCCTCGGTGGAGCGGTACAACACGGATCTTATCCAATATAAAGAAGAGCACCCGAAGCTCCCTGCGTTCGTCGGAACGGTGGGCCCGCATTCCATAGCGCGCTACGCGGTGCACCAGATTGAGCCGATCGCGGCGCTGATGGGCACCGGGGCAAAGCGCGTCAAGGGCTATGGCGTCGGGGACACGGTGACCCAGATGATCATCGATTACGGCGGGGGGAGAATTGCGAGCTTCCTTCAGTCGCCCCAGCCCTATGCGGAATTCTTCTTCTGCGTGAGCGAGGCAGGCCGGAGACGGGAAGGGGCACACCTGAACAGCAGGGACGACAAGTACATCAACCTTGCGAGGGTGATTCTGGAGTTCTTCCGCTCGGGAAAGCCCCCGGTGACGGAGGAGGAGACGCTTGAGGTGATGGCACTGATCGACATGCTTCACGTGGTGCGGGAGAGGCCGGACGAGTGGATTGAAGTGAAGCGGTGAGTGCCGCCGTGACAGACCTGATATGGCTGCCTCTGCCGGGTTCCGGCGGGCACGCTCCCGCTGCGTCTCGCACGCAGCGGCACATAAAGCGCCGAAGAACGGCGCTTAAGTGCCGGCGGCTCGCCAGCACACCGCCGGAATCCCGGCAGAGGCAGGCTTGCGGCTGTCGCCGGCGGCGCGCGTCTGTTGACGAAACCCGCTACCTGCAGAGCAGGAAGCTGACCTCATTCGGCGTAAGCTTCGCTTCCGCCTGATGTCGTTTTATTTCGTCACGTTTTTGATCCACTTGCCGCTCTTCAGGCGGTTGATGCACCAGAAGGATTTGATGATGCTCTCGCTCTTGAGACAGATGATGGTGACCCACGCGGGAGCGAGAAGCACGATGCCGGCGAAGTAGCCGAGCGGGATGGAAACGACCCACAGGAAGAGGATATCCGCGATCATGAGGAAGCGGGTATCTCCGCCGCCGCGCAGCACGCCCTTGGTCATGACCGACTGGATGTTCAGGAAGATGGTGATGAACGCATAGGCGTACATCATCTGGTGCGTGATGACGATGGTCTCCGGAGTCAGGGCGTAGAGCCTCATGGAGAGAGGCCCGATAATCATGACGATCAGTCCGTTGATAATACCGAAGGTCACGGCGAGGAGATAGAAGGTGACTCCCGCGTCGTAGGCCTTCTTTTCGTCGCCCTCGCCGATGATGTTGCCGGTGGTGATGGATGCGGCGTTCGCGACGCCGGAGACCACTACCGTCACAAGACGGTCAACGACCTGGCAGATGGCATTGGCGGAGACGATGTTGGAGCCCATGCGGCCGAGAATCATGGAGACTGTCGTGTTGCCGAAGCCAAGGAGGGAGTCGCTTACCAGCACCGGCAGTCCGATCTTCAGGTACTTGGCGAAGAGGGCGCCGGGGACGCGGCGGAAAAGATCGCGGATCCGGAGCCCCAGTTTTTTATCCATGAATAGAATATAGATGAAGGTGACCAGGAATTCCGAGAAGCGGGCGATCAGCGTTCCGAGGGCGGCGCCGGCGATCTCCATGCGCGGGGCGCCGAGTTTTCCGAAGATGAAAACCCAGTTGGCGAAGATATTGACGAAGAAGGAGACGATGGATACCGCGAGGCCGAGTTTTGGCTGGCGGACCGAGCGCATCAGCGATGCCATGACCAGGCTGGTGCCGTGGATGACATAGATGAATGCGGTGATTTTCAGATAGCGCACGCCGGCGGTGACCACGGCGTCCTCCTGGGTGAAGAGCCGCATGATCCATTCCGGGAAGAACCAGGTGATGAGGGCAAAAACTACCGCGAAGCCGAGAGAGAGCTGGAATGCGAGAGTGAAGGTGCGCCGGCACTGCTTCATGTCCTTCGCGCCGAAGAACTGCGCGACAAGCACGGAGCACCCGCCGATGATTCCCATGCAGAAGATGGAAAACAGCTGGTAGAAGGAGTTGGCGAGGGAGGAGGCGGAGAGCTGGATTTCGCCGAACTGTCCCAGCATGATCGTGTCCATCATGTTGACGCCCATGTTGATGGCCTGCTGGGCGGCGACGGGGAGGACGATGGCGATGACGCGGAGATAAAATTCGCGGTCCCGGATTAAGTGCTGTGTGATGTTTTCTCTCGGTTTTGCCATAGGAGCCTTTCTCTTTGTTTCTTAGCTTCTGCAGCACCCTGCAGTTGCGGGGTCAGATGACATGTAGCATCCTACATAAGATGCGCCGCGTACTATGATAGCACGCGGCGCATGGTTAAAAATGCAAATTTCCGACAGGAATATTGCAAAATCGGGCATGTTTATCAGAACACCCAGGCGGAGCCGCCTTCCTCGTCCTCATCCTCGGGATCCGGGAAGTTGAAGGAGAACGGAGGAAGTGTCTTCGCGGCGAAGTCCATCAGCTCGTCGTCGAAGTTCACCTTCGCTTCGCACTCACGATCGAAGTTCATGGTGACGACCTCGTCCTTCGTGCAGGGAGCCCATCCGGGCAGTTCCGCGGCGTTGGGGTTGCCGCTGCGCGCGAAGTTGACGAAAGCGCCGGCCATCTGGCGCTCCAGTTTTTCCGTGACGCCCTCAATCCAGTTGATGGGAAGGCGGTCGGTGTTGTGGAAGAAGAACGGGATGTCGGAGCAGTGGCCCGCGCCGACGGTGCCGCCCTCGTTGAACTCCAGGTTGAAGAGGTAGCAGTACACGGGAGCGCTGCTCTCCTCCGCCTTCTTCCGCGCGTAGCGGACGGAGAGAGGACGGAAGACGGTGTCCACGAGATTGGTGTACACCTCGTTCTTGCCAGGGAACGCTGCCCTAAAGAGTTCGATTGCCCTGTCGGCGTTCTCCTCGCCGAAGCGTGAGGCGACGGCAGCCCTGCGCTCTTCCGCGGAGAGTTCATCCTTGTTGGGAATGTTGAAGAAGCCGGAGAATTCGCACATTACCGATCCGACGATAGTGGGAACGGTGCGGTAGTACTCGGTGAAGCCGACGGAGAGCGGATCGCCGACATAGTAGTCGTCGGGCATCGGCGCCCAGGTGGTGCGCTTCCCGGCCGCGTGAAGTTTTTTCTCCGCCTTGTTTACGGCGCGGATGAGCAGGGCGGTGGGGACGCGCTCGAGGCGCTCCGCCTCGTTCTCCGGGATGCCGAGCTCGGCAAGGATCGCGAGGACGCGCTCTTTGGGATCGACGGTGGCGCCCATGAGGCTGTCATCGAGGACTCCGCTCATGACGATGGCCTTGTGGAAGAGGCCAGCCGCCGCGGGAATCTGGCCGAGGGTCGTCACCTTGCCGCCGCCGCCGGACTGCCCGAAGATCGTGACGTTCCCGGGATCACCGCCGAAGGCGGAGATGTTGTCGCGGATCCAGCGGAGAGCCTCAACGATATCGGCAATTCCGGCATTGACCGAGTTCTTGTACTTCTCGCCGAAGGCGGACATGTCGAGGTGTCCGAAGACGTTCAGGCGGTGGTTGATGGAGACCACGACCACGTCGCCGAATTTCGACAGATTGTCGCCTTCATAGCAGACCTGCTCGATGGAGGATCCTGCGGAGAAGCCGCCGCCGTGCAGCCAGACCATGACCGGCTTCTTCGCGGAGGGCTTAAGCTCCGTCGTCCAGATGTTGAGATACTGGCAGTGCTCGTTCTCGGGCCAGAAGCGGTGGGTGCAGCCCAGTTCGTTGGTCGGCATGGGGTTGTCCAGCACCGGGCAGATGTAGCCGTAGGAAAGCGCGTCCTTCACGCCCTCCCAAGGCTCCACGGGCACAGGCATCTGGAAGCGCTTCGCCTTTGCGTAGCGGATGCCGTGGAAAACATAGACACCGTCGGCAAAATAGCCTCTTAACTTGCCGTTCGGGGTGTCCGCAGTGGATTTTTCGTTGCAGAAATACGTTTTTGCCATAAGCTTTGTAACCTCCTTGTTCCTATTATATCGTGAGCGGCTTTTGGTATGCCACCGCGCGGAAGCATTTATACAAAATAGAAAGGGCTCCAATAGCTTTGATTCCAGCTTGGTACGTCCCCTCACATCTGGATCCCGCCTGCTTGGCCGTACCAGCAAGCTTCTGATACCCTGCCGTAGCCATCTCCCTGGCATAAATTACGTCCCCAACTACCACTTGCAATCTGCATGTACTTACTGTCCTGCTGACATTATTTC
>JAEEGL017396951.1_pt1 | contig 26915 bp, 26 predicted proteins | sample 9134231 | NCBI WGS metagenome assembly JAEEGL01 (sample SAMN16246548, study PRJNA631951) | gut metagenome | biome: gut microbiome; feature: rumen; material: fiber-attached | host: Bos | place: Iran: Karaj | collected 2018-10 | reverse complement strand
TCTGATGAAGGAAATGATCGTTACTGCAGCATCATATCTTGATCAGAACAAACAAACGATAAATGACCTTAACGTATTCCCTGTTCCTGACGGTGATACAGGAACAAACATGCTGATGACTATCATGTCATCTGCCAGAGAAGTCAGCGTGATCGATGACGGCAGTTCAGTGGGAAGCGTTCTTAAGGCAATGAGTTCCGGAGCATTAAGGGGCGCAAGAGGAAACTCCGGCGTTATCCTTTCACAGCTGTTCCGCGGATTTCCTAATGCAGTTAAAGAGGATACCTCTGAGATAACTACTAAAGATTTTGCAGCTGCTATAGCGGCCGGCGTCGAATCTGCTTATAAAGCTGTTATGAGACCTAGAGAAGGAACGATACTTACCGTTGCCAGATCAATGGCCGAAGCTTCAGTACAGATAGCTGAGAATGAAGCAGATTTTAAACCATTCCTGGAACAGGTGATATCTCAGGCCGAAGAGACATTGCAAAGAACGCCTGATCTGCTTCCTGTGCTCAAGGAAGCAGGCGTCGTCGATGCCGGCGGTGCAGGTCTTCTTACAATATTCACAGGTTTTCTGATGGCTGTTACCGGAACAAAGATCGAGACGAATCTGGTATTTTCAAAACCTAAGCAGGTGATCAAACCGGTAAAGGCATCCGCAAAAGACGATATCTCGACTGCAAATATCGAATTCGGTTACTGTTCTGAATTCTTCATAAAGAATTTTAAACCCGGCATAAAGGATAATGATATCGATGTGCTCAGAAAGAAACTGGCTGATTTCGGCGACAGTCTTGTAATGGTCGGCGATACTGAATTCCTTAAGGTTCATGTACACAGCAATAATCCCGGAGTCGTTCTTCAGTATGCTCTTGAACTCGGCGATCTGTCCGATATCAAGATCGAAAACATGAGAGAGCAGCATACTGAATTGAAGTGGGCAGAAGTCGAGGAAGAGGAAGCTCCCGCACAGGAGTATACCAAGGATGTCTGCATAGTTGCTGTTGCTGCCGGAAAAGGCCTTGCTGATATTCTTACCGATCTTGATGTTGACGGTATAGTTCCAGGCGGACAGTCGATGAACCCCAGTTCTGAGGATATAAGAAAGATAGTCGACAGTGTTCCTTCAGGTGAAGTCATTGTACTTCCCAATAACAAGAACGTTATCCTTGCTGCCCAGCAGGCTCAGGAACTTACAAAGAAGAAGATCCATGTGATCCCTTCAAAGAGCTTTTCTCAGGGACTTGCTGCCGTACTTGCTTTCAAGCCGGATACGGATATTGAAAGCAATGTATCTTTAATGACGGAAGCGATCACTGAGGTAAAGTCTGCTGAGATCACAAAAGCTGTTAGAGATTCACATATCAACGGCGAGGACATTCTCAAAGATGAGATCCTGGGCATATGCGAAGGCGATATAGTTGCTCACACTCCCGATCTTTTTGAGACACTGACATCTCTTCTTGATCAGATGGTCACTGATGACGACAGCGTGATTTCTCTGTTTGCAGGTGAAAGTGTCGATGAAGATCTGAAAGAGTCGGTCACAGGCTTTATTGAGGAAAGATACAGCGACTGCGATGTGGAGTGCTATGACGGGCTTCAGCCTGTATATGACTTTATAATTTCAGTAGAATAGGATTACCGTTAACGCCGTATGAAGTCATAAGCACTCATACGGCTTTTTTATTAGAAAATGAAAGAACAGGATCTTTTGACAGCTGTAAGCGGTATAGGTAAAAAAAGCGCTTCAGCACTTGCAAAAATGAATATAGAGACTGTTGGGGATCTTATAAGGAATTATCCGTTCAAATATGTCGATCTCAGTATTCCCAAAAACATAGAGGATCTTGACAACGGGGACACCGGCCTCATAAAAGCGGAAGTCGTAAGAAATCCGAAATGGATAAAAAGATACGGTAAAACATCCATTTTCAGCTTTCACGTTTCAGACGGAATAAAGGACCTTGAGGTCACTTATTTCAATATGCCGTATATGTATCAGAAATTCCATGTCGGCGATGAGTATCTTTTCATGGGAAGGATAGGACTTTACGGCAATCGGAAGCAGATGGCCAACCCGAGTCTGTTCAATGTCGGACAGTATTCGATACTTCCTTTCTATCATACCTGCCAGGGGATCTCCCAGACCAACATGCGTAAGTTCATCAGGAACGCCCTTGAAGAGCTGGAATCCGTTTCAGATGAGTTCACTCCTGAATTCTGCAGCAGATTCCCCGTAATGGATCTCTCCGATGAACTTAGAAAGATACACATGCCTAATGTGAGCAGGGACTATGAAAACGCCGTAAAAAGCGCAAAAATGAAAGAATTCATCCGGATGCTCACCCTGACCAGATCTCTGTCAGCCGGCAATGATGCTGATATCATTCCGACAGATCAGACTATATATGAATTTAAAAAACTACTTAGTTTTGAGCTTACAAATGCCCAGGAAAAAGCTATAAAAGAGATAGCTTCCGATATTTCAAGACCCAAACCGATGAACAGGCTCCTGCAGGGAGATGTGGGGTCGGGAAAAACAGTAGTGGCACTATACGCCATGTATGCAGCTGCCAGATGCGGGAAACTTTCCATACTTATGGCGCCGACTCAGATCCTTTCTGAACAGCATTACAATACTGCGGTCAATATATTAGGTGATACCGGGATAGCCCTTGTAAAGGGAAATATGAGCGGAAAAGAGATATCTGAACTTGAAAGAAAGATCATCAAAGGTACGGTGAGGATGCTCATAGGCACACATGCGCTTTTATACAGGGATCTTAGCAGATTTGAGCCGTCGCTTATAGTGATCGATGAACAGCACAGATTCGGAGTTGCGCAGAGGGCTGCACTTGGAAGCGGGAATAAAAGCCTGCATACCCTAATAATGTCCGCAACACCGATACCGAGGAGCCTTGCCCTTATTCTATATAACCGTTCGAGCATCACAGTTCTTGATGAACTTCCTAAAAACAGAAAAGAAATAAAGACATATATAGTTTCAGACAGTAAAAGAAACGATATGTACGGGTTCATCAGGGAACATATCGATAAGGGTGAACAGGCATATATCGTTGCGCCTCTGATCGAAGACAATCCTGATCTTAATGCAAGAAGCGTTTTATCCTTATATGATGAACTGCATAAGATATTTGACAGGACAGAGGTCATTTACGGTTCAAACAGAAACAAGGATGAGATCATGGAACGTTTCAAGAACGGAGAGATAGATGTACTGATATCAACTACCGTTATCGAAGTAGGTGTCGATGTGCCGAATGCTACGATAATGGTCATTGAAAATGCAGAAAGGTTTGGACTTTCCCAGCTCCATCAGCTAAGAGGCAGAGTCGGAAGGGGAAGTAAAGAGAGTTTCTGTTTCCTTGTTTCCAATGACAGGAATAACGAGAGGCTTAAGATCATAAAGGAGTCATCAGACGGATTCTATATCGCTGAGAAAGATCTTGAACTGAGAGGGACCGGTGATATCATCGGCCAGAGACAGAGCGGAGAACCGGGCGCTGCCATGGCGAATATCATAGCTGACGCGGATCTTTTCAGACAGGCTGAAAAGATAGTCGATGAGAATATGGACGATGCAGGGCTGAAAAACGTATTTGATGCAGTTATTCATGAATACTTCGATAATAACGGAAGAGTTGTCTTGAACTGAGAAGGTGTGAACAGTGAATTTTTATCAGGAAGTATACAGGATAGTCAGAATGATCCCGGCCGGAAAAGTTGCTACATACGGCGATATAGCTAAGATGATCGGAAATCCCAGAGCATCAAGAGCCGTCGGTTACGCACTGCATGTCAATCCTTATCCGGGAACGGTTCCATGCCACAGGGTAGTCAACAGATACGGAAGGCTTGCGCCGGGATTTGCCTTCGGAGGAGAAGACATACAGCGTTCCCTTCTCGCTGATGAAGGTGTCGGGTTTGACGGTAATGGAAATGTTCTGATGGATAAATATCACTGGAAAACGGTTTTTACTGCAGACAGATGACTGTCTGTTTTTTTATTCATGGTATCCTCTGATGCGATATGCGAAAAGAGTGCTTTCAGTTTCCGGTTCAAGATCGAAAACAAATGTTTTAATGATCTCATCGGCTTCATTGCATTCAAATACTGTTACGGAAACAGTAGAGTCCTTATGCTTTTTTGTGCTGTACAGTTCAAAATACCTGTTTCCGGTATCTGATGATTTAAGAGAATAAAGATCATTTTCATGCTTCATTGAAGATGAAAGAGAGTCAGGTATTTCCGGTATCTCTTTATTGCCGGACAAAACCAGAGTCAGCTCCTCTAAGATCACCTTGGGGACCGTTATGATTCCTTCATCGAATTCTACTCCTTCGTAAAGGTAACCCCAGTTTGCTGAAATATAGTAAAGGGTATGCATGATAAATACATCGTCTTCCAAAAGTGATTCCTTTGATGATACATCATCAAGAGCCCTAATGAAGCTGTCAAAAACGGGAAGCATTTTTTCGATTTCGGGATCCAAATTGCTTTCTTTGTCATCAGGATCGTCTTCATCATTTCTCTCGGTTTCAGGAGAAACAGAAGTCGACGGAGAAGGAGACGGTTCAGACAGACGATCGGTTTCATCATCTGCGGGTTCCGTCACGGAGCTTTTGGTCTGATCATCTGTAATCTCAGCTGATGCAGTGACTTCCGGTTCGGTTTTAGAAGTCTCGGCTGGTGTTGTTTCCTCCGTTAACAGGTTACGGTCAAAAGAAGGAACAGCACATGCATTTAATAACAGGACTAAAGCCATCAGTATCGGTATGGTTATGTACTTGATTTTATTTGATATAATCGATTTTTGAAAAAACAAGATCATTTCCTCTGTATTCAAGTTTCAGTGAAAAGAATGTGTTATCCTCATCAAGAAGCTTTAAGAAGATCCTGTCTCCTTCCCAAATGGTAAGATCCAGTACTTCATTCTTGTCGATCCACATCAGGTCTCCTTCGTCACACTGTTTCAATTCTCCCTCATAGCAGTCCGAAGTAAACAGATGCATGTGTTCAGCTTCATCGTTCTGATCGGAGATAAAGGTGACGATACCTCTGTAATCAAGATCTTTAAGGGTAAGGCCTGTTTCCTCATATGCTTCCCTCAGTGCGCATTCAACGGGTGTCTCGTCAGCAAGAAAATGCCCGCCGATACCTATCCATTTATCTCGGTTTATATCATTTTCCTTTTTGACTCTGTGAAGCATCAGATATGAGTTGCCGTTCCTAATATATATAAGAGTTGTTTCCATAACGCACCTTTTATTTTTTAACAAATAAAACATACTGCACCGATTCTTATTAATTATATAATCCGGATTAACAGATTGTAAATTCATAACGGTTCAATTGGTGCTATAATTACTAAAGGGTCATGATCTGACCTTTATGATTGATTGAAAGGGGTGGTTTGATGAGGTGTTCATGTACTCAGTGCGGGACCTATATGATCCAGGCAGACGATATGAAGCTTGGATGTATCTGCCCGAATTGTAAAAACAGATGCAATGCCTGCCTCGGAACTGACACTGTCATCAGCAGAGAAGATATCCTGAAGCTCGATCCTGAAATGTTTATGGACGATGAGGAAGAATAAAATAACGGCATTTCTGCCGTTTTTTTATTGCCCGAGCCTTTCTTTCATTATTCCGATGTGTTTTTTTACCTGTTCTGAAGCAGGACCGCCCGGAATATTCCTTGTATCTACACATGTCTCGAGTGATATCATCTGATATATATCATCATCAAACAGTTCGGAGAATTCTTTGAGCTGTCCGATATCAAGATCCGAGATCGCCTTTCCGTTCTTCTCGCAGTAAAGGACAAGATGACCTATCACGCTGTGAGCGTCCCTGAAAGACAGACCTTTTTTGACCAGATAATCAGCTGCATCGGTCGCATTGGTAAACCCGTCCATAGCTTTCCTGTACAGAGTATCTTTTTTGAATCTGACCGTTGATATCATCCCTGTGAAATTGGTAAGACAGCTTTCCACAGTGTCGCAGGCATCAAATACGGCTTCCTTATCCTCCTGCATATCTTTGTTGTATGCAAGTGGGAGTGCCTTCATGACTGTAAGAAGTGTAATCAGGTCTCCGTACGTCCTTCCTGTCTTCCCCCGTATAAGCTCAGCGATATCGGGATTTTTCTTCTGAGGCATGATACTTGAACCTGTAGAGTACGCGTCATCGATCTCTACGAAACCAAATTCATTGGTGGCCCACAGTATGATCTCTTCGCAGAATCTGGAAAGGTGCATCATAAGGAGCGAGCAACAGGCAAGGTATTCAACAGCGAAATCCCGGTCGGAAACACCGTCGATGCTGTTGAGAGTTATATTTTCAAAACCGAGTTCATCAGCGACCATCTTCCTGTCAAGAGGGTAGGTCGTTGCACATAACGCGCCTGAACCGAGCGGCATATAATCAGTCCTCTTAAGAGAGTCCTTAAACCTTGTGATATCCCTGTAGAACATCTCCGCATAAGCCATCATATAATGAGCGAGTGAAGTGGGCTGAGCTCTCTGCATATGGGTATATGCAGGCATAAATGTAGACATATTCTGTTCGGCAATGCTTATAAGAGCCCTGATCAGATCTTTTATAAGGTCTATATCCTTTAAGGTCTCCTTCTTGACGAACATCCTGAAATCCAGAGCGACCTGATCATTTCTGCTTCTTCCTGTATGGAGCTTCTTTCCCGTCTCTCCGATCCTCTCTGTAAGGATGCTTTCGACATTCATATGTATGTCTTCGTTTTTGACATCGAAAGTGATCCTGTCTGAAAGTACATCCTCAAGAATACCCATAAGACCGCTGATGATGGTCTCCGATTCCTTTTCGGTTATGATATTCTGCTTGCCGAGCATCCTGGCATGCGCAATGCTGCCGGTAATGTCCTCAACAGCAAGCCTCTGATCGAATAGGATAGAGGACTGGAATCCTTCTGCTGCCGTATCTGTATCCTTCTGAAACCGTCCGCCCCATAGTTTACCCATAGTTTAAACCTGCCTGTTATCTTATACTGATATCAATATACACGAATAGTTTATAATATACAAGATATATTTCTGTTTTTATTAAATTTCATGGATTGTATGTATAAATATACAACGAATATACAAATCGCGGATTAAGAGATATCCACTGTACCTAAATCATTCAAACAGAAACGAACGCATGTGTCTTCAGTTGTGCAGTTTGACTTTAAAACCATAATTAAATATACTATATATTGTAAAAATTAAAAATTGTCAGGTGAAAAGTGGTAATTTTAGGGATCGACCCAGGGATAGCTATCGTAGGTTACGGAGTAATCGACTATACCGATATGAAAATGAGACTGATTGATTACGGTGCAATACTGACTCCGGCCGGCATGAAGATCCCTGAACGTCTTGATATTATTTTTGATTCTATGACAGAGATCATTGAAAAGTTCAGGCCCGATGCTATCGCATTCGAGGAACTTTTTTTTGCAAAAAACGTAAAGACCGCGATAACGGTCGCTCAGGCCAGGGGAGTAGCCGTTACCGCTGCCTATAAAAAGAACAAGGAGATATATGAATATACTCCTCTTCAGATAAAGCAGGCACTGACAGGCTACGGAAGGGCAGACAAGCTTCAGATCCAGACTATGGTAAAAAACCTTCTTGGGCTTTCTTCCATACCTAAGCCCGACGATGCTGCAGACGCGGTAGCCGTGGCGATAACACATGCGCAAAGTATTTCATTCAGTAATGATTTCAGAATGTGAGTTTAATCATGATAGAGTACATTAAAGGTATAACGGCATATTTGAATGAGGAATATGCAGCTATTGAGACTTCGGGGATAGCCTACAAGGTATATATAACCTCACGTGCTGCAGGTGTTCTTAAAAAAGGTGAGGAAGTTACTCTTTACACATATATGAATATCACACAGCAGTATGAGGTCATATTATACGGATTCCTGCAGCTTTCTGAAAGGCAGATGTTCGAAAAGCTTATAAGCGTTTCGGGCGTTGGTCCGAAGGCGGCGATGTCCATATTGTCAGCCATGTCCCTTTCCCAGATAACCACAGCTCTTGTTTCTAATGACAGCAAGTCATTTTCAAGAGCAAACGGAGTCGGGCCTAAAACGGCGAACAGGATAGTTCTTGAACTCAGAGACAAGGTCGAGATCTCCGATATATTAGGAGACGATTCTCCCGCCATCGCGCCTCAGCCTGTTTCAGATTATGTTTCCGAAGCTATGGAAGCATTGATGGGCCTCGGATATTCACGGCAGGAAGCCATGAAGGCTGTTTCCGCAGTGCGCAATAACGCCTCGACCGCAGAAGAACTTACGCTTCTTGCATTAAAACAGATCAGCTTATAGGTAGAATGAAATGGATCAGGATAAAAGAATAGTTTCTGGATATTCCAGACAGGATGACATAGCTGCCGACATCAGTCTTAGACCTAAATTCCTTGAGGATTATATCGGTCAGAACAGCGTTAAGGAAAAGATAAAGATCTATATAGAAGCCGCGAAAAAAAGAGGCGAACCTCTTGATCATGTCCTGCTGTACGGCCCCCCTGGGCTTGGCAAGACGACTCTTTCATATATCATTGCAAATGAGATGGGAGTAAATATCAGGGTCACGACAGGCCCGGCTATCGCAAGACAGGGAGACCTCGCGGCCCTGCTCACAAATCTTTCCGACGGGGATATCCTTTTCATCGATGAGATACACAGGCTCAACGCGAGGGTTGAGGAGATACTGTACCCCGCAATGGAGGATTATGCACTGGACATCATCCTGGGCAAAGGTCCATCCGCAAGATCTCTCAGGATCGATCTTCCCAGATTCACGCTTATCGGCGCGACTACAAGAGCCGGTATGCTGACCTCACCTTTAAGAGACAGATTCGGGATAATAAACAGACTTGAGATGTATGACCCCGATGACCTCGCGACGATAGTCAAAAGATCCGCTTCCATACTTGATATCGAACTCGATGAGAGCGGCGCGTATGAGATCGCAAGAAGATCAAGAGGAACACCGAGAATAGCAAACAGACTTCTGAGAAGAGTAAGGGATTTTGCCCAGATCAAAGCTGAAGGTGTCATCACTAAGGAAGTTGCCGACAGTGCTCTAAAAATGCTCGAGATCGACGAACAGGGCTTTGATAATATAGACGCGAATATTCTTACCACTATCATAGAAAAGTTCAACGGCGGCCCTGTAGGGCTCGATACGATATCAGCGGCTACCGGGGAAGAGGTAGGGACCATAGAGGACGTTTACGAGCCTTATCTGATTAGGAATGGATTTATAATGCGCACTCCGAGAGGCAGGATAGCTACTCCCGCGGCATACAAGCATTTTGGCTATGAGCCGCCCAAAAGCACAAGTGATATGAAACAGATCTATCAGAAATCGCTTTTTGAGGATTCTGAATGAGGTTATAGATATTGGATACAAAGGATTTTTATTATGATCTTCCGGAAGAGCTGATTGCCCAGACACCTGTCTATCCGAGAGATTCTTCCAGACTGCTTGCATATGATATCGGGAACGATATCATCGATCATAAGCATTTCCGCGATATAATCGACTATCTTGAACCGGGTGACGCGCTGGTCATAAATGAGACCAAGGTCATCCCCGCAAGGCTCTTCGGACATAAATCCGTTACAGGAGCCGCAGTCGAGATACTTCTGCTCAACCGCCGGTCAAAGGATATCTGGGAAGCACTGGGCAAACCGGGTAAAAGACTTAGGGTAGGGGACGTTATAACATTCTCACCGGAACTTGATGCTGTTATCCTTGAGAAAAAGGATGAAGGCATCCTTTCCCTTGAGTTCAGATATACGTCATCATCTTTTGAGGAGATACTGGACAGGCTCGGTACGATGCCGTTGCCTCCGTATATAAAAGAAAAGCTGGACGATCCGTCAAGATATCAGACTGTTTATGCAAAGGAGGAAGGCTCCGCTGCAGCTCCGACTGCCGGACTTCACTTTACACCTGAGCTTCTTAAGGAGATCCGGGAAAAAGGGATCGATATCGTCCCGGTGCTTCTTCATGTCGGCCTTGGCACATTCAGGCCTGTTAAAACAGATACTGTGGAAGATCACAAGATGCACAGTGAATTCTACAGTGTGAGCCAGGATTCAGCTGACAGGATCAATTCTGCCAGGAAAAACGGGCACAGGATTATCGCGACAGGGACCACCTGCGTAAGGACGCTTGAAAGCGCATCTGATGATAACGGGAATATAATCCCCGGAAGTTCCAACACCCAGATATTTATATATCCCGGATACAGATTCAAAGCCGTAGATGCAATTATCACCAATTTCCATCTTCCTGAAAGCACGCTCATAATGCTCGTCTCCGCTTTTGCCGGAAGGGAAAAGACTCTGGATATCTATAAAACTGCTGTTGAAATGAAATACAGATTCTTCAGCTTTGGCGATGCCTGTTTCTTTTATAACAGATAAGGAGAATACTTGATTTGTTTGAATTTGAAGTAATTGCTGAAAGCAAAGGAGCAAGAGCAGGTGTCCTTCATACTCCACACGGAGATATTAAGACACCTGTGTATATGCCCGTAGGCACAAGAGCAACAGTGAAATCGCTTACTCCTGATCTTGTAAAGGAAACAGGAGCGCAGATAATCCTTGCCAATACATACCATCTCTATTTAAGGCCAGGTCACAAGCTTGTGGAGGAGGCTGGAGGTCTTCATAAATTCATGAACTGGGACAGACCGATCCTGACAGACAGCGGCGGTTTCCAGGTCTTTTCCTTGGGTTCATTAAGAAAAATCACAAGAGACGGTGTATTCTTCAACAGCCATATCGACGGTTCCAAACACTTTATCGGTCCTGAAAAGGCGATGGAGATAGAGCAGTCCTTAGGCGCTGACATCATCATGGCGTTTGATGAATGTACCCCTTATCCTTCATCCTATGAATATACAAAAGACTCCATGCAGCTCACACACCACTGGGCTGAGCGCTGCATGGATGCCAAACACAGAGAGGATCAGGCGCTGTTCGGTATAGTTCAGGGCGGAATGTATAAGGACCTTAGAGAGCAAAGTTCAAAATTCATAAACTCCCTTGGGCTTCCTGGCAATGCTATAGGCGGCCTGTCGGTAGGTGAGCCGTCTGAAGTCATGTATGAGATGCTCGAAGAATCCACTAAGTATCTCGACTGGAATAAACCGAGGTACCTTATGGGTGTCGGTACTGCTGATTATCTTGTTAACGGTGCAGGATTGGGTGTAGACATGTTTGACTGTGTCCTTCAAACGCGCACAGCCAGGAACGGGTCGGCGCTCCTGCCTGAAGGACGTGTCAATATCAGGAATGCCAGATTCGAGCGGGATTTTGAACCTCTCGACAGTGACTGTGACTGCTATGCCTGCAGGAATTTCACAAAAGCATACATACATCATCTTATACGTTCGGATGAGATCCTGGGAGCCGTCCTTCTGTCTATCCATAATATAAGGTATTCGGTCAGACTTATGGAAAAACTCAGGGAAAGCATAATTGCAGACTGCTACACAGATTACAGGGATGAAGTGCTGAGAAAGTACTTCAAGAAATAATTGACATGTAATTTTTAATCATCTACTATATTGATGTTTATTAATTGGTTGTGATCTAAGGATCAATCAGTAAACAAATTAAGAAAGGAGCTGCTGATATGCCTGCTTTAGATTTTGCTACGATTTCACAATGGGCTCTTCCCCTGATTCTTATAGTCGTTATGCTGGTAGCTATGATAGTGCCTCAGAAAAGACAGGAAAAGAAGATCAAGGAGATGCTCGACAACGTTAAGGTCGGAGATTATATAAGGACCATCGGCGGGATATACGGAACTATCTCGGAGATAAAAGGTTCTCTCATAACGATCGAATCAGGTCCGGATAAGACAAAGATCGTTTTTTCAAAGAGTGCTATTTCTACAGTTGAACACGCTGATGTTGAAGCTGAGATGTGATCAGAGTCTTTAAAGAAGCAATCCATGCGATTGCTTCTTTTTGTTTTGTCTGAAAACACGAACACGCAGCGATCAAAATCGTTGTAATATTCGGAATTTATTCATACTGCAGTGCCGTTCGTTCGTGTTTCCCTATAATTTGTATTATAATTGTCAAAAATTCTTGAACATTAGTATTTATATAGTGTATATTTAACTTGTATGATTTTTGACAGAGGTTTTGTTTATGGAACTCTTGAAAAACAGGATCAGAAAAGACGGAAAAGTTGCTGAGGGAGATGTCCTTAAGGTCGACAGTTTCCTCAATCATCAGTTGGATGTCGGATTGCTTAAATCAATCGGGGAAGAGTTTTACAGACTGTATAAAGACGACAACGTTACAAAGATACTTACGATCGAAGCATCAGGTATCTCGATCGCTTGCATGGCTGCACTGGCGTTTGACTGCCCGGTAGTTTTTGCAAAGAAGACGAAGACGATAAACATTTCAGGTGAAGTTTACCGCCATGAAGTAAGATCATATACGCATGGCAGGACATATGAGATAACTGTTTCCAAGGATTTTATCAAACCCGGGGACAGGATACTTATCATTGATGACTTTCTTGCTATGGGCAATGCTCTTGAGGCACTTGTCTCCATAGTCGAAAACGCCGGCGCTACCGTTGTAGGTGCTGGGATCGCAATAGAAAAATCATATCAGCCCGGTAGGGAGAGACTGACGAAACAGGGCCTCAGAATAGAGTCTCTTGCCAGGATAGATCATATGTCTCCCGAGACGGGCGTGCACTTTGTTGATGATAACGGATAATGCGCATAGTGCGTTATTATAAGTTTTATTATTTTGGAGGAAAGAATGAAAAAACTTGTCGCTCTGTTGGCTGCTGTCGTGATGATGGCTGCTATGTTCACCGGTTGCGGTGCGAAAAAGGAAGAAAAGACTGCTGCTATCACAAAAGATAACATCAAAGTCGGTGTTGTGCACATTTCTGACCCTGCTGAAGGTTCCGGTTATACTTATACCCATGACCAGGGCATAGTCGGCATGCAGAAGGCTCTTGGCCTGAGAGATGACCAGATCATCAGAAAGAACAATGTTGACGACAGCAATGCTACAAAGATCGAAAATGCTATCCTTGAATGCATTGAAGAAGGCTGCCAGATCATATTCGCGACAAGCTGGGGTTATATGGATACCTGCGAAGCTATCGCGGCTGACCATCCTGAAGTATATATCTGCCATGGTACCGGATATAAGTCCAACGGCAAGAACTTCATAAACTACTTTGGAAATATCAACCAGGCAAGATATCTTACCGGTATCGCAGCAGGTCTTAAGACCAAGACGAACAAGATCGGTTACGTCGCTGCCTGGGGCAGTGAGAATGCCGAAGTTACGAGCGGATGCGACGCTTTCGCAATGGGTGTTGCTTCTGTAAATCCCGATGCTAAAGTCTATGTGAAAGTCACCAACTCCTGGTTCGATCCTGAAGGAGAAGGCGCCGCCGCACAGGCACTTATCGATATGGGATGCGACGTCATCAGCCAGCACTGCGATACGAGCAATCCTATGCTCGCAGCTGAAAGAGCAGGAGTTTACGGCGTTGGCTACAACTCCGATATGTTTATCGACGCACCCAAAGCCGTTCTTACCAGTGCTATTTGGCATTGGGAGATATTCTACACTTGGGCTGTCAAGAACGTTATAGACGGAACATGGACCGGTGAGAATTATTACGGCGGACTCAAGGAAGGATTTGTCGGCATAGCTGATCTTGCAGATTTCTGTGAAGAAGGAACTGCTGAAAAGATCGAGGAAGCTAAGCAGAAGATCATTTCCGGCGAGCTTGATGTCTTCGGCGGAGAGATCGAGACCAATACCGGAGAGACCGTTACCAGCTCCTTCTATACAGATGTTAACTGGTATTTCAAGAACGTAGAAGTTAAATAACAGTCATTGATCAAGAGTTCAGGATATGACTTCATATCCTGAACTCTTTTACTCTTTTTTTGTTTTTAGAGGTGTCTGATGCCGTACGCAATAGAATGCAGAAAGATAACAAAAGCATTCGGGTCCAAGGTCCTTGCAAATGACGAGATCGACCTGAACCTTAATTATGGTGAAATACTGGCTCTTTTAGGAGAGAACGGTTCCGGAAAGACTACATTGATGAATATGCTTTCCGGTATCTATCATCCTGACAGCGGCCAGATTTTTGTTAACGGGAAACATGTTTCAATCAACTCTCCCTCTGATGCCAAGGCTCTGGGCATCGGAATGATCCATCAGCATTTCAAACTCGTTGAATCATTCTCCGCATGTGAGAATATAATCATAAGCAGCCATGACAACGGCGTTAATAAAAATGACGTTAAACAGCGTATTTTGAAGCTTTGTGAGGATATCGGACTTAAGATAGATCCTGACAGGAGAGTCAGCGATATGTCGGTAAGCGAAAAGCAGACGACTGAGATACTTAAAGTCCTGTATTCGGGAGCTAAGATACTTATACTTGACGAACCTACCGCCGTCCTTACCCCTCAGGAAATAGAGTTCCTTTTCAAGATGTTAAGAAGAATGAAGGAGCAGGGATGTGCGATCATAATAATCACGCATAAGCTTGCAGAAGTGCTGGAGATCTCCGACAGAGTCACGCTTCTCAGAAAAGGAAGAAGCGTTGCTACAGTAAAAACAAGCGATACGACTCCTCAGCAGCTCACCGAACTGCTAGTCGGCAGAGCTGTTCAGCTTGAGATCTCAAGGCCTGAACCTGTAAAAGTAAGTGAGATGCTCAAAATAGTGGATCTTACCATTGAGGATTCCGGTATCAAGATGATCGACGATATTTCCTTTGAACTTAACAGCGGGGAGATACTCGGGGTTGCAGGTATCGCTGGAAGCGGCCAGAAAGAGCTGTGTGAGTGTATTGCGGGACTTCTGCCCGCCTCAAAAGGCGCTGTCCTTTATAAAAAAGAGAATATACTGGGCAAGGAGCCGATCGAGATATTGAATCTTGGGATAAGCATGAGCTTCGTGCCTGAAGACAGGCTGGGCATGGGGCTTGTTCCTTCGATGGATATCGTGCAGAATTCGATGCTTAAGGATTATCGGAAGGCAAACGGCCCGTTTATTGATAACAAGCCCGCAGTGGAACTTGCAAACAGGCTGGTGAATGATCTTTCGATAGTTACTCCCAGTATCTATACAGCGGTGAGAAAGCTTTCGGGCGGCAATGTCCAGAAAGTACTTCTCGGAAGAGAGATAGCATCATCGCCGAACGTTCTTATAACCGCTTATCCTGTCCGCGGACTTGACATCAATTCCTCTTATCTCATCTATGATCTTTTAAATCAGCAGAAAGAAAAGGGAGTTTCCGTAATGTTCATCGGGGAGGATCTTGACGTGCTGTGTGCTTTAAGCGACAGGATAATGGTCCTTTGTCACGGTAAGATCACCGGAATAGTCGACGCCAAAAAGGTGACTAAGGAACAGCTTGGTCTCATGATGACCGGCATGACGATGGAGGAGGCTATGGCATGAATAAAGCAAAAGAGCCTTTGATCAGAGTTGTCGGCAGAAATGCCGATACGTCGACCGCAAGCAGAGTGCTTTCGACAGCACTGGCTATAATACTCGCCCTAACGATCGGAGCCGTTTTCCTCCTGATCATGGGATATAATCCTGTTGAAGCATACATGACGATCATTTCGGGTGCATTCAGAAGCCAGATGGCAAGAGAAGGTACCGTCAAGGTGATGATACCTCTTATCATCTCAACTTTAGGCGTCATGCTTGCTTTCAAGATGAAATTCTGGAATATCGGAGCGGAAGGTCAGATCATCATTGGTGCTGCGTTCGCATCTTATTTTGCCCTGTATCATTCCGGAATGAATCACTGGGTCCTTATTATCGTGATGTTCATCGCGGGAGCTGTCGGCGGCGGGATCTGGGGTCTCATCCCCGCATATCTGAAGATGAAGTGGGGTACAAATGAGACTCTTATGACACTTATGCTCAACTATATTGCGACATATATCGTTTCATTCCTGAGAGACGGCCCCTGGAGAGATCCCGAGGCTGCCGGATTCTCAAAGATCGCCCGCTTTGACAATAATGCTGCGCTTGATAAAGTATTCGGGGTGCATTTCGGATGGATAATAGCTCTGATACTTACTGCAGTGATCTATGTTTATCTCAGATACAGCAAACATGGATATGAGATATCAGTCGTAGGCGAGAGCCAGGATACCGCCAGATATGCCGGTATGAACATCAAAAAGATAGTACTGAGAACGATGTTCCTTTCCGGAGCCGTATGCGGAATCTGCGGCATGGTACAGGCTTGCGGAGCAGATATAACGCTCACGACCAATGTGGGCGGCGGTGTGGGATTCACAGCAATAATCATTGCCTGGCTCGGAAATCTCAACCCGATCATAACACTGTTCATCTCTGCAATGTTCAGTATACTGGAAAAGGGAAGTACGGTCGTGCAGTCCAGCATGGGACTTTCTGCCGACAGCGCTGATGTCCTCCAGGGCATAATACTGTTTATGGTCATCGCAAGTGAATTCTTTACAAGATACAAGCTTGTTTTCAGGAAAAAAGACGACAGTGCTGTTTCTGAAACGGTAAAGGAGGGTTAAAGCAATGTTTTTCGATATGCTGATCAAGTTTATTTATGCTTCTGTTATATCAGGCACTCCTTTGCTTTTAGGAACGACAGGCGAGATACTTAATGAAAAAGTCGGGCACCTGAACCTCGGTGTCGAAGGCATGATGTCCATCGGTGCATGTACCGGATTCATGATCGGCTATTATACTGACAGCTTTATACTTGCTCTTCTCGGAGCAGCTGCTGGAGGAATGCTTGCCGCGCTTATTTATGCAGTTCTCACGATACACTTCATGACGAACCAGAACGTAACGGGCCTGACTCTGACGATCTTCGGTATCGGTCTTTCCAATATGATAGGAGTATACAATCTGTCAAGAAGCGTGACCGGAACCCTGAAGCTTCCCGAACATATTACAGCCATGCTTGCAAATATCGATATACCGTTCCTTAGCGATATACCGGTAGTGGGAAATCTTGTATTCTCATATAATCCGTTCGTTTACATAGCGATCATAATCGCTATCATCGCTCATATCTATCTCTATAAGACAAATCAAGGATTAAAGGTCAGATCGGTAGGCGAGAATCCGGCGACCGCGGATGCTGTGGGCATCAACGTGAACAGGACCAAGATGTTCAATATCCTTATAGGCGGCGCTATCTGCGGCCTTGGCGGAGCTTACTGCTCGATGATAATAAACGGCGGAGTCTGGATCAACGACAACGTTGCCGGTCTTGGCTGGATAGCCGGCGCGCTTGTAATATTCGCCAACTGGAAGCCTGCCATGGCAGCACTTGGCTCATTCCTTTTCGGAGCATTGAGGATCCTCAAGTACTATATCCCTAAATCAGTTGTCGACATTCCCATAGCTTTCTATGATATGCTTCCATTCCTGATGACTGCAGTGGTCCTCGTGATCATATCCGCGAGGAAATCTTCTCAGAAAAAATCACAGCTGCCTGCTTATCTGGGTCTGAATTATTTCAGAGAAGACAGATAAAACAAAGCCCGCTCAAAGCGGGCTTTGTTATTATATTACGGAAGATCGAATCATCTGAACAGACTGCTGAATTCCGACAGGAACGAGTCTCTGATATCTGTCCAGCTTGCTCCGTTGGCAATATTGTCAAGTATGATCGGAAGGATACCGCTGAGAGTAGTATTTATCCTGTTTAGGCCGTTATCTGTGATTAGCTTGATATCCTTGTGCTCGTAAAAGATCCTTCCTATTTCGTTCATTAGGTCATTCTTTACAACATCAGACATTGCAGGATCTATCTGATCAAGGTTTGAAAATGCGCCAAGTTTCATCACATCCTGCTTATAGTGTTCGATGAAAGAGATGATCTTTTCTTCATCGGATTCCTTATTGTCAAGTGCTGTAAGCATACAGCAGAAGATATGCCAGTTGAAATCTATATTGATGACTTCCGTTATTGCATTGTAGATGCGGGCGGTGAATGTATCTTCCGTTTCATCACAGGGCTTTATCTGTATGCTCTCATCCAGCCTGAAATCGGATTCCTGGAGCTTTTTCACAGTGTATGAAACTTCCATTACGGTATTTCCGTAATATCCGAGCGAGTCATCGGTATATCCTTCAAGAAGATAATTCGTTACTGTATCGCAGATATCTTTGAAGTTTATGATGAAACCTATCTGTCTCTGCATCATATCCGCAAAGGAATCATGGATTATCTTCGATATAAAGGTATCCATCTGACTGTGGAAGTTGTTTCCGTTCTCGCTCACCGAATTCTTATACTGATTGTAGATCATCGCGAGCTGGGAATCGATCATATTCAGCTCGGATTTTATCGAGTTAAGAATATCCGATACATATTTATCTTCAAGAACGTATGCTGAATTCTTGTAAACGACTTTATGTTCTATCTCGCTCCAGAAAGTGTTGACCATTGCCTTTATTTGGAGCTCGAACAATATGGCGTCTCTTCCCAGCAGATATACGCCGTCTACTTTATAGATATCAAAACCGTTTTTCTGCTTTTGAGGCTGATGTTCTACCGTGTTAAGTCTTATCTTCGGCATGAAAGGGTCGAAATAATACATTCCGTCCTCGGTCTTGGTAAAGACAGATTTTAGGAGGTTGAATATCTTGACCTCATCTTCGATGAACATACATTCAATTCTTACGCCTATAATATCGTGAATGTTGTAAAGAATATCATGAGGATCTTCGAATTCTTTTGCCAGGTTTGTTCTGACGATCTTCTCACGGGTGCTTTCTACAGATTTTACTCTGTATATCACACTTATCTCATCAGTGGTCTCAGAAAGAAGGATACTGCTTAGAAAGTCGGTGATCTCTTCAGCTATCAGTTCAAACCGCGAATGTTCGCGTTCAAGTATGTCTATGGTATTTTCGATCTTATCAAACAGTGCCAGGTTCATATCCGGTTTCCATTGTCAGTTTATATAAGTATTATATAATAATTCCGCTGATAATCAAACAAACGGGAAAGCATATCAAGATATTATCGATAATGGTCTTTTTGAAACATCGATTAAATGATATATTAGTATTTGGTAAGAACTGATTATATGATCAGTTATACGATCAGAAAGATCATATGGCTTTTTGGAGGAATCACAATTGTTTGATGTCATCGTGATTGGAGTAGGAGTTATAGGAGCAAGCATCATAAGGGAATTGACCAGACTTGATATTTCCGTTTTGGGAATTGAAGCCAGAGAAGATTTTTCTCTGGGATCCTCAGGTGCCAACAGCGGAATTGTCCATGCGGGATATGATGCCAAGCCCGGTACTCTTAAGGCTAAATTCAATGTGCTTGGAAACAGGCTTTATAAGAAATGGTCTGAGGAACTGGATTTTCCATATATAAACAACGGTGCTCTTGTTGTATGCCATTCTGAAGATGAATTGCCTGCTCTCTATAATCTGAAGCATCAGGGTGATCTTAACGGAGTCCAGGATATGGAGATACTTGACCGTGAACAAGTCCATGCTCTTGAGCCAAATCTTTCAGACCGCGTGTATGCTGCTCTTCATCTTAAAACTTCTGGTATCTGTTATCCATTCGAATTCGTTTTTGCCTGCACGGAAAATGCAGCTCATAACGGTGCTCAGTTTGTTAGGGGAGAGAGAGTTAAAAACATATTAATAACTGAATACGGATATAAAGTCATCACGGACAGAAACGAATATGAAACAAAATGCGTCGTAAACTCAGCAGGTATTTATTCGGACAAGATAAACGATATGGTGAGCAGCAGGCATTTTGAGATAACTCCTGTTAAAGGCGAATATCTTTTGATGGATGACAGGATGGGCTCCATGTTTTCCTCTACAATCTTTGATCTTCCGACAAACATGGGGAAAGGCGTCCTTATAAGCAGGACCATAGACAACAATCTTTTCCTTGGACCGACAGCGGTCAGGATAAGCGACAGGGAGGATACTTCCGTGTCAGCAGAATCCTATGATCTGCTTATTAATCAGGCAAAGAACAACTGGGATGATATACCAAGAAACAGATTCATCACTTCATTTGCCGGTATAAGAGCAAAGACCGATGTAGGTGATTTTATTTTAGGTGAGGCGGATGACTCTGAAGGCTTCTTCAATGCGGCAGGCATCGAATCGCCGGGACTAACGTCCGCACCGGCGATCGCTGAATATATCAGGGATCTTATTAGGGAACGACTCGAGTGCGGTCTTAAAGCCTCGTTTGATCCTGTAAGGAAATCCATCACAAAAGTAAGAGAGCTCAGTCTTGAAGAGAAGAATGCTCTTATCAGTGAAAAACCTGAATACGGACATATCATCTGCCGCTGCAATATGGTCAGTGAAGGTGAGATCATAGAAGCTATAAAACGCGGAGCGGTCAATATGGACGGAGTAAAGAAGCGCGTAAGGGCAGGCATGGGAAAATGCCAGGGCGGATTCTGTTCGCCTGCGGTGCTTGACCTGATCAGCAGATATGCGAACGTACCAAAAGAATCAGTAACGAAACACGGGAAAGGCTCCGAGATTCTGGTAGGCGATGCAAAGGGGTTCTGAGATGAGATACTATGATACTGTTGTAATAGGCGGCGGCCCTGCAGGCATGGCTGCTGCGCTGTCTGCCAATGAAGCAGGAGCAAAAACACTTATAATCGAAACCAACGACCGCCTTGGCGGAATACTTAATCAGTGCATACACAACGGTTTCGGTCTTCATTATTTCGGCGAGGAACTGACAGGTCCGGAATATGCCGACCGTTTCAAGAAAAGAATAGCCGAAACAGACATCGATGTTATGACGAATACTCTCGTTACTGATATAGGCGAGGGACTTGTAGTCAATGCAATGAATTCAACTCTAGGAGCGATCCAGGTCAAGGCAGGTTCTGTCGTCTATTCCCTTGGATGCAGGGAAAGGCCCAGAGGAGCGATATCGATCTCCGGGACCAGACCCGCGGGCATATTTACAGCAGGGACCGCCCAGTATTTCGTGAATATAGAAGGAAAGCTCCCGGGACGGAAATGCGTTATCCTTGGAAGCGGTGATATCGGGCTTATAATGGCAAGAAGGATGATGTATGAAGGCGCTGAAGTTTCCTGTGTGGTCGAACTGATGCCGTACAGCAGCGGTCTTGCAAGAAATATCAAACAGTGTCTTAATGACAACAATATCCCGCTGCTTCTGTCCCACACGGTTGTCGAGATCCACGGAAAAGACAGGCTTGAGGGAGTTACGATAGCGAAGGTCGATGAAAAGCTGAGGCCGATCAGAGGTACCGAGCAGTACATCGAATGCGACTGCCTTCTGCTTTCTGTCGGGCTTATCCCTCAGGTCGAAATGGCTCAGGACTGCGGCGCAGTGCTTAAAAACGGAAGGATCTTCGTAGATGATAATTACATGACCTCTGTAAGGGGCCTGTTCGCCTGCGGCAATACGCTCCATGTACATGATCTTGTTGACAACGTGACTGAAGAAAGCATATCAGCGGGCAGGTCTGCCGCCGAGTACGCACTTGGTATTTCGGGCGGAAACTCCGGTGATGTTATCGATGTTCAGCCCGGAAACTGTGTCACTTATGTGATCCCCAATGTTCTACATAAAGACAAGGATGGCAGTGCTGTTTTGAGATTCAGAGTCACTGATTCATACAGGAACAGGGAGATCAGGATAAGGAGCAATGATACCGTATTGTACAGGAAAAAGGCCGCAAGAGTCGCTCCGGGAGAGATGCAGTCGGTCACATTCCCGAGAAAGCTCCTGTCAGGCGAAGATATTAACGAGATCACCGTCGAGATATCATGAGGTAAGAAAATGGAAGAATTGATCTGTATAAGATGCCCGATCGGCTGCACGCTGACCTGTACCAAGACTGATGACGGCTATCAGGTAACGGGAAACACATGTAAACGCGGTTACGACTATGCGATAGAAGAGATGACACATCCGAGGCGCATAGTGACCACCATAGTCAGGGTCGACGGTTCAGATGAACCTCTTTCCGTCAAGACAAGTTCTCCTGTCGGAAAGGAACTTATAGATGATGTTATTAAAAGTGTAAAATCACTTGTTCTTAAGGCACCGGTCAATATAGGCGATATACTGATAAAAGATGTTCTTGGAACAGGCGCCGATATCGTCGCAACAAAGTCGATAATATAAAAAACAAGATCCGCGCTATGAGCGCGGATCTTTGATATCAGGGCTGTATCACAGCCTTTCAAGCTTCATCACTGAAGAATCGCCTGACAGAAGTCCGATATAAAGATTTCCCTTATCATCGCCCGTTATGCTGTGAGCGAGCAGGGGACATCCCTTGTATCCGATGACAGCTTTCAGGTTACGGTCAAGATCGTAGATAAGTATGCCGCCTTCATTCTGACCGACGTAAGCATACTGTCCGTCTCCCCAGATATCAGCGGGCATTGCAAGTTTTGGTAATTGGTCGATATATTCGCCGTTTTCATCAAAAATCTCAACTCTGAATCCTTCACGGTCACATACCCAGATCTGATTGTTGGGAGCAGCCCATAATGAGTGGGGCAGGATAAACTCACCGTTTCCGTGTCCGTGGCCTCCCCAGGTCTTTTTAAGGGTTCCGTTCTTATCGAATCTGTGGATGGAAACATTACCGTATCCGTCAGAACAGTAGAGGTCTCCGTTCGGAGCCTCGATCATTTTTGTGGGCCTGTTGAAGGGTTCTCCGGCTCTTTTGATAGTATAGAGGTCATGGGGCCATTCGACTGTGATATCGTAACCGTTATCGCAGTGCTTATCCAGTTCTCCGAAAGTCTGGAGCAGCTTCCCGTAAATATCGAGCTTGTAAACTACATGCCTGCCGTCATCGCAGACGAAAAGCTCATCGTCCTTATTTACGAATAGTCCGTGGGTACGGTTGAACGGAAGGTCTTCGCCGAAAGACCGTTTGAAATTGCCCTCCATATCAAACACGGCTATAGGCATATGCTTATCCCTGGTACAAGCGAATATTTCATTTTTGGAATAGCATACCTGACATACCTGCCTGAATGTATTATCAGGCCATTTGACAAAATCTTTGATTAACCTGTATTCGAAGCCTTCGCTCCTGTAGATCGTTTCACTTTTGATGCTCATGATTGCCTCCTTTAAAGTTCAAAATTATTCTCGATCAATTTGCCTATCCCCTGGACTGCCTCGTTTTCATCCTTGCCGTTTGCGATTACAAAAAGCGAATCACCGGGCCTTACACCAAGCGACAGGACACCCATGATGCTCTTTGCGTTGATCTTTTTATTCTCGTACTCGACAAGGATCTGTGAATCGAACTGATTTGCTATCTGTACAAACAGAGCGGCAGTTCTAGCTTTCAGTCCGTCTTCTCCTGTTATCTGGAATTCTTTGCTGATCATGTTTGATTTTCTCCTTTATTTAAAGTCTCGCTTAAAGCGATCTCTTTAATCTTCCTAAGCCTGTGATTTATGCAGGATTTTGATAATTTTCCCGAGTATTCCGAAAGCTCCGACAACGATGCTTCAGGATACGTGAGCCTAAGATCAGCTACTTCCCTTAACCTGGGAGAGAGCCTGTCTATTCCCATAAGCTCATTTACGATATGGATGTATCTGATGCTTTCCTGCGAGGCATCTATCGTTTTATCCATATTTGCATTGTCAAAATTTGTGACTCTGTTGATCGAATTTCTAATATCTTTATAAATCTTTATATTGTCCAGGTCAAGTACTGCCTTCATTGCGCCGATGGTGCCTAAAAAGCTTCTTATCCTGTCAAGTTCCTTGAGATAAACTACATACGAGTTCTTTTTTTCACTGATACCGGAAGGGATCCCTTCCTCTGCCAGTATTTCCTTTACCGCAGATGCGAGTCCGCTGTTATGGAGGACTATCTCAAGATGATAGGCTTTCCTGGGGTCTATCATGCTTCCTCCTCCGAGAAAAGCGCCTCTTAAAAAAGATATCCTGCAGCATTTCCTCTGAACGATCGAGGAAAATGTCTCTTTATCGAGCGTTATTCCATATCCGAATTCAAGGCCGAACTGACTGAGCTGTTCACCCGAAATCTTTTCCGTAGACAGAAGATAGGCCGTCTTGTTTCTGGGCTGCCTTAATATCTCTGAAAAACTTGCAGGGATATCAGTAAGACTGCCCAGAAGATTCATGGATTTGATGACAGTGTTTTTGTTTTCGGAAGTTATCTCTATCGAAAAGCCGCCTCTTGACATAAGAACAGTGCCGGATGAAAAGAGTATCCCGCAGAACTCGGCAAGAGCACAGTGTTTTGCTTTTACAGGTATCCTGTACAATTCGTTTTTGATCTCAGATGAATATGACATATCGTTAAATTAGATGTTTGTTCAGTCGTTTGAAAAAACATCCGAATTGATGATCCTCTTAGGATCAAGAGAAGCCTTTTCAGCTATCTCAAGAGCGTGCAATGGTAGCCCGACATCACCGGGGACATGCGCGTCCGTAGAAATAAGGAAATTTACACCGGTCCCGCTGCTGATCCTTGTTATTTCTTCAGAGGTCAGTTCCTTATGCTTGTTGTTTATCTCGTAAACGACCCCGTGCTTTTCACATATCTTCGCGAGCTCAAATCTGTCTGAACTGATCGCATATCCGGGATGGGCGAGTATATCTATTTTCCCTGAAGCAAGAGCCATGTCAAAAGCCTTTAAATGCCTGTCAGAGAGCCTTTTGATATTCCTCCCGATAAACATATCAAACAGGGAAGCGAAGTCTTTGGGAGCCGCTCCCTTATGAAATCCCAATATGACGAAATCAAACATATCAAGATATCTGTCAGGCATATCGAAGTCGCCCTTATCGCTAATGATGTTGAGCTCGATACCGGCTTTGACATCGATCATGCTGCTGTAATTCTCTTTAAGCTGCATAAGTTCATCATAGTATCTGTTTATATCTCTTATGCCATAGAAAAGATGCCTCACGCTGTGATCGGAGATTCCGACCTGCTTAAGTCCGCGTTTTATTGCAGCACTTATATTCTGTTCAGGAGAGCCTTTGCCATGGCTGAAAGTCGTATGGGTATGTAGATCGGAGATAAGGGTGATCATTGAAATTCACCTACAAAAATCACTTCAGGCTCGAGATGGACCTGAGTCTTTTCAAAGACTATCTGTCTGACTTTATTAATAAGCAGATAGATATCAGACGAGGTAGCATTATTGTCGTTTATTATAAAGCCGGCATGTTTTTCAGACACGCAGGCTCCGCCGACCCTCAGGCCTTTCAGCCCGCACTGATCTATAAGAGCCGCTGCGTAATGTCCTTCAGGACGTTTGAAGGTGCTGCCTGCGCTGGGATATTCCAGCGGCTGAGACTTTTTCCTTCTGAGATTAAGGTCATGCAGATATTCCTTTGCGGCAATCAGTTCTTCTTCAGAGCATCTGTTCAGCTTGAAAGTAGCGGAGATAACGGTATACCCGGATCTCCTGAAAATACTGTTCCTGTAAGAAAGCTCACATTCCTCTTTTGGGATCGACTTTACAGTCATATCGGGAAGGAGAACCTCTGCAGAACAGAGTATATCTTTTATCTCGCCCCCGTACGCGCCGGCGTTCATTACAAGGGCCCCGCCTACAGAGCCGGGTATACCGCCTGCGAATTCCGCCCCGGAAAGTGAATGCTCGTGAGCGGCAAGGCACAAAGATGAAAGCTTTGTACCGGAAAGGGCAACAAGATTGTCGTTGTCTACGGTTATACCGCTGTAATTCTCGGCAAGCCTTACGACCGCGCCTTTATAGCCCTTATCACTTATAAGAAGATTGCTTCCTCGTCCGATGATCATATGATCTATACCATTTTCATCAAGGATAGCGAGCGAAGCAATAAGCTGATCCCGGTGAGAGGGGGAGATAAGAAGTGAAGCGTTCCCTCCGGTCCTGAAACTGGCATATCTGGAAAGCGGGACATCCTTTAAAACCGGGATCCCTATGTTTTCATGCGCCTTTAATGCGCTTTCGAAAGCATCCATCGGTCAGTCGGTAAATCCTTTTAACGTATTATATATATCGGGGCATGCCTTTGAGATGACGAGCGGTTTCATGTCTTTGTTGAGACACTCGTACGTCATCCTGCAGTCCGCAGCCTTTACGTCATTGGCAAAAATGGTGAATTCGGCATTTATCTTTATATTCGTCACGGATCGTATCTTCATGATAACTTTTACATGGTCAGTTATCCTGATGGGATGATAATAGTGATTCATGCAGTCTATAGGCATGAAATTTATGCCTTTGGCGTTGAGCTCGGTAACAGAATATCCGTTTTTTGACAGAAAATCGAACTGTATCTGGTCGTACCAGTCATGATAACAGGTATGATGGACAAATCCGTTTGCGGATATCTCGGAATATCTAATGCTAATATCAGCAGTTATCTCGTTCATTTTATGACCTCATCAAATATTATTAAGTTCGTGATGTCTTCTGTAAAGCTCTGTATCGAAACGCGTAGGCATCGACAGTGCTTCATTGATCTCGTAGTCAACTATCTGGTTAGTGGAAATACCGACGACCCTTCCTCCTTTTCCTTCAAGAAGAAGATCGACAGCCCTGATACCCATCCTCGTGGCGATCAGCCTGTCGAAGGATGTCGGAACGCCGCCTCTCTGAGTATAGCTTAAAGCGTTGGCCTTTACATCGAATCCGGTCTTTGCTCTTATGTAATTCGCAAGGGCCTCGCTCTTACCAGCTCCTTCTGCTATTACTATCATACTGGTCATCTGGCCTTTGATTCTGCGCTCTCTTAAGCTCTGACAGATCTCGTCCACAT
>JAEEGL014484795.1_pt1 | contig 26915 bp, 26 predicted proteins | sample 9134231 | NCBI WGS metagenome assembly JAEEGL01 (sample SAMN16246548, study PRJNA631951) | gut metagenome | biome: gut microbiome; feature: rumen; material: fiber-attached | host: Bos | place: Iran: Karaj | collected 2018-10 | reverse complement strand
GTTTTTCAGCTTCAAATAGTCGGTGCTTATGGCAATGAGGTCACACCCGTTCCCTTTCCGAACACGGAAGTTAAGCTCATTCGCGTTGAAGATACTTGGTTGGCGACGACCCGGGAAATTAGATCAGCGCCGGCACTTTGATTGATCGGAAGCTATCCAGCTTCCGATCAATTCTGTAAGGGCCATTAGCTCAGTTGGTTAGAGCAACCGGCTCATAACCGGTTGGTCTGGGGTTCGAGTCCCTAATGGCCCACCATCGCGAAGCGCTCCACACATCGTGGAGCGTTATTTTTTACATTTAACTAATCTTCCTCCTCCCAAAACCTCCCTCCGGGAGATTTTTTTATTTAAGGATTGTTTAATAATCTCTGTGGTAGAATGGACACAACGAAAGGAGATGCGCTGAATGTATCTGCACATTTTAAAGAAAGACCTCAAACGAAAGAAGACTATGAACTGCATAATCCTTCTGTTCGTTATACTCTCGACGATGTTCTTTGCGTCAAGCGTCAACAATATTATCTCAGTTATCGGCGGACTTGACCGCTACCTTGACATGGCTGGCATGAAGGAACAGGTCGCAGTTGTGCTGGAACCCGATTCCGGCGAGCCTCTCGTAGACAAGCTTCACAGCAACGACAAAGTCAGCGACTTCGACCGTGAGGAGATCCTGCTGTTTGTACCCGAAAAGCTCACCTGCGGCGAAACTGTCATAGAAAACTCCTCCCAGATCGTACTTTCGTCCGTTGGCAAAATGAAGGTCAACTGTTTCGATCTGAACAACGAAAAGATAACCTCAGTAGAGCCCGGAACGGTTCTGTTAACGAGCTTTTCCGCTGATAAACTGAATGCAAAAGTCGGAGACACCGTCACTATAAAGATAAGCGGCGAAACCCTCAGCCTAAAAATGGCTGGTATCTGCAAGGACGCTGTCCTCGGTTCGTCAATGGTCAGCTGCCCGCGTTACATCATGAACAACAGCGATTTCGAGCGCTTCAGTTCGATTGACATCATACGTCAGAGCTACCGTGCTGGAATGTACCTCATAGACACTGACAGCGAGACCGCCTCTGACATTTTCAGCAATGTTTCAGGCTGCCAGTTCCATGTAGCACGCTCCGTCATCAAGCTCTCGTATATGCCCGAGACCTTGACCGCCGGAATCATTATGGTAGTCAGCATATTCCTCATACTTATCTCATTTGTCGTTCTCCGCTTCACTATCGGATTCACGATACAGGAGGAATTCCGCGAGATAGGCATCATGAAAGCGATATGACTTTGCAGCAGCTCCATACGGCTTCTCTACCTTACTAAGTATCTTGGGATAGCCGTAGTCGGCGGACTGATAGGCTTTGCAGCATCGTTCCCGTTCGGCAGTCTCCTAATGGACTCTGTCAGCCGCAGCATGGTGCTCGGCAACGATCACCCGGTACTCTCCGGTATCGTCTGCACGCTCCTCATCATCGGAATTGTCGTGCTGTTCAGCTACAGCTGCACCTCAAAGATAAAGAAGCTCACTCCCGTAGACGCAGTCCGCAGCGGACAGACCGGCGAGCGCTTCCACAGACACGGCTCTCTCAGACTCAGCAAAAGCCCGCTCGGTGCCTCCGGATTCCTCTCACTTAACAGCGTAATCAGCGCCCCGAAGCAGTCAGCACTCCTGATAGTAGTATTCACGCTTTGTGCAATGCTTGTCATGATAGAGTCGAAGCTCTACACCAAGGGACTGTCGCGCGGTCTCTTCGACGAAGAAAAGACTCAGGAGTCCTACCGCAGTATCAGCGAAAAGGCAGACGAGATAGAGTCGCACCTCACCGAGATGATACACGCCCTGAACAACGACTTCATGCAGTTCAGCGTAATGCTCACCGACTTCTACCTTTCGACTGTCATCACGAAGATAAACGCATATTATTCGGACAAGCTTTCAGTTACGGGGACCGCTCTGGAGGTAAGTGACTACCGTGACTGTATGCTGACCGGAGACCCCGACCGACTGGAGGAGGTCCTGCAAAACATCTTCGAGAACGCGATAAAGTACGGCGACGGAAAACGCATATCGGTCACCTTTTCGGACGAGGAGGACTGTCGCCTCATCACAGTGTCGAATACCGGCTGTACTCTGCCCGACGAGGAGCTGACCCACATCTTCGAGAGCTTCTGGCGCGGCTCGAACACAGATAACAAGCAGGGGAGCGGTCTTGGATTGTACATCTGCTCACGTCTCATGCAGGAAATGGGCGGCGACATCTTCGCAGAGACAGGATCCGGCGAAATGAAGTTGAAAGTCGTTTGCCGTAAATGCAGATAAAGCGACTAATAAAAAATCAGACCCGAGTTATCTCAGGTCTGATTTTTCATATTTGAGGAGTGATTGGGGTAACGTTAGGAAATTTCTTCAACGCGGACATTTGTGATATAAACAGTAGCAGTCGAGCCCTTATGTCCGAGGTTGAATTCAAGTCTGCCGTTGTTGTCGCTTTTTTCAGTCATGTCGAACTCATATGTGAACGTCTGTGTTTCAGGGGTAACAGTGAGGGTAGTGTCCTTTAAATAGCGTATCCAGCCGGCAGTAGGAGCAGAAATGCAGACGATGATGTCGCGCTCCTCGTCAGCCCATGCGTCAAAAGTAACGCGGTAGCTCTTACCCTTTATCATGGGGAGCTCAGGCTGCACGAGCTGAACGGAGTAATCAACAGTACCTTCCTCCTCGGTAGTGATGACGATACTGTTGTCCTTGATCTCAGCGGCGCCTACTCCGCCCTCGAACAGCAGGAACTTCCAGTTAACATCGTCCTCGAGGCTCTCTTCCTCGGAGAAATCGCCGTTGTAGATATAGTTTCCGTCTTCGAGAGGTTCACGGAAAGCCTTTTCGGGCTTGCTTACATTTGTATCGTACTCAGGCTTCTGATAAACTCTGACGTAGTCTATCTCGAACTCCGCGTTGTCGAAGTCAGTAGTCTCATCGGGATTACCCGGCCAGTTACCGCCGACTGCGAGGTTAAGCTGCACGAAGAAAGGCTGATCGAACGGAGCAGGGTATGGCTTTTCGTCGCCGCCCTCAGGAGCAGTGAACCAGTCATTGACAGTCTTGTAGAGCTCCCCGTCGATGTACCACCGCATCTCACCAGGCTCCCACTCAACGGAATACTCGTGGAAATCAGAAGCGAACGAGCCCTCCTCGAGAACAACAGTGCCCTGCTGCTCAGCGTGCGGAGCGCCGTAGTGAACGGTGCCGTAAGCCGTGCTGACATCGCTTCCGAGCACCTCCATGATGTCGATCTCGCCGCATCTCGGCCACTGACCGTAGTAGCTCTCCTCCTGCGGCATCATCCAGATAGCCGGCCAGAGGCCCTGTCCCTCGGGGACCTTCGCGCTGACTGTCACCTTACCGTAGAGGAACTGCGCCTTGCTCTGACTGTTTACCTTGCCGGAGGTGTAGTAGTCGTAGCCGTTTTTCTCACTTTTGACAGCCTTGAGCACCAGCTTGCCGTCGCGCACGAAGATATTGTCGTCGGAGCTTGTGTACTCCTGTAACTCATTGTTAGTCCAGCCCGGATCGCGCTTCTCGCGGTTCCAGATAGAATCATCGAGCGCGTCCCCACTGAACTCATCACTCCAGAGAACGGTATACCCCTCGAGCTCAGGTGTCTCGGGATCGACCTTGTACTCCGGGTAGGTGAACTCATGAGCCGCCTCAGTTGTCTCCTGCACGGGAGCAGCCTCAGTGTTTTCCTCCTCCTCGGCGGGAACAGTCGAAGCCTGAGTGTCAGCCTGACTCTGTGAAGAGGAGCCGGAATTAGAACCGCAGCCCGACAGCATAGCAAGCGCTGCCAGCGCGGAAAGAACTCTCATTTTTTTCATAGCGAAAACCTCCATATTTTTAGTATGTCGAGTCTCTATAATGATATTATAGCACCAGATACGAATAAATATATCAATAATAATACATTTTTGGTAAAATCTTGATATTTACGCAAAAAAACACAGGGACTGTATCCCAGTCCCTGCAAGTTTTATTCAGTTGAAGTCAGTGATCTGCCCGAGCAGAAACTCCTGCAGCATAACAGCGTCCGCTATATTCTGAGTACCGTCCGAGTTGACGTCTGCATTCGCGAGTGCCGCCCCAGAGAGGTCGATGTTCTCCGCAAGGAACTGCCTGAGCACCATCATATCGAAGATATCAACATTCCCGTCGAGCGTAACATCGCCCGGAACAGGCTCAGCCTCCACGAAATCAGGCTTCCACCAGTTGAGATTGAAGAGATAACCCTCCCCGCCGGTGAACACGAAGTAAACATCATGCACGCCGGAGGTCAAATTTATATCGCACTTCTGCGTAGCCCATTTCTGCCAGCCGCCGGTCGAACCAACATTCATGGAGCCGATGAGCTCGCCGTCAGGGGAGTCAAGTCTGACCTCGAGAGCAGCCTCAGCGCCGTTCGAGCCGATACGGAAGTCAATGGAATCCACACCGCCCTCGAAGTCGAAGTTTCTGAAGCCGATGTAGTCGCCGTTCTCGATGTAAGCGACATCACTGCCGCCCTCGCTGCAATCCTCGACCTGAATGCCGGACTGCACATCGTAGCTCTCCGCCTCGATACCCGCCGACGAACCTCTTATCCTGAGTATATGCGACGACTTACTGAGAACTCTGCCCGACTTGTCAACGACATATATCCTGTACTCACCCTCCGTCTCCGGTGTAACTATAGACGTTGCGGAACCGGAAGCCTTAGTCATATCATCACCCGCAGTGAAGCTCGACGTGCCGTCGGGAGCTATCCAGACAGTATTCCCGGCTTTGCGTATCGGCAGCTTGCTGCCGCCCGTTGTCTGACAGCTTGCAGGGAAGGTGAAGTCCGCTTCTGAGATGACAGAAGTCGGAACGATACCCCTGAACTCCTCGTTGACTCCGGAATTCAGACAGATCTTGTACTGCGCGAGCGGCCATACATTATCCGAGACCACGATAGGCTTGTCGATGTCACTGTCAGGCGGGTCGATGCCCATTTTGTTGACTGACGCATAAGTACGCTTGATTATGAGGTGGTGCTTCTGACCGTAATCCTCGCAGTTGATAGTGTATGTAACGTCAGGGCTGATCTCGAGGACATTGTCGTTCTCCTCGATGTACGCCGTACCCTCGTCGTTGTGCAGACCGTAGGTCGGCTGATAGGGCGCCGCAGCGGGGATACCCTGAACGTAGTTCTCGTTTATGACCGTCCCCGGCATCTGACCGATAGTGTAGATACCGCCGCTGTCGTGCAGACGGTTCAGGCTGTCGATGACGCGGTTGTAGCAGATCATGTTATCGTGGCAGGTGGTGCTGTCCTTGAAGTTGCACCAGCCCCAGCCGAGGTGGATACCGTTGTAAGCGGTCTTCTTTATCGTGTTGTTGAGTATCTTCACATAAGCCGCATAGTAGGTAGTGATAGCCGCGCAGCCGCCGAAGCCGTGAACGACGCTTATGTCATACAGCATATTGTCGCTGACGAGGATATCCGTACACAGCCCCTCTACGCCCTTCGGGAACTTCTCGTGGTTATCCCATGCCGCGTCACCGATGTAGATATGCTGCGGATGACCGATAGTGATACCGCTCGAAGTGATATCAGTGATATAGTTACCTGTGACCTCAGAATCCACAACGTCGTTGGTCATAGAAAGACCGTCAGCGCCCGTATGCTTGATCGTATTTCCGGTGAACTTCATATCCGAGCAGCTCGTTAGATGAACAGCCGCCGGGAGAGTATCCACCATTTCGTAGTTACGGTTGTGCCAGTTGGAATCAGCATACGCAGTGTAGGTCTGCGCCGCCTGACAGGTCGTCTTTCCGTGCGACCCATCCACGTTCGTGAGCTGATAATCCGTGTTCGCAAAGGTTATCCCGCTGAAAGTCAGCCCGCTGACGCGCTCATCAGTGGAGTTTCCTGAAACGACTATGAGCTGCTCAGAAACAGGCGCCTCGACGTCCGCAGAGGACATATCCTCGCCCTGCCTCGGGTAGTAGTAGAGCACCTTCGCAGACTTGTCGAAGTAGAACTCGCCCGGCTCGTCAACGAACGAAAAGGCATTATATATCGTATGCGTGCCGGACACAGAGAACCCCGCGCCCCAGCCGGGGGTCTGAGCAATCGCACCGTAAGGCTGCTGGAGATACATAACGAGCGACCCGTTCTCGACCTTCACATCGCGCGTGCAGACGATATTCTCATTCCACGTCGTACCGTTGATGATCTCGAGGTCGTCGAAGTTAGAGGTTATCTGCGGTATATCGGAGATATTGTACGCAATGCCGTCGCTCGCTTTACCGGAATCCCATGCCCAGTCAGCCTGCCCGGCGGTGACGTAATAATCCCCGACGCCGCCCTTGGACTGCACCCGCACGCTGCCCATGTTAGCCCTCGCGTCGTTGACGTAGAGCGCGCGCAGCTTGTAGTCGCGGTCGAGGGGCGCACAATAGAGCTTGTCGTTGTACTTTTCCCAGCCGGTGACCTTCACGCCTCCGTTGATGACCGGAACCTCGTCCCCGTAAGCCTCATAGGTGATGTGGTACCCGCCGGACGCACTGTCCCGCGTATCGAACACGACCGGCTCCGTGATACGGTAATCGCCGCCGCGCAGCTTGACGGTGATATCAGCAGTCATATTCTTGTTATGCTTGCGTACCTCATTCCGCGCCGCTGTGAGGGTCGCGAACGGCGACGAGAAAGAGCCGTCACCCGAGTCGCTGCCGTCCGGCGACACATAGAACACCAGCCCCGGCTCAGGCGTCGCAGCTGCAGCTATCAGCTGAGCTGCCGACATAGAAACGAGCATCGCAGCACCGGTCAATGCCGCAGAAAATGCCTTGAATGAACGCTTAAACATATTAAGTGACCTCCCCAATTGTAAATTTTTTATCTGATGTATGTGCGTTCTCACTATTATTCATATATAATCTTAAAATATTATTATACAAATTGCAACCCCGAAAACGAACATTTAGTGGATAAAATGCAGAAATTCCCCAAGATAAAAAGCCCGCAGACGGATACCTCCGCCCGCAGGCTAATGTTTATGCACTATCGCGCACTATATTTTATAGATACGAATGACTTTCTGCTCATTGTGATCGACGCAGAGCTTCAGCTTGTCGCCGCTTACCGAAGCCGACAGCACCTTCGCCCCGCGTATCGCCATGATCTTGTCAAGCACCTTCAGTTGCTCCTCACCGTAATCCGCGGCATTGTCGGACGTGAACAGCACGCTCCCGCAGAGAGCATTGACCTCCGCAAGACACAGCTTCTGCTGCGCATTCATGGACGTATTGTCCGACCTCAGCAGGAACACATCCGGGTCATTGAGAAACGCCCGCCCGTTGAGCTGACGCCTGAAAACCGAATCGAGGACCGTCGTGCGCGTGCTGACTCTCTCGCGGTGCGTAAGGCGCATGAGCGGCTTGTCGTCCCAGTCGAGACAGACATCGCACCCGATACGGCAGTAGTCAACCCGCCCGAAAGCCGAAGCGAGCGGCACACCGCACCCAAGAATCAAGGCGTCCCCGGCGAGTTCACGCAGCAGCTTCATACCGTCTGCCATGACCGTGCCCCGCGACTTTTCCGCCCTCGGGATTATGCACGCCGCGTACAGGAAATCGAGCTTGAGCAGCTTGTAGCCCCACTCATTGACAACTGTATCGAAGACCTTTTTGAGGTGCTCGCGGAAGTCCTTGTTATAGATGTCGAGCGCATAGAATCCGCTCCAGTTGGAACCGCCCCGCACGAATTCCCCATGATTGTTAGTTAGCAGCCAGTCCTTGTGGTGCGCGAAAACATCAGACTTTTCCTCACACACGAACGGCGCGAGCCAGAGACCCGCTGTGATGCCCTCAGCCTTAATCATATCAGCAACGGACTTCATTCCATGCGGGAACTTCGCCTCATCGAAGGAAAGCCAGTCCCCGACAGCAGTCTGATAGCCGTCGTCTATCTGGAAAACATCGGGCTTGTACTTCTGCGAGCACAGTCCCGCGAGGTCAGTGCGGATGATATCCTCGCTGATATTCTGGTAATGTCGATACCAGCTCGTGTAGCCGAAAACAGGCTTGACCTCCGGGTCAGGCTTTATCCCGAGCCGCTCAAAATAGGTATCGAAGACCGTGTCCTCGCTGCCGGTCTTGAAGAGCACCTTCAGCGCACAGTAGTCCCTGCTGACAGTCAGCCCGGAGCAATCCTTCTCGAGGGTAATGGTGTTGTCCGGAACGGACATCATTATCTTAGTGAAGCCTGAATCCTCAGCGAGTGAGCCGATGAAGTCGAATTCCTCGCGGTAGCGGATATACCCGTAGCTCCACCCGTGGAATTTTCCCGCCTCAACGGGATAATCAGTAAAATTATAGTCGCCGTACTGCGAGAGCTCATACTTCTGACGCAGCCTTGCGGGAACTCGCTCCAGACCGTGCATCTTGCCGGTTACGCGGTGCTCATAGCTGTCCGTCCAGGACTGATACCCGTTGAGGAATATCCTCTCCGGCGAGCTGAACGGAAACTCAAAATGCGCCCTGACCTCGCCGATAGTTATTTCCTTGTCAGTGCGAACCCACACACTGAAAACATTGCCGTCGGTCTTGATCTCGAGCCCGACTCTGTCATTGCGTACAGAGCGTGAAGTCCTGACGAAGAAGCGTTCTCCGTTATCGGTATATGAAAAAGTGACGTGATCCAGTTTAAGCATTTAATTCTTCCTCCTCGCCCTTTTTTATCCTGTCGATGACCTTGTTCTCGTTGTATCTGAGGAAGACCAGACCTCCGCTGATACAGAGCACAGTAGCTATCACAGCCGTGAGACGGTATCCCAGACCAGTGCTCTCACTGATAGAAGAAACGCTGGTGAAAAATATAAGACCGAGCGACTGACCGAGCTTGAACGCGAAGGTGCGTGCCGCGTAGAACATACCCTGACGGTTCTCGCCGGTGTCGAGCTTGTCAGCCTCTGAGATATCCGCGACAACAGCCTGCGGGAGGATACCGAGAATAGCCATGGGCAGAGCCGCAAGAACAGCGATGATTATGCCGTAAGCGAGCCCGGGAATGCCTACCTTTCCCGCAAAAGCAGTGATAAGGAAGGTCGCGGAGAAGAACATGAAAGCGAAAGCAACGGGCTTTTTCTTGCCGAGCCTCTTGGACGCGATGTTGACCACCGGATAGAAGCACAGCGAAACGACAGACATCGTGATGAACAGCACCGTAGACATTGACTCCTTGAGCCCCATGAGCTCTGTCACATAGTAGAGCAGCCCCGTCTGGAACAGCGTAAGCGCGAGCCAGTAGAGGATATCCGATGCCACGAACGTCCTGAACTCCTTGTTTCGGAAGGTCGCAGTGAGCGAGCTGAACGCAGAAGCTTTCGTGGGCGTGGTGTCCGCGTACTCATTCTCGTCGATAAGAAACGCGGGGATAAGCATACAAATGACAGCAAATACAGCGAGCACTGCGATAGAAACTCTGTAGCTGTTCGCGTACCCGAGTGAGCCCTTGAGCGCGCCGGCAGCAACAGGGATAACATAAGCGAGCGCCGTGCCGAAGAAGTAGGTGACGGAGATGAACGTCGAAAGGTTGATACGCGCGTTCTGCGTCCTGCCGAGCTCAGGGATGAGCGCGTTGTACGGCGTACAGTAGCACGTCATGCAGAGGTAGAAAAGGATAGCGCAGACGAACAGCACCACGGAATTGACCGTGCTCACGCCGTTCACGGGAGATATGAACAACAGAATGGTCACGATACCGAAGGGGATAGCGGAGTACCGCATGAACGGTATGCGCCTGCCGAGCTTATGCCGCAGCGAGTCCGACTTACCAGCGATGAACGGGTCAGTGACCGCGTCGAAGATACGTCCGACCGCTGATATAAGACCGATAACGGTAAGCCCGAGGAAGGTTGATTTTGTTATAAAGAGTGTCTGCCCGTCGTTCAGCGCCTCCTGACCGGGACGGTAGAAGAACACGAGCAGGTTGGTTACGATGCCGGAGAGCGTAGACCAGCCGAGCTGACCTATCGCGAATATCCAAAGGACCTTGTTTGAGGCGATCTTCCTGTGTTCCATAGGCTCACTCCTTCCTGAAGTAGTAAACAGCGGTGTCGATTAGGAGATTCAGCTCTGCCTCAGCGTTGTTGAAATTATCAGAGGGCGTTATCTCACCCTGCACGAGCTTCTTGCTGAGCTCCATGAGCGAATGTGCGTAGGTCAGATATAGCATGGGGAAGTTCTCGACCTCCCTTACGGTCCCGTCAGCGAGACCAGTCTTGTAGGCGTTCTCGAATACGGGATAGAAGTTGATGATCGAGCGGTCGTAGTCCTCAAGCTCGGACTTTGATACTCCCTCGCGTCTGATGAAGACATCAAATTCCGCAAGCAGGCGCATGAAGTCCTTGTGCGCAGTGAAGAGCACGATATACATACGCATGAGGTCGTTGATCTGCTTGATACCACTCTGCGAGATGAAGATATCGGACTCGAAAACCCCGCTGAACATGACCTTCAGGTCGCCCCACATATAAGTCATCGCAGCGATGAGAATGCCGGTCTTTGTGCCGAAATATCGGTATAGCGTAGCAACTCCGACCCCGCTCTCATCGGCGATATCGGTCATCTTTACGTTGTCGATGCCATTCTCGAGGAACATCTCCGCACTTATCCTGATAGCGTTTTCGATTCGTTTATTTTTAATATTATCGTGAGAATACTCATTTTCCACTTGACAATTCCTCCCTTTTGTGATAGACTATAAATCAGTGATAGACAGTATATCATCTGATAGTTAGTCTATCATATTTTTTCTAATTTGTCAATACCTTGGAGGGATTTTTATGGACAGATCAAGATTTATTTTTGAAAATGAGATATCAGACAAGGTCTACCGCAAGGCTGTCAGGAAAAAAGCCAAGTTCCTCCGCAAATACGGCGACGACTCATACAAGGACTACAAGCTGTTCAGCTCGCCGGCCCCTGCGATAGGAGAGCCCCTCGGAGTCCGCGAGATATCGGTGGTCAGCGGTGAGCCCTGCCATTTTGACGATAAATCCGTCGTGATAGGGAATATACGCATGGGCTTCGGGCACTACCGCATCTCCATGGCGATAGCTTCCGCCGCGAGATCAATGGGCTACGACCCTTACTGGTTCGACCTCCACTCCTTCACCGACGCCACCTGCGGCAGGATAATCGCCGAGCAGAATAAGCTCTACTCACTTGGCTCGCGTCTTTCGCAGATACTCCCCCCGTTCAACAAGCTCATCTGGGAGCCGCTCAACAGCGAGGGCTTCCGCAAGCTGTCATACAACGCCTGCGACCAGAAAACTGCCGAGCTCATGACAGCGGTCTACAAGGAGCTCCCGCATGACATCCCCTTCATCGCGACCCACGTCTGGCCCTCGCAGGCAGCCGTCCACGCCGGACTCACCAACGTCGTGAACGCAATCCCCGACAACTGGCCCATGGCACTCCACCTCTCCGAGGGCTCAGTCCATACCGTACAGACGCCTTCTTCCTACATTGGCTACCGCGCCCTCCGCGGCATGGACAAGACCCACACGCTTCGTCCCATGCCGGAGGATTCCCTTTTCTACACCGGACACTACATCGACCACGATCTCGTCAGCAACATCGAAGCAGACTGTGCAAAGCGTGTTAAGCGCATGAGCGACGGCAAGCCGAAGCGCTGGCTGATGTCGGTCGGCGGAGCAGGCGCCCAGAAGTCTATATTCATCTCAGTTATCCGCAAGCTGCTCCCGTCTATCCGTATCGGCGACGCAGCACTGTTTATAAATGTCGGCGACCATATGAACGTCTGGCGCGAGCTCGTCGAAGCTATCCCCGAGCTCGGCGAGATAGCCTTCGAGCATTTCAGCGACTTCACTGAGACAGAGGCATTTGCCACAGACGCTTACAAAAACGACGTCCACGGCATACACGTTTTCTGCCACAAGGACATCTTCGCGGCGGTCTATTCGACGAATCTCCTCATGCGCTGCTCGGACGTCCTCATCACGAAGCCGAGCGAGCTTGCCTTCTACCCGATACCGAAGCTGATGATAAAGCGCGTCGGCGGCCATGAAGCATGGGGCGCGATACGCTCAGCAGAGGTCGGCGACGGCACCTACGAGTGCACCTCTACAGCCGAGACTGAAGCGATGCTCATGCTCCTCCAGAACAACGGCGACATCATCAGCAAGATGTGCAGCCATATAATCACCGCGAAAAACGCAGGTATCTACGACGGCGCATACCGTGCAGTCGAGCTCGCAGTCGGCAGGAAAAATAAACCTTGATTTCTGACCGGAAATATGTTATAATATATTATAATCAATTTGATCGGAGGAAACACGATGTTATCTGATATTGAGATCGCTCAGAGCGCTGAGATGAAGCGTATAAATGAGATCGCAGCTACCCTCGGCATAGACGAGGATGAGCTCGAGCCCTACGGACACTATAAAGCCAAGCTCTCTGAGAGCCTTTACTCCAAGCTGGCCTTCCGCGAGGACGGCAAGCTCATACTCGTCACCGCTATCAACCCCACTCCCGCCGGCGAGGGCAAGACCACGATAAGCGTTGGTCTGTGCGAAGCAATGGGCAGGATAGGGAAGAAGGCAGTGCTCGCGCTCCGTGAGCCCTCCCTCGGACCGGTCTTCGGCATGAAGGGCGGAGCTGCCGGCGGCGGATACGCACAGGTTGTCCCCATGGAGGACATAAACCTCCATTTCACGGGAGATATGCACGCTATCACAGCAGCTAACAATCTCCTCTGTGCGGTGCTCGACAATCACCTGCAGCAGGGCAACGAGCTCCAGATAGACCAGCGCCGTATCATGTTCAAGCGCTGCATGGACATGAACGACCGTGCCCTCCGCAACATCGTAGTCGGACTCGGCGGCAAGGCGAACGGCGTCCCCCGCGAGGATGGATTCAATATCACCGTTGCGTCTGAGATAATGGCTATTCTTTGCCTTTCCACTGACATCGCTGACCTCCGCGAGCGACTCGGCAACATTCTCGTCGCATACAATCTAAGCGGCGAGCCCGTATTCGCGAGCCAGCTCGGCGTCTGCGGCGCTATGACCGCTCTCCTCAAGGACGCCCTGAAGCCGAATCTCGTCCAGACCCTTGAGAACAACCCCGCATTTATCCACGGCGGCCCCTTCGCGAACATCGCCCACGGCTGCAACTCTATCCGCGCGACCAAGCTGGCGCTCAAGCTCGGCGACTACTGTATCACTGAGGCAGGCTTCGGCTCAGACCTCGGCGCGGAGAAGTTCTTCGACATCAAGTGCCGTTACGGCGGACTTCACCCGGCTTGCGTCGTTCTCGTAGCGACTATCAAGGCACTGAAATACAATGGCGGCGTGCTGAAAAACGACCTTGCCAAGGAGAATATGTGGGCACTTGAAAAGGGTATCGAGAACCTCCGCACCCACATCGAGAATATGCATAAATACCGCGTTCCGGTAGTCGTAGCGATCAACAGGTTCGGCACCGACACAGACGAGGAGATAGAGTTCGTGAAGAAGTTCTGCGCTGACATGGGCGTGGACGTCTCCATGTGCGAGGTCTTCGCAAAGGGCGGCGCAGGAGGTATCGACCTCGCCGAAAAGGTCTGCGAGACTATCGACCTCTGCGCAGACAGCGGCTCCACATTCCGCCCGCTCTATGGCACCGAGCTGTCGATCAAGGACAAGGTCGAGAAGATAGCGACGGAGATCTACCGTGCGGACGGCGTCATCTTCACTCCTCAGGCTGAAAAGGCGATAAAGGAGATAGAGGGTATCGGGTTCCGCGACCTTCCGGTATGCGTCGCTAAGACCCAGTATTCGCTCTCGGACAATCCGAATCTTCTCGGCAAGCCGAAGAACTTCAAGATAACGGTCCGAGACGCGAGACTGTCTTCCGGCGCCGGCTTCGTAGTCATCTATACCGGCGACATACTCACCATGCCGGGACTTCCCAAGGCGCCCGCAGCGCTCAACATTGACTGCGACGACAACGGAAACATCACAGGACTTTTCTGATATGATAAAGCTGAAAACACATTCCCGCGAGGAGACCGTGACCGTCGGCGAAAAGCTCGGACGCGCACTGAAAAAAGGCGACATGATCGCATTCAGAGGCGGTCTCGGCGCGGGAAAGACAGCGTTCACCTCGGGGCTGGTGCTCGGTCTCGGACTTGAAAGAGCCGAGGTCAGCTCCCCGACGTTCGCCCTCGTGAACGAGTACAGAGGCACTGATATATCGGTCTTTCACTTTGATATGTACCGCATCGTCAGCGAGGAGGGACTTGAATCCACGGGCTTTTTCGACTACGACTTCGATAACAATGTCGCAGTGATAGAGTGGTCGGAGAACATCGCAGGATTTCTCCCGAAGGACGCATTTATGGTAACGATAGAAACTGTCGGCGAGAACGACAGGGAAATAACAATAGAGGGCGGTGGCAGAGATGCTGATGATAGGTATAGATACCTCAGGTAAGACAGCCTCGGCTGCGCTGCTTGACACCGACGCAGAGGTCTTCCTCGCGCAGACCTCGCTTTATACACTCAAGACCCACTCGCAGGTCATCATGCCGATAGTGAAGGACATCGTCGCACAGGCAGGCAAAGAGATGTCTGACATCGGCGCGATAGCTGTTGCGAACGGTCCCGGCTCCTACACCGGACTTCGTATCGGAGCAGCCGCAGCTAAAGCTATGTGCTTTGCACTGGGGATCAAATGTGCAGGAGTTTCCACGCTGAAAAGCCTCGCGTACTCGAATATCGCCCACAAAGGTGACATATGCTCGGTAATGAAGGCGAGGGGAGACCTTGTTTACACCTGCACATATACGTCTGACGGCTATGGACTTGATCCGCGGTGTGACGAGCAGATAATCACCCGCGACGAGCTCGCAGAATATCTTGCCCTTAAAGGCGGTGAGACGCTGCTCTGCGGAGACGGCGCACCAGACTTCTTCACGGACTATCGTTCTCCCAAGCTCATCATCGCCCCGCCGATGGGACGTTTGCAGAACGCCTGCGGTGTATGTCTCGGAGCACTGTCCGAGCCGCTGATAGAGCCCGACGAATTGGAGGTCTCATACCTGCAAAAGGTCAAGGCAGAAAAGGATCTGGAAGACCGGCAGAAAAACAGTTGAAACAAACAGGAGGATATATATGATAGCAATTGGCTGCGATCACGCAGGAGTTGAAATGAAAAAGTACATAATCGAGAATCTCGCTCTTGAGGGCTTCGATATGCTCGACCTCGGCACTGACGGTGAGCCGTGCGACTACCCCGACATGGCGGAAAAGGTCTGTCAGAAGGTAACTTCAAGGGAGTGCGAGAAGGGTATACTCATCTGCGGCACGGGCATCGGAATGTCGATCGCCGCGAACAAGATAAAGGGTATCCGTGCCGCACTGTGCACGGACTCATTTTCCACTAAGTACACCCGTCTCCACAACGACGCCAACGTCATGTGTCTCGGCGCACGCACGCTCGGCTGCGGACTTGCCGCAGAGCTCGTGCAGATATTCCTGACCACCGGCTTCGAGGGCGGACGTCACCAGAGAAGAGTTGACCTTATCACAGGTCTTGAAAATAAATAAGGAGGCTATTTTATGGCAGGCTTACATATTATCGACCACCCTCTCGTTCAGCATAAGATATCGCTGATGAGAGACAAGAACACAGGTACAAAGGAATTCCGCGAACTCGTATCCGAGATCGCTATGTTCATCTGCTACGAGGCAACCCGCGACCTTCCCCTCAAGGAGATAGAGCTCGAGACCCCCGTAGCCGTAGCAAAGACGAAGATAATCTCCGGACGCAAGCTGGCGTTCGTTCCGATACTCCGTGCCGGACTCGGCATGGTGGAGGGCGTTACACAGCTCGTCCCCGCAGCAAAGATCGGCCACCTTGGTATCTTCCGTGACCCCGACACGCACGAGTCCGTGAAGTACTACTCGAAAATGCCGGAGGACATCGACGAGCGCGACGCTATCATTGTTGACCCCATGCTCGCGACCGGACACTCCGCCGCAACAGCTATCAGCGAGCTCAAGGCACTCGGCGTGAAGAACATCAAGTTCATGTGCATAATCTGCTCACCGGAGGGCGTTGACTACGTCACAAAGATGCACCCCGATGTCGACATCTACACCGGCGCTATGGACAAGGGACTCAACGACGACAAGTACGTCGTACCCGGTATCGGCGACGCCGGCGACCGAATCTTCGGCACAAAGTAAAAACAAAGCAGAGGGAGTTTCCCTCTGCTTTTTCTTTATTCTTCACCCGGGAACCTCAGCCCCCACTGTCTCCTGCACTCGTCCATTATCGTCATGACGTTTAGCGTACCGCTGTGCGGAACGAGCGGACTCTCCGCCAGACCTTCACGCAGACATCTCTGCGCTTCGATTATCTCGTACTCATATCCGTTCACAGCATTCGGCTGCGAGAACGTCTCGACCTCATTCCTGTCCGCATCAAAGAGCGTGACATCGCAGGTGCAGTGGAACCAGTCCCCGAGAACTATCATACCGTCAGTGCCGGAGATAACAGCATTATTGCGGCTCGCCAGCTCAAATCCCGACTCGACCGATGCAAAGCTGCCGTCCTGATATCTCAGAAGTATACTGTTGCTGAGATCTATCCCGCGGCTGATATTCGCAGCCGATTCAACAGAGTAGGGGAACCCGAGGAAGTCCTCCGCGAGGGTGAGCGGATACACCCCGAGGTCGAGGAGCGCACCGCCGCCGCAGTCCGGACGGAACAGCCTGCTGTCCGCGTCGTACCTGACGATATTGCAGAAATCCGCGCGTATATAGCGTATATCGCCGATACGCCCGGAATTTACCCATTCCTTCGCCTTGAGGTACACAGGACGGCACTTCATCCACATCGCCTCCATGAAGAACAGACCCTTCTCCCTCGCAATACTGAGCAGATCCATGAGCTGACCGCGGTTGAGCGTGACTGACTTTTCGCAGAGAACATTTCTCCCGTTCAGCAGGCAGAGCTTTGCATCTTCATAGTGCGAAGCCATAGGCGTTGCGATGTACACGATGTCGATATCCTTATCGGACGCAAGCTCCGCGTAGCTTCCGCAGGACTTAGCCGCACTGAATTCCGCCACAAAGCGGTCAGCCTTCTCCCTGCTCCTTGACGCAGCAGCATAGAGCACAGCCCCGTCAGTACCGTTCAGCGCAGCGGCGAAAGTACGCGCGATATTTCCCGTACCGATAATTCCCCAGTTGATATTCTTCATAGCGACCTCCGTTTTTTTCTTCATTATAACACGTCCCCGGATCATTTACAAGTATTTTTCTGTTGCAATTATTATTAAAGTATGCTATAATAAATGCAAAAGCATTCATTATAATTTATTTAAAGGCCCTTGCAGATACGCAGATCAGAGATCTGCTCCCTGCAATCGGGCAATTATAGCATAACGCTTCGCTTATATGCTATAAAAAATGCAAAAGCATTCATTATAACTGATTTAAAAGCCCTTGCAGATACGCAGATCAGAGATCTGCTCCCTGCAATCGGGCAATTATAGCATGACGCTTCGCTTATATGCTATAAAAAATAAAAACATATACACAGGAGAGATACTATGAAAACAGTAGGAATAATCGGCGCAATGCCGTCCGAGCTCGCCGACATCAGACGCATTCTCGGCGAAGGCGAGATAAAGGAAGTCTCCGGCTTCAAGTTCCACGTCAATGACCATAACGGACAGAAGCTCGTGAGCGCCTGCTGCGGAATCGCGAAGGTCAATGCAGCAGTCTGCACGCAGGTACTTATCGACAATTTCCACCCTGACTGCATCATAAACACAGGTATCGCAGGCGGGATGAACACAGCAGTAAAGGTCTGCGACATCGTCATCTCTACGGAGGTGCTGCCCCACGACCTCGACCCGCACTTTCTCAGCAACTACCCGCCGTACTGCGCAGTTTTCAAGGCTGACGCAAAGCTGATAGACACCGCCGAGAAGATATGCGCCGAAGAGGGCGTGAAGAGCTTCCGCGGACGCATCGTGTCCGGCGAGGCATTCATTTCCGACAACGCCGTCAAGGCAGACATACAGCAGCGCCTCGACCCCTACGCAGTCGATATGGAGAGCTCCGCGGTGGGACACTGCTGCTACCTTAACAGTATGCCCTTCGTGAGCGTAAGGTGCATTTCGGACAACGCCGACGACGAGGGCGCGATGTCCTTTGACGAATTTGAAAAAATAGCCGCCAAGCGCGTAGCTGAGATAGTTCTGCGCATGACGGAAATGATATAACGGAGGTACACACATGAAAAAACTCATCTCGATATTCTGCGCTGCGCTGATGACCGCTGCCGCAGTTTCCACGGCATACAGCACTGCCGAGTCCGGGAGCACCTATCTCCCCACCTTAAACCTCAGGATAGAGGAGGGCGCAGACTACACCATCACCGACCCCACCCACGTTGAAGTTGACCTCACCGGCAAAGTAAAGCCTGTGTCGGTCGAGATCAGCGTTTTCCTTGACGACACATCAGCCCGCCTTTGCAACGTCTCCCCGAAGCTCAAATGTAAGGACAACCACGTCCGCCTTGCCTCGCCGACATACTGTGAGCCCTGCGCGTTTGACAGCACAGGTCAGCCGTATGGCTGCTACGCGAGCGCCGCGATGAAGTACAACACCTTCAATGTCATGTACACAACAGCCGTAGGTATGGAGGACATCTCCAAGGCAGGTAAACCGCTCGTATGGACCGGCGACACCTCCGACGCTTACCCGCTCATTTCCTTCAAGGCGACTATCTCTCAGTTCACCCCTGACGGCGACTACGAGATTTACTTCCTCACGGAGAAGGAGGACGACCCCGACCAGCCCATAACTCAGGTAACGTTCTACAACGAGGACGGCACCCGAACAATAGTCACCCCGGATGTTTCCTCGCCAATAACTATCAGCGTCAAAGGCGGCTCTGACTACACCCTCGGCGACGTCAACAGCGACGGCATGGTAGACTCAGCCGACGCCTCCCTTATCCTCTATGCTAACGCGCAGCTCGCAAATGGCAATGACGAATTCACCTCGCTCCAGAAGCTTCAGGCTGACGTCAACGGCGACGGAATGTACGATTCCCTTGACGCTTCCACGATCCTTATCTACAACGCACAGGCTACTGATGGCGACATTCTTCCGTTCTACCTCTGGGAGCGCGACTTCGAGCTCACTAAATAACACACACTGAATACAACAAAAAAGGACTGCCTGAGCAGTCCTTTTCTTTATGTTCAGTTTACCAGTTATTCAGCCTTATCCGCAGTGTTTACCTTCTCCTCAGCGGGCTTGGGGAAGCAGCTGATGAGCGGAACTATGATGAGCGATACGATCATAGCGAAGGCACCCGCATTGATAGGTGAGAGTAGATTCAGCGGGCAGTCCAGAGCCTTGACAGAATCCTTCAGACCGTCGAAAGCGCTGATACCGAGGCTGAACAGCACCATATGCGTAACGCTGATACCGACGCCCGTGATGAAGCTCGCTGCAACAGCAGCCTTGGAGGTCTTCTTGGAGAAGAGACCCCAGAGGAACGGACCGATAAACGCACCGGAGAGCGCACCCCACGAGTACGACATCAGAGTCGTGATGGAAGCATTCGGGTGGCTCGCGATAAGAACGGAAATGATAAGGAACACAGCGATGAACAGCCTCATGAACATGAGCTGCTTCTTATCGTCGAAATTCTTGATACGGGGCTTGATGAGGTCGTTAGTGAGCGTCGAGCTGGAAGTAAGAACGAGCGAGGAGAGCGTAGACAGCGAAGCCGAAAGCACGAGCACAACAACCAGACCGATGAGGATATTCGGCAGAGCCGTGTGCAGGAGCGCAGGTACCATAGTGTCGAAAACGGGCTTGCCGTTGTTGGGATTAGTCTCGATGAGAGCCCTTCCTGAGCCGTCATCACCGCTGAGCGTGCAGTACAGACGAACGAAACCGCCCATGAAGTATGAACCGCCCGCAACGACGAGAGCGAAGAATGTGGAGATTATAGCGCCCTTCTTGATAGCGTCCTCGTCCTTGATAGCGTAGAACTTCTGTACCATCTGCGGGAGACCCCAGGTACCGAGCGAGGTCAGGATAACGACACCGAAGAGGTTGACGGGATCGGGACCGAAGAAACTTCCGAGCGTGTTAGCCTCAGTGGACTTGTCGGAGATCTGGTTGAGCGCGTCGAGCGCAGCGCTGAGTCCGTCCTTCTTCTGGACAGTGAGCGCAACAACGGTAGAGATACCGATGAGCATGATGATACCCTGGAAGAAATCGTTGAGCGCCGTAGCCTTGTAGCCGCCGAGAGTAACGTAAACAGCGGAGAGAACAGCCATAGCGATGATGATGAAGATCGCGCCGTTGTCGCCGAGGTCGAATACCATGCCGAACAGTCTCGACAGACCGTTGTAAACAGAAGCTGTGTAGGGGATAAGGAAGATGAATATAATGACCGCAGACACAGTCTTCAGAACGTTCGAGCCATAGCGGTGCTCGTAGAATTCAGGCATCGTTTTGGCGCCGTAGCGGTTGGTCATTTCTCTGGTCCTTTTTCCGAGGAGGAAGAAGGGGATAAGGCTGCCGATGATAGCATTGCCGAGACCGATCCACGTCGCCGAAACGCCGTAGCTCCAGCCGAACTGACCGGCGTAGCCGATGAAGACAACAGCCGAGAAGTAAGTGGTGCCGTAGGAGAAAGCGGTCAGCCACGAGCCGACGCTTCTGCCGCCGAGCATGAAGTCCTCGGTGGACTTGGTCCTCCTTGATGTGTACAAGCCTATCCCGACCATTATGAGGACGTAAATGCCCAGGATAACAAATGTTGCTGCTTTTGGATCCATTGGAATCCTCCGTTCGTAATATATTCCGCATTAAAGCTTTAAGCCTTTAAAGCGTTATGCATTAAAGCTATTATAATACATAATTGTGTATTTGTCAACTGTTTTCGTATGTTTTTTGATTTAAAAATATCTGTATGAAACGCGAAAAACTGACAGATTCCGCACAAAAAAGGAAGCAGCCCGTGCAGCTGCTTCCAGTCGTTATCATTCAGTGAGAGTTTTCACCCAGGCGGCAATAGCTTCATCGGAGTCAGACGCCTTGAACAGCTTAGCGTCGATTATGTTTGCCGACTCACTCAGTAACGGTCTGAGCTTAGCCGCAGTCTTTCCGATGTCGCTTCCCCCGGACGTTGCAAACAGCGCGATCTTCTTGCCGGAGAAGTCGTACTGCTTGACGAAGGTCTGGATGATATTCGGGGCACCGTAGTACCAGATAGGGAAGCCGATGAGGAAAAGGTCGTAGTCTCCGAAGTTCCCGACAGTTCCGGCTATAGGAACATCTTTTTTGCCGATCTTCTCACGGTTGCAGCGTGCGAGGGGATTCGTCCACCTGAGGTCGGCTGCTGAATACGGCTTCTCCGGGACGATCTCGAAAACGTCAGCCCCGGCAGCCTCAGCCACCCTCTGTGCGAGCTTACCGGTCGTACCGGAAGCAGAAAAGAATGCAGTAAGAATTTTGCTCATGATGATTCCTCCTAAAAAATATTCATGTTATTTACTGATGCTCCCGACCTGCCCTTCACAGATCGAGTGGCTCTATTTCAACGATAACATTGACCTCAGCCTTTTATACCATCAGGTTATACCCGTATTTATCACACCTGCCAAACCCGAGTTTTTGCGCAAGCTGATAGTCGCTGATGTATAATTCATATTCATCGCTTGTCTCATGGGCAATATTTATCTTATACCCCATGTATTCGGCAAAAGAAGACAACCTGTATGCTTCAGAGAGCTCATCCCGGCCAATTAACTTAGAATAGATACCCAGATGATACATGTCCTCATAAGTATCATCTATCTCGCTGTCAGAATTCGGGAACAGTGCGATCTTCCCGTTTGCCTCAAAGCCTATCCTATGCACTTCTCCCTTATAGACACCATAGCTTCCTCTTGTCATGAAATACTCCTCCCAACCATTCCTGTCCTGATGTAATGCCCTTCCTGGATAGCAGCAAATGTAGCCGCAGCGCAAACGATAACGGCACTATAGCGCAGATCAATGAATGTCACTGATAATGGCAGAACGAACAACAACAGCCCCGTGACCTTATTCATCACAGAATGAACAGCGACAAATTTCCCCTGCAACTTGAATCCATACGCTATGTTGACCACCTTTATCATCGCGATAATACCAATCCAGATAAACGACCAGCTCAGAAGCCGCAATACCGGCAGCAGCTTTATCAGACAAGCAGCAGCAAAGACGATATCAGCGGCTGTATCCAGTTTAGAGCCGAACTCACTGACAGTCCCTGTCTTTCTCGCAACGGTTCCGTCGATCATGTCACTAAAACCGGCAATAAGATACAGCGCATAAAACGCCGGTGAGAATGCAGGAAAAAACAGCAGAGCGATACTGCAAATGATCCGGACGAAAGTGATGATATTAGCCATATCACGCCTTTGACATCAATACTACGCACTCAACGTGCTCGGTACTGTTTTGGTTGATTAGAAGCTTTTAATAATCATATTATATCGACAAAATTGGCTATATGTTGCGCAGAAAATCAATTAATTGGTGACAGTAAAATGACAGCATTAATACGTCTATTACCTCTATTATACAGCAAAAATCCTGAAAAAGCAAGTTACTATATGGACAATTCCGTCCATCTCTTTCAAATGATCAATAGTTGAAGTATAATTTCAGCCTTCATCTATCTCTACTATTTCAAATCCATAATCGTTTAATACTTTTTTATCATTTTCACTCAAAGGCGCGCTAGGTGGATTTGGAATTCCTAATGCAAGTAAATGTTTTGCGCGAGAAAAAGCCACATATGCTAACATTTGAGCTTCACTTAAACCAGATTTGTTAAGGATGATTAAGACCTACGGCTATACCGATAACACGCAACTCTCTCCGCACTTCAATGCGCAGGAGTTCCGCTGCAAATGCGGCAAGGCACATGATTTTCAGATCGATGATGACCTCATCACAAAGCTGGAAAAACTCTATTCTACGCTGAACTGTTCCAAGATCATCGTGACCTCCGGTTTCCGTTGTGCTGCTCATGATAAGGCAGTCAAGGGCAGCGGCACGGGACAGCATACACTCGGCAAGGCAGCGGACATCTGCTGCTACGGGCAGGACGGACAGCCGATCTCCAGCAGGACTGTCTGCTGCAAGGCGCAGGATACCGGCTTTGCCGGTATTGCCAATATCACTGCCGCCTACATCTATACGCACGTCGATGTGCGCTCCGGCGGCAAGTGGTACGGTGATGAGGTTCACGGCAACAGCAGCGTGACCGATGATTTTTATAAATACTTCGGAGGCGAGGATATGAAGGGCATCGACGTCAGCGTCCATAACGGCAAGATTGACTGGGCAAAGGTCAGTGCGGCAGGCATTGGTTTTGCAATCCTGAGAGCCGGGTACGGCAAACTGGCAAAGCAGAAGGATGACTGTTTCGAGGACAACTACGCAGGCGCAAAGGCTGCCGGTATTCCGGTCGGCGCGTACTGGTACTCCTACGCTATGGACGAGGATGAGGCGCGTCAGGAAGCGGGTGTGTTCCTGTCTGTCATCGCCGGAAAGCAGTTCGAGTTCCCGGTCTATTTTGATCTGGAGGAGAAGAAGCAGTTCGACCTCGGCAAGGAGAAGGTGTCCGCGATCATGCGGGCGTTCCTTGAAAGAGTTGAGGCTGCGGGCTATTTCGTCGGTCTGTACGGCTCGGCATCTTCGCTTACTACACATACCGCTGATGACATCAAGTCCCGCTATACGATCTGGCTGGCACACTGGGTTGACCAGACGAATTACAGCGGTGCATACGGTATCTGGCAGCACTCCGAGAAAGGCAGCGTGGACGGCATCAACGGCAATGTCGATCTTGACGTTGGCTACAAGGATTTCCCAACCATCATCAAAGCAAAGGGGCTGAACGGCTACGGTAAGGAGGAAGTCCTCCCGAATCCGCCTGCACCTGCTGCGGAGGACGGGATCTCGGTCGAGGTCACGGTGGACGGTCAGAAGTACAGCGGAAAACTGAATAAGGCATAACACCAGCGCCCGTCGGGAATTTTTTCTCGGCGGGCGTATTTTTTTGCGAAAACATATTGACATTTTTCTATGTGTGTGATATAATATAGAAAATCTTCAATGTGAGGTGAGACCGTGGAGCTTTCAAACAAGCAAATCACTGTGATTTTCAAAGCTCTGTGTGATGAAAACAGAGTGCAGATATTCAGGCTTCTGCAAAACGGCGAGTTGTGTGCCTGTCACCTTCTTGAGGAACTGAACCTTAGTCAACCGACACTTTCTCACCATATGAAGGTACTCTGCGACAGTGGACTTGTGGTCGGTAGAAAAGAGGGCAAGTGGATGCACTACTCCATTTCGCCGGAAGGTGCGAAAGTCGCTATGGACTGCCTGAAAGAGATTACGGCAGTGACCGAAAACGATTGTAAATGCTGTAGTAAATAAGCCGTATGACCATACGGCTTAAACTACGGCATACAAATAGACATATCTAAATATATTTATCGGAGGAAAAGAAAATGGATAACGTATCAAAGGCAGTTGAACTTTTTGAGCATCGGTTCATGTGTTCGCAGGCTGTATTTGCAGCATTTGCAGAACAGTTCGGCATCACGGAAAAGCAGGCACTCCAGATTGGTGCTTGCTTCGGTGGCGGCATGAGCAAAGCTGAGGTCTGCGGAGCTTGCACCGGTGCGCTTATGGTGCTTGGAATGAAGTATGGGCAGTATGATGAGAGCGACCTTGAAAGCCGTACTGCTCAGCGTGAGAAGGCTTCCGAGTTCCTTGAGGAGTTTAAAAAGCGTCAAGGCTCGTATATCTGCCGTGAGATTCTCGGCTGTGATATTTCTACCGATGAGGGAAAGAACTATGCTCGGTCAAACGGTCTGTATGGCAAGTATTGCCCCGAAATGGTGAGGACTGCGGCGGAGATACTGACAGAGATGCTGGGTGGTGATGAATAAGAGTGTGGGACTTCATACAAGACGAAATATTCGGAATGAAATGGCTGAACAGGCTTATCGGCTCTCTGCTGAACGCCTGCGGTCTTGATACCGAAAGCAAGCTCGGCGGCAGTCTGCAATTCTTCATTTATGACGTGATAAAAATCATGGTACTGCTCGGCGTTCTGATTTTCGTGATAACGTATATTCAGAGCTATTTCCCGCCCGAACGTACAAAGAAGATACTCGGCAGATTTCACGGTATCGGAGCAAACTGTATCGCTGCATTGCTCGGTACGGTCACACCGTTTTGCTCATGTTCTTCGATACCGCTGTTCATGGGTTTTACAAGCGCAGGGCTTCCGCTGGGCGTGACGTTCTCATTTCTTATCTCGTCACCATTGGTTGACTTGGGTTCACTAATTCTGCTGATGAGTATATTCGGCTGGAAGGTCGCTGTAATCTATGTGATAGTCGGGCTTGTGATCGCAGTCGCAGGCGGAACGCTGATCGAAAAGCTGCACCTTGAAGATCAAGTGGAGGAGTTTATCCGAAATGGCAAGAGCATTGATACTCCGCAAAACGAACTGACAAAGCGTGACCGACTGAAATACGCTTGGGAGCAAGTTGCTGAAACTGCTAAAAAGGTCTTGCCCTATGTCATAGTCGGCGTGGGTATCGGAGCTTTTATTCATAACTGGATACCGGAGGAATGGATCGTCAAAGTTCTCGGCACCGGAAATCCATTCGGGGTGATTCTCGCCGCGATATGTGGCATTCCGATGTATGCAGATATTTTCGGCTGTATCCCCATTGCTGAAGCACTGGTCGCAAAGGGTGCAAAGCTCGGCGTGGTACTGGCGTTTATGATGGGCGTTATCACGCTGTCGCTGCCGTCTATGATAATGCTGAAAAAGGCGATAAAGCCGAAGCTGCTCGGTATTTTTATCGCTATATGTACAGTCGGAATTATCCTTGTAGGATACTTCTTTAATCTCATTCAGAACTACATTATTTAGGAGGAAAACACTATGTCATTATTCGGAAAGAAAAAGGAAGAGAAGAAAGAGGAAACTTCATGCTGCTGTTGCGGCGGAGAGCAGAATACAAGCACATCAGCTTCGACTTGCTGCGGCGAACCTGTTGACAGTGTATGCTGCATCAGGGTACTCGGTTCGGGATGCAAAGCCTGCCATCAGCTTTATGATAACACTGTCAAGGCTGTCGAGGGTATGGGCATTGAGGTCGAATATATCACCGACTTGCAGAAGATCATGGAGTACGGTGCTATGTCAATGCCTGCACTTGTGATCAATGAGAAGCTCGTTTCCTCTGGCAAGACATTGAAGCCTGCTGAGATTTCAGAGCTTATAAAGAATTTTATGAAAAACTGAATAAGGCATATCATCAGCGCCCGTCGGGATTTTTTCTCAGCGGGCGCTTTTTTTTTTCGTCCAAACGCACCTCGATTCTGTAGTGGGATATGAAGGGGTTGACTTTCCCGGCTATCAATAGGAGGTGAGATTCATGATAAAGCGCAAGATTACTGACAAAGAAAAGGAAATGGTGAATGGAGGTATCACTGTGGAAGAAACTAAAGAGCCTGTCATCGCGGTAGGCGATAAGTATATGCTGACGATCAAAGAGGCATCAAACTACTTCAGTATCGGCGAAAAGAAGCTGCGTCGGCTGGCGGAAGAACACACAGGTGATTTCGCTGTCATCAACGGAAACCGCTATTTGATTATTAGAACAAAATTCGAGCAGTTTCTCCTCGAAACTTCTACCATCTGATTTGACGTTAAAGTGCCGTAAGTAGTTGCTTTTTCGCCGAAATAGAGTAATATATGATACTAAGCC
>JAEEGL010857789.1_pt1 | contig 26915 bp, 21 predicted proteins | sample 9134231 | NCBI WGS metagenome assembly JAEEGL01 (sample SAMN16246548, study PRJNA631951) | gut metagenome | biome: gut microbiome; feature: rumen; material: fiber-attached | host: Bos | place: Iran: Karaj | collected 2018-10 | reverse complement strand
GAGCGGCCTGTAGCCGCCGTCGAGATACATACGGGCGAGCGGAGTGTCCCGCAGCACGTGAAGCAGGTGGATCTTTACCAGGTCCGGCCGGAGTCCGGCCGTGTCCCGGACGGTCCTCATCATGGTCCCGGCGTCCTCGCCTGGCAGGCCGAGGATGATGTGAACGCAGACGGCAGCACCGGGGACCGCCGCCCTAAGGGCGCGGTAGCCGTCGACGAAGTCCCCGAAGCCGTGGCCCCTTCCTATGGCGGCTGCGGTCCGGTCGTCCGAGGTCTGAAGGCCGAGCTCCACCGTGAGCCTCGTCCTCTCCGAGACCGAGGCGAGCAGGCTCAGGACGGCGGGAGGCAGGCAGTCCGCCCGTGTCGCTATGCTGATGCCGGCCAGGGCAGGGAAGCCGAGGACCTCTTCGTAGATGCGCGCGAGCACGTCCGGAGGGGCGTAGGTGTTGGTGTGAGCCTGGAGATAGGCTATGCACAGGTCCGTGTCCCATTTGGAGGACAGCCTTCTGCGGCCCTCGTCGTACTGGCCGCGCAGATCGAGCCCGGCCGGGATGCCGTCGCCCGAGCCCCGCCCGGAGCAGTATATGCAGCCGCCCCCGGCGTCTATGTTGGGGCACGAGAGGCCGGCGTCGAGCGGTATCCGTGCGACCTTCCTGCCGTATGTCCGGCGCAGATAGTATTCGTAAGTGTAATAGCGCTTGTTCGAATCGCTGTTCCGGAAGGGATTCGTCCGCGCCTGGGTCGGTTTTTTAGGCATGTGTCGGCGGAACCTATGCGGGCGCGCTCAGCCGGCCGGAGTCGCCGGCCGCTCGGCCGGGGCGGTGCGCTCCGCCGGGGCCGCGGCCCTGTCCTTCAGCAGCTTTTCGACAGCGGCCAGCCTCACGCAGACGGTGAGCACCTCCATGGCGCGGCTGACCTCGTCGTTCGACGGGTAGGTCGGCGCTATGCGGATGTTCGAGTCGGACGGGTCGATGCCGTAGGGGAAGGTGGCCCCGGCGGGAGTCAGCCTGACTCCGGCCCCGGAGCACAGCTCGTACGTGCGTTTCGCGGTGCCGGGCATGACGTACAGCGATACGAAATACCCGCCGCGGGGCTCAGTCCAGCTGGCGATGCCGGTGTTGGCAAGATCGCGCTTCAGCGTGCCGAGTACGATCTCGAACTTGGGGCGTATGATCCCGGCCAGGTCCTTCATGTGCATCCGGATACCGTCGGCGCTGCCGAAGTAGCGGACGTGGCGGATCTGGTTTATCTTGTCGAAGCCTATGGTCTGAACTCCCAGTATGGGCTTTATCTGGTCGAGGTTCCGCTTTGAGGCCGCGAAGATGGCCACTCCGGAGCCGGGGAAGGAGATCTTGGACGTCGAGGCAAAGTAGAACACGGTGTCCTCGGTGCCGTTCTTTCCGCACTCGCCGAAGATGTCCAGCAGCTGGACGTCCTTGCCGAAGAGGTTGTGGACGGCGTAGGCGTTGTCCCAGAAGATGCGGAAATCGCCGGCCGCGGGCCGCAGGGCGGCAAAGTGGCGGACGACCTCGTCCGAGTAGGTCACTCCGTCGGGATTGGAGTATTTGGGGCAGCACCATATGCCCTTGATGAGCGGGTCGGAGGCGGTGAGCCGCTCGACCTCATACATGTCCGGGCCGTCCGCCAGCATGGGGACGTTGATCATCTCGATGCCGAGCGAGGCGCAGATGCTGAAGTGGCGGTCGTAGCCCGGCACGGGGCAGAGGAAGCGCACCGCGGGAAGGTCCTTCCACGGGACGCACCTGCCCTCCCTGTCCGGTGTGCCGTACAGCATGCAGCGGCAGACCGTGTCGTACATGAGGGTCAGCGAGGAGTTGCCCGCGACGATGAGGTTCTCCGCGGGAATGCCCAGCAGTTCGGAGAACATAGCCTTTGCCTCGGGTATGCCGTCCAGGAGGCCGTAGTTGCGGTAGTCGAAGCCGTCCGCCGAGCGGACGTCGTCGGCCGTTGATATGCAGTCGAGCATCCCGGTCAGCATGTTTAGCTGGGTCCTGCCGGGCTTGCCGCGCGAAAGATCGAGGCTGAGTCCCTCGGCCAGAAACGCCTCGTAGCGCTGTCTGAGTTCCGATTCGAGCGCGTCCAGCTGCGGCGCGCCCATGCCTGAATAATACATTTTATGATCCTTTGTTTCTGTCTTGACGGTCTTGAGCGGGAGCGGCCGGCGAGGCGCTCAGAAGTCAGCGTTTCCGGTCGTTCTCGGGAATGCCTCGACGTCGCGGATGTTGGACATGCCCGTGACGTACATGATCATGCGCTCGAAGCCGAGGCCGAAGCCCGCGTGCTTCGTGCCGCCGTACTTGCGCAGATCGCAGTACCAGGTGTAGTCCTCGGGCGAGAGCCCGAAGCGGGATATGGCCTCCTCGAGGCGCTCCGGGCGCTCCTCGCGCTGGGAGCCGCCGATGAGCTCGCCGATGCCGGGCACGAGCATGTCCGCGGCCGCGACGGTCCTGCCGTCGTCGTTCTGGCGCATGTAAAAGGCCTTGATCTCGCGCGGGTAGTCGTATACGAACACGGGCCGTCTGAAGATCTGCTCGGTGAGATATCTCTCGTGCTCGGTCTGCAGGTCGATGCCCCACTTTACGGGATATTCGAAGGTCTGGCCGCTCTCGGAGAGCAGTTTCACGGCCTCGGTGTAGGAGATCCTTCCGAACTCGCTGCCGATGACGTTGTCGAGCCGATCCGCGAGCCCCTTGTCGATATAGCTGTTGAAGAAGGCGAGCTCGTCGGGGCAGCGCTCTTTGACGAATCGGATTATGTACTTGACCATGGCCTCGGCCGTGTCCATGTAGTCGCCGAGGTCGGCGAAGGCCATCTCGGGCTCCACCATCCAGAACTCGGCGGCGTGGCGCTGGGTGTAGCTCCGCTCGGCGCGGAAGGTCGGGCCGAAGGTGTAGACGTTGCCGAAGGCCATCGCAAAGGTCTCGACGTTGAGCTGGCCGGAGACGGTGAGGCCGGTCTTCTTTCCGAAGAAGTCGCGGCTGTAGTCGACCTCGCCCTCGGGGGTCTTGGGGACGTCCGCGAGGTCGAGAGTCGTGACCTGGAACATCTCGCCTGCGCCCTCGCAGTCGGAACCGGTGATGAGAGGCGTGTGGACGTATACGAAGCCTCGCTCGAAGAAGAAGCTGTGTATGGCGTACGCCACGGCGGACCTCACGCGGAAGACCGCGTTGAAGGTGTTGGTCCTGGGGCGAAGATGCGCGATGGTGCGAAGATACTCGAGCGAATGGCGCTTCTTCTGCAGCGGATAGTCGGGAGTGGACGGGCCCTCGAGCTCCACCTTCTCCGCCTTCATCTCGAAGGGCTGGGGGGCGTCGGGAGTGAGGACGATGGTGCCGGTGCAGACGAAGGCGGCGCCGACGTTCTGCTTTACGGTCTCTGTATAATTATCGAGCTTCCCGGCTTCGAGCACGACCTGAAGGCAGGGGAAGCAGGAGCCGTCGTTCAGTGTAAGGAAGCCGAAGGCGTTGCTCGAGCGTATGGAGCGGGCCCAGCCGCCGACCGTCACGGTCCTGCCGGACCATGCAGCGGGATCGGCAAAAATGTCTTTTACGAGAGTGCGTTTCATGTGTTCCTCCGAAGAAAAATGAATGTCTTGTTTCAGTTGGAAAGACCGCTCCGGCCGCCGGCTCCGTTCCAGAATTCGCGAAGCGCGGCAGGGAGCGAGGAGACGTCGTCGGTCACGCGGATGCCGTCCCAGTGCGGCGGCATGAGGCCGCGGTACAGCGGTTCGGAATACCTGCTGTCGCACAGGATGACGACGCCCCGGTCGGTGTCCCGCCTTATGACACGGCCCGCGGCCTGCATGACCGAGTTCATGCCGGGAAAGACGTACGCGTAGTCGTAGCCCCTCGCGGCCGCCCCGGCGGTGTCGTAATAGTCCCTTATCATGTTGCGCTGTGCCGAAAGGCCGGGCAGGCCGACTCCGGCAATGACCGCGCCGATGAGGCGGCTGCCGGGAAGATCGACGCCCTCCGAGAAGCTGCCTCCCAGCACGCAGAAGCCTACCCGGAGCACGCCGGTGTCGTCCTTGAAGAAGGACAGGAACTCCTCCCGTCCGGCGCGGCTCATCCCGCGCTTCTGGACGGCGATGCTTACGTTCGGGTACTTTTCGGCAAAGGCTGACGCGACGGCCTCCATATAGGCGTAGGAGGGGAAGAAGGCGATGTAGTTGCCGGGCTGCGTCACCGCAGCGGCGGCTATGACGTAGACCAGTCGCCTGACCGAGGCCGGCCGGTTCTCGAGCCTCGTGTCGATGCCGGTCACCGCGCAGACGAAGAGGTTTTCGCGCGGGAAGGGCGATGGGAGCGACAGGCTCATATAGCCGCGTCCTCCGCCCAGCACGTCGGCAAAATAGTCGGACGGGGTGAGCGTCGCCGAGAAGAAGACCGACGAGCGGGCCATGGCGAGAGCGGCGTCCAGGCGGGCCGATGGGTCAAGGCAGTACAGCTGCACGGCGACCCTGCCGCGGTCGAGCGATATGTAAGTCCGGTACCGCCGGCCGTAGGCGTCGGAGGCGTCCTGCCACTTGCGCAGCTTCCGGAGCACGCCTGCCGCCGCGGCCGCGGCCGGACGGTCGGCGCGGTGCGTATAAAAGAAGCGCTCGGTCAGGACGCACAGACGGCCGACCGCGCCGTCGATCCCGGCGGGGGGCTCGGGGCCGTAATACCAGCCCGACGTCAGCCCGTCGGAGCCGGTGACGGAGTTATCGGCGCACAGTGCGGCGGCGCCGGCAAGGATCGCGGAGAGCTCGTCGGCGGCCTCGCGCAGAGGCGTGTCTGCCCCGGCGAGCTCCGTGAGCGCGGAGAGATCGTCCGGCCCCAGCGAGGCGGAGAACATGTCCCTGGCCCGGTCCGGCAGGTTGTGGGCCTCGTCTATCAGGAAGACCCTCGACTCGGGCTCCTCCTGGCCCTTGGAGAAGTACCTTCTCAGGCGGACGGCCGGGTCGAAGACGTAATTGTAGTCGCAGATGATGATATCGCAGTATTCGGAGACGTCGAGCGACAGCTCGTACGGGCAGACGCCCGCCGCGGACGCGGCCTCGGAGACTGCCGGCGGCGATATGCCGAGGTAGCGGCTCATAAGCACCCCGGCGGCCTCGCGCGAGCGCTCGGCGTAATTGCGCATAAGAGGGCAGCGGTCGGGGTCGCAGACCCAGTCGGCGCCCCTTGCCAGGGGACAGATCTGCTCTTTGGCGGTCAGGATCACGGTCCTGAGCTCGGCCGAGCGGGACAGCCGGCGGGCGGCCGCGAAGGCCTCGCGCCTGGTGCTGGCCTTGGATGTGAGATAGAATATCCTTCTGATCCCGGCCGAAGGAGCGGCGCGGAGGGCTCCGTAGAGCACGGAGACGGTCTTTCCGATCCCGGTCGGAGCCTGGGCGAAGAGCCTCTCGCCGCGCTTCACGGCGGAGTGGACGGTCTCTATGAGTTCCCTCTGTCCGTCGCGGAGCGACGAGTGCGGGAAGGGAAGCTTCCGCAGCGCCGGGACCAGTACCTCGGCGCGGCGCTTCTCGTGGGCTATTCTGCCCCTTACGGCGGCGACGGCTGCCGACAGCACGGCCGAAAGCGCGTCCGCCGGGTAGGAACCGGGGAACGGGGTGAACTCTCCTTCCCCTTCGGGGGAGGCGAGAGCCGAGCACACGCCGACCGACGACAGGCCATTCTCGTTCGCGTAGAGGCAGGCCAGTATCATCAGCGCGGAACTGTGGGCCGCCGAATGCGATCTCGGCAGGGTCCGGGGAGCGGAGACGAATTCGTATACGGTGCCGGTGCGGTCGTCGACGGCGTCGGCGGTGCCCCGCAGGACGATCTCGACGTCCCCGTCCCGGAAGCGGAGCGAGAGCACTGCGCCGGTCCGTGCTCCGGGGAGCCGGCCGGCCATAAGAGGCCGAAGTCCGTCCGGCACGGGAGGGTAGCCCGGGGCGCCTCCCGAGAGCCTTGCGAGCTCGGAGACGGTCAGTTCGACGGAGGGCTCTCCCGACGCGCCGTATGCGAACTTCATTCGATCACCCCCGCAAGAATAAAATCACATTATTATAGCATATTTATCCCGCGCCTGTCAACTGCCGGAGGCGGTCTCTTAACAGTTTATTCAAAGAAAGCCGGGATTCTGTTCACAGGGTTTCTGTATAATATTTCCGACATCAAGATTTTCCGGAGGTTTTTTATAATCGATGAAGACGAAAGCAGAGCGGCCCGTCATCACCGTCATCGGCTCGGGCATGATGGGAAGCGCCGTGACCTGGCCGGCCGCGGACAACGGCTGCGATATAAGACTTGTCGGCTCGGTGCTGGACGACGCGATAATCGAACATGCCCGGGCGACCGGCGAGCACCTGACCCTGAAGCGCAGGATAAGGAACCCGGAGAGGTATTCGTACTACCGTTTCGACGAGCTCGACGCCGCGCTGGACGGAGCCGACCTTACGGTATGCGGGGTCAGCAGCTTCGGCCTCGACTGGTACCTCGACAGCGTCATTCCCAGACTTCCCGACGGCGTCCCCGTGCTGTCCATAACAAAGGGCATGATCCACACGGGCGCGGGCAATCTCATCTCCTACCCCGAGAGGATGGAGAGCCGCGCTGCCGAGGCCGGAAAGAACATCGATTTCATGGCTGTGGGCGGCCCCTGCACATCTTACGAGCTGGCGGATCTCGACCCCTCCTGCGTGACCTTCTGCGGCCGCAGACCGGAGCTGCTCCGGGCGGTCCGCGAATGGTTCGAGACGCCGTATTACCATGTGAGCCTGTCGACCGACGTCCGCGGCGTCGAGTGCGCCGTCGCGCTGAAGAACGCGTACGCGCTGGGCATATCGCTTGCCATAGGGATGTCCTACCGCCGCGAGGGCCGCGAGTTCGAGCATTACAACTCGCAGGCGGCCCTGTTCGGCCAGGCGGTCAGGGAGATGAAGCTTCTGCTCCGGATCTGCGGCGGAGGCGACGACTGCCTCGCCCTCGGAGCCGGAGACCTCTACGTCACGGTCTTCGGCGGCCGCACGAGGCGCCTCGGCATCCTGCTGGGGACCGGGCTCGGCTATGCCGAGGCCAGGGCGCGCCTTGCGGGCGTCACCCTGGAATCGACGGCGATCGCCGTCCGCACGGCCGAGGCCGCCGAGGCGCTCGAGGCCGCCGGCACCGTCCGCAGGGAGGACCTGCCGATGCTGCATCACATCGCCCGCCTCCTCGGCGGCGAGACCGGGATCGAGGTCCCCTGGGACAGCTTCGAGACGGAGAATTTCGGCTGATCCGCGATAATCTCTGAGGCTCAGCCCTTGTTGTATACGCCGACCTGCGCAAAGCGCTCCGGCGTGTACTCGAGCGACGGCTTGTAAGTGCCGCCGTGGCCCTCGTCGTCGTAGAAGGGAGTCAGGTCGTCGTTCTCGACCTCCTTCATCTCCTCCTCGCTGTGGAAATCCGGGACCTTGAACATCTCGCCGTTGTTCATGCTGCTCTTGAGCGAGAGGCACGCGGTCGCGGCGATGGCTGCGGCCTTGTAAACGTCGAAGTAGGGCTCGACGCCGTCGCGCAGGTAGGCGATGATGTTCTGGACCACGATGTAGTCGGATCCGCCGTGACCCGCGGACAGGCCCTGCGCCACGCGGGGATCGAACTTGCAGACCGAATCGGTGGGATCGTAGAACTGCAGCTCGGGCGTGCCCTCGGGGTTGTTCCAGTCGCTGAGATGCAGGCGGATCCTGCGCTCGGTGTGCCTGCCCCATTCTGCGGAGCCCTTGTCGCCGAAGGCGCGGTAGGCGGAATAGCCGGAGGATATGCCGTTGCAGCCGCTGAAGCGGGCGACGGACCCGTTGTCGAACTTGCAGAGCATCTGGGCCATGCCGTCGGTTATGGCGCGGAACGGGAACTTGTCCTTCTGGACCTGCGAGACCGCCGCCTGGGCGGAAACGTATCTCGGGCTGCCGTCGACCATCATCATAAGAGGAGCGAGCGAGTGGGAGAGATAGAAGCAGCGGGGCTCCCAGTTCCTCCAGTGGTACTTGCCCTGGGACCTCGCGTAGAGGGCTTCGGGCCCGTCGTGGTGGTTGTACTCGCCCTCGAGGTACATGACGGTGCCGAGAGTCCCCTCGTGGCAGAGTCTGGCCAGCTCAAGAATGCCGGTCATGTAGGGGTAGTTCTCGCAGAACATGTACTTGCCGCCGAGCCTCTCCTTGGCGCGGACGAGCTCGCAGCACTGCTTGAGCGTCGAGGCGGGGAGGCACTCGGAGAGGGCGGCCATGCCGGCCTCCATCACCCTGATGGCGAAGGGCGCGTGCTCGTGGAAGTAGTTGGCGAGGAAGACGGCGTTCATCCCGTGCTCCTTGCCGTAGGCCATGAATTCATCGAATGACGCGAAGCCCGGCACGCCCGGGAAGGTCGAGGTGGCGTTTGCGAGGCGGCTCTCGTTCTTGTCGCAGAAGGCCACCATCTCGATGGCGTCCTCGTGCGAGAAGAGTCCGGCGTAGTTGAGGCCCCGGCTGCAGCCGAAGACGCCCATCTTGATTTCTTTGCTCATTTTTCTCCTCCGTGGACGGGCCGCGTCTGGCCCGCCATATTTGATACGGGCCGCGGAAGACAGCCTTCCGCGGCCCGGCAGTTTGTGATGATGCGGATCAGCCTTCGTACACGCCGACGCGGTCGAACTGATCGGGGGTGTATTCGAGCGACGGCTTGTAGGTGCCGCCGTGGCCCTCGTCGTCGTAGAACGGGGTCAGGTCGTCGTTCTCGACTTCCTTCATTTCCTCTTCGCTGTGAAAATCCGGGATCTTGAACATCTCGCCGTTGTTCATGCAGCTCTTGAGCGAGAGGCACGCGGTGGCGGCGATGGCGGCAGCCTTGTATACGTCGAAGTAGGGCTCGACGCCGTCACGCAGATAGGCGATGATGTTCTGGACCACGATGTAGTCGGATCCGCCGTGACCCGCGGACAGGCCCTTGGCGACCCTGGGATCCCTGGCGCAGACGTATCTGGTGGGCTCGTAATACTGAAGATCCGGAACACCGGGAGGGCAGGTCCAGCCCTTGTAGTTGAGACGGACCTGTCTGTTGGTCTGTCCGCCCCACTCGGCGGCGCCCTTGTCGCCGAACGCGCGGTAGGCGGAATAGCCGGAGGCTATGCCGTTGCAGCCGCTGAAGCGGGCGACGGAGCCGTTGTCGAACTTGCAGAGCATCTGGGCCATGCCGTCGGAGATGGCGCGGAAGGTGAACATCTCCTTCTGGATCTGGGACACGGCAGCCTGGGCGGAAACGTATCTCGGGATGCCGTCGACCATCATCATAAGAGGAGCGAGCGAGTGGGAGAGGTAGAAGCAGCGGGGCTCCCAGTTCCTCCAGTGATATTTGCCCTTGGATCTGGCGTACAGATCGGAGGGGCCGTCGTGGTGGTTGTATTCGCCCTCGAGGTACATGACGGTGCCGAGCGTGCCCTCGTGGCAGAGGTGGGTGAGCTCGAGGTTGCCGACCATGTACGGATAGTTCTCGCAGAACATGTACTTGCCGTTGAGTCTCTCCTTTGCGCGGACGAGCTCGCAGCACTGCTTGAGCGTCGAGGCGGGGAGGCACTCGGAGAGGGCGGCCATGCCGGCCTCCATCACCTTGATGGCGAACGGGGCGTGCTCGTGGAAGTAGTTGGCGAGGAAGACGGCGTTCATCCCGTGCTCCTTACCGTAGGCCATGAATTCATCGAATGACGCGAAGCCGGGGATGCCGGGGAAACGCTCCATTGCTTTCTGCAGACGGTCTTCCTTCTTGTCGCAGAAGGCTACCATCTCGATGGCGTCTTCGTTGGCGAACAGACGCGCGTAGGCAAGGCCGCGGTCGCATCCGAATACGCCGATCTTGATCTCTTTGCTCATGTGTTGACTCCTTTCGATTTGCCCCGCTGAAACGGCGGGCCGGTTCTTATGGTTTTAAAATAACAGTCGCAGGAAACGGTTGCGTCGGGCGTGAGCGGGCATGCGGCGGCGTCCGCCGGCCGCGCTCAGTCCGCGTAGATCGGGAAGCGGGCGGTAAGTGCGGCCGCGGCCTCGGCTACGGCCTCCTTTTTCTCCTCGAAGGAGAAGATGCAGTCGGCCAGCAGGTCGGCTATGACGGCCATCTCGGGCTCCTTCATGCCGCGCGAGGTCACCGCGGGGGTGCCGACCCTGAGGCCGGAGGTCACGGTGGGCTTCAGCGGATCGCCGGGGATGGCGTTCTTATTGGCGGTGATGTGGACCGAGTCGAGCGCGTGCTGAAGCTCGATGCCGGTCACGGGAGTGCCGCGCAGGTCGAGGAGCATGAGGTGGTTGTCGGTGCCGCCCGTTACAAGGTTGACTCCGCGGGCGTTGAGGCCGGCGGCCAGCGCGCGGGCGTTGACGACGACCTGCCGCTGGTACTCGGCAAAGCCGGGGGCCAGAGCCTCGCCGAAGGCGACGGCCTTGGCGGCTATGATGTGCATGAGAGGACCGCCCTGCGTGCCCGGGAAGATGGCCTTGTCGATCTGCTTTGCGTACTTTTCGGGGCAGAGGATGAGGCCGCCGCGAGGGCCGCGGAGAGTCTTGTGCGTCGTACTGGTCACTACGTCGGCGCAGGGGACCGGCGAGGGGTGCAGGCCCGCGGCCACGAGGCCGGCAATGTGGGCCATGTCGACCATCAGATAGGCCCCGACCTCGTCGGCGATCTTTCTGAAGGCGGCAAAGTCTATGGTCCGGGGATACGCGGACGCCCCGGCGACGATCATGCGCGGCCTGCACGAGAGGGCGAGCTCCCGCACGCGGTCATAATCTATGAGGCCGGTCTCCTGCGAGACCTCGTACTGAACGACGTTGAAGTATTTGCCGGATATGTTGATCTTGGTCCCGTGGGAGAGGTGGCCTCCGGAGGCCAGCGACATGGACAGGACGGTGTCGCCCGGCTCGAGAAGGGCAAAGAAGACGGCCAGATTGGCGTTGGCGCCGCTGTGCGGCTGCACGTTGGCGTGCTCGGCCCCGAACAGCCTGCAGGCGCGCTGGCGGGCGAGCTCCTCGACCTCGTCGACGAAGTCGCAGCCGCCGTAGTATCTGTGCGCGGGGTAGCCCTCGGCGTACTTGTTGGTCAGGATGCCTCCCGCGGCAAGAAGCACCGCTTCGGAGACGATGTTTTCGGAGGCGATGAGCTCGATGTTGGCGCGCTGGCGGTCGAGCTCGCGGCCGCAGGCGGCCGCCACCTCGGGATCGAATCGGTTCAGCTTTTCAAAAAACATGACAGTCCGTTTCCGTTCCGGGCGTCTGCCCCGGAACTGTTTTCTCGGATCCGGCGGCCTACGGCTGCTGGCGGTCGGCCCCGGTCCGGCATTCCCCGGTGCGCCCGGAGACAAGACCATTATACTCTACCCGGGTTTGCTTTGTCAACGGATTTCGGCAAACTTGCGAATATTCGCGCACGTATGCATCCGCGCATGAGCCGGCCCGCGTCTGCGGCGCCGAAGTTGACGCGGAATGATTGATTTTTGGTCGGATTTGTGGTAGAATAACAAAAAACCGCGGCGTCCGCGCGCATCGCGCCGGACCGGGCCGCTTCACCAGGGAGGAAATGATGAAAAAACTGCGAATCGGAGTCCTCGGCGTCAGGCGCGGAAACACTTACGTCAAGACGCTGAAGATCGGGAAATTCACCGAAGCCAGAGTGACCGCCATCTGCGATTTCGACACCAAGAGGACGGCACATACCTTGGAGAACTACTGCCAGAAGGGGCACCTCGCGCCGAAGGTGTTCACTGACGCCGAAGAGTTCCTCGAGTCCGGCCTGTTCGACGCCGTCCTTCTCTGCAACTACTTCCACGAGCACGCGGATTACGCGGCCAGATGCCTTCGCAAGGGCATCCACGTCCTCTCTGAGACCATGGCCGCGGCGACCATGGCGCAGTGCGTCGAGCTCTGCCGCGCCGCCGAGTCGACCAAGGCGGTATACATGCTGGCCGAGAACTATCCTTACACCCGGGCCAATTTCGAGATGAAGCGCCTCTACGAGGGCGGCACCCTCGGAAAGCTCATCTTCGCCGAGGGCGAATACGTCCACATGATGGGGCCCAAGGAGACCGAGTCCTATCTCTCCCCGAACGCGGTCGGCCCCGACCACTGGCGCCGCTGGATGCCCTGCACCTATTACAGCTCGCACGCCCTCGGCCCGCTGCTCTTCATAACAGGCGAGATGCCGAAACGCGTTGTCGCCATGGCCGCCCGCGACAGCGACGAGCACCTGGCCGGCTTCACCGGCCGCAACCGCCCCGAGGCCGCCGGCGTGATGCTCATCACTACCGACAGAAACGCCGTGATGCGCGTGAACGGCTCCAGCTACATGGCCCCGCGGGGCAACTGGTACCGCATCGCCTGCTCTAAGGGCGGCGCCGAGACCGTGCGCGGCGACGGAGAAAAGCTACGCCTCAGCTACAACAGCTGGGAGGTGCCCGAAGGCGGCGAGGAGAACCGCATCTACCAGCCCGACTGGCCCTGCGACGCCGGCATGGCCGACGTGTGCGGCCACAAGGGCGGCGACTACTGGACCATCAAGCGCTTCCTGGACGCCTGCCTCGGCCGCACCGACCCCTGGCCGGACGTCTACACAGCCTGCGCCATGTCCGCGGTCGGCATCCTCGGCTGGAGGTCGGTCTGCAACCGCAACCTCGCCTACGACATCCCCGACTTCCGCGACGAGGGAGCCAGGGCCTACTGGCAGGACGACAGGCTGTCGCCCTTCAGGCCGGGCAATATTTAACAGTCAGCCGTAGCCGCCGTCGCGGGCGACCCCGGAACCGGCCGCAGCCGCCGTCCGGGCAGTATCGCGATCAGCCGCAAGCCGCCGGACCGGCCGGCGGATAATGAGATAAGAACGGAAGCTGCCGCCCGGGGGGCGGCAGCTTCCGTTCGTCAGCATGTCAGCATAAATTACAGCAAACTAAACACATATTGAATCAGTTTTCAGTTTGATTTTTCGCGGTTTGATTCATAAAGGCCAGCCTGTCCTTCTCGGCCGCGGACATCGACAGCTGCTGGATGACGGTCACGGCCAGCATGACTGCGGCCAGGAAGAAGATCATGTATCGGTACGTGCCCTGGATGTCGTACGCCAGGTTGGCCAGGGGCACGCCGCAGGCATAGCCGAGCGTGTTGAAGGCCAGGTAGTAGCCGAAGACCTTCTTGTAGGCCTTCTTTCCGAACATGAACGATACGAGCAGGGGGATCATGACGGTCTCGAGCGGCATTCCGAACGAGGAGATTATCGAGTAGATCCAGGCGGGCAGGGGATGCTCCGGGGCAAGGAAGCAGAGCGAGGCCAGCGCCCCCATTGCGCACACGCAGCAGGCAAAGAAGGTCTTCTTCATGCCCAGGGTGTCGTATCCGATCCCGGCCAGCGTTTTGGAGATCATTAGCAGGATGGCGTGCGAGGCGAAGATCACTATGACGTAGTTCTTGTCGAAGCCGAGGTCGTACATGTAGGGCTTCGAGATGTTGCCCATCGACTGAAGCACGAAGCCGGTGAAGAAGACGCAGACCGCGGAGACGTAGAAGTACGGCTTCCTTACGATCTCGGCCATCCCGCGGCCCTCCCAGTCGAGGCCGCGGCGGGCCTTGCGCGCGCGGTCGCGGCCCAGAGGCTCGAGGCCGATGTCGGACGGGCGGTTTCTTATGAGGAGCACCGCCAGCACGCCGGTGACGGCGAACAGCACGGCAATGATCCTGTACGCGAGCCGCCAGCGGGAGAGCTCGTAGGGGAGAGAACCGTCGGCGCCGTATATTATCTTCGTGACTATGAATTCGGATGTGAAGCCGCCGAGGCCGTTGGCCGCAAGCAGGAAGCCCATTATGGTGCCTTTGCCGTTAGTGAACCAGTTCTCGACAAGGTTGCCGACCATGGAGGTCGTGGTCCAGCAGAGGCCGGCGCCGAGCAGCGCCCCGCCTATGTAGAAGTGCCAGTAGTCGGTGGCAAAGGAGCTGATGAGGAAGGACGCCATCAGGAAGCCGAAGCCGAAGCCGGCCATCTTGCGCAGGCCGAGCTTTTCGACCGTGCGGCCGAGGAAGAAGCTCATGACGGCCGTGGTTATGTAGCGGAGGGAGTCCGACACGGTGAACAGGCTGCGCTTCAGCCCGAGCGACCCCGTGACGGCCGTGAGGAAAGTGCCCTTGGTCGAGGAGCCGTAGCCGAGGGCGATGAATATCATAAGAAAGCTGATCCCGAAAATGACCCAGACGTATGTGTTCCTGCGGGGAGACGCCGCTTCCGGCGCCGCAGTATCGGGCCTTTTTTCGTCCATTTGTGCCTCCGTCCGCCGCGCCGGGCGCGGCAATCGATCCCCGGCGGCTCCCGCCGCCGTCCTGTGGTGTGAGCCGGGCGCCGTTCGTGCGCCGGCGGGGCCGCCGCTCCGCCGCGGTCTTCCGCCTCCGGCCGGGACGGGATCCCTGTCGTTCAAAAGATAATTATATATTTTTTCCACTGTCAATTCCATATGCAATATACACAATTTGCCCTCACGGGTTTTGTGAAACTGCGCCGAAAAACAGGGTGCCGGAACCGCCGTCTCGCTTTTCGTATTGATAAAACCCCTCCGGGGTAGTATAATCATTACAAGAAGGCTCCCGCGGCCGCCTCGTAAGGCGCGCCCGGGCGGAAGTCGGAAATCATGCCGGAGCGGCCGCGGCCGACCGGCCCACAGGAGGCTGTTATGGCAAAGAGCAAGACTATCAGAATCGGTGTGTTCGGCTGCTGGCGCGGACACGCCTACATCAGATCGCTGGTGAACGGAAAGATCCCGGGCTGCCGCATCACGGCTCTCTGCGACAAGAAGCAGGACAGGATCCAGTCGTGTCTCGAGGACCTTCCCAAGGGAAGGCTCGCTCCCAAGGTATTCAGCGATCCCGAGGAGTTCTTCGATTCCAAACTGTTCGACGCCGTTTTCCTCATCAACTACTTCAACGAGCACGCCAAATGGGCCGTCAAGGCTCTCGAGAAGAACATCCACGTGTTCTCAGAGACCATGGCCGCCTCGACCATGGCGGACGCCGTCGCGCTCTGCCGCGCGGCTGAGAAGAGCAAGGCCATATACATGATGGCCGAGAACTATCCCCACAGCAAGGGAAATCTGGAGCTCAAGAAGGTCTACGAGAGCGGAACTCTCGGAAAGGTCCTCTTCGCCGAGGGCGAGTACGTCCATCCCATGAGCCCCAACGAGTCCCGCAGGTACCGCGATCCCTCTGTCCAGGGCCCGTACCACTGGAGACGCTTCAACCCCATCACGTATTACTGCTCGCACGCCCTGGCTCCGCTCATGTATATGACCGGCGAGATGCCCAAGAGGGTCGTGGGCATGTGCGCCTACACGCCCGAAGAGGTCCGCCAGATCTACCACAGCAAGAAGGCCGAGTCCGTCGGCGTCATGCTCATAACCACCGACGGCGACGCCGTATTCCGCGTAAACGGCTCGTCCAGCATGGGCCCCCACGGCAACTGGTACAGACTTGCCTGCACAAAGGGCGGCGCCGAGACCATCCGCGGCAACCAGCGCAAGGTCCGCGTCGCTTACAACAGCTGGAACAAGCCCGAAGACTGGGAGGAGTCCGAGAAGACCTACGAGGCCGAATGGCCTTCCGACGCCGAGATAGCCGACGCGGCCGGCCACGGCGGAGGCGACTACTGGGTGGTCCGCAAGTTCATCGAGTCCATCCGCGGCGAGAACACCCCTTTCCCGAACGTCTACCAGGCCTGCGCCATGTCGGCGGTGGGCATACTCGGCTGGAGATCCATCCTCAACGGCAACATCCCTTACGACATCCCGGATTTCAGCAACGAGGAGGAGCGCAAGAAGTGGCAGGACGACCGCCAGTTCCCGTATCCTTCAGAAGACGCTCCCAACAACATCCCCTTCACCTCAAGGCCCGTTACGGACGCCGGCGACTGGAACTGAGCCGGGCGGGGCTGCCAATAAGGCCCGCGAATAATTTGGCAAACAATCCGGTTTTTGAACAGAATTGCGGCAAAAAGCAAAAATATGCCCTGCAGAAGCGCTTCTGCAGGGCATATCCAAAATAAACGTTTGCAAGCAAACCTCAGAAAAACAGATAAAACCACTTGACAAACCGATATTTCGGAGTTACAATGATAATGCACTTGTTCGGAGGATACTTGTATCTTCAGAACGCACCCGCCAGGCGTTGGTAGCACCTGACGGGTTTTTTGTTCACAAGGTACTATGAATCAACCCATTGGATGTCTTGCTCGACATCCCAAAACTTCTTACCGTCAAATATACGTGCCTCAAGAAAAGCATTAAAGAACTCATCAATGCTGTCGGCATCAATTGACCATAAGAATCTGTCGTTTGGAGGCTGGTACTGAGCGATCTCATAGTGCCATCCGCCGTTTGGCCTGTTGTAGCCTTGAGCCCAGTATTTGATGCCATGAAAAACAAATACGGTATCTTGACCGGAATATATATTGTTAAGAAAATCATTCGGATTTCCGTCAATCATATGTTTAACCCCCTGAAGTATTTTTTGTACTGTTGCAACATAGAATCAGTCAATCGCTTGGCTTCAGAACGGCTGAAAGGACCATCCTTGTTTTGGCTGAATCGAGAATCGTATGTGTGATAATGAAGGATTTTTTCGTGTCTGTTTCCGGTAAGAGATTCTTCGATGGTATATGCGATCTCCAAATACAGAGCATGTGATTTATCATACAGTCTCAACTCGCGGAATGTTCCGTCGGGTTCCAGTTTCAGATAAGCATCGCTGGAATGCGAGGATTCAGGAAGACCGTGTTTCCCGGAACCGGTTTTTCCTTTGAGGATTTTGACGCCTTCCCATTTTCCGTCTTCGGAAAAAGAAGTGTCAACTTCGTAAAGATTGTCTACAGGATTACCTGCAGCAAAAGTACCGCGGCCGCCCATTTATCTCACCTTCTTTCTCGACTCTTTATAATTGACTGCAATCACATTGCCCTCCATCTCGGGAAACGGATCGCCAAAACAGATTATCGCTTCCGGTTCGATCCGAAGGAGCATTTCATTATAGCCGGACAAGAAAGCCTTTTTCTCATGCTTGCAACCAATCATACCGATTGCAACAACGCAGCCTTTTTCAATAGAATCGAAGCAGTAGCCGTAACTGACATAATCGCTCCAACTTACAGTTGGAATGGCAAGCAAACCTTTGTTTTGCCAATATGCTCCAATCCACCGGTTTTTCCCTATGCTTTCAATCTGCCTCCAGCGGGGCATTTCTCTGTACAAAGAGAAATCCGGAGTCATTACGAAAGCATACTGAGAATACTTATCAACCGTTGTGTGCGGATGACTGTATATTCCCGAGAACCTGAAGTCGTCCACAAAGAAATGAACACCATATTTTTTATACTTCGGCGTTTCGTTTTCCCGTGTGTCTGAACATGCGAGAAGCCTGATATCATCAAGCGGAATGCTTTGTTTCCGGATTTGAGCGAATCCATACCTCCCGATTGGCTGGAATTCGTCCCTGAGGAAACAATGGCCAGTGCGAAATCCTTTAGAGTTCATTACCTGAACCTCCTTAAATTGATATTTTTTGTCGGAGATACAGGTTGCACTTGTCCGAAGGACACTTGTATCTCCAGAACAAACCGTTTTGGTTTTTGCATGAGTTAAAAACGTTTGGTAGCCGTTTTCAAAACAGCAATATGTAGCGGTGCAGAAATCACGTCAGGAAGAGCGGTCGCTTAAAGAGACGGTCTTGTCTTCCTGTTCCAGCGATCGCATTTTATCATCGAATTGATCCCCCAGCAGATGCCTAAGCAGCGGTTCTTCATATTCAAAGATTTTATTGCCATATCGCTTTCGTCTGTTCCTGAGGTTTTTTTCGATGAACCCTGCCATCTCATAATCCACCTCAAAAACGGCCATTATTTGATTGATATTACTGATCTTTAAGGCAATAAGGTAGGATACCGGAGCAAGAAAGTATTTGCCGAAGTAGTCAGCCAGATCGTCATCTTCGGCCTTTTCATCATTGTCTTCACAAACGTAATGTCTTACCTCGTGAAGAATATTCCTCCTCATGTTGCCAATTGAACCTACCTCCTCGATGTCGTTGTTATAAAAGATCATTGGTGGCGTTTCATCAGTTGGCGGAACATAAAAACCGGAACTGGATTTCTTTTTCAGCAGTTCGCGTTCCTGAGGAGGGAACTCGCCATACGGCACAAGGTTAACGCCCATCTTTCTGCAAATTTCTTTCTCGTCAATTGGGAAAGAATGAATATTATAGTCAATATAGATCTCTCCGACGAGTTCTGCCATCCTATCGTAATTATTCCCGCTTCTGTACATCAGTTCAGGGTCCCGAGAATCAGGGCGATAAGGCGGTTTTTCTCTTCGGGAGTCAGCTCGTTGCCGTAACGCGCGACAGCCGTGGAGATTGCATTGTATGCGGTTTCGGATTTGTCTTTCTCATCGAGAAGATAAGTGGTTTCAACATTAAGTGCTTTTGCAATGTTTACAACGATGTCAAGTCTGGGGCGCTGCTCACTGCGTAAATACCTTGAGATCGAGCTTTCGGGGATACCGCTTAACTTTGCCAGTTCCTTCTGAGTAAGGTCCTTTTTTTTCATCAGGTCAAAGACCTTTTCTTTCCAAGACATTTATTACCTCCTTCGGCTCTGTTCCGAGCCCGCTTATATTATACATTCCAGGACTGGGATTGTCAATACCCGTATTGGAATTTTTTGTTTTTTATCATTGCTTTTCAGCAGACGACTCGATTGAAAAAGCCGACAAACCGTCTGTCCGCAGTCAAATAATCATGCGGCTCTCTGATCCTGAAGAAAGAAAGCGGCGCAATGAATGGATACGAAACGATCATGCCGCAGCCGTGGCACCGCAAACTGTATAACAAAAAACGCACGAGAATTTGATTTGTCTGCAAACGACCATAATATCGCACGATCCGGCTCCCGCGTGCCGGCGCACAATTTGGCTCCCGATTATTGACACGCCGCACGTGACAAGAGTATAATATACGTATCGACTGTTATTATTACCGCCGCGCGCCGCGCGGCGGGCGCACGGAGGAGAAACATGTACACTTTAGGGATCGACATAGGCTCCACCGCCGTAAAGGCGTGCGTCATACGCTGCGGAAAAGAATCCGCCGTCGTGGGCCGGGGAAGCGCCGACTATCCGACATACCGCGAGAACGGCTTCGTCGAGCAGGATCCGCTCGACTGGAACCGCGCCTCGGCTGAGGCGGTCAGAAAGGCCGTCGCCGGGCTCGGCGACGAGGAAAAAAAGCAGATCGGCGGCATATGCATGTCCGCCCAGGGCGGAAGCGTATACATGGCCGACGCCGACAGAAAGCCCATAACCAGGGCATACACCTGGATGGATCTTCGCGCCGTCGACGAGGTCCGGCAGATGCTTGCCGACCTCGGGCCCGACCTCGTCCGCGACGCCTGCGGATGGAACCTCTCCGGCTCCAGCGCCGCCGCGAAGGTGCTCTGGCTGAAAAAGCACCTTCCGGAGGTCTATGCCGCGGCCCGTTACTACTACACCACCGAGGAGTCCGTCACCGGCTATCTGACCGGCAATTTCGTCACCGACCCGACCGGCCAGGTCATGACCCGCTTCTACGACTACCGCACGAGGCAGAATCTGCGCCCGGTGCTCGACTATCTGGGCCTCACCGACGACAACCTCCCCGAGGTAAGACCGTGCGGGACCGTGGCCGGCTACCTTAAGAAGGACTCCGCCGCCGACCTCGGCATACCCGAGGGCATCCCCGTGTACACCGCGGCGCACGACCAGTACTGCGCCTCCATAGGCAGCGGCATCACCGAGCCCGGCCAGCTGCTCATAGCCACCGGCACCGCCTGGGTCGTCTTCGGCGTGTCCGAGCAGCCCATGTTCGGAAAGGGAGCTCCGGCCCCCTCCAGGCACCCCATCGAGGGCAGGTACGGCATCATGAGCTCGCTCTCCGGCTGCGGCGGAGCCATAGGCGCCTTTGCCGAGGCCAACGGCACCACGCCCAGGGCCCTGGACGAGGCCATCGAGGCCTACGGTCTGGCCAGGATGCGCGAGGAGTGCGCCGGCTACTTCCTGTGCCCGGTGCCCGAGTCCTCCACCCCCCACAGGCCCGGCGTGTGCAGCACAGAGCTCAGGATCGCCGAGGGGCGCACCGCCCCCGAGACCGCGCTCGCGGCCATGGAGGGCGCCTGCTTCGAGATCCGTCTCCTCATCGAGAGGTTCGAGAGGGCCGGCTTCCCCCACACCGGCGAGCTCACCATGTCCGGCGGAGCCTCCAAGAGCCCGCTCTGGAGAGGCATCATGGCAGCCGTAGTCCCGCACCGTCCGCTGTTCAGGCTCACCGAGGCCGACGCGCCGGCTCTCGGGGCCGCCATCCTTGCCGCCGGCAGCTGCGGCGCCTATCCGAACCTGGCTGAGGCGTCCCGCTCGTTCGCGCAGAGGATACCCGTCGAATGCGATCCCGCCGCCGCGGAGTATTACGAGAAGAAGTTTGCCGCCTACCGCGAATGGGCGCTGGCCTGACCGGCCTTCCCGCGCGGACTCCGCGCGGTCAGTTGCGAATCTGAAAAAAAGAATATATCGGAGGTTTCCAAATGGAAAAGATCAAGATCGGTTTCCTTCCCCTGTACATCAAGCTCTACGATGACGCCAAGAACGGCGCCGCCCGCCGCCCGAGGCTCGAGGGCTTCGCCAAGAGGCTTATCGGCGAGTTCACCGACCGCGGATTCGACGTGGTCACCACCCCCGACCTCTGCCGCATCAGGCCCGAGTTCGAGGCCGCCATCGCCTCCTTCGAGAAGGCCGGCTGCAAGGCCATCGTCACCTGGCACGCCGCCTACCATCCCTCGCTCGAGAGCATCGAGTCCCTTGCCGGGACCAAGCTCCCGCTCGTCGTCCTCGACACCACCGAGACCTACGCCTTCGATCCCACCCAGGAGCCCGGCGAGATCAGCTACTGCCACGGCATCCACGGCGTCATGGACATGTGCTCCATGCTCCACCGCTACGGCAAGCCGTTCGCCATCGCCGCCGGCCACATCGAGCACTCCGACGTCATCGAGCGCACCATAGGCTTCCTCCGCGCGGCCGTGGCCGCCACCTCTCTCGAGGGCACCCGCACCGGCACCATCGGCGGAAGCTTCGACGGCATGGGCGACTTCCTCGTGTCCGACGAGGACATGCTGAAGCGCTTCGGCGTGACCGTGGTCTATCCCAAGAAGGGCGAGCTCGCGCGCTATGCCAAGGCCGTCACCGACGAGCAGATCAAGGCCGAGATCGAGGCCGACAACGCCGCCTACAAGCCCATCACCGAGATCACCGACGAGTGCCACGAGCGCACCGCGCGCAACTGCCTTGCCGTCAGAAAGTGGATCGAGAAGCAGAACCTCAGCGCCTTCACCGCCAACTTCCGCGAGATCGGAAACGGCACAGGCCTCAACATCATGCCGTTCATGGAGGCCTGCAAGGCCATGTCCCGCGGCATCGGCTACGCCGGCGAGGGCGACGTCCTCACCGCGTCCCTCGTCGGAGCCCTCATGCAGGGTTATAAGGACGCCACGACCTTCGTGGAGATCTTCTGCCCCGACTGGAAGGGCAACACCGTGTTCCTCTCCCACATGGGCGAGTACAACCCCGCCGTCACCACCGGCGAGGAGAGCATTGCCGAGATGAACTTCGTCTACGGCGGAGCCAAGAACCCGCTCGTCACCTACGGCTGCTACAAGGGCGGCGACGCGATCTTCGTCAACCTCTTCCAGACCAAGGCAGAGGGCTTCAAGCTGTTCATCTCGCCCGTCGAGATGCTTCAGATCAACCCCGACACCGACAGGTTCAAGAACAAGGTCCGCGGCTGGTTCAAGCCCTGCAAGCCTCTGCCCGAGTTCCTCGAGGCCATAAGCTTTGCCGGCGCGACCCACCACAGCTGCCTCGTCTACGGCGCCAGGGTCGCCGAGATCGAGTACTTCGCCAAACTCCTCGGCCTGCCTTACACCGTCTGCGAATAACTCAGTTATCGCCTTTTCCGCGGGCGGGGCAGTCCCGCCCCGCGGAGAACAAGAAAACCACGGGCCCCGCTCTCCGGGATCGCGTATCCCGGGCGGGGCCCGCCGAAAGGCTGACAAATGTCAACAGCACGAACCGGACGGGGACCTCTGCGCTTCTTCGGAGCGCGGAGGGATATGGACATGACGCAGGGGAGCATCCCCTCGATCCTTATCCGCTTCTGCATCCCCCTTTTGCTCGGAAATCTTTTCCAGCAGCTGTACAACATGGTAGACACCTGGGTCATCGGACAGACCGGCATAACGGCGGCTTACGCCGCGGTCGGAAACGTCGGACCCGTTACAAATATACTCATCGGCTTCTTCCTGGGGCTGTCGACCGGCTCCAGCGTCGTCATCGCCCAGTTCTTCGGCGCCAAGGACGAGGAGAACGTCAGGAAGTCCGTACATACCGCGATCACGCTGACCGCGGTCCTGTCCGTGGTCTTCACCGCCGTCGGCGTCCTCATGACCCCCGTCATACTGCGCAGCATGCTTCACGTCTCGCCCGGGGACACGGACAACGCGGTTTACGAATACGCCAGAACATATCTCACCATCTACTTCTCCGGGATATCCGCCATGATGTTCTACAACATGTGCTCGGGTATTCTGAGGGCGGTCGGGGACTCGTCCAGACCGTTTTATTTTCTTTTTGCCGCCGCCGTCATCAACGTCGCCCTGGACCTCATCTTCGTCTACTGGGGCGGCTGGGGAGTGGCCGGCGTCGCCAGCGCCACGGTGATATCACAGTCGGTCGCGGCAGCCCTTTCGGTCGTGTCCCTGCTCAGGACCGATTCCTGGGTCAGGATATCCGTAAAGAGGCTCGGGATCGATCCGCCCTCGCTCAGGCGCATACTCAGGATAGGCATGCCGGCCGGGATCCAGACCGCTCTCACGGCCTTCTCTAACGTCTTCGTCCAGTCCTACATATCCGGGACAAACGGCGCTCCCGAGATAGCAATGCTGAGCCGGGAGCAGATCCAGGAGATCAACATGTCCTCATGGACGACCTACTCCAAGATCGACCAGTTCTTCTTCCTGCCGCTGCAGTCAATGGCGCTGGCCATGACGACCTTCGTCGGCCAGAACCTGGGGGTGAACGACGTCGGGCGGGCCAAGAAGGGCGTCCGCATAGGCTGGGCGCTCGTCACCGGGACCACCCTCTTCTTCATGATACCGGTGCTCCTGTTCACCGAGCCCCTTGCCTCCTTCTTCCAGAAGGACCCGGACGTCATCCGCGGCGCCGTAATGCTCCTGCGCTGGCTGACCCCGTTCTATCTGTTCAGCTGCGTAAACCAGACCCTTCTCGGCGCCATCAGGGGGGCGGGGAACTCGACGGCGCCCATGATAATCATGCTGTCGTGCTTCGTCGGCCTGCGCCAGATATATCTTTTCGTTCTCACGAATTACATCTCGAACGACCTGCTGCCGGTAGGGCTCGGCTATCCCTTCGGATGGATATGCTGCGCGCTGACCATGCTGACATACTATCTGTTCTTCTTCAACTACTCCAAGTACCGCGTCACCGCGAAGGCGGGCGACGGCGGGGGGCGGCTGAAAAACTAATCTTCACCGGAGGCATTCTCAAATGGATACCAACAGACAGATCTGCACAAGATTCGCCCCGTCGCCGACGGGCTATATGCACATAGGAAATCTGCGGACGGCCCTCTACGCCTATCTTCTGGCCCGTTCACAGGGCGGCAGATTCATCGTCCGCATCGAGGACACCGACCGCGAGCGCCTCGTCGAGGGGGCCGTCGACGTCATACTGGACACCCTGCGCGTCACCGGCATCGACTACGACGAGGGACCGGCCGTCGGCGGGCCGAACGGCCCGTATGTCCAGAGCGAGCGCAGACCCATATACAGAGAGTATGCCGAGGCGCTGGTGAAGAAGGGCGCGGCGTACTACTGCTTCTGCACCGAGGAGAGACTTGCCGCCCTCCACGAGCAGGATGAGAACGCCGGGTACGACCGCCACTGCCGCGACCTGCCCGCGGAGGAGGTCAGGGCCCGTCTCGACGCGGGCGATCCATACGTCATCCGCCAGAAGATCCCGCTCGAGGGGACCACGTCATATACCGACGAGGTGTTCGGCGAGATCTCCATGGAGAACCGGGACATGCAGGACCAGATCCTGCTCAAGGCCGACGGATATCCCACGTACAACTTCGCCCATGTCGTCGACGACTACCTGATGGGCGTCACCCACGTCGTGAGGGGGTCCGAATATCTCACTTCCACCCCGAAATACGTCCTTCTGTATGACGCCTTCGGCTGGGAGAGGCCCTGCTACGTCCATCTGCCTCTGCTCATGGGCAAGGAGACGGACGCCGACGGAAGCGTGAGGATCTCGAAGCTCTCGAAGAGGCACGGTGCCGTGTCCTTCCAGGACCTCGTGAACGACGGCTATCTGCCCGAGGCCATAGTAAACTACATCTCGCTGCTCGGCTGGTGCCCGAAGAACACGAACGAGGAGATCTTCTCGCTGGAACGGCTCAGGGAGCTGTTCTCGATAGACGGGATCAACAAGTCCCCCGCGGTCTTCGACTACGAGAAGCTCCGCTGGTTCAACTCCGAGTACATAAAGGCGATGCCCGGCGACAGCTTCGCACGCAAGGCCCTGCCCTACATAGACTCCGTCTGCCCGCCAAACGTGGACAGAGCGATGCTGTGCGGCCTGCTCCACGGACGCACCGCCGTGTTCTCCGAGATCCCCGAGGCCGTGCGCTTCACCGCCGAGAGACTGCCTCTTGACGCTTCCCTCTACTTCAACAAGAAGAACAAGACGACTCCCGAGTCCTGCGCCGGCATACTGGCCTGCGTGCTTCCGGAGCTGGAGGGCGCCGCCTCCTGGACGAACGACGAACTGTTTGCCCTCCTCAAAGCCTATTCCGAGGCAAAGGGCGTCAAGGCCGGGGCCGTCATGTGGGCGGTCCGCGTAGCCGTTGCCCGCCAGGCGGTGACGCCGGGCGGGGCGACCGAGATCATGGCCGTGCTCGGCCGGGAGGAGTCCCTCGACCGCATACGCCTGGCCCTCGGCGAGCTTGCCTGACCCGTATTCCGGCTCTTGCGTCCGGCGGCCTGACGGCCGCCGGCCGCTTTTTGGTAGCACACGGCGGGGACGGTCTGCCAGACTTGCGCCTGTTCAGGGCCGCTGACGGGCGCTACTGCTAACAAAAACCGGCGGTTTCGGGCCCAGCGGACCCTCAACCGGCCGGATTTTTTAGCACTCTAGCGTAAAAAGTGCCAATATTTACAGTTTAGAAACAAAAAAATGTAAAATCGTTCACAAAGCGGGTCTATAATAAAGGCGTCGAAGGGAGGAGAGCCGGAGCGGAGCCTCCCGGAGACGCCAGGCGCGGATCCGAAGCGGCCCGGACCGGACAGGTCCCGGCGCGGGGTCCGCAGAAAAAAGTCCGGTGATCTCACCGGAGCACAGAACATCAAACACTATTTGACACGGAGGTAAACAATCATGTTTGAACTTACACCTTTCTTCCACAACAGCCGCAGATCTATGAATGCTTACGATCCGTTCCGCGAGCTGGATGAAGTCGAGAACGCGCTTTTCGGCGAGAGAGTCCACACCTTCAACACCGACATCTCGGACAACGGCGACAGCTACGTCATCGAGACCGACCTGCCGGGCATGAAAAAGGAAGACATCAACATTGACATAGCCGGCGGGACGCTCACCATCACCGCGCTCCGCCACAGCAACTACGAGAAGGAAGACAAGAAGAAATCCTACGTCAGAGTCGAGCGCTCCTACGGCAGCTACAGCAGGAGCTTCGACATCACCGGGATCGACGAGGAAGGCATCACCGCCAAGTACGACAACGGAGTGCTGACCCTCAACCTGCCTAAGAAGGCCACCAAGGCCCCCGAGACCCGCAAGCTGACCATCGAATGATCCTGTCCGCCGGAAGCGTTCCGGCAGTGTAGACCGGCGCGCCGCCCTGTTCGGGGCGGCGCGTTTCTTTTTTCTTATCCGGAACTTTTTTCGGAGGCCTCTTTGCGCTTCTTTCTCCATTCGAGGAACTTCGGCCACGCGCTCTTCCCGAGGGCGTCTATCACGAAATACGAGACAATGGCGAAGGCCGTGCCCATGACAATGCCGGCCAGCACGTCAGTGACGTAGTGGACGTAGAGATAGATCCTGGAGAAGGCGATCAGGAAGGCAAGCACTATTGCCGGGACGCCCCACTTTTTATTGAAGGCGAAGATGGATACCGAGGCCTCGAAGCTGACGAGAGTGTGCCCGGAGGGGAAGGAGAAGTCCGTCGGCGCCTCGATGAGCAGCTCGGCGGCGGTCCTCAGCGGCTCCCAGATCTCGTAGTTGTAAGGCCGTATCCGGTGGACAAGCGGCTTCAGTATCACGTTGCCGAAAAGCCCTCCGAGGAAGATCGCAAATCCCATGACGAGCCCCATCCTGCGCGTCTTCTTAAAGCAGAGAAATACGCAGGCCATAAGGATCCAGAACAGGCCCTTGTCGCCGAGGTGCGTGACAAGGCCGAAGAAGGTGTCGAAGAACGGAGTCGCGTGCTCCTGGAGCCAGTTGAGCACCGAATAGTCGAAGGTGTATATCGCGTCCATGGTCCCCCCGCCGTCCCGTGCCGGGACGTGATTTTTTAATGATTATAGCACGGGCACCTGCTTTTGTCAAGGAAAGCCCCTCCTGCCGCGCTGCGTTAGATCAATTACGGCTTTAACGCATATCATACCGCTTTTTCCCTCTTATTCAGATCCTCACCGGTCAGATCCGCCTGAGTCGGGAAATAAGGGAAGATGGTCCGATGTTGACATTTGCGCTCCCGGGAAGTATAATTATACGGAAATGATTATTCGCTCCGCG
>JAEEGL012340403.1_pt1 | contig 26917 bp, 18 predicted proteins | sample 9134231 | NCBI WGS metagenome assembly JAEEGL01 (sample SAMN16246548, study PRJNA631951) | gut metagenome | biome: gut microbiome; feature: rumen; material: fiber-attached | host: Bos | place: Iran: Karaj | collected 2018-10 | reverse complement strand
CCAAACATGGCATTGGAGGCGGCTTCGTGAACGACCGCATCGGTCTGTTTGAACACAAGAACTTTTTTGCACAGTATGCGTTTCACCAGAAAATGTTCGGCGGTCGTTTCTCGTTTGGTGCACGTGTGGGCTTGCTGGCCGAGACCTTCGACGGCTCGGGGCTGGACCTGCGCGAGAGCAATGACCCTGCCTTCCCTACATCGCAGACAGACGGCACGGCATTTGACTTCAGTTTCGGCCTTCGTTTCACGGCCAAAGAGTGGTATGCGGGCTTCTCCGCCCTGCACGCTTTCTCGCCCTTGGTGGAGCTGGGAGACAATAAAGTGAATGAATATGAGGTGCCCGCCGCATTTTATTTGACCGGCGGATACAATATTCGGCTCAGAAATCCGTTATTTAAAATGCAGACCTCTGCCATCGTACGTTCAGATCTCGACAACTGGCGTGCCGACGTGACAGCCCGTATGCTCTATAACGGACCTAAAGGCCGTCTCTATCTGGGTGCTGCCTACAGCCCCACCATCTCTGCCACCCTCCTCGTTGGAGGAGATTTCCACGGCATACAGATAGGCTACTCCTATGAGTTCTACACCTCGGGGGTTGGGGCAATGAATGGAAGCCATGAGATCAATATCGGCTACGTCATGGATCTGGATCTCTTCAAGAAGGGACGAAATCGCCACCAAAGCGTGAGGATACTGTAAGCCTCTCCACCACCCTCTCTCCAAATGGCAAGGAGAACAGATACCTGCACAGGTTGAGGTACTCACATGAAAAGGATTATCGAAAAAGGAATATTATATAAAAGTGATGAATCATAGTTATTCACAAAAGCATGTTACTCCCCTCACCATTTTCAGAGGGGTCGGAGGTGTGGCCGTCTTGTTATTGCTTTGCCTCATAACTCTGGCTTCCTGCGCCGGTGCCCGCAGCAATGCGATGGCACAAGGCGGCGAGGTGACGGGCGTGCGCGGCAGTTCCTTCAATGAACCAGCCCCCTTCGGAATGGTGGCGGTAGCCAAAGGTTCCTTGAAGGTGGGACTGGTGGAGAGCGACACGCTGTGGGGTGCTGGTTTCCCCTCCAGAGACATCAGTGTGGACGGCTTCTGGATGGATCAGACCGAGGTGAGCAACGCCAAGTACCGCCAGTTTGTCTATTGGGTACGAGACAGCATCATCCGTGAACGGCTGGCAGACCCCGCCTTCGGTGGCGACGAGTCTTTCAAGATTGAGGAAGACAAGGAAGGCAACCCCATCACGCCGCGTCTGGACTGGAGCAAAAACATCCCCTGGCGCAAGCCTACCGAGGACGAAGCCCGTGCCATCGAGAGCGTCTATGTAATTCATCCCGTCACAGGAGAGAAAATGCTGGATGCTCGCCAGATGAACTACCGCTACGAGATTTATGACTATGCCGCAGCAGCCCTGCGCCGCCACCGCACGGATGTCAACGATGACAACGGCATTGGTGTGTCGTCTTTTGAGAAACGTGACCTGAATACCGACCATGAGGCCAGCACAGATGATGTAATGATCAGCAAGGACACGGCCTACATTGACGATGAAGGCAAGATTGTGCGGCAGACCATCACCCGACCGCTCTCTGGGCCCTGGGACTTCCTGAACACCTATATCGTCAACATTTTCCCGGACACCACTTGCTGGATTAATGACTTCCAGAACGCAGAGAACGAACGTTACCTGCGGCTCTACTTCTGCAACCCTGCCTACGATGACTACCCCGTGGTGGGTGTCACCTGGGAACAGGCCACGGCCTTCTGTCGCTGGCGCACGGACTTCCTGTTAAAAGGCCTGGGTCCCGGAGCCACCGACGTACAGCCTTATCGCCTGCCCACCGAAATTGAATGGGAGTACGCAGCCCGTGGCAAAGAGGGCAACCCCTTCCCGTGGGAAGCCAAAGAGGTGAAGAGTGACAAGGGTTGCTTCTACGCCAACTTCAAACCTGAACGCGGCAACTACACCGCTGACGGCTCTCTCATCACCAGCAAATGCGGCATCTTCTCGGCCAACTCAAACGGCCTCTATGACATGGCCGGTAACGTGGCCGAGTGGACCAGTACGGTTTATACCGAAGCGGGTGTGGATGCCATGAGCGACATGAACCCCGAGCTACGTTACAACGCCGCCAAGGAGGATCCCTACCGGCTCAAGAAGAAGAGCGTGCGCGGCGGCTCCTGGAAAGACCCTGAGAGCATGATTCGCTCTGCCTGGCGCTCTTATGAATATCAGAACCAGCCCCGCTCCTATATCGGTTTCCGATGCGTCCGCTCCATGGTGCGCGATGCCAGTGGGATAAAGAACAAGGGAAAAAAATAATAGCCCTCTCACCCCGCCCTTTGAGGGAGGGAAGTAGTCACCAGAGATAATGATAAGAAATAACAACAAATAGCAAAAGTAACCACTTCCCTCCCTCATGGAGGGGTAAAGGGGTGGGTCTTTATTATGAGTAAATTTAGCCTCATAGCCCGTTTGCAGCATTGGATGGATTCCGTGCCGGGCCAAACCTTTATGAACTACGCCTACAGCTGGGGTGCTGCCGTCGTCATCCTTGGTACACTCTTCAAGCTGACGCATATTCCGGGTGCCAACGCCATGCTGTTTATCGGTATGGGCACCGAAGTATTTGTGTTCTTCATCTCTGGCTTCGACCGTCCGTTCGACCTGAAAGCCGAAAATGAGTTAGCCGAGGACTTTGTGGATCTGGAAGAACTGGAACGCTTGAAGGAAGCCGCCAGCCAGGTGGCAGCCATTGATACGGAAACGCCGCAAGGAGCTATTGGCGGTGGAACCGTCATCATCGGTGGTGGAGCCCCAGTGGGTGGCACCGTCATTATTGGCGGTGGCACCGTGAACGGTACCGTGCCCGAAGGCGAAATACCTGTGGCAGCGACCACAGAAGGAACGGTCTCCGGCGGTGTCATTGCAGGCGGCGGCATAGCTGGCGGTGTCATAGCCAGCGGTGGAGTCGCGGGCGTTGGTGTTTCGGGTCCTGGTCTCTCCGCAGAAGATGCTGCTAATCTGGCCGCTGCCGCACAAGCCGCAGCATCTGTGGCAGGCAGCGTGGCAAGCGGTTTACCCGCTGGCGCAGAAGGTATGCTGGCCAATGCCCAAGCAGCCAATGCGCCCGAGGTGGAAGATGCCATCGAAGCGTATGTGGACCAGCTGCAACAGCTCACAGAAGTGCTGGGTCGCGTCCGCGAACAAGCCAGCCGCATGACGCAGGACAGCGAGGAAATGCTCAACCTCAACCGCACGCTTACCGGCATCAATACCATCTACGAGATGCAACTCAGGAGCGTCAGCCAGCAAGTGGGAACCATCGACCAAATCAACGAGCAAACCCGCCGCATGGCCGCACAAATCGAAGAACTCAACGCCGTCTATGCACGCATGATAGAAGCCCTGACAGTGAATATGCCTAAAGTGAGCTGAATGGATGTAAACTGAAGGGAAATCATTAATTCGTTAAATCGTTAATCGTCAAATAATACCGTGCCCGTAAAGAAAAGACCCATATCGCCACGCCAGAAGATGATCAATCTAATGTATGTTGTCCTCATGGCGATGCTCGCCCTCAATGTGTCGAGCGACGTGCTCAATGGCTTTTCGCTGGTGGATAAGAGCTTGCAGACCACAACTCGCAATGCCACCCAAACGAACTTGGCTATCTATGAAGACTTTGATGAGCAGATGAAGGCCAACCCCAAGAAGGTCAAGGAGTGGTATGACAAAGCACAGGTGGTTCGCCAGATGTCCGACTCACTCTATAACTTTGCAGAGGAACTGAAAGAACTCATCGTGCGCAGGAGCGACGGCAAAAACGGCCGCGTGGACTCTATTGTGAACCGCGAGGATCTGGAAGCCGCAACCTCTGTGATGCTTGCCCCCGGCACGGGCCGTGGACGTGAGCTTTATGACAACATCAACAGCTACCGTGAACGCATCGTCGCAATGGTCACAGACTCTGCTCAGCGACGTATCATCACCAGCAACCTCTCGACCGAACTGCCATCGAATATCCGCACCTTGGGCAAGAATTGGCAGGAATATATGTTTGAATCCATGCCTACGGCCGCGGCCGTGACACTGCTCACCAAGCTGCAGAGCGACGTGCGCTATGCCGAGGGCGAAGTGCTGCATGGTCTGGCTGCCAATATCGGCGTGAAGGACGTGCGCGTCAACGAGCTGAATGCCTACGTCATCCCCTTCTCACGCATGGTGGTGCAGGGAGGCAAGTTCAGCGCGCAGATTATCATGGCTGCCGTGGATACCACAAACCGTCCCACCATTTATATCGGCGGGCGGGAGATTCAGAGTGACCAAGGATATTATGAGACCGTTTGCTCCAAGACAGGTGACTTCAATCTCGTGGGCTACATAGAAATGGTCAATGCACAGGGCGAACGCGTGCGGCGCGATTTCGAACAGAAGTACACCGTTGTGGCCCCCACGGCCACCGTCTCCGCCGACCTGATGAACGTCCTCTATGCGGGTTATGACAATCCTATGAGCGTGAGTGTGCCCGGCGCAGCAGCGAATCAGTTGCAAGTCACCATGACTGGCGGCAACCTCACCCCCAAGGGCGACGGCAAATTTATCGCTCACCCCACACAGGTTGGCGGCCAGGCCGTTGTTACGGTATCTGCCAAGATGGAGGGCCGCATGGTGGAGATGGGCAAGTTCACTTTCCGCGTGCGCAAACTGCCCGACCCCACAGCTTTCATAGCCTACAGCGATGAACAGGGCAGCGAAAACCGATTCAAAGGCGGCAAGATTTCCAAGCAGGTGCTCATTAGTGCCACCACCCTTGGTGCAGCTGTTGATGACGGTCTGCTCAATATTCCCTTCCGTGTGACAGGGTTCGAGACCGTCTCCTATGACCGTATGGGCAATGCCTACCCCGTGGTATCTGAGTCTGCGGAGTTCAACGAACGACAGAGAAACATGTTCCGTGGTCTTAGCCGAGGCAAGCGCTTCTTCATCTCCAAGATCAAGGCCATCGGGCCTGACGGTGTGGAGCGCACGCTGGACGGTGCCATGGACGTGACGGTGAATTAAAGTTGAGAAGTGGAAGGGTTGAAAGATTGAGATATTGAACAATTGAAAATTGAGATATTGAACATGAAACGAATACTGTTATTATTTACCGTGTTCTTTTGCGCAATAGGTTTGAGCGCCCAGCCTGCCAAGCGACGCACACAAACCACCACGAGTGCGGCTGGACAAACTGCCACGGCCTCCAAGAAGGCAACAACGACAGAGAAGAAGAGCGACCGCGCCTCGCTGATGTTCCCCACCTCCGAACAAATGCCGGAGGATGTGGTGTGGCGGCGTGACATCTATCGCCAACTGGATCTGCTCAAAGACAAGAACGCGCCGCTCTACTACCCCGTAGAACCGCACGGCAAGGAACAGAACCTCTTCACGTTCCTCTTCCGCCTCTTTATCTCCGGGCGCGTCAATGGCTACCGACCCACCGATGACGGTGGTGAATCGTTTGAAGAAAAGAACCAGCTGTCCATCAAAGACCTGCTGGTGGACCAGCGCATCGCCTACGAAGAAGCCGCCGGCAAATTCACCGTGCACGAGAGTGACATACCCTCCTCCTTTGTCAAGCGATTCTATATCAAGGAAAGTATTTTTTTCGACCAGCGCAGTGCCACCTACAAGACACGCGTCACAGCCCTCTGTCCCGTACTCTTGGAGGACAGTGAGTTCGAATCCATAGACGATGAGCCGGGAGCCGTCACCTCCAAACCACTCTTCTGGATGAAGTATGATGACGTGGCCAACTACCTCTCTCGCATGCCCGTTATGGCATCCAACTTCAACAATGTCACAAATATGACAGTTGATGACTACTTTACGCTGAACCGTTATGAGGGCAAGATCTACAAAACCAACAACCTACAGGGTCGCTTACTCTCTGATTATGCCCGCACAGACAGTGCCATGGCCATCGAGCAGGCACGCATCGAGAAGCAACTGACAGATTTCGAAGACAATATCTGGCACAGTCCCGAAACGCGCTTAGACTCTGCCGCCTTGCTGGCTGCTGCACACGCAGACTCTCTGAAAGCTGCCGGTTCCAAAGCCCGGTCAGCACGACGCAAAACAAGCGACACCGACAACCGCCGCGCCAAAGCCTCTGAGGCTGCAGCATCCAAAAAGCGTGAAAAGAGCCCCGCTAACAGTGGAGGCAGCGGAGCACCCCGCGTCTCAGCACGCCGTCAACGTAGATAAACATCTTTTTATAGAACTTATCATCAAACCCTTTAAAACCATTTGTTATGAAAAGAATTTTTACTCTTTTAGTGGCTATAGTGGCCATCGCCACTACGGCCAGTGCACAATTCCAATTTGGTGTGGAAGCTGGTCTGAACATCCAAGAACCATCCTCTTTCAGCGAGAGTGCCCTCAAGAGCTATGTTAACCCAGACAATAGCTTAGGCTGGTTTGCCGGCTTAAAAGTAAAACGCCAGTTTGTTTCTGGATTGGGCGTTGACGGAGCCATTCTCTTCAACCAAATGAAGAATGATATGGGCGAAAGTTCCAAGCAACTGCGCTATATCGTCGTCCCTATCAACCTTCGCTTCCAGATTGGCCTGGGTCCCGTGGCTGCCATCTATGCGGCTGCTGGTCCACAGTGGGGTGTGAATATTGGCGACCGTGATTGGAGTGTCAATGATATCCAAAACGTTGGCAGTCTCTATAAACCATACTATAAGTCGGCCAAGCAGAATCTCTCTGTCAACCTTGGTGCTGGTGTCATGATTATGAAGCACATTCAGGTGGGCTTCACCTATAACATCCCCATTACCAAGAACGGTGAGGCTCTCTATAACGTGCCAAACAACCTCTCAGATATCGATGAGATGAAATCCAACTGGAGGAACAACTCTTGGCAGATTCGAGCCGCATATTTCTTCTAAAAACGATATTCCCAATCATCAAATCGTAAATTGTCCTATTACGTTGATGTAATCCTTCCAGTCCCGCTGAAGGGGCTGTTCACATACTCCCTGCCCGACCGTCTGGCATCCCAGGCTCTGGCAGGGTGTCGTGTCGTTGTTCCATTCGGGAACAAGCGCACAGCTACGGGGCTGATTGCCAACGTGCACCAGACGCCACCCGCCGACTCATCGATAGTCATTAAGGATGTTTCAGAGATAGTGGACACCTCGCCCGTCGTGCTCCCTCAACAATTGTCTCTATGGCAATGGATGGCTGATTATTATCTCTGCTCCATCGGAGAAGTATTCAAGGCGGGGATTCCAGGGAAGCTGAAGGAAATAAAAGATAAGAGGTTAGAGAAGAAAAATGAGAGCGCTACCTTCTCTCTCATCCCTCATTCCTCTTCTCTCATCCCCAATTCCCTACCCTCACTTTCCGCTGCCCAATCCACCGCTCTATCTTCCATTCATGAGCAGTGGCAACAGCACGCAGTCTGCCTCCTGCACGGTGTTACCTCATCGGGCAAGACAGAAATCTATATGCACTTGATCGACGAGACGATGAAGCGAGGTCAACAAGTGTTGTATCTTCTGCCGGAAATCGTCTTGACAAGCCAGCTCACTGACCGCTTGCAGGCAGTCTTCGGCGAACACCTGGGTGTGTATCACAGCAAGTTCACCGACCGCATACGGGCCGACGTATGGCAGCGACAACTCTCCGCCGATCCCTACGACATCATTGTGGGCGTGCGATCCTCCGTCTTCCTGCCCTTCCAGCGATTAGGACTGGTAATCGTGGATGAGGAGCATGAGGTTAACTTCAAACAGCAGGAACCTGCGCCACGCTATCACGCCCGCAACGTGGCCATTATGATGGCCGCCCGAGCCGGAGCACGCGTGTTGTTGGGCACCGCCACACCGTCCTTGGAAAGTTATTATAATGCACGGACAGGCAAGTACGGTCTCGTGCGCCTATCCGAACGCTTCGGTCAGGTAGCATTGCCCGAAGTGGAGATTGTTGATACAAAGGAACTGCGGCGCAAGTGTCTGATGAACGGTGTGTTCTCCCCGGCCCTATTGGAACGCATGAAAGAGGCGCTGTCATCCGGCCGGCAGGTCATTCTCTTCCAAAACCTTCGTGGCTACGCACCACACATCACCTGTCACGTCTGCGGCTGGGTGCCCCGCTGTCCTCACTGCGATGTATCATTGGTCAAGCATGCAGCCGACGGGCGCATGACATGCCACTATTGCGGGTGGACCACCACCATTCCCGAGCAGTGTCCCAACTGCGGCGACACACGTCTGCGCAGCCGCGGCTACGGCACCGAGCGCATTGAGGACGAGGTGCAAAAGCTCTTCCCTGAGGCACAGGTAGCCCGGATGGATATGGACACAACACGCACTCGCCGAGCCTACGAAGACATTATCAAACAGTTTGCACGCGGCGAGACAACCATTCTTGTTGGTACACAGATGGTCACCAAAGGACTGGACTTCGAGAACGTGAGCGTGGTAGGCATCCTATCTGCCGACACATTACTGAACCAGAGCGACTTCCGCGCCTACGAGCGTTCCTTTCAAATGCTCTCGCAGGTGGCAGGACGTGCCGGACGCCGACATGAGCGCGGTCACGTGCTATTGCAAACCATGAACGCCCAACTGCCCCTGTTGCAACAAGTGGTAGCCGATGATTTCGAGGCTATGTACCTCGAGCAAATGTCCGAACGCCGCAGCTTTGCCTATCCCCCCTTCACACGACTCGTCTTTGTCTATATGCGGCACCGCCATCAGACCGACGTGGAGCTGTTGGCACGCGAAGCAGCCCTGCGTCTGCGACGCGTCTTGGGGTCGCGTGTGCTGGGACCCGAAGAGCCGCCTGTGGCACGCATCGCCGGACAATACCTACGACGCATACTGTTAAAACTGGAACCACAGTTGCCACTCACCCAAGTCAAGACACTCTTGCAAGAAATACGTCAAGAACTGCTGACCATCAGAACTTTCACTGCGGCTCACATCTATTTCGACGTGGATCCGCTATAACCTCTGCTTGTGCGCAGTTCTTTGGTTCGGATATTACTGAAACGAGGATGTACCCTTGGATACATCCTCGTTGAGCAGATTGTCAGCAACAACGCTCGTTGCTAAAAGGGATAGCACAATGCCTGATGATTACTCTTGAATAATGAGGAAATGAGTGAATCTCCAGAACTCCCGTTCATCCTCGATCACCAAGGTTGAGGTGCGTGTCTCCTTGTCAGTTTCAATCTGATAGGAGTTTGTCGGGTGCTCGCTTTTCAACGTAATTTTATCACTCTCAACCCTCAGGCGCTTGAACTTGCGGATATCCACTTTCTTGAAATTGCTGACATCGATGTTGTCAACATCCACCTTTGCCTTTCCCAGGAACTTGCTGGACAACACGCCCGTCTGCTTCAGTTCCTTGCTGGTACCTATAATATAATAAGCCTCATGGAGCTTGTCCTGTGAGATGTTGATAATCTTGCGCTGGGTCTGAACCTTATTGCTCAATTCTTCATTCTCAGCATAAAGGCGGGTGACTTCGTCCTGGAGCATGGTGAGGTTGAAATCTTTCTGTTCCACCTTCTTCTGCAGTTCCTGGATGGTCGCATCTTTCTCAGCAATTTGCCGGTTCAGATGATTCAACAAAGTCTGCAGTTTGCTGCGTTGCTCATTGGCCTGAGTCAGCTGATTTTCCAGTGCTCCTATGCGTTCACGCTGGCGGATGAGCATATTAGCATAGGTGTTCAGTTCCTGTTTGATACTCTCACGGGTGACGGTTCCCTCCTGATTAGTGATGATCGTCATGAGGTTGCCATCGGCCTTGGCTATACTGTCCATGCCTTCGGAGAACAACGAGATGCAATCCTGATAGAAAGCCAGATCCTGTTCCTGGCGCTCCACGGTAGTGGTCAGGGAATCGACCTGTGACTGCAAAGCTTGCTGGTCGCCCCGTTGACAGGCTGTGAACGAAAGGACGGCTGCTCCTACGAGAGCGGCCGTCACACGAATATCAATGAAACGTTTCATAGTCTGTTGAGTCGTTACTTATTTAGCCACCGCAATCACAACGCGGTTCTTATCGTTCTCGGGATAGGGCTGGATGTCATCTCCCTTGGAATCGATCTTGATGCGGTTGGCAGCGATGCCGCCATTCTGCAAAGCCTTCGACACATTCTGTGCGCGTTCACGGGCATAGCGTGTATTGAGCTGGTCGTTACCTGTGCCTGCATCAGCATAACCCACAACGGAGACTTTGGTGTCGGGGTTCTCCTTCAGGAACTTGACGAGCTGGTTGAATTTGCCTTTCTCGCTTTGTGAGATGATGGTCTCGCGAATGTCATAGAAGAACTCCGTACGCATCTCGGGCTTCACCACAGGTTTGGTGGGCTTAGCGGGTTCTGCCTTGGCGGGGGCAGCGGTGTTGGACGTTGCGTTGGTGGAAGTTGCAGTGGAAGTTGCAGTGGATGTTGCAGTGGATGTTGCGGTGGTGGGGGCTGCGGTGTTGGTCGTTGCCTTGCTGGTCGTTGCAGCAGCAGCCGTTGCCGGTTGTTCTTTAGTCTTGTTGGAAGTAATCTGTGTAGCAGGTTGGGAAGCGGGTTCCTCTTTCTTCTTCACGACCTGTGCCACCGGCTGCTCGGACCTGCGCTGGGACTTCTTGTGGCCGAACTTATAGGCCAGACCCAGCTGGGCTGTCATCTGCCAGTCATCCTTGGAGCTGGTCTTGCTGTTATAGCGGTCGCTCAGACTGTTGGCGCTGACCTCCAGGTTCACGCTGAGGTTACGCATGATGTCATAGTCGAGCATCACACCGGCACGTGCGTTGTGGCTGAGGCGGTTCTTGTCCCATGCAAACGGCAGGCTGGCAGCGTAGGCGCTACCCTTCAGGTCTTTGTTGTCCCACGCTACATTCAGACCTACACCACCGATGAGGTAGAGATTCAAAGGATAGTAGTCCTTACGTCCAAAGAGAGTGGAGAGGTTGATGAGCAGATCCAGGTCAGTGGTCACGTACTTGTAGTTATACTTGAAATCGGGTTTGATGCCACCCTTGTTCCACATACCGTTGGCCTGAATGCGTGCTCCCACGACAGGTGTGAAGAAGGCACCGAGGCTCACACTGGCAGTGGGCGTCACCAGTTTCATCTGGTCAAAGTTAGTGAAGGTGGTCTGAGCACCTCCCTGGACGCCAAAGAACATGTAAGAAGAGGGCGCGGAATCAGATTGTGCACTTGCAGAGCCGAGTGCAGCTACGGCCATGATGGCCCAAAGAATGAGTTTCTTCATAATGCGTTTATGAGTTGATGAATTATTGAGTTTTTGAGGTGATGTGCAGCGTAGTTTTTGGTTGTTCGCAGCGCAAAAGTAATGTATTTCTGAGGAGCGAGCAAGTATTTTGTGTTATTTTTTTACTTTTGGGCTCCTTAAACGTTAAAAAAATGATAAAGTAGAGCAACTATTTGCAAGAAAACACTATCTTTGCGGCGTATTTTGTGCACAAAACCATGATTACAATCAAGAAAGTGGAAGGGCGCAAAGACCTGCGAACCTTCATCCGTTTTAACTACTTTCTCTATAAGGACAATCCCTACGCTGTTCCAGACTTTCTGGAAGATATGCTCGACACCTTTGACCGCCGCAAGAACGCAGCCTTCGAGTTCTGTGAGGCAGACCTCTTTCTGGCCACTGATGAGAAAGGCAAGGTAGTGGGTCGCGTGGCAGCTATCATTAACCACAAGGCCAACAAGACGTGGCAGGTGCGTAACGTGCGTTTCGGGTGGATAGATTTTGTGGATGACATCGAGGTGAGCCGTGCCCTGCTTGACACCGTGGCGCAGTGGGGACGCGAACGGGGCATGAACAAGATGGTGGGTCCGCTGGGATTCACTGACATGGATCCTGAAGGTATGCTCATCGACGGTTTTGACCAGCTCTCCACCATGAGCACCATCTATAACTATCCTTATTATCAGCACCACATGGAACAGCTGGGCTATGAGAAGGAGGTGGACTGGGTGGAGCGCAAGGTGACCGTTCCCACCGAAGAGGCTGCTGCCGACTCCGCCAAATATATGCGAGTGGCAGAGTTGTCCATGAAACGCTACAACCTGCATTACCGCTACTTCAAGAACGCCCGCGAAATCATCCATGCCGATGGCGGACACTATATCCAAAAGGTATTCAACGTCATCAACAAAGCCTATGCGGAGCTCTACGGTTACAGCGAGATGAATGAGCGCCAGATTCAGCAGTATGCCGACACGTATCTGCAATTTCTGGATATGCGGTTGCTGTCGGTGGTGGAGAACGAGCAGAACGAGCCCGTGGCCATGGGTGTGGGCATCGGTTCGCTGTCACGTCCCCTGCAGAAGGCCCACGGCAAGTTGTGGCCTTTCGGCTGGTGGCACTTGGCCAAAGCCATCTATTTCAAGCCCGAACCGATTATTGACCTGTTACTCGTAGGCGTGCTGCCCGAATACCAGAACAAGGGTGTGAATGCACTGCTCTTCGCGCAAATCATCCGTGCCGCACAGAAGATTGGATTCAAGTTCGCTGAGACGCATCCCCAACTGGAAGACAACGAGAAGAGCCAGGGGCAGTGGGCGCATCTGGACTGCGTGATACACAAGCGCAGAAGGTGCTGGCAGAAGGAGTTGTAGAGGAAGCCCCTCTCCCCGCTCCCCCCGTGGGGGGGGGAGCCGAGCCACCCACGGAAATCCCCCCACGGGGGAGTTATAATAACAATAAAGAACTATGGAACAGAATAATCCCATCCAACAGTCACAAGTAACCACTTCTCTCCCCCCCACGGGGGGAGTCGGAGAGGGGCCTGAGGGTGGGCCTTCCTATGACGAAGAAAATATCCGGCACCTCTCGGATATGGAACACGTGCGGACACGCCCAGGTATGTATATCGGTAAACTGGGTGACGGCACGCATGCCGAGGACGGTATTTATGTCCTTCTGAAAGAGGTCATTGACAACTCCATCGATGAGTTCAAGATGGATGCAGGCAAGCGGATAGAAGTGACCATCGAGGACAACCTGCGTGTGACGGTGCGTGACTATGGCCGCGGCATCCCATTGGGAAAACTCGTCGATGCTGTGTCCATGCTGAACACGGGCGGCAAATATGACAGCAAGGCGTTCAAGAAAAGCGTTGGCCTCAATGGCGTCGGCCTCAAAGCAGTCAACGCGCTCAGCACACGTTTTGTGGCACAAAGCTTCCGCGACGGCGAGACGCGCCGCGCCACCTTTGAGAAAGGAGAGCTGGTCCGTGATGAAGGAACCGCTAACAGCGGTGCTGCCATCATTGCCAAATCCGCCAGCGGTGCTGCCCATGTAACCGATGCAACCCCCTCTCCGTCATCGTCGGTGTCCGCCGGTTTTCCCCACGGGGAAGAAAACGGCACCCTCATCTTCTTCGAACCCGACTCCACCCTCTTCAAGAACTACCGCTTCCAAGAGGAGTTTGTGGAAGTCATGCTCCGCAACTACACCTACCTGAACACCGGACTCGCCATCATCTTCAACGGACGCCGCATCCTCTCCCGCAACGGACTCGTCGATCTGCTCACAGACAACATGACCACCCAGCCGTTGTACCCCATCATCCATCTGAAGGGCGAAGACATCGAGATTGCCTTCACCCACACCAACGGGCAATATGGCGAAGAATATCACAGCTTTGTCAACGGACAGCACACCACGCAGGGCGGCACCCACCAGAGCGCGTTCAAGAAGTATATCGCCGAGACCATCAAGGACTTCTCAGGCAAGAACTTTGACTACAGCGACATCCGCAACGGCATCGTAGCAGCCATCAGCATAGACATACAGGAACCGCTCTTCGAGAGCCAGACAAAGATTAAACTCGGCTCACTCTCCACAGAGCCCAACGGCGGCGGCATATCCATCGACAAGTTCATTGGTGATTTTGTGAAGGAACAGGTCGATAACTACCTGCGTCGCACACCCGACGTGGCCGAGGTTATCCTCCAGAAGGTCAGCGAGAACGAACGTGAGCGCAAAGCCATCGCCGGTGTGGCCAAGCTGGCACGCGAACGCTCGAAGAAAGCCAACCTGCACAACCGCAAGTTGCGCGACTGCCGCATCCACTTCAACGACCCCAAGGGCGACCAGAAGGAAGAAAGCAGCATCTTCATCACCGAGGGCGACAGCGCCAGCGGCAGCATAACCAAAAGCCGTGACGTGCTCACACAGGCCGTGTTCAGCCTCCGCGGCAAACCGCTCAACTGCTTCGGACTCACCAAGAAAGTGGTCTATGAGAACGAGGAGTTCAACCTGCTGCAAGCGGCCCTCAACATCGAAGACGGGCTGGACGGACTGCGCTATAACCGCGTGATTGTGGCCACCGATGCCGACGTCGATGGCATGCACATCCGCCTGCTCATGATCACCTTCTTCCTGCAGTTCTTCCCCGAACTCATCAAGAAAGGACACGTCTATATTCTCCAGACGCCCCTCTTCCGCGTGCGCCAGCGTCGCAAGAAGCTGTCACGCGCCAAGCTTGAGGCCATTGGCGAAGCAGACACCAAGGGCGATTTCATCACCCGCTACTGCTACAGCGAGGAAGAGCGTCTCCAAAGCATCGAGGCACTGGGTCCCGAACCCGAAATCACACGCTTCAAAGGTCTGGGCGAAATCAGTCCCGACGAGTTCCGCGGCTTCATCGGACCCGATATCCGACTGGAACAAGTCTCCCTGCACAAGAGCGACCAGGTGGCTGAGCTCCTGGAATACTACATGGGCAAGAACACCATGGAACGTCAGAACTTCATCATCGATAATCTTGTCATTGAGGAGGATAAGGCAGAGGACGAAGAAGAGGAAAGAGAATATAAAGATTTGGAAGAAGTACCATGACCAGCATCTTGTTTCCAGGCTCCTTTGACCCCTTCACACTTGGCCATGCCAACCTCGTGGAGCGGGCCCTCCAGCTCTTTGACGAGGTCATCATTGCCGTGGGCGTGAACGAACGCAAACCCGGGTGGATTCCCTTGCAGGAGCGCGTGCAAGCCATCAGCACCTTGTATAATAATAACGCGCGTGTGTGCGTAGAGACCTATTCGGGTCTCACCACTGACTTCGCAGCAACCGTAGGGGCCACCGCCATCCTACGCGGCGTGCGCTCCATCCAGGACTTCGAGTACGAGCGCCAGATGGCCGACGTCAACCGCCGCCTCACTGGCATCGAGACCGTCTGCCTCTTTGCCGATCCTGCACTGGCGGATATCTCCAGCAGCATCGTTCGCGAGCTCGCCCACTTCGGACACGACATCACACCCTTCCTGCCCAAGGGTAGCAGCGGAAAAGCGGGATGACTAAATGTCATCACGCCCGCTGCGACCGAAGCTTCCCCATCAACTGTTCATTAACTTTATGAAAGTCGTTACGCGAGCAACCATCTGTCGAACGCAGAGTCAACAAGAAAGCTGAGCTTTCATCGTTCAGAAGTGAATAGAAGTCTCACTACTTTTTTTATTTCTGAGACTGGCGGCAAAAGATGTCATTGAGGATATTCCTGAAACATACACATACAATAATCATATGTTCTAAAGAATATGAAGAGAATAATTTTGGTGTCTTTTTTGATTTGCGTCTTCGCTACGCTCACACAGGCCAAGACTACATATATTCCGACTTATGACAACCGTCTTATATTGATAGAGAACGGAGAAGTGGACTCTTTGACTAACATGGCTCATTCTCTTGTAATGCCATCTAAGGATGGGTTAATCACCTGCACATTGGCACAACAGGTTGTTTCACAAGACTTGGTACGTGACATTAAAAAGGCAAAGAGTGCTGCAGGATGGGCTATGGTTGCTGCTGCCTTTTCTTCTGCATCAGAGGGCATGGCGCAAAGTCAGATGAATAGCGGATATAATAAAGGATGGGCTATGCAGAGTTATGTGAATGCAAGAGAAAATACTAATGCTTCGCTTGCAGCATCAGTAGATGCCAGAGCCCAAGCAGAAGACCTGAAGACTCTTTTACTTGACCTCGTTGTGAGAAACAATACCAGCAAGGAAATGCTAATAACCGACATGGATAGAGGCTTAGTTTGGTTTATCCTACCAAATTGCGAGGTTCGTTTGCCATTATTGAAGGACGAAGAATGTCATTTCCGTATATCTTCTTGCAACCCTATTGATGAGAATGTCAAGTATATTAACGCTTTAGGAACAAGTACATTAGAGAAGTATACCATTGGCTTGGAAACGGATATATCTTGGTATGTTCCAATTAGCAAAAAAGCCTTGCAGGGACTACGATTTGAAACAGACCAAGAGGATGGATATATCAGAATAGACAAAGAAACAATGGCAATGAGTGTTGTTTCAGAAGAGGATTTTAGAAGTATTAAAGATAATCAAGAATAACTCGATATGAATCAGGAAGAACTTATACCCCATCAGACCGACCGAATTATCTGTGTGAAAGAAGGGAAAGTAAAAAAAGGGAGAACCTTTACGGGATGACCCGTAAATATTGGAAGGTTGAAATCAATAGAGCCAGGAAAGCAACTCATGTTCTTGCAATCGTCGATGGTTGTGTAGAGGAAGTGTATATCCCTGTGGACTGGAAATATACAGAAGATACCAAGCATTTGGGACGTTGCGAGTTTCTGGGTGTAGAAGATGAACAGACCACCTACATTGGTAAATCCGTTGTATCATTCTACGGCAAGAGTCAGAATCCAATAAAGTATATCAATATGTGAATTATGGATGTAAATGCACGCGAAAAGCTGCGCCACTTTGAGCCCAAAGATGCACAGCTTCAAGCCGAAAGCTGCGCTGCTTCAAACGGAATGTTGTGCTCTGTTATACATCCAACAGACAGGATATAGGTGTTTGTATTGATGGATGGAATGAAAAAACAAAGTTTTTGCGAAAATAAGTTCCATCTTCCACGGAATTTGTGCAAGTGCTTGAAATGCAGGGTGTTTTGTACTGAATTTGGGGCCTCAAAGTTCCACGAAGCTTCCACGGAAGTTCCACGGAACTTCCACACAGGATGGTTTTCAGCGTGTAGTGAGTCAAAGTTGATTGGTGGAGTCTTCATCGCGAGTTACAGAGAGTTTTACTCTAACACCATGTAAATAAGAATGGATCGATGAGAAAATGGTATTCTGTCAATCCGACAATTGTGGAACTTACGTGGAAGCTTCGTGGAACTTCCGTGGAACTTTGAAGTGGGCAAAACGAGTGCTAATAGCAATGTTTTCAGGTGTTTATGATTGTTCCGTGGAAGGTGGAACTTATTTTCGCAAAAAGTATATTTTTTAACTTATAAGTAACTAATCAAAATTCTCCGCTGTGTTTGCCTCCATTCCATCAACAGCTTGCCCTCGCTGCTGCCTTCTATTATTTCACAGCGTTCCGCTGTCCCCCGTCCTCAGCAGAAGAGGTCTGCTTCGGTCGCAGCGGGCGTGATGACATTTAGTCATCCCGCTTTTCCGCTGCTACCTATTCGGTCACAATCCGCAATTCTTTTCCTTGGACGAGGTCGTCGTGACGGACGAACCAGCCTTTTAGCGGATTGCCGCCGACGGTGATCTGGCGGATGCGCTCACCACTGCCTTGGCGGACGATGTCGAATTGCTGGCCTCCGCCAAGGGTGATGTGAACGCGGTCGAAGAGGGGCACTGTGACAATGTATTCCGGGTCAGCAGGCGAATAGGTGTAGAGGCCTATGGCGTTCAAGGCGTACCACGACGACATCTCGCCCGCATCGTCCATTCCGGCATAGGCTAAGTGCTCCTCGCCCATACCGTAGTACTTGTGCATCAGGGTGTTGAGCACCCGCTGTGCTTTCTCCTGCTTATCAATGAAATAATAGGTGTATGGGATGCTGTGACCGGGTTGGTTGCCGTGGCAGTAGGTGCCCAGATAGCCTGTGAGGTTCCACGCCTCATAGCCTCCGCACGGCGTGTTGAACAGCGAATCGAGTTTCTGCTCCACGGCCTCGGAGTTTTGATAGAGCGCCACCATCCCCATCGGGTCGTGAGGCGCAAAAAAGAGTGAGTTCCATGCATCCGCCTCGCGGTACATGTATTGATAATAAGGGTAGTTGGGTCTGAAGTCCTGTATCCACATCCCCACTCCATTCCGGATTACCTTGCCGCGCCAGAAACCCGTGGAGGGGTCAAAGAGAGTCTTGTAGTTCTGTGCGTGACGCAGCAGCTGTTGCTCATTCTTCTTATCCTTCAGTTCGCGTGCCACAAGGGCCGTGGCGTAGTCATCATAGGCATATTCCAGCGTTTTGGTGACAGCGCCTTTGTATTCGTCCTCCGTGGGCACGTCGGTGGTGTCTTTCTCAGCAATCCATCCGCGTTCCAGGTATTCGTCGAGGTAAGGCCGCCCGCCGCGACCGGGCACGGTGGCATTTTTCAGCATCAGGGCGTAGGCACGCTGCAGGTCGAAGTCACGGATTCCCCGCAACCACGAGCCTGCCACGAAGGTGGACGCGTGGTCACCGTGGAAGAACGTGGGCATGTAACCGCCGTGTTTCTCGCCTCGGTCTATGCATGATTTGATGATGTCCGATGCCACATCGGGCGTTATCATTCCCAAGAGAATGAGCTTGTTGCGGTAGGTATCCCAGAACGACGGGTCGGTGTAATAGCGGAAATCGGCCTTGACGACCTGCCCGCGTTCGTCGCGGTACTCGCCGTTGACATCGCTGCGCAGATGGGGAAAGAGGAAGGTGCGGTAGAGCGTGGAATAGAACATCCGGCGCTCATCGTCTGTGCCGCCCTCCACCTGGATGTGTCCCAGCACGTCATCCCACGTCTTGTCGGCGGCACGGCGTACCTCCTCAAAGCTCTTACCGCCCAACTCGGCCTGCAGGTTCTGGCGGGCATTGTCTATGCTGACAAAGGAGAACCCTATCTTCAGCGTCAGCAAATCGCCGTTGGGGAAGGTGGGTAGCGGACCGAACTTTGCCACAGCCACAGGCTGTTTCCGCCCCTTCTCTATCACCAGTTCCCACATGTCCTCGCTCGTTTCGGCGTAGAAATAGATGCGTCCCTCGCCGTCCTGAAATCCCTCAAAGGCGCGCTTGCCCACCTGGCGGACTTCCCAGCGACGAGGCGGGTTGTTGGAACGGGTGATGTCAATGAGCACACGTGCCTGGGCACCTTGCGGAAAGGAGTAGCGATGGTAGCCGCAGCGCAGCGTGGTGGTGGTCAGTTCTGCCGTCACGCCGTAGCGGTCCAGAAACACTTTGTAGTAACCGGGATGGGCCTCCTCTTTCTTGTGGCTGAACCACGAGCAGTAGTTGTCTGGACGATATTTGCCCTCGGCCGTCACGGGCAGGATGGGCAGGTGCAGCAGGTTCCAGTGACCCTTGCAAGTGTGTGCGAAGCCGTAGATCTGATGGTCTTCGTACTGATAGCCGGCACCGGTGCGGTACTTGGTGACAGGCGTCAGCTGCACCAGCGCGTTGGGCAGAGCTGCACCCGGGAAGGTCTCGGCACCCCATGCACGCTTCTCCTCGGTGCGTGTGTAGCCGAGGTCATCGGGTGACCACAGCGTGGCCGTTCCCATGAAGGGATTCACATACTTTGTCACGCTTTGGGCACGGACACAGAGCACACCAAGGAAAGCGAGGGCGCAACACGTGGTTGCAGCAATTGAGCGTTTCATTGTATAACGTTTATGGGGTCTTGCGGGCCACGGCCTTTGGCTGCCACGATTGATAAATTTTTGCCGCCAATGCGCCGCTGATGTTATGCCACACACTGAAGACGGCACCGGGAACAGTGGCGAGAGGATAGGCTGCAAAATGCAGCACGGCCAGCGATGAGGCCAGACCCGAGTTCTGCATTCCCACTTCTATGCTGACAGCCACGCACTTGGTATCAGGTAGTCGCAAGACGCGCCCTATCAGGAAGCCGATGGCGAGCCCTGACAGGTTGTGGACCATTACCACAAGAACGACCACCCATCCTCCCAGCAGCAGGCGACCGGCATTGTGTGACACGACGATGCCCACAACCACTGCAATCACCACCGAGGAGAAAGCAGGCAGAAAGGGTGTCACCCGCCTCGTCACCTCGGGCAGGAAGCGTTGGCACAGCAACCCTGTGACAATCGGCGCAATGACCACATAGACAATACTCATCAGCATACCCAGCGTATCAACCTCCACCATCGTCCCAGCCATCAGCCACACCAGCAGCGGCGTCAGCAACGGAGCCAGCAGGGTCGAGGTGGCCGTCATGCCGACCGAGAGCGCCAGGTCACCCTTGGCCAGATAAGTGATGACATTCGAAGCCGTTCCTCCGGGACAGCAGCCTACGAGTATCACCCCCAGCGCCAGCTCCTTGGGCAGTGAGAAGGCAGAGGCGAGCAGCCACGCCAGCATGGGCATCACCGTGAACTGTGCCAGACACCCGATGAAAATGTCCTTGGGGCGGCTCAGCACAATCTTGAAATCTTCTACAGAGAGCGTCAGACCCATGCCGAACATGATCACCCCCAGCAACGGATTGATGGCCCAAGTATCTATCCACACAAATGATGCGGGCACCAGCAGGGACAACGTCGCCACCAGCAGCACCATCAGACCCATCCACCGGGCCACGAAATCACAGATTCTCTTCATATCATTCTCTCATCATTCATCATTCATCACTCATCAATCACCAGCCTCACCTCATAGATCTCGCCGATTTGCTTACGGGGCTTGGCCACGAACTTCACGCGCACCTGCTGCTTGCCCTTCAGGGCTTCGGCAGGAACGGGATAGGTCTCATACTTGAACTCGGAGATGCGATACTTGCCGGTGTTGTTCACCGAGGTCACGAGCACATCATCCACAAAGATGTCAAACTCATGGCTCTTCCACTCGCCCACGCCCCAGTATTTCAGTCGCAGGCTGAGTCGGGTCTGTCCACCGGTCTGCATCAGGTAGCTGAAGAAATGGCCATTGCGTGCATCGCGGAAGAAGACATCATTCGTGTTGCCCACAAATGAGTCGTCGGTCTCCATGAAGTGGTCACTCTCCGGCTGCTGCTCACCGGGTTGCACCTTATCCACCGTGCGGTCCTCCAGTGCCTGACGCTCCTGTTCCTGCTTGGCCAAGTTCTCGAGGTAGCCCTTGTAGCTGTTCTCGGACAGGGCCAGCCAGTACATCATATAACGGGCATCATGCAGCTCAAAGAACGGCATCAACTCGTTGCGGATGGCGTTCTCCATCCTTGTCGAGAGGGTGAAGTGCAGGGGCTTGCCGGCAATGGGTTGCAGTTGGTTGGCAATGCCCTCTATATCATCATTGATGAGGAACGGCGCCTGGTCTGTGGGCAGTTTCCGGCCGGTAGCCAGCTGCCCGAAGCGGCTGTCATCGGCAATCAGGTGCGCCAGGTCCTCGGTGCCCGTCTTCATGGCCAGCAGAATGGGGCCGTGCATAAGGGCGATGTACTGCGGCACGTTGGGCAGGTACTTCACACTGTTATACATAGGGAAGGTGATATCCACCACGTCGCCTTTCTTCCATTGACGGTCGATGGCCACGTAGGACGAGGGGCCGGTGACCATGCCGACGGGCTTGCCATTGACCTTCACGCTGAACTGCCCGGGCTTCACCCATCCGGGATAGCGCACATGCAGGACAAAGGTCCCCTTGCCCTGCGTGACGGTGAGCCTGCTGGTCTCTGCGTAGGGGAACTGCGTCTCTTGCCGCAGTACGATGCCTTTCTCCCGCCAGTTCAGTTCCGACGCCACGAACAAGTTGACGAACAAAGCATCTGCCATGCCGTCCTTACCGTCACGCCCCCTTCTGGTATAGATGAACTGCCCGTACTTGCCGTGGTTCTCCATCCCCGTTCCCACGCAGCACCACATGGCCTCGTTCGGGGCCGAGTAGTTGCGATAGTGACGCGGCCGCGCCGACGTGAAATAGACATAACCGCCGTGCTCGGGGTGCTGCGTGGACAGGATATGGTTGAAGGTGGCCAGCTCATAGAAGTCGGCAAAGCGGGCCTCGGGGTTGCGGCGGTGCAGCTCCTCGGTCAGCTTCAGCATATTATTGGTGTTGCAGCTCTCGGGGCCGTCGATGTCCTCGACAAAGTCCTTGCAGGCTTCCTTGCTCGGGAAATGCTCGCGGCGGCTGTTACCGCCGAAAGCCAGCGTTCGCTCACCCGTGACGATGTCCCAGAAGTAGGCACCGGCCGTGTGGAACGCCTCGTCGCCTCCCAGCTCCGCAATACGTTCAAAGCCCACAACCTTGGGCACTTGCGTGTTGGCATGCATGTTGTCCAGGATGTCGCGGCGCTGTGTCAGCGCGTTCAGCAGATGGCGGTGCGAGAAACGCCGTGCCACGTCCAGGTACTTCTGCTGGCCCGTGATGGCGTAGGCGTCGGCCCGCACCTCGTTCATGCCGCCGTGCTCCGGGTCCAGGACGCGCTCCGTCTGTGCATCCGTGAGACCCGCCGTCAGGTCAATGGCCCAGTCACAGAAGCCAAGAAACAGTTGCTTGGCCTGCTCGTTGCCGCAATAGACCCACGCATCGCGCAGGCCCGCATACATCTTATGTATATTATAGAACGGCACCCACGCCCCGGAATAGGGGCCGAAGTCGCCGCGTTTGAAGGCCGACCAGATGCGGTCGCTGCCGGGTACGCCGCCCACATAGCCGCGGCCCCACTCAGGATGGTTACGCGCGTTGGCGTCGGCACAGGCCTGCAGCTCGCCGATCCAGTACTCCATGCGCTGGCGGCACGCCTCGCTTCCCGTGGCGGCGTTGATGGCCAGCGCTGTCAGGTAGTGGCCGCCCACGTGACCGTCCAGCCCGTCCCAGTTGGGGTAGGATTTGCCCTTCGGCGTCAGTCCGGCTTCTTTCAGGTAAGGGGCCAGCAGACGGTCGTTGTCATACTGCAGCAGCACGCCGACGTTCAGGTCACGTGCGTGCTTCAGCGGCCCGTCGAGCAGGGTCACATCGCCGAGCGGAAACTCGTCGGCATACAGTCTGTCTTGTGCGCCGGCCGCCATGCTGACAGCTAAGAACGCAGTCAGGAGAAGGATTTTTTTCATTGGTAATCGTTGTTTACTCAATTATAGACAAGGTGAAAGGTGAAAGATGACAAGGTGAAAGTTGACGAGTTTACGAGTTGACAAGTTGAAAGTTGAAAATTAAAGTTGACGAGTTGACAAGTTGACAAGTTGGTTGAAAGGTGAAAGTTGAAAGTTGAAAGTTGACAAGTTAATGTGTTAACGTGTTAACGTGTCAACGTGTTAACGTGTTAACGTGTTAATGTGTTAACGTGTTAATGTGTTAACGTGTCAACGTGTTAACGTGTTAACGGCGTAGCCGTGTTAACGTGTTGAGGGTCTTCATCTATTCTTGCCATCAACTGCAGCATTTGATCTCGCAGTTGCGCGGCGGTGATGAAGTCGAGTTTGCGGGCAGCCTCCTGCATCTGCTTGCGCAGGCTGTCCACGGCTTTCTGCAGGTCGGCGCGGGTCATATACTGTGCCTCGGCCTCGGCAGCCACCAGCACGGGGCGCTCGGGTTCCACGTAGGCACGGCGGTCGCGCTCCTGCGTCAGTTGCTGTCCGGCGCTGATGAGGTCCGTCATGGTGCGGTCCTTGCGGATCTGTGTGGGGGTGATGCCGTGTTGCTGGTTGAAGCGCAACTGCTTCTCGCGGCGGCGGTTGGTCTCGTCGATGGTCTGCTGCATGGACTGGGTGATGGTGTCGGCATACATGATGGCTTTGCCGTGAACGTTGCGGGCAGCACGGCCTACGGTCTGTGTGAGAGAACGGTGGCTGCGCAGGAAACCTTCCTTGTCGGCATCCAGGATGGCCACCAGCGACACCTCGGGCAGGTCCAGACCCTCACGCAAGAGGTTGACACCCACCAGCACATCGAACTCTCCCCGCCGCAGCTGGTCCATGATCTGCACGCGGGAGAGGGTGTCAACGTCGCTGTGGATATAGTTGGCATGGATGCCGTTATTCAGCAGATACTCTGTCAGTTCCTCGGCCATACGTTTGGTGAGCGTGGTGACCAGGGTGCGCTCGTCGGCCTCCACACGCTGCTGTATTTCTTCCATGAGGTCATCGACCTGATTCATGCAGGGACGTACCTCGATGACGGGATCCAGCAGACCGGTGGGACGGATCACTTGTTCCACGACGACGCCCTCGCTCTGCGTCAACTCATAGTCGGCGGGCGTGGCGGAGACATAGATGACCTGATGGGTCAGCCCCTCGAACTCCTCGAACTTGAGCGGACGATTGTCTAAGGCCGCCGGCAGACGGAAACCATACTGCACGAGATTGGTCTTGCGGGCACGGTCGCCGCCGTACATGGCCGAGATTTGCGGCACGGAGACGTGACTCTCATCCACCACCAGCAGAAAGTCCTCGGGGAAGAAGTCCAGCAGGCAGTAGGGGCGTGTGCCGGGCGAACGGCCATCGAAGTAACGGCTGTAGTTCTCGATGCCGGAGCAGTGGCCCAACTCGCGGATCATTTCCATATCGTAGGTCACGCGCTCATAGATGCGCTTGGCCTCCAGCGCCTTGCCTTCATCTTCAAAATATTTGACTTGGGCCGTCAAGTCATCCTCTATCTGATGGATGGCCGAGAGGGTCTGTTCCTTGGTGGTCATGAACAGGTTGGCCGGGTAGATCTTGTAGTCTGCAAATTCTCCAAGGCGCGTCCCCGAAACGGGGTCAACCTCCTCGATGGCATCGATCTCGTCATCCCAGAAGGTGATGCGCAGCAGGTTGTCCGAGTAGGCCAGAAACACATCCACTGTGTCGCCCTTGACGCGGTACTCGCCTCGCCCCAAGGAGATGTCGTTGCGGGTATAGAGTGAGTCGTTCAAGCGGCGCAACAGCGCATTGCGGTCCAAGCGTTTGCCCCGCACAATTTCAATGACATTCTGATAGAACGCAGCGGGATTGCCCATGCCGTAGATGCAGGACACCGAGGAGACCACGATGACGTCTTTGCGGCCCGACAGCAGGGCGGAAGTGGCCGACAGACGAAGCTTGTCTATCTCTTCGTTGATAGCCAGGTCCTTCTCGATATAGGTGTCTGTAGAGGGTATGTATGCCTCGGGTTGGTAATAGTCATAATAAGAGACATAATACTCCACGGCGTTCTCCGGGAAGAAGCTTTTCATCTCGCCATAGAGCTGTGCCGCCAGCGTCTTGTTATGGCTGAGGATGAGTGTCGGTTTATTGACATTTTTTATGACATTGGCAATGGTAAAGGTCTTACCGGAACCGGTCACGCCAAGGAGCGTCTGAGCGGGTACGCCGTCCAGGATTCCCTGTGTCAGTTGTTCGATGGCCTCGGGCTGGTCACCCGTTGGCTCGTATTTGGAGATGAGGTGGAAGGGCAAGGGATTTGAAAGTTGAAAGTTGAAAGTTGAAAATTGAAAATTAAAGTTGAAAAGTAAAGTTGACGAGTTCTTCGAAGTGTCGAAGCGACCAAAGGTCGAGCGCTTGAAGGGTCAAGCGGCCAAGGTCGAGCGGACGAGTTAACGTGTTAACGTGTTAACGGCGTAGCCGTGTTAACGTGTTGTGTGCCGTGTTAACGTGTTGAGTGCCGTGTTAACGTGTTGAGGCTTGACAAAAGTAGGGCAAAGATACAAATTTTGCAAACAATATGCGCGAAAAGTGCAAAAAATCTGAAAAAGCCTTGGCCTTTTGTGGAGAAAGCAGTACTTTTGCAGCCGCTTTTTAAGCGCACGTACATTAAATGACACACAAAAGTCTTCTTTTGGGTTTCTTGCTTTTAACACTTTCACTCTGCAGTTGCGGAGAATACAGTGCCGCCTTTAAGCATGGAGACACCGAATACAAATACGAAGTGGCCAAAGCTTGTTACGCCCGTGGGCAGTACGTTCACGCCCAGGAGCTCTTCAGCAGTCTCATCCTTGCCACCAAGGGGACAGGCTACGCCGAGGAGTGCCTGTATATGATGGGAATGAGTGCCTACATGAGTCGCGATTTGGAAACCGCTTCACAAACCTTCCGCAAGTATTATCAGAGTTACCCCCGAGGCCTCTATCAAGAGCTGGCACGTTACTACTGCGGCCGCTCGCTCTACGAGAGCGTGCCCGACCCGCGGCTGGATCAGACCATCACCTACAGCGCCATCAACGAGCTGCAGGCGTTCCTCGACTCCTACCCCAACACCAAGCTGCGGCCACAGACACAGGAGATGCTACAACAGCTGCAAGACCATCTGGTGGACAAAGAGCTGCGAACCTGCCAGCTCTACTACGACCTGGGCAGCTATGTGGGCAACAGCACGGGCGGCGGCTCCAACTACGAGGCTTGCATCATCACCTGTGAGAATGCACTCAAGGACTATCCCTACGCCGCACCCGCCTTTCGCGAGCAGTTCATGCTCCTGACACTGCGCTCACGGTATCACCTGGCTCGGCAGAGCGTGGTGGAGAAACAGGCAGAACGCTTCCGCCAGACGGTGGATGACTACTACGCCTTCGCCAATGAGTTCCCCGAAAGTTCTTACCTGAGCGAGGCGCAGCGTTACCTCAACCGCAGTCAGAAAGCCCTCAAGGGACTGCCATTAGATGATGACGAGTGAGAAGGATTTTCGTTCATCATCATTCATCAATTGCCAATCATAAATCATCAATCATACAATATGGATTACAAGAAATCAAATGCACCGATGACCACTGTTACCCAGAACATCCTTGACCTCAGCAAGGATACGGGTAATATCAATGAAAGTGTGGTTATCATAGCCAAGCGCGCCAACCAAATCAGCGTGGACCTCAAGAACGAGATCTCCAAGAAGTTACATGAAGGTGCCACCCAGAGCGACAACCTGGACGAGGTCTTCGAGAACAGAGAGCAGATAGAGATCAGCCGCTTCTACGAAAAAATGCCCAAGCCCAGCCT
>JAEEGL016313246.1_pt1 | contig 26918 bp, 25 predicted proteins | sample 9134231 | NCBI WGS metagenome assembly JAEEGL01 (sample SAMN16246548, study PRJNA631951) | gut metagenome | biome: gut microbiome; feature: rumen; material: fiber-attached | host: Bos | place: Iran: Karaj | collected 2018-10 | reverse complement strand
TCCACAGCATCTCGCATATTCGCGCTGCGCGCTATACCGATTGCTACGCAATCTATATGCTCGATGTGTGGGGCGCGACTGCTTGCGCAGTCGCTTGGATAAACCAAAAGCGATAATTGCGTACAAGTACGCATTATCGCTTTTGATTTATCCTTTGATTGCAAGCAGTGGCTGTTGATTGCAAGCAATTGCTATTGAGACAAACAGTGCTTCGACCTTTGCATTAGCACGCTCGAGTATGACGAATCTTGTGAATATATTACATTTATTCGCCTGAAAAACGTGATTGTATTACATTTATTCGTGCCAAAAACGCAATCTAATGTTGATTATTCACCCGAAAAATGTTATCATGTATGTAGAGAGAGGTTTTGCGGAGGTGTGGATATGATTGAAAGACAGGTTTTAGAACAGTTTATGGCATGGAAGGACAAAATTGGTAGAAAACCTTTGCTTGTTACAGGTGTGCGTCAGTGTGGAAAGACATATCTTATCAAGAACTTTGGCGAGACAGAATTCGAGAATATGGCATATTTTAACTTTGATGGTAACAAGGGACTTCATTCTGTTTTTGATTATGATTTTGACATAAAGAGGATAATTGATGAACTTGAAAGTGTTCTATATGGAAAGCCTATTATTCCTGGGAAAACTTTGGTTGTTTTTGATGAAATACAGGATTGCAAAAGGGCTATTCAATCGCTGAAGTATTTTTGTGAAGAGATGCCAGAACTTCATATAATAGCGGCAGGTTCGCTTTTAGGTGTGGCACTCAAAGAAGAGGGTGTATCATTCCCGGTAGGCAAGATAGATCGTGTTGATATGTATCCTATGAGTTTTGAAGAATTTGTGAGAGCAGATGGTGGAGGTCGATTCATAGATGGTCTCAGGAAGATGCCACTTGATAGAGAAATCCCTGAATTGTATAAGGTCCCGCTTGAGAAGTATCTTAAGAATTATTATATAGTTGGTGGTATGCCTGAAGCTGTTAAGGTGTGGGTTGAAACGCATGATTATAAGGAAGTTGAAAAGGTTCAGGATAATATAATAAAAGATTATGCAGATGATTTTTCAAAGCATACTACGTCTGAGATTGCGATTAAGATTAGGTATATCTGGGATTCTGTTCCTTCTCAGATAGCAAAGGAGAACAATAAGTTTTTTTTCTCGCATGTAAAGCCAGGTGCTAGATCCAAAGAACTTGAGGATGCTCTTGATTGGTTGGTTAATGCTGGTATAGTCGGTAAATTATGTATGATTTCATCGCCGCAGATTCCTCTTTCGGGAGAAGCTGATTATACATACTTTAAAGTGTATATGTCTGATATAGGACTTCTTAGGAAAAGATCAAATTTGAATTATCGAACGATTCTTGAAGGTGATGAATCCTATATTCGTTATAAAGGTGCGATGGCTGAAAATTATGTATATATGCAGTTGAAAATCATGGGCATCGATAGCTTCTTTTGGAGAAGCAAGTCTGGTGCGGAACTGGATTTTATCACGGATTATGAGGGAGTGATTGTGCCAATCGAGGTGAAATCTGCGGATAATACCAAAGCGAAGAGTCTTCATCAGTTTTGCAACAGATTTAGCCCTAAATTTGCAGTTAAAACCTCATTAAAGAATGTTGGTGATAATATGGATGGTGAAACTCATGTTTGGTCGATTCCTTTATATGAATTATTCAGATATAAAGAATATCTGTACAATGAGATGGGATGGGTGCTGTAAGCATTTACTTATGCTTGCAATCCTCCACAGCATCTCAAAAACTTCGTTTTTTCGATGTGTGGGGCGCGACTGCTTCGCAGTCACCCGGATAACAAAAGAGCCAGTAATTGCGTGCAAGCACGCATTATCGCTTTTATTTACATATGCTTGCAATCCCCACAGCATCTCGCATATTCGCGCTGTGCGCTATACCGATTGCTACGCAATCTATATGCTCGATGTGTGGGGCGCGACTGCTTCGCAGTCGCTCGGATAACAAAAGAGCCAGTAATTGCGTGCAAGCACGCATTACTGGCTTTTTATTATCCTTTGATTGCAAGCATTTGCTGTTGATGCAAGCATTTGCTGTTGAAACAAAACTGACCTCGGAATTCCGAGGTCAGTGTAAAAGGTGTTAGGTCGATTAATAATGAAATTACGCAACTTTTGATTTAGCGAGTTCAACGAGTTCAGCGAATGCCTTAGCGTCGTTGATAGCAAGCTCAGAGAGTACCTTACGGTTAAGGTCTACACCTGCAAGCTTTAAACCATGCATGAACTGGCTGTATGATATACCGTTCATACGAGCAGCAGCATTGATTCTTGCGATCCAAAGCTGTCTGAACTGTCTCTTTCTCTGCTTTCTACCGGCAAATGCACTTGCCATAGCTCTCATAACAGACTGCTTAGCAACTCTATACTGCTTAGATCTTGCTCCTCTATATCCCTTAGCGAGCTTTAAAACTTTATTGTGCTTATGCTTAGCGTTAACGCCACCTTTAATTCTAGCCATCTAAATTAGTCCTCCTTTAAAATTCGCCTTAATTAGATATAAGGTAAAATCTTCTTCATGTTCTTGATGTTAGTTGAATCTGTCAATGCAGCCTTTCTAAGATTTCTCTTTCTCTTAGAAGTCTTCTTTGTAAGAATGTGGCTCTTGTATGCCTTCATTCTCTTGAGCTCACCTGTACCTGTCTTTTTGAAACGCTTTGCAGCTGCTCTGTTAGTCTTTAACTTTGGCATTGTAATGTCCTCCTTAATAATATGTTAACGCTTTTCTGATAAAAACATCTGAACGCTCCTGCCTTCAATCTTAGGAGCTTTGTCGACGATAGCGATGTCTTCAAGACGCTTTGCGAAATCGTCGAGTATTACTTTGGTCTCCTGCATATGAGCCATCTCACGTCCTCTGTAGCGGAGTGTTACCTTGACTCTGTCACCGTTCTGGATGAACTTTCTTGCAGCATTGACCTTGGTGTTGATATCATTCTCTTCGATATTCGGAGATAATCTCACTTCTTTAATTTCAATGATTCTCTGCTTTTTCTTCTGTTCTTTTTCTTTTCTCGCTTTTTCGTAGCGATACTTGCCGGCGTCTACGATCTTACAGACCGGTGTCTTACCGGATGAAACCTTAACAAGATCCACACCTGCTTCATCAGCAAGGTTAAGAGCGTCTCTGATTGGCATAACGCCTACGTTGACACCATTAGGATCGATGACCATAACTTCCTTGTCTCTGATCTGTTCGTTGATGATTAAATCGTTGTTGCTAATAGTAGTGTACCTCCAGATATCCGAAATCCCACAAAAAAAGATGGCACAAAGCCATCCACACACAGAAATAGAATAGTATATTCTTAACTGTATCAACCCAGGTCATACATATATGCCAAGGTGAGAGTGGAACTCTGCTTTCATTTCAACAATAGATACTATAACAGAATTCCACCCGGTTGTCAACACATTTTTAAAAAAAATATCAGTGATTTTTGAAATGCTTTGGCGCCATCCTCTTTACCAGCAAAAGTGCTACTGGATAATATACGAGAGTTATCGCTATATATATGAGGCAGAGCACTGTAAGTGGTGAATCAGGTTTTATGATATTTGAACTGTAAAGCATGTAACAGACCATATATGTTAAGAAGCCGATTACGCCGTATAACTTTGATGTTCCCTTGAGGTCCGCTGTATATGGCTGGAAGAGATAGTACATCGCTACCCAGTGCAGTGAGAATAGGCAGTTCAGTGCAAATATGCTCACAAGTATGCTTATAAGGCTCATTATGTCGTCGTTGACGCCATTGATGATGTTGAGTATGCATATCATGATTCCGCCTATCATGGTCGGAAATGCGTTGTACATAGTCAGTGATCGCACTCTTAATCTGAAGAGCTTCAGTATGGTCGACTTCGAGCGATAGAAGTTGTAAGTTAACATGGCGTAATCACAGTTTGCGTACATAACAGAAGTTATGGACGAACCTGTGTTGAAGTAGTATATCGCAATCGGTATGAGCCTCATGATCATAACAGGATGATAATTGCTCGAATTAAAAGGGTTCTTTATAAGGTCGTAGATTATAACTACCAGACCTATGGCTGTTATTATGAGACTCTTTATGAAACTTGGCTTATACAGAAGCTTTCTGTGTCTTATGCAGAACATCTCGTGAAGGAATTCGAATCCTGTTTTGTTCGAAGTTTTCCCCTTATCGATGGTGATTTTCTTCTGGTTGCTTGTTACTAAGACATCCTTCTTGAGTCCTGCTTTTTCGGTTGCTTCCATAGCGGATTCTACGCTGAAGGCTTTCTTGTACATGAGATTGTAGTCATCGTATGCTAAAAGCCTGCAAAGTGCCAGTACACTCAAAGCTATGATTATGGAAGCGATTATGATATATGCAGGGAAGCTTAGACCTAGACTCAAGTATGTCAGACCGAGTAAAAGCGCAAGCGCAGCGAAGCTTAGTATGTTGCATGCCCATATGAAAGTCTTATTCTCAGCTATATCGTGCTTTACGGTCAGGTAAGCTATCCATGAACCTATAATCTTGCATGCTAAGTATAGTGGAAGGTATATAAGCACTACTAATGGCGATGCATCGAATACAAATATCCCCATCACCAGCATGATCGGCAAGATGAAGAGACCGTTAACAACATTTTTAAGGATCATGTTGCCAAGCAAAAGAGGCTTTGAATCCATACGAAGCAGGATTATACTTATATAATTCTCCTCATTATAGGCAAATGTTGTGGTGTTGTTGATAGCGCCTATCAGACTGTATAGTATGATGGCCAGCATAAAGAAGCAGGGTGCAGGAGTGGTGATCTTCAGGGATTCTTTCATGCCGGCATAAGGAAATATATATATAACGCCTGCTATGGCGCCATGGATCAAAAATGCTAAGAGCGCCCTCTTGATCAGAGCCCATACCATAGCAAGTATCTTAAGCCATAAGAACTTTATGTTCGATGATGGTATGAACTTGCCGATAAGAGGAAGTCTTCTAAGTGATGCAAGAAATCGGTTGACTTCCATAGTGTACTGTATCTGCATAGTCGTAAAGATACTATCAAGCATTTTCTTCCTCCTTCAATGCCTCGAGAATCATCTGTCTGCGCTCTTCGTTATCGGCTTCTTCAGTAGGAAGAGATGTAAGCTTATGGTTGTGCAGAAGCACGATCTCGTCAGCAAGTGTCAGCGCAAGCTCCATGATGTGTGTGGAGAATATGACAATCCTGCCGTCTTTGGCCTTCTTGAGCAGGTCTTTCATCTCCTCGGCAGCCACCACGTCAAGCGCGGTAAGCGGCTCGTCAAGTAGAAGAACCGGTGTGTCGTTGATGAGGCTGAGAAGAAGTTGTATCTTGGTCTTCATGCCGTGCGAATAGTCACGCAACAGCGTATCGCGGTCTTCTTCTTTGATTCCGACCATCTCAAGATACTGATCTGCTGTTTTGTCAAAATGTATCTTCTTGTTGTTAATGCTCATGAAGAAGCTTAGGAATTCTCTGCCTGTAAGGAAACTTGGCACAGTAGGAGTGGATATCACATAGCTTATGTCTTCAAATGAGACAGGCCTTGTGTTCTCTTCGCTAGAAAGTGTAATATCGCCTGAATCTAGCGCAAGATCGCCGTTGATACAGTTGAAGAAGGTAGTTTTACCTGAGCCGTTACGGCCTAGAAGAACGTAGATCTTACCTTTTTCAAATGTGAAGTCAGCCTGGTCTAGAATAATCTTCTTTCCAAACTTCTTACTTAGATGATTGATAATTAATTCCATATATCCCCCTTATTGAATGATATTTTCCCCGATTTTAGCATATTTTCGAAAAAAAGTCAAAAATATGTGTTGACAAGCGTGAATAGATTGTGTAAAATCTAATTGTAAACAATTAGTGAAAGGTGGTGCGTAACATATGGTAGACATAGCCATAGTCGGAAGTGGTATAGCGGCTGTCAGTGCGGCGCTTACAGCCAAGCTTCGCGGTAAGAGTGTCAGTATCTTCGGAAGCAGGGAACTTGGCCGCAAGTACGAAGGAGAGCATGTGATTGCAAATTATCCTGGTTTTACGAAGGTGCCTGCGAGTGAACTTAAAAGTGCCCTTATCTCACAGTTAGAAGCAGAAAATCTTGTTATAACTGAAGATAAGATAAGCGCTGTCTATGCTATGGGGGCTTCTTTTACACTTATGGGTGCGAAGGATAGTTACGAAGCTCGTACAGTTATCATAGCTACTGGCGTTAGTGCGGTGAAACCCTATGAGGGCGAGAGCGAGTACCTCGGTCGTGGCGTGAGTTACTGTGCAACCTGCGATGCTATGTTATATAAGGGAAGACCTGTAGCAGTTATAGCAGACAGTGCTAAGGAGGAAGATGAAGTTAAGTTCCTTGCGTCTGTTGCATCAGAGGTTACATACATACCTGGATATGAGTGTGAGACAACTCTTGGGTCTAACGTAAAGGTCCTTAAGGGAAATGTCAAGAAAATCGAGGGCAGACTTAAGGCTGAGAAAGCAGTGCTGTCAAGTGGCGAAGAGGTGGTTGCCGATGCATTTTTCATACTGCGTGAGCAGGTGGCGCCGGATAATCTTGTGCCAGGACTTAAGACAGAAGGCTCATACATAGCAGTGGACAGGCAGATGAGGACGAACATAGCAGGATGCTTTGCCTGCGGCGATGTTACAGGAGTGCCACTGCAGTACGCTAAGGCAGCCGGAGAAGGCAATATAGCGGCTCTTTCAGCAGTTAATTATATCAATACTACAAAAACGGAGGTTTAATTATGGTAAAGAAGATTAATTCTAAGGAATTCGAGGCAGTTAAGAATGATGGTGTTATAGTTGTGGACTTCAACGCAACCTGGTGCAATCCGTGTAAGATGCTCGCGCCGATACTTGAGTCAGTATCTGAGAAGATAACTGATGTGAAGTTCTATGCAATCGACACAGATCAGAACACTGAACTTGCAATCAAATGCGGTGTAAGCAGCATACCAGCTGTTATGATCTTCAAGAATGGCGAGAAGGTCGCAGAGAATATCGGTTTTGTACCTGAAGATGCTATGATGGAGTTCGTTAAATCCAACAAGTAGGGGGCTTCTATGGACTATGAAGAAATAAGGCTTGATAAGCAGCTGTGTTTTCCCATATATGCGTGCGCAAAGGAGATAACGAGGCGTTACAGACCTTATCTTGATAAGATAGATCTTACTTATACCCAGTACATCACTATGATGGTGCTGTGGGAGAGGCGCAATATATGTGTGAAGGACTTAGGCTCGATACTTATGCTTGACTCAGGCACGCTTACGCCTCTTCTTAAGAAACTGGAGCAAAAGGGCCTTATCGAGCGCAAAAGAAGCGACGAAGACGAGCGCTATCTCGATATCTGCGTGACCGATAAGGGACTTGCACTCAGGTCTGAAGCCTGCAGAATTCAAGAGAATATGTGCAAGTCTGTGAATATAAGCGAAGATGAGGCAAGGACTCTGAAGGAGATACTGGGGAAGATAATGGGAAATGAGTAGATTGCAAGCAGTGACTGTTGTCTCAAAATTTCTATTGACATTGCTCACGTATATATATATAATATCTTATTAGTGAGATTAAAAGACATCGAGGATTTCGTTATGGAACTTACAGATATTAGAGAGTTATTCAGGAATAAGGAAAATTTTATTGACCGTGAGATTGAGGTCGGAGGTTGGGTAAGAAGTAACAGAGCTTCTAAGAACTTTGGCTTCATTGTTGTGAATGATGGTACTTTTTTCGAACCTCTTCAGGTTGTATATTCTGATTCTTTGGAGAATTTTGATAAGGTATCTAAGATTAATGTAGGAGCTGCTGTTATTGTTAAGGGTAAGCTTGTTGCTACTCCTGATGCTAAGCAGGCTTTTGAACTTCAGGCTACAAGCGTTGTGATTGAGGGTGATTCTACTCCTGATTATCCGCTTCAGAAGAAGAAGCACAGCTTTGAGTATCTTAGAACTATTGCTCATCTCCGTCCTAGGACGAACACTTTTGAGGCTGTTTTCAGAGTCAGATCTCTTATTGCTTATGCGATTCATAAGTTTTTCCAGGAAAGAGACTTTGTATATGTTCATACACCTATCATAACCGCGAGCGATTGCGAGGGCGCGGGCGAGATGTTTAAGGTTACAACTCTTGACCTTGACAAGCTTCCGCTTAACGCAGATAAGAGCGTTGATTATTCGAAGGATTTCTTCTGCAAGCCTACATCTCTTACTGTAAGCGGACAGCTCAATGGTGAGACTTATGCATGTGCTTTTAAGAACATTTATACATTCGGCCCTACTTTCAGAGCTGAGAATTCGAATACGACAAGACATGCGGCTGAGTTCTGGATGATCGAGCCTGAGATAGCATTTGCCGATCTTCAGGATGATATGTGCCTTGCTGAGAGCATGATCAAGTATATCATAGATTATGTCCTTGAAAATGCGCCGGAGGAGATGAAGTTCTTCAATCAGTTCATAGATAATGGGCTTATTGAACGTCTTGAAGGCGTTAGGAAGTCTGATTTCGGAAGAGTTACTTATACAGAGGCTGTTAAGCTTCTTGAGGAGCATAACGACGAGTTCGAGTATAAGGTATCATGGGGATGTGATCTTCAGACTGAGCATGAGAGATATCTCACAGAGAAGATCTTTAAGAGACCTGTTTTTGTAACAGATTATCCTAAGGAAATCAAGGCTTTCTATATGAAGCTTAACGAGGATGGCAAGACTGTTGCAGCGATGGATTGTTTGGTACCTGGTATCGGTGAGATAATCGGTGGTTCACAGCGCGAGGATGATTACGATAAGCTTCTTAATCGTATGCAGGAACTTGGGCTTGCTAAGGAAGATTATGATTTCTATCTTGATCTTAGAAAGTATGGTTCTGTTAGACATGCGGGCTTTGGTCTTGGCTTTGAAAGATGCGTTATGTATCTTACAGGTATGGGCAACATAAGAGATGTTATTCCGTTCCCTAGAACTGTTAAGACTTGTGATCTGTAATTTGGAGGATTGAAAGATGAGCGTTATTATACCGGAGGATTATCAGGCAGGCCTTGATATCATGGAAACTGAGGTTGCAATCAAGAAGGTTAAGGATTTTTTCGAAAGAGAACTTGCGAAGAATCTTAATCTCACAAGAGTTTCGGCACCACTTTTTGTAAAGCCGGAAACCGGTCTTAACGATAATCTTAATGGATATGAGCGTCCTGTATCTTTTGATATTAAGGAGCAGAATGGCGTAGTATGCGAGATAGTTCATTCTCTTGCAAAGTGGAAGAGATTTGCGCTTAAGAGATATGGCTTTGAGCATGGAACTGGTCTTTACACCGATATGAATGCTATCAGAAGAGATGAAGATACAGATAATATTCATTCTATCTTTGTTGATCAGTGGGATTGGGAGAAGATAATCGATAAGTCTGAGCGCAATGTTGAGACTCTTAAGGATACAGTAAGGATTATATATAAGACTCTTAAGACCACGGATGAGTATATAGCGAATGAATACTCTTATGTAAGGAATATCCTTCCGGATGATATATCATTTATAGATTCGGAAGAATTAAGACAGATGTATCCTGATCTTACTCCAAAGGAGAGAGAGTATAATATCGCTAAGCAAAAGGGCGCGGTGTTCATCATGAAGATAGGTGGCAAGCTCGGTGACGGCAAGCCGCATGACGGACGTGCTCCTGATTATGATGATTGGTCACTCAATGGTGACATAATAGTGTATTATCCGATTTTGGATATTGCACTTGAGCTTTCGAGCATGGGTATCAGAGTTGATGAGGATTCTCTTAAGGCGCAGCTTGATCTTGCGGGTTGTCCTGAAAGAGCGGATCTTCCTTTCCAGAAATCCATACTTGATAAAGAACTTCCATATTCGATTGGTGGTGGTATAGGCCAGTCTCGTATATGTATGTTCTTCCTCAGAAAAGCGCATATAGGTGAGGTTCAGTCATCAATATGGCCTGATGAGGTTATGAAGAGGACGGAAGAAGCAGGAATACACTTGCTATAAAAGGATGGTATATATTTTGAATAAGAATAGAAGATATCTTGGATTTTTGTTGTGTACTCTGGCTCTGTTTATATTGCCTTTTTTGAGCGGTTGCTCAAGAAAGATGAATGTCAAGTTTGACTATGATTCGAGTAATTATGTAACTAAGATGCCTGATTATAAGGGCGTTGAGTATACTGTAGACAATACAGTAGTAACCGATCAGGATGTTGATAATTATATAGAATCTGTTAAGAAGAAAGATGCTATATGGAACACCATATCTGGCGAGAAGGTTCAGATGGGTGATAAAGTCAGCATAACCGTTGCTGCTGTTGACAATGAGACAGGTGATTATCTTACAGGCTTTTCTATGAATGAACAGCTCGAGGTAACACTTGGTGAAAACCTTCTCTCATCTAAGTATGAGAACTTCGAAGAACAGCTTGTCGGTATAATTCCTGGTTTTACCAAGAATATGATATGTAAGGTTCTGCCAGATCCATCGGCTATGCTTCTTGAAGGCTACAGCGATTATGTAGGTAAAGAGATTAAGTTTACAGTAACTATAGTAAGTGCAAGCAGAGCACTTCTGCCAGCGCTTACAGATGCATATGTTCAGACGATAACGGATGGTAAGATATCCACCGAAGCTGACTATAGGGCGTGGGTAAGAAGGAATCTTGAGAATGATCTTGAAGAAAAGAAGTATAATGATAGATATCAGCAGGTTATTGATTATCTGATAGAGAATTTGGAGGTTTCATCATATCCTGAAACTGTGCTTGCACAGATGAAGGCATCTGTTTTTGATAAGATGAATTATCAGTCGGCATTTGCCAATATGGAGCCTGAAGAATATTGTCAGAAGTATTTTGGCTGTTCTATAGAAGACTATTGTAAGAAGACTATTCGTAACAATATGGTTCTTCAGGAAGTTATTAAGCGCGAAAAGCTTACTGTTACTAGAAGAGAGTATGAGAAGAATCTCGATTCACTTGCAAAGAAGTGGGGCTATGACAGCGCTGAAGCTCTAAAAGAAGAACAGGATGAAGATGCTATAGCTAAGGCGATGCTTCTTCAAAAAGCCATGGATGTTATCTATGATAATTCGGTTCCTAAGAAGGAGTCCTAATGGATTTTATAGAGATATTGAAGGTTATACTGATAGGTATAGTTGAGGGAATCACAGAGTGGCTTCCAATCAGCAGTACCGGTCATATGATACTTCTTAATGAGTTTATTAAGCTTGACGTTTCCGAGGATTTCTGGGAGATGTTCGAGGTTGTTATACAGCTTGGCGCTATTATGGCGGTTGTTGTTCTGTACTTTGAGAAACTTAATCCTTTTTCTAAGAAAAAGGACAAGTCTAAGAAAAAAGAAACGATGCAGATATGGTATAAGGTGATCGTTGCCTGCCTTCCTGCAGCAGTTATAGGTCTTCTCTTAGATGATTGGATTGATGAGCACTTCTACAATTACGTAGTTGTAGCCGTTATGCTTATAGTATATGGCGTTCTGTTCATAATCATGGAGAACTACAACAAGAGTCGCAAGCCTAAGATGAAGACTCTTGCGCAGCTTGATTATAAGACGGCCGCGCTTATAGGAGTGTTCCAGATACTTGCTTTGATTCCCGGAACTTCCCGTTCGGGTGCAACGATACTTGGAGCTATACTTCTTGGAACTTCGAGATCGCTTGCGGCAGAATTCACATTCTTCTTAGGAATACCGGTTATGTTTGGTGCAAGCCTCTTGAAGATAGTGAAGCACGGACTTGCCTTTAGTGCAGCAGAGATCGGTATATTGATACTCGGTATGGTGGTTGCCTTTGTAGTATCTGTGTTTGCAATCAGATTCTTGGTAGGATATATCAAGAAGCATGATTTTAAGTTTTTTGGTATTTACAGGATTGTACTTGGTATAGCAGTTCTTGTTATATTGGGTCTCCTATAGATATATATATATGCAGTTGTGGCGGAATTGGTATACGCGCATGATTCAGGTTCATGTCTGCTTTCGCAGGTGTGGGTTCGAGTCCCATCAACTGCATTGTATACAATAACACAACATTTAGTGGTACTTTTTACTCATTTCGCTAAATGTTGTGTTTTTTTGTTGACTTTAACCAGGGCTAGTGCTATACTTGTATATGTACCTCGATAAGAGGATACATATTATCCAAGGAGAAGAAAGATGAAGGTAATAAAGCGTGACGGAAGAGAAGTTAACTATGACCGGAACAAGATTGTCATAGCTATCCAGAAGGCGAATAACGAGGTTCCACCTAAGGAGCAGATTGCAGATGCGAAGATTGATGATATCGTGGCATCCATAGAGAACAGGGGCTATGAATCTATGGCTGTTGAAGATATCCAGGATATCATAGAACAGAAGCTCATGGCGGATAGAAAGTTCGAGCTTGCCAAGAAGTATATCATATACAGATATACAAGAGAACTCGTGCGTAAGGCTAATACAACAGATGAGTCTATTATGGGTCTTATCCGTAACAGCAACAAGGATGTTATGGAAGAGAATTCTAATAAGAATGCGGTAATCGTGTCTACACAGAGAGATCTTATCGCAGGTGAGGTATCAAAGGACCTTACAAGAAGAGTACTTCTTCCAGAGAAGATATCTAAGGCTCATGATCTTGGTATATTGCACTTCCATGACGCAGATTACTTTTTACAGCCTATATTTAACTGCTGCCTTATCAATATCAGTGATATGCTTGAGAACGGCACAGTTATCAACGGTAAGCTCATAGAGAGTCCTAAGAGCTTTCAGGTAGCTTGTACCGTCATGACACAGATTATATCTAATGTTGCCAGCAGCCAGTACGGTGGCCAGTCTGTAGATGTTAGACACTTAGGTAAGTACTTGAGAAAGACTTATGATAAGGCGTATAATCACTTCCGCAATGAGCTCGGCAAGGATGAAGAGCTTGCCAGAGAACTTGCTCAGGATAAGATGAGAGATGATCTTAAGAGCGGTGTTCAGACTATCCAGTATCAGATCAATACTCTCATGACTACCAACGGCCAGTCTCCATTTGTAACTCTGTTCTTGTATCTTGACGAGAAGGATCCTTATATCGACGAGGTTGCACTCATCATAGAGGAGATATTTAAGCAGCGTATAGAGGGCATCAAGAACGAGAAGGGTGTATATGTAACACCAGCGTTCCCTAAGCTCATATATGTACTTGATGAACATAACTGCTTAAAGGGCGGCAAGTACGATTATCTTACTAAGATAGCTGTAGAATGCTCTTCTAAGAGAATGTACCCTGATTACATCTCTGCAAAGAAGATGAGAGAGAACTACGAAGGCAATGTATTCTCATGTATGGGATGTCGTTCGTTCCTTTCACCATGGAAGGATGAGCAGGGCAATTATAAGTGGGAAGGCAGATTCAATCAGGGCGTAGTATCCCTTAACCTTCCTCAGATAGGCATAATTGCCGCAGGCGATGAAGAGAAGTTCTGGGAGCTTATGGAAGAGAGACTCTCGCTTTGCTTCGAGGCTCTTATGTGCAGACACAGAGCTTTGGAGGGTACTTTGTCTGATGTGAGCCCTATTCACTGGCAGTATGGCGCTATAGCCAGACTCAAGAAGGGCGAGAAGATCGACAGACTCCTTCATGATGGCTATTCAACCATATCTCTTGGTTACATAGGCTTGTATGAGGTTACTAAGCTCATGACAGGCGAGAGCCATACAACTGAGAAGGGACTTGCTTTCGCACTTAAGGTTATGAGAAGACTTCGTGAGGCTACAGATACATGGAAGCGCAACACTGGTCTTGGCTTCGGTCTCTATGGAACACCTGCAGAGAGTCTTTGCTATAGATTTGCAAGCATAGATAAGAAGCGTTTTGGCTCTATTAAGGATATCACAGATAAGGGATATTATACGAACTCATATCATGTTGATGTAAGAGAGAAGATAGACGCATTTGACAAGTTTGCTTTTGAGAGCCAGTTCCAGGAGATCTCTTCGGGTGGTGCTATCTCTTATGCTGAGATACCGAACCTTAGGAATAACCTTCCTGCACTTGAGGAGCTTGTTAAATACATCTATGACAACATACAGTATGCTGAGTTCAATACCCGTGCGGATTACTGTCATGTATGCGGTTTTGAGGGCGAGATACAGGTCAACGACAAGCTTGAGTGGGTATGCCCGAATTGCGGTAACAAAGATAAGACTAAGATGAATGTAACAAGAAGAACTTGTGGATATCTCGGAGAGAATTTCTGGAACGTAGGAAAGACCAAGGAGATCAAGTCAAGAGTTCTTCATGTATAGGATATATTATGAGATATGCAGATATTAAAAAATGTGATGTCGCTAACGGCCCTGGTGTAAGGATTTCGCTCTTTGTCAGCGGGTGCCGCCATGCGTGCAAGGGCTGCTTTAACAAAGAAGCCTGGGATTTTGAATACGGTAAGGAATTCACCGAGGGAACCATCAAGGAGATAATTAAGCTTTGTTCATCTTCATACATCAACGGCCTAACTATACTCGGAGGAGAGCCTTTTGAACCTGCCAATCAAGAAGGGATATATCCACTTGTGAAGGCATTTAGAGAAGCATTTGGCACCTCTAAGGACTTGTGGATCTACACTGGCTTTGATTTCGAGAGAGATCTCATGGGCTGGATGGACAGATACCTTCCGTATACAAGAGAGATAGTAGAGGCCTGTGATGTAGTGGTGGACGGACCTTTTATACAGGATCTGTATAAGCCTGCGCTCAGATTCAAGGGTTCCTCAAATCAGAGGCTTATAGAGATAGATAAGTACTTTGAGAGCGGCGAGATAGTAACATGGGATGCAGACCATCCCATAATCGATACGGTTAAGAGACAAATCCTAGCCGAAGGAAGACAGGAGATGGCATGAATATCAAGATTAAGTATCTGAACGATCAGATAAAGAAACTAGAATACATAGACGGAAAGTCTGACTGGATAGATCTTAGAAGTGCTGAGCGTATAGAGCTTAAGGCGGGCGAATTCAAGCTTATTCCACTTGGAATCGCTATGGAGCTGCCTGAGGGTTATGAGGCGCATGTTGCGCCTAGAAGCTCTACTTTCAAGAACTTCGGTATACTCCAAGCTAACAGTATAGGAATAATAGATTCTTCATACTGTGGAGATAACGATTGGTGGTACTTCCCGGCACTTGCTATGAGAGATACAGTCATCGAAGTGAATGACAGAATCTGTCAGTTCAGGATCATGGAGAATCAGCCGCATATAGATTTTGAGCCTGTTGAGCACTTAACAGGCAAGGATAGAGGCGGTTTCGGAAGTACCGGAAAGGGCTAACCATGCGGGTTTGACCATGCATCAAAATTTTTTCGAAAAAATTCAAAAAAAGTGTTGACATGGTTTCCCCTTTGTGATATAGTATTATTTGTTGAGGCGATAAGCCGATACAGATATGCAGTCGTGGCGGAATTGGCATACGCGCAAGACTAAGGATCTTGTGAGCATTGCGCTCGTGTGGGTTCAAGTCCCACCGGCTGCATTAAGTATTAAAGGAGTGTAAAGCACTCCTTTTTTTATTGCAAATGTTTTGGAATCGTGTTATAATGCTACTTAGTATTGAAAAAGTGAGGATTTTAAGATGACTATTTATGACGAATTAGTTGCCAGAGGGCTTATAGCTCAGGTTACTGACGAAGCTGAGATTAAGGAGCTTGTTAATAACGGAAAAGCAACATTTTATATAGGTTTCGATCCTACTGCAGATAGCTTGCATGTAGGACACTTCATGGCTCTTTGCCTTATGAAGAGACTTCAGCTTGCAGGCAATAAGCCTATCGCACTTATCGGTGGCGGTACAGGCCATATCGGTGATCCATCGGGAAGAACAGATATGAGACAGATGCTTACTAAGGAAATCATCGATCATAACTGTGAGTGCTTTAAGAAGCAGATGAGCAAGTTCATCGAATTCGGTGAAGGTAAGGCTATCATGGTCAACAACGCTGACTGGCTTCTCAACCTTGGTTATGTAGATATGCTTCGAGAGGTAGGAGCTCACTTCACAGTTAACCGTATGCTCACAGCAGAGTGCTATAAGAATAGATGGGATAAGGGACTTAGCTTCCTTGAGTTCAACTACATGATCATGCAGGCTTATGATTTCTATAAGCTTTACAAGGATTATGGCTGTAACATGGAGTTTGGTGGTGATGACCAGTGGAGCAACATGCTTGCAGGTACTGAGCTTATAAGACGTAAGCTTGGTAAGGACGCTTATGCTATGACTATTAACCTTCTTCTTAACTCAGAGGGCAAGAAGATGGGTAAGACTCAGTCTGGTGCTGTATGGCTTGATGAGAAGAAGACTTCACCTTATGAGTTCTTCCAGTATTGGCGTAATATAGACGATGCAGATGTTATCAAGTGCCTTAAGATGCTTACATTCCTCTCACTTGAAGAGATAGAGAAGATGAGCGCTTGGGAAGGTGCTAAGATCAACGAAGCTAAGGAAATACTTGCTTTTGAGCTCACTAAGATGATACATGGCGAGGAAGAGGCTACTAAGGCTATGGAAGCCGCAAGAGCCGTATTCTCAGGCAAGGCATCTGAGAATATGCCTACTACAAAGCTTGAGGACGCTGACTTTACAGATGGTTCTATCGATATCGTAACCATCCTTCAGAAGGCTGGACTTGTTGGTTCAAGATCAGATGGAAGAAGAGCCTGTGAACAGGGAGGCGTACTTCTTAACGATGAGAAGGTTACAGACTTCAAGGCTTCATATGCTAAGGATGCATTTGCTGATGATGGCGTCATAATCAAGAAGGGCAAGAAGAATATAGTTAAAGTTGTATTATAACTATGACTGAATAGAGAGGCTGTGGGAAGCAGCCTCTTTTTTTACATCGGATTCTAATCGCAAAAAGTGTAGAATTCTACATTTTTGTGGATTAGAATTCTGCTGGAGTTAAGATGCATAATGTTCAATATTATTACAGAAAGAAAGGCAGAAAGAGATGAATATTGTAGATAAATTGTTAGAATATAGGGATACACGAAAATCAGAGGTATTCGATAATATTGATTCTGAGAATCTTACGGTGATAGTAACTGAGATATTATCTTGGCTTAAACTTGAAAGGAAACGCGAAATATGGATCGAACAGGGAAGAAAGACTTCACTTAAACCTCTTGTACTTAATATGAATTATCCTTGGTGTGTCGATCTTGCGAATATATTACAGGGGAAGAATGCTTTTTCGGAGGTATTTGGTATAAATGGTAATTGTGTTTCTTTTAAGGAAAATGTTTCATCAGAATATATACAAGAAGCACGATTGCTTGCCTATGAAAAGTATAATCCTAAGATGATTATCGGATAAAAACAGTAAAGGATCAGTAATTACATGAAAACATGCATTACTGATCCTTTGTTATCTTTATATATGCTGCTGTCTATACTTTGCAGGGTTTACGCCGAAGTGCTTCTTGAATGTTCTTGAGAAGTGTTCAACTGTCGGATATCCTACTGACTTCGCAATCTTCTCAATTGTTGTGTTAGTGTTGCGAAGAAGTGACTTGGCTCTTTTGAGTCTTACGTTAGTAAGCTGCTCCTTGAAGGTCTTGCCGGTTGTTTCCTTGATGATCTTCGAGGTGTACTGAGTTGTGAGATTGAAGTGATTAGCTACGTCTCCAAGTGTTACAGTGCTGTAATTGTTGGCGATGTAGTTGATCATATCGAGCATTCTCTTATCCACGGTTGGTTTGTTCTTGAAAACCTGTGGAAGCTTGTTGACAGCTACGCTGAGGGCGTTGATAGAAGCCTTGATGATATCATCATCGGTGCCGGCGCCCCAGTACATAGTGCCGTTCTGCTTGATTCCTACGTAGGCCATAGCCTTGGAAGAAGAACCGGCAGTGAGAGCGTGCTCTTCGTATACGGACAATTCGTAAGAAACGTTGAAGTACTGCTTAAGAGCGTTGCTTACAGCGTCTAAGCGGCCGTTACCGTTGCTTACGATATCTGCTGAGTTAGAAGCAGTCTTGATGGTTGCTGTAGCGACTATGCTGTCTTCTTTCTGTTTAAAATGTGTCTCCGGCACTGTAAATATCGGCGTGAATGAAAGGTAATTCTCCTCGAAGATAGAGTAGATCCAGCTAGGAGATATCTCTTTGTTCTCACGGTCAGAGATGTTCTTAACTGTGTAGCTGACTTCTTCGCTCATAGCCTTAGGAAGCGAGAGAGAGTAGTTACGGTTAAGTATGTATGATACGCCGCCCTTACCAGACTGGCTGTTGATTCTTATAACGTCTGAATCATAGGTTCTGCCTACGTCTTCAGGATCGATAGGAAGGTATGGAACTGTCCATAATCCGTTCGGATCCTTCTCTCTGCATGCCATACCCTTAGCGATAGCATCCTGGTGTGAGCCTGAGAATGCTGAGAATACGAGGTCACCAGCGTATGGGTGTCTCTCGTGAACCTTAAGGTTAGTAACTCTTTCGTAGAGCTCGCGAAGCTTAGGAATCTCAGAGAGGTCAAGCTTAGGATCGATGCCGTATGCAACGAGGTTCATAGCGACTGTAAGTATATCTACGTTACCTGTTCTTTCGCCATTACCAAAGAGTGTACCCTCGACTCTGTCAGCACCTGCGAGAACGCCAAGTTCAGTATCGGCGATGCCGCAGCCTCTGTCGTTGTGACCGTGGATACTCAAGATAACATTTTCACGGTGAGCAAGATTCTTGCTTAAGTAAGCGATCTGGTTAGCGAATACGTGAGGCATGGCAGTCTCAACCGTAGCAGGTATGTTGATGATGACCTTGTTCTTCTTGGTTGGCTTGAATACCTCTATAACGGCGTTGCATACCTCAAGAGCGTACTCAACCTCAGTGCCATGGAAGCTCTCAGGGCTGTATTCGAAGCCGAAGTTGCCTTCTGTTTCGTCAGCGAGCTTCTTAAGAAGCTTAGCACCGTCTGTAGCGATCTTCTTGATCTCTTCCTTGGACTTCTTGAAAACCTGTTCTCTCTGTGCAACAGAGGTAGAGTTGTAGAGGTGGATGATGGCTCTTGGAGCGCCCTTAACAGCCTCAAATGTTTTCTTGATGATGTGCTCTCTTGCCTGAGTAAGTACCTGTATAGTAACGTCGTCAGGTATCATGTTCTTCTCTATAAGTGCACGAAGGAATTCGTATTCTGTCTCGGATGCAGCAGGGAAGCCTACTTCGATCTCCTTAAATCCCATGTCGACAAGAGCCTTAAAGAATTCAAGCTTCTTGTCGAGATTCATAGGCTCGATGAGAGCCTGGTTGCCGTCTCTAAGATCGACAGAGCACCATATAGGTGCTTCCTCTATGTGATCTTTGTTAACCCAGTCTGTGTAATTCTCCGGTGGGAGAAAGTATTGTCTCTTGTACTTCTTGTAGTTCATATAGTCCTCCTAATAAAATCTTGTCAAGTATATTGACATTTTAACACCTAATTTGGAGTTTGTAAAGTCTTTTTTGCAAAAAAGTTGAAAAAAGTTCGGATAAACTGTATAATTATGATACAAGGAGATTGCCTATGAAAAGAAGAGTTATATCTATGATACTGGTGGTGATCATGTCATTGGGACTGGTTGCCTGTGGTAATAAGAATAAAAAAGAAGAGCGAAGTACCGATCCTGGAATTGCGATCACAAAGCAGATATCGGGGACATATTCATTTCAGATGGGGAGTAATCAGCCTGTTACAGAATATCCTTTTTACTATTGCGATGATTACTTTGATACAGCGTCGGATGTCTATGACAGTAGACTTGCTTCTCTTGGCATGTGCATCAACATCGCTATGGCGCCAAGCTATAAGCTTGAGAAGAAGTCTGACGGTTTGAAGAACTTCCTTTCGCAGCTTGGATTTCCGAAGGAGCGTATGGTGGTTGAACTCTTGGATTCACCGACTACTAAGGATGGAGTTGGTAGTCTTATAGCGTCTAAGGTAGTAGGCGATGAGACGATTATGCTTGTCTGCTTAAGAGGTGTAGGTTATGGAAGAGAGTTCTTAGGAAACTTCGTTGTTGGAAAAACAGGAGATTCGCAAGGCTTTGCGAAGCCTGCAAAGAGAGTCCTTGAGAGGATAAAAGCATATCAGAAGGAGTATGATATCAAGTCGTGTAAGATGTTCATGACAGGCTATAGCAGGAGCGGTGCCATAACAGATCTTGCTGCCGCGTACATAGACGAGGCTTTGGATGAATATCATGTAGAGAAGAAAGATTTTTTTGCCTATACATTTGAAGCACCGAGAGCGTCTGCTTCTGCCAAGGGCTACACGAATATTCACAACGTAGTTGACAAAAGAGACCTTGTTCCTTATCTGGTGTTCGAGGGCTGGGGTTTTGAGCGCAATGGCGTGATTCACTATGTCGGTGACGATGAAGCTACATTTACAAGCAGGTACCTGTCTAAGAACTCTATGGTGGAAGGCCCAGAGGTCAGTATAGCTGAGTTTTATGAGGAATTCGAGGATCTTCTTACTTCTTGCGTAAGCCGTGAGGAGTATGCTGCGGAGGTTCAGCAGGCTCTGTGGGAGATTCTGCACCTGGTGTTTGATCAGGATGCGAAGCAGGAAGAGGCGATAGATGGTTTTCTGTCGGAGCTTATGGATGGTATGGGATATGTTACGAAAGCAAAGTTCCTTCTGTACGCGAAGGATTATGTGGACCTCGATAAAGACTTTGATTATGACAAGGCGACGTCATTTTTGACAGATTATATAAGGGACGTACAGAAGAAGACTAAGTGTGGTATCTCAGATGAGAACGTGGATATCATAATTAAGAACATTAAGCCTCTGCTTCGCGGCTTCAGAGAGCCTGTTGTTAAGGATTATGTTTATGAGAAGGATGGAGTGTCTTATCCTCTCATGCACTTTGGGACGATTGCCGATATGGCTGGTGTTATATATAATTATCATGCGCTTGAGAACTTTGTCAGATATGTGTATGAAGAGGATGATAACTTTGAGGATGAGATAGGAAAGTATTTTAATCTTAAGTCGGAGTAGACTTCTTCCTCTTAGCAAAGTGTAGGAAAGAGCTATAACAAACTTGAATAGGAGATTGATGTGAAGTATTATATATCGGATTTGCACTTTTTTCATGCAAAGCTTAATCATGCCATGGATAATCGCGGATTTGCGGATGTCGATGAGATGACTGAGTATATGATAAAAAAGTGGAATGATAAGGTGAACGACAATGATGAAGTTATCATAATCGGTGATTTTTCTATGTCTGGAAGGCTTAAGACAGCTGAGGTGTTAGCTCGCCTTAAGGGTCGTAAGGCAATCATAAGAGGTAATCACGATGGTTATCTGGATAAGAAGGACTTTGCGCATGAGCTTTTTGAGTGGGAAGCGGATTATAAGGAGATAGTTGATGGTGATCGGATAGTCATACTGTGTCACTATCCTGTGATGTTCTATAACGGCATGTATCATATGAACAGGGAAGGTGTCAGTAAGACCTATATGCTGTATGGACATGTTCACGATACAGAAGATGAATATATGATGAATCAGTTCATAAGAATCATAAGGAGCAAAGAAAGACTTTGGCGCGATGGGGAGGTAAGAAACTTTCCTTGCCAGATGATCAACTGTTTCTGCATGTTCAGTGATTATGAACCATTGAGTCTTGACGAGTGGATAGAGGTTGACAAGAAGCGCAGGGCACTTGAAAAATACTGTTAATTATGTTATGATATAGCCTGTAAGGAGGGTTTTAACCATGGATATTAAAGCAGAAGTTGAGAAGATCATCAAGAATCTTACATCAGATAAGGATCTTCTTAGTAAGTTTCAGAAGTCTCCAGCCGAGACTATCAAGTCTATGTCAGGTGTAAATATACCGGCAGGCGCTATGGATGAGGCTGTTAAGCTTGTTAAGGCAGGCTTGCCTAAGAATTCTGTAGTTGACAAGGCAGTTGATGCACTGAAGAATATTTTCTAAATAGTGATGGGGCTGTAAAATATGCTTGCAATCCCCACATCATCTCGCATATTCGTGCTTAGCACTTTACTGATTGCTACGCAATCTATATGCTCGATGTGTGGGGTGCGACTGCTTCGCAGTCACACGGATAACAAAAAGCCAATAATTGTGTGCAAGCACACATTATCGGCTTTTATTATCCTTTGATTGCAAGCAGTTGCTGTTACTTCAAACAGTTCGCCCGCACTTGCGCGAGCTTGCAAAAAGATTACGAAATCTTGCGAATCGTCCTCGTGATAGTTTTTTACAGTTTTTTATATTGGCTAACAGCATAGCAATAACAAAAGGGGGCTTACACCCCTTGTTTTACTAAAAAGGCATAATTATGTACAAGTATAAATCGACGATAAAAAAATACTGGTATTGTTTTGTATTTGGTCCGATCTTCATGATCTTAGAGGCCTGTGGAGAGTTCATACTTCCATTCACCAGCGCCAACATAATCAATGTCGGTGTCAAGAATCACGACATGAACTATATCCTTGAGCAGGGTGGTGTTATGGTCCTGATGGCGATAGCCATGCTTATAACGGGTGTTCTCGGAGCTTTCTTTGGAATCAGAGGCGCAGCGCATATAGCGATGGATGTGCGCCGTATGTGCTTTAAGAAAATCATGGATTTTTCTTTTGAGAATGTAGATGACTTTTCGTCAGGTTCTCTCATAACGAGAGTGACTAACGATGTCACACAGATACAGAACTTCACTCAGTCACTTCTACGTGGCGTATTCAGAAGTCCTGTTATGATGACTGGCGCTATAGTCATGTCTTTCATCATGAGTCCGAAGCTTGCGCTTATCCTGTGTATAGTAGTTCCTGCTCTTGCACTTGCCATATACATACTCATAAAGATTGCAAGTCCTAGATATGTAACTATGCAGCAGATGATAGACAGTCTTAATAATAATACATCTGAGGTTCTTACTAACGAGTACGTTATTAAGTCTTTTGTTCGAGAGGATTATGAGTGTAAGCGTTTTTCTAAGGTCAATGATAACCTCATGAAGCGCTGTATAAGGGCACTGCGTGTCATGATCTTCCTTCAGCCGATATCTACGGTTGCTGTGTCAGTTGCTACGGTTGGCGTCATATATGTGGGTGGAAAACAGATCATCATGGGTGAGATGGAAATCGGAGTGTTGACAGCATTTATCACATATCTTACGCAGGTACTTGTATCTATCAACTTCCTTGCGAACATAGCGCTTCAGGGTACCAGAGCTATAGCATCTGATAAGCGTATAGATGAGGTGTTGAAGGCCCGTATAACACTGACAGATGATGAGGCAGAGCATAAGGACCAAACAGTAACAAGCGGTTCGATAGAATTCAGGGGAGTGTCTTTTAAGTACTTCAAGAATAATTCTGATTATGACATAAAGAACATAGATCTTAAGATAGAATCTGGCATGACTGTAGGCGTGATCGGTTCTACGGGCTGTGGCAAGACCACACTTATTAGCATGATACCTAGACTCTATGATCCAGACCATGGAAGCGTTCTTGTTGGTGGTCTGGATGTTCGTGATTACAGTCTTGAGCACATAAGAGATGCTGTATCCATAGTTCTTCAGAAGAATGTTCTTTTTTCGGGAACTATAGCTGATAATCTTCGCTGGGGCAACGCTGAAGCGAAGAAGGAAGATATAGAGCTTGCTTGCAGGATAGCATGTGCAGATGAGTTCATAGGTAAGCTTTCTGATGGGTATGACAGCGAGGTACAGCATGGAGGCGCTAACTTCTCGGGTGGCCAGAGGCAGAGGCTCTGTATAGCGAGAGCGCTTGTCAAGAAACCGAAGATACTCATACTCGATGATTCCACAAGTGCTGTCGATATGGCAACAGACGCTAAGATAAGGCGTTCTCTTAAGAATTACATGTCCGATGTGACTAAGATCGTCATAGCGCAGCGTATAGATTCTGTTATGGAAAGCGATATGATAATAGTCATGGATGAAGGCACTGTTGTGGGCACTGGCACTCATGAAGAACTCCTTCGTAACTGTGATATCTACAAGGAGATATACTATTCACAGAAGGATGAGGAGGCAGTATGAGTAAAGAGATGGGTATAGGTCCTGGAAGAGGGCGCAATGCAGGTATAGCTGCTACAGGCAAGCCACAGGACTTGAAAAAATCGATAGGAAGACTCGCTTCTTATCTGGGGATACAGAGAAGGCTTATATTCCTGGCGATTCTGTGTACAGTTTTGTGTACTCTGTCTACACTGGCAACTTCATATATGGTAAGGCCGATCATGAACAGGTTTATCTATCCGAATTCTGATCCTCGTTCGAGGATAGGGCAGATAGACGGACTGGAGAAAGCACTTTTGATACTTGGTCTGTTTTATCTGATAACTGTCCTGACAGAATGGCTTCAGGCAAGGATCATGCTTCAGGTGTCACAGAAGACACTTGCCAGGATGAGATATGATCTCATGGAGAAGGTGCAGAAGCTTCCTGTAAGGTACTTTGATGCAAACAGTCGTGGAGATATCATGAGCCGCTTTACAAACGATATCGATAACATAGCGGAGATGCTCAATACAACACTTGTTCAGATGATATCGGGAGCCATAACCATAGTTGGTTCTGTTGTTCTTATGCTCTATACTAACTTTATACTTGGCATGATCACTATAGTATTCACGCCTGTACTTATGTATATCACTAAGGTCATCATAAGTAAGAGTAGAGCTGCATTTGCAAAGCAACAGTCGGACCTTGGCGCAATCAATGGCTTTACCGAAGAGATGATAAGCGGTCAGAGAGTTGTGAAGGTATTCAATCATGAGGATGAAGCCATAGAGCGATTCGACGGTCTTAACAAGAGTCTGTTTGATGCTCAGGTTAAGGCGCAGTTTCGCTCAGGTATACTTGGCCCTGTAACACATCAGCTTTGCAATGTAGTCTATGCTATATCCGCCTTCGTTGGTGGATTGCTTGTTATATACAGGGGCTTTGATATAGGCGGTCTTACGATATCGCTCAATTACACGAGGCGCTTTAATCGCCCTATCAATGAGATATCTATGCAGATGAATGTTATATTCTCTGCTTTGGCAGGCGCGGAACGTGTGTTTGCGGTACTTGATGAGGTCGAAGAGGGCGAGGGTGAGGACGAATCGCTGAAGCCTGAGAGGATAGAAGGATATGTGAAGGTTGAGCATGTGAACTTCGGTTATGTGAAGGATGTGACAGTGCTTCACGATATCTCGCTCTGGACAAAGCCTGGTCAGAAGATAGCTTTCGTGGGTTCTACAGGCGCCGGTAAGACAACTATAACAAACCTTCTCTCGAGGTTCTATGAGATAATAGACGGCAGCATAACTATCGACGATATGCCGATAGAGAAGATAGACAGGCGCGTGCTTAGAAGCAACATAGCTATGGTACTTCAGGAGACACATCTCTTTACAGGGACTGTTCGAGAGAACATAAGATACGGAAGACTTGATGCTACAGATGAAGAGGTTGAAGAGGCTGCGAAGGCGTCTTATGCAGACCACTTTATAAGGCATCTTGAGCATGGTTACGATACGGTGCTTACTAAGGATGGAGCAAACCTCTCGCAGGGACAGCGCCAGCTTCTTAACATAGCGCGCGCTATGATATCCAAGGCGCCTATTCTCATACTCGATGAGGCAACAAGCTCGGTCGATACCAGAACAGAGCGCAACATAGAGAAGGCTATGGATGCGATCATGGAGAACAGGACTACTTTCGTTATAGCGCACAGGCTGTCTACTGTTCGCAAGGCGAATGCCATCATGGTACTTGAGAAGGGCCGCATCATAGAGCGCGGAACACATGATGAGTTGCTGGCACTTGGCGGCAGATATGCAGACCTCTATAATCAGAAGGTTGAGCTTGACTGATGGGGCTGTAAAAAAACTATCACTAGGACACGTCAAGATTTCTATCTTTTTGCAAGTCGCCTATTAGCAAGTGCTCCGCGAAAACTCGCCGCTAACACGGCTCGAACAGTTCGCCCGCACTTGCAGCGAACCTGCAAAAAGATGACGAAATCTTGCGAATCGTCCCCGTGATAGTTTTTTTACAGCCTTTCATATTGGCTAACATCATAGCAATAACAAAAAGGAGAGAGATAAGATGATAAAGTATTGTTTGTTTGACTTGGATGGAACACTTGTGAAGTCTGAGACGGGCATAATCAGATCGGCCATGTACGCACTTGAAAACATGGGGATCAAGGAATATGATATGGATAAACTAAAGCACTTCATAGGACCTTCGCTTTACGATACATTTGCACATGTGTACGGTATGAGCGAGGAAGATGCTAATCGTGCTATCGAGCTATATCGTGAGGTATATGAGGATAAGAACATCTACGAAGTCAGCCTCTATGATGGCGTGGTTGAGCTTCTTGAGATGATAAGGCGAAGCGGCAGAAGGATATTCTTAGTGACCTCGAAGCCTTACAACATGGCCTACAGAGTTTTGTCGTATCTTGGTATCGATATATACTTCGAGGATATATACAGCCCAGAGCTTACGGATCACACCTCCGATAAGTCGCAACTCATAGCCCGCTTCTTAGAAGAAATGCAGATTGGAGACCTCTCAAGCGTGGCTATGATCGGGGATAAGATCTATGATATAAGTGCTGCGAATGTTTGTGGGATCAAGTCTATAGGTGTTAGCTATGGCTATGGCGACAGAACTGAACTTGCGGGTGCAACGTGCGTGGTTGACAGTCCAGAGGAAGTTTACAGGAGACTGTGAAGAAAGACTTGAAGAACTGCTATTGATAATATAAAGTTTTTCGTGTATAATACACATGTTATGCGGTATGCAGATATAACAGAAAGGTAAAGTACTGATATAT
>JAEEGL013953088.1_pt1 | contig 26918 bp, 21 predicted proteins | sample 9134231 | NCBI WGS metagenome assembly JAEEGL01 (sample SAMN16246548, study PRJNA631951) | gut metagenome | biome: gut microbiome; feature: rumen; material: fiber-attached | host: Bos | place: Iran: Karaj | collected 2018-10 | reverse complement strand
TATTAAGATTTGCTATCTCATGGGATCTTTTCCTTTAGGATTGCCTAAAGCATGAGATACTATTCAAGTTAATAGCTTGTATAGCATTCATACGGCATCTACATAGACTTGGTTTCTTACGGGAAACTGAAGTAGATTAATAATCTGCTTCTTTTTTTTATTTTAAAATTTACTACATTATTAAAATATTTGAAAATCAATTTTCATTTAATAATCTGATTATTGAATTATACTTTCAATCAACAACCAAACAAACATTAGGATTTAACTCACTTATATTATCAAAATACTCTAAAGGTAATTCATAAGTAAAAATCATTAATTCAGATTTTTTAAGCATATCTCAAAAATTTAAATAATGATATTTATCATCTTCTTTTATTTTCACATCAAAAAAACAAATTTCTTTTGAAGTAACATATTTCTCTAGCTCATTAGCTAATTTTCTTCAAAAATCATTAAATCAGATTATATCAGTTGGTATTCAATATAATTTTTCTATTCATCATTTTGCTTCAATGATTTTTTCAATATATAGATTAATTTTTTTATCCATCTTGCTGTTTAACATAAACAATATCTATCTAAAGATTTGAATAAGAAATTCAATCACTTGAATGCATTAAGATTTTAATTATTATGATAATAATTTAAATTTAGAAAACATATGCTACTAATTTGAGATATTCATTTGTCTGCAAAAATTAAAGATAAAGTTCTTAAACAAATAAGAACCTTTATTGAATCAAAACCAAATGAGAATAATATAGTTTTCTTATGAGATTATGTTTATCATTTTAGCTATGATAGATCTGCTTTATTGGAGCTATTCCAACTATTTCTTGAATTATATAAAGCATGAAAAACAGTATATATAATTTCATGAAATCATGATTGGCTTTCAGAAAACTTTGTGTTTGAGGAAGGTAAAAAGGTATTTGATTTATTACAAGAGAAATCTTGATCTATTCATTTTATAACTAAACCAGAATTAGCTGAAATTGAATGAGAGAAAGTATTATTCCTCCCTTTTTGTCTTGATTTAAAGGAAAATGAATATGAAGAATATAAATTATGAGAAAATTCTTTAACAAAAACATTATTAGAATCAAAAGATAAAAATGAAGTATTCTCATGAAAAATAAATCAGTTAGTAAATTGATTTATTAAAAAAGAATGAAAACTAACAATAATACATCACTATTACACTAACAAACAGAAATTTCCTTGATATCGTTCTCAATTCTCATTTAAAGATATTGCTTTATCAGAAGAATTATTAGATAATCCAGATATTACATTAATCTCATGACACCTACATGCACCATTTGTTTATAAAAATTATCTTTGTACATGAAGTGTTCGACCAACAACTTCATTAGAATCAAATCATCTAAAATGAATGTTTACATATTCTAATAGTAATTTTTCATTTTATGCTAGTCAGCCAATTCATTATATAGAAACAGAAAATGTTTGAGTAACTAATGAAGAACAAATTCAAAGTATTTACAGGCAATATACAAATAACATTAAAACTATATTTGAAAGCTCAAATATATTAAAATTAAATGAATTTGAAGTACCTGATCTATCAATAAAAGATGTCTCATTAACATTAAAAGTTAAACAGCTTGATTATGATAAAATTGATGATGTATTAGATCCAAAACTAAGAGAATTAATTACTGATTATAGACTTAAAAAAGATTCTCAACAGATGAAGGATTTAATAGAAAAATTATGAAAACCAGATGAAGAGAAATTACAAACATTTTGATGATGGCAAGAACTTTTAAAGGATTTCCTAAAAGTTCACTATCCTGATGATTATAATGAGTATGAAAATATATTAAGAGAACTAAATGTAATCTAATCTCAAAAAACGATATAATAATTTTATTATTTACAATAATAATGGATTGCTGAAACTACTCAATTAATCGAATTTCCAATAATTCTTGAAAAGAAATTAATTATGATGAAGAATCAATATTTTCTGAATTTTATCCTGAGGTTTCTATATTACCTAAAATAGGTAAAATTCTTCTAAAAAAATTTCCCAATGTGTTAATAATTCATGAAAATACAGAATTATTTATAGACTTACAAACAGAGGAGGAAGAAGATATAGCTAATGAATATAGAGAAGAACTATATAGTTATATGAGTAAATGATGAAAATTCTGATGTGATATAATATGAATAGACTTATTAAATGAGTTAATTTCTAATAATTTTTATTGTATCATTCCGATAAATAAAGAAAACTGATGAAGCCATTTTGTTGTTTTAAGAAAAGAGAATGATAATCGGAAGATTATAGATAATAAAAAATGAGAATATAATGTTACAGATGATGAATTATTAAAACTTATTGATATTAAAAATTGAAAATATGTCTTATTTTGTTGAGATTATTTAAATAAACCTGAAGAATAAATATTTATTTATTACATAATAATGGCAAAAGTATTATTCATTGTAGCAAATAATTGATATCAGGATACTGAATTCTGAACAACTTATAAAACACTTACAGCACAGTGACATAATTGTGAAATTGCTTCTTGAAAATGATGATGGTGTGGATGAGTATTTTGAACAGAAATTGAAGATTCAAAAAAAATTGAAGATGTTAACGCTCTAGACTACGATTTATTAGTATTTATTTGATGAGGTTGAGCTGAAAGACAATATCATGATAATGAAAAATATCTAGAATTAGCAAAAAGCTGAAAAGCAGTCGCTGCAATATGTATAGCTCCTACAATATTATCATATTCATGATTATTTAATTGAAAAGAAGTTACTGGTCGAGATAATTGAGAAAAAACGCAGATTAAACAAATAGAGATGAATTGATGAATATTTAAATATGAAGAAGTTGTTCAAGACTGAAAAATAATAACAGCAAATTGACCGGAAGCTGCAACAAAATTTGCACGAAAGATTGTAGATTTTCTTAAAAATTTAGAAAATTAAAGTTGATAATATTTTTCATTATCATCCTTTTTATAGAGTTCATCTAATTGTTCATCAGTTAAGAAATTTTTTCTATTAGTTGAGTATTCACTTCATTTTTTAGATTCGTGTTTTGTTACATTAGTATTATTATTTTCGTCAAATGGTATCTCAAGTTGTATTCAAAAATCATGACGTTTTTCTTTAAACAATTCCTCAGTAGTTTTTGTTGCTTTCGGATCAGATAAAAGATTTCTTTTTGATAATAAATCATCACAATATCTCATGCCTCAAATAACTTTTGCAATTTTTTCAGCTGTATATCTAGTAATGGATGTTTGCTTTAAAACTTGAGGGACTCTTTCTTTTACAAAAAAATAGGTATCAGTACTATGATAATATCTTTTATTCCATGGTTTTACTTTGTCTTCATCAACTTGAAAATGCAAATATTGATCTTCATAAGAAAAATTTAAATATCTATTAGCATATAATAGATCGAAGAGATCTTTTTGTATATCTTTTCTTTTATTAATGAGAGACTTTCGTGTAACATCTATCTTATCTTCCTTTAATTTACTATCTGATGCTAAAAGATCTAGCCATTGATCATATTCTAATTTCATGAAATTGTTTCCAATAAATAAATACTATTATATTATAATAAACAAACAACAATAAGTCAAAAATTGATTGAATTGTTTAATATTTTATAATGATTCAAACATCATCATTCAATATGAATTAAAAAGGATAAAATAATCGTTACTAATTTGCAAAATCACAATTTTTTAATAAAATTAATAAAACAATTATTTTAATAAAATAAAAACAAAAAATGGATTTAAATTACAGACCTCAGTCATCAAACACAAACACCAAAAAGAAGGATAAGTATTTTTTTCATCCTTCCATTATATGACAATTAATAAGCTGAATAATTTGGTTTATTTGATTGTTGATAATAGCAACTTGAGTTGTTAATTACATGATGGAACCAACAGATGTATTACCTAAAATGGATATTATTACTGCATCTGTATTAATAACGTTTTTCTGAATTCTATTTTTTCTTTTATGAAATATCTTATATGCCAAAAAATATTGGCGACATTTTTGAGGTACATTAGTTTATGCAATTATCGTATTATTCATATGATTAAAAATAGTAAATATCTACTGAGGTCACTGATATAATTGATTATCTTTCTTTGATGAAGATAATTATTTACAATATATTGCATTCCCTGTTGTAGCATATTTTGCATTATATACAGTACTTCGAAGCTTAAGATTTTTCATATTTAAATTAACTTGAAAATTAAGAGGTAAAATTCTTGATTCAGAAAAGGAAACAAATTCTGTATGAAGCTTCATTACAATTCTATGACTATTCTTATTAATTACAGTAATTAGTCTTTGAAAAATTAAATTTACATCATTACCAACATTAAGCGCATCAATATTTGAACGTAAAGATTATATTGAGCAGCTCCCAGAGGATAAAGACGGATTCAGTCTACTCAAAAAAATAGATATAGAATGAATAAATTGACATAAAGAATTCTGGGAAACATTAGATGCTATATATCTTTGAGAAATGGGATGAGATGATTATGAAAATGAAAAATTGTGATGGCAATGGCATCAAGATGAATGTGATCCAGTATGAACATGAGAAACACAATATTGTTGAACATGGTTATGGAGTAGATCAACAATAAGAAGAATGCTTAACCGTAAATTCAATTATACAACACATAATGAAAATAAGAAATTAGAATATGACTGAAAAGAAGTAACAATATATGCTTACTTAAAAAGGCATGAATCTCAAATGACAGATGATATAAAAGAACTAAATCGCATATTATCTCTTAATTATTACATTAATACTTGAGATATATTAAATACTTATCCACAATTCTTCCAAAGTTATACACGCTGATCAATAGTAGCACTTCAATATTACGTTTGGGAGAAAAATGATGAAATGGTTAAACTAATAATTAAAAATAATAAAGAAATGGTTAAGCATATGTTTAATGTATGAACAAATGTGTGAGTATTAATTTGAACAGTCATAGAAAATACAATGAATAGCATGGTCAATTCATTAAACCCACTATTCTCAAATGAATTAAGGTATGAAATTATAAAAATATACGATAATTATATTGAATATAAAGAAGAGATTATGCGTAAATCTGCTAAATGAGAATATAATTTATGGACTCAAACAAAGAATGAGGTAAAAGATCGTAATCCATCTTTATATGAAGCATTCTATAACTATCCATTCTACTCAGAAAAAGAAACAAATAAGCTAATGGTATATTATTATACCGCAATATATAATAATAACTATAGTATAGATCTTAGTTATATTGATTGATCTTATTTATGGCCTTTTAATGCAATATGAATTAATCAAGCTATAACATTATTACCAAAAATGTTGCCTAATAATACTCTTTGATTAATGATAAAAGCAAGAGAATCATTAGTAAAAAATCTTAAGGCTTGAAATAATTCAGAATGGTTTGATAGAGAAAATCGGTGAAATAATATTGAACAATATGAACAACATATACTTAAAGATTACTAGATTTCTTCTAAGAATCTTAGTTCAACTTTTCTTAAACCAAATTTAGGATTATGAAATTTAACAATTCATAAGTCATTCCATATTTCTAATACATATCAAGTTCAAAATAATTTATGCCTTACTGTAGCTCATTCAGTGATACTTGATTTTTGAGTAGGTCAAGAACTATTAGTTAAATCGTAGAATTTTAATAAATCATTAGGAATTTCTTGAAGAAAACGACTAACAGGATTTAACCTAACTTGTCACCAAGTCATCCTAGAATTAGCATGTGAAATAAACAAAATATCTTTAGCTCTTGTAATCGCCACATACATTAATCTTCTTTCTTCTTCCAATACTTTTGGATCTAATGCAGAACTAGATAATGGGAATACATTTTCTTCAACTCAAACAATGAATACAACAGGGAATTCCAATCATTTTGATGAATGAATAGTCATCAATTTTACAGCATCTGAATTCTCGTCAGAATTTTCAATAGTATCAACCATTAAAGTAACTTCTTCAAGGAACCATCTTAATAAATCTTCTCAAGAGTTAACAACTTCTTCATTTTGATTACTCATTCAGAATTCATATTTACTCGCCATATTTATCAATTGTCATACATTATCATATTTCTCCTCAGCTAAGTTATCGCTTCATTCTTCTTTAACTAAGTATTCTTTGTAATGAACTTTAGATAATATTACATTTATTAAATCAGCAGGATTTAATTCTTTCACAGCAGTTTGAAGTTCTTTTATTAAATTCATTAAATCATGAATTCAATTAATAGCTGCTGGCATTAATTTAAGTCAGTTTTCTGATTCCAATGTTTTTGAATCTCAAATTTCAGCAACAAAAGAAAGTACTTCATAGAAACTTACTCACATTTCTGATGCATAATTTTCAAGACGCTCAATAGAAGTGGCTCAAATTTTTCTGTTTGGAATATTGATAATCCTTTTTAATGAAACACTATCAAACGGATTATTTATCACTTTTAAAAATGCTAAAATATCTTTAATTTCTTTTCTTTCAAAAAACTTAAAGGCTCAATAAATCTTATAAGGAATTCATTCTTGAATAAATAATGATTCGAAATTCTGAGATTGAGAATTAGTCCTATATAGAATTGCAACCTGTCACCATGATTTTAATTTGTTTTTATCTTTCATTTGTTTTATTAATTCAATGATGTTGGCTGCTTCGTCTGTATCTGTATTATGAGTAAATACAGTAATCTTATCTTCTCAAGGTCTGTGTGCAACAATATTCTTTTCATATTGATTCTTATTATTCTTAATTACAGAGTTTCATGCAGCTACAATATGAGCTTTAGAACGATAATTAGTTTGAAGTTTAAACATCTTAATATCATTCCAATAATGTTTTACATTTAGAAAATTCTCCATCAATGCTCATCTCCATCAATAGATGCTCTGAAAATCATCTCAAATTAACGTAATATTAGCTCAAGATCAGCTAAGCATTTTCATTAATTCAAACTGTATCCAGTTCGTGTCCTGAGCTTCATCAACTAAAATATAATCAAATGAATTTTGCCATTTAGTTAAAACTTTTTGATCTTTCTTGAATAATAAATAGGGGAGTAATAATAAATCATCAAAATCTAATGAATTAGATTTCTCTAATTCCTTTTCATATTCTTGATAAACTTTTCACATATTCTGTTCTTGAGAACTTCAAGCTCTTAAAAGAAAGTCGGCAGAAGTTCTTCAGTTGTTTTTTTGAGTAGAAATAAATCACTTTACTTCCTGAGGTTTAAATAAATCCTGAACATTCAACCTTTTAATTATATCTCTAATAACTTTTGAACTATCATCAGCATCAAGAATTCAGAAATTTTTATTATATTTCATTCATAATAGTTCTATATCTTCTTTTAATATTTTAAGAAAAATTGAGTGGAATGTTCATATCCATTTTAATCTTCTTGGATCTAGAGTGAAATTTTTCGATGTCTTTGTTGATTCCATAGAATTAATGAAATCTTGTAAGTCATCATATCATTGAGTGCTTTGTGGTTTTTCTTTTTCATCAGAAAATTCCTGAGTAGCGATATCTTCTCATAATTTAACAAGTCTTTCTTTCATTTCATTAGCAGCCTTGTTAGTGAATGTTACTCATAAAATTCTTTCAACAGGAACTTTTTTTCACCAAATCAGATAAGCTATTTTATAGGTTAAAACCCTAGTTTTTCAACTTCAAGCTCAAGCAATAATTAAAGCTGAAGTATTAGTATGTAAAGCAGCTGCAGTTTGTTCTTCATTCAAATTAGAAGCAATATATTCCTTTAATTGCATAGAAAAAAATATCCTTTCAAAAATAAACAATTTCAAGTATCTTTTTATAAAAATAAAAACGATTTTCAAAGTGAATAAAATTTTTTTAAAAAATAATAATTTACAATTTATTAAAAATATGATAAATAAAAATGCTGGTAAATAACCAGCATTAATAATCTCCTTAATTCAATAAATGTTCTGTTAAGATGCCATTACTTTTGGCAATCTTTTCAAAACATGGAGTAATAAGAGGTAATACGTTCTTAAGCGGAATACCAGGTGATACTCCATAAGTCTCAGCTGCAGAACCATAAAGTACATCCAATAAATAATCAAGAGTACGTTTAGCATCTACATCAACTTTCACAGTTGAATTACCTTCAAAGATGTGCATCTCATGGATTTGATTTTGAATTCTTGAAATCTTATCTCTTAAGAATCCATTAAATACATCTGTATCAAACATCTCTTCATTTTGTTCGATACCCTCTCTCAATTTGCTTACTTCCTTAGTAAGCTTACCATTGGTTTCAATCATAACACTGTTGAAACCTTCATTTAAAAAAAGATTTTTAGTCATAAAAATAAAACATTTATTTTAGTTATTTTATTTAATAGTATTAAGCAAAGGCTTAATAACAACAAAAATATAATCTTTCGCTAAAGAAAATCCATAGCAATTGAAGAAAATAATATTATTTGCAATCACCTCTATAGAAATCTCTTAAGTCACAAGTTTTTCAATTACTTAATTCACAAGATCAAATCATTCAATGGCCATATCATCAGCGTCATTTTAATTTTCATCATAGATCTTCACAGTGCTTTTGATAGAGATTAAATTTTTCTAAACTATAATATTCATCAGGGAGAAAACTTACTCTTACTTCTGTATCCTTATATCTTCAAGATTCAATATTACATTGAGTTAAAATTGAAGACTCATTATATAAATAATAAAATCATTTTAATTGATGAGATTCTTCTGTTGCAGAATAATTTGTGGTAGATCAATTATCCCATTCAAATTCATATTGAGATTTTAGCATTTCATTAGCTTTATCTGTACATAATGCTTTTTGTTCATCTAATGATAATTCTGGATTCATTTGAGGTTCTTCAATTACTTCTCAAGTCAACTCTTCACTTACATCAACTCAATCAGTTTTTAATAATAAAAAACATAATAATCAAATTATTATTAGAACAGGAATAATTATTACGGCAATTAATCGTGGCTTTTCTTTTAGTTTTATTTTAATATCATCCATCAGATATTTATAATGTATTAAATATTAGCATACTACTAAAATTAATATGAAAATCTAGATAAATATAAATATTTTAAATTGATTTAGTGAAAAATATTACTATATAAAAATTACTTTACTTTCTATAATCAAAAACATGGTAGCTAAAACCTATGAAGCACTTTCAGATGCATTCGATTATGAAATAAGAGCGAATAATTATGTAAATATTGCAAAGGAAAACGCTGAAACATTTTGAAATTATAAACATAATTATATTGTTGAGAAACTTGAAAGTAAAGATAGGGATATAAATGTATGAGAAGATCTAAAAGAAATAGAAGAAATTTTAATTAAAGAAGATGAGTTACTCTGGAAAATTCCATTCTCAGTTATAGAAAAAATAGTTAATTATAATTATTGAGATATTTCAGAAAATGAAAGCGAATTAATATCATATCTCCAAGATAATACAGTAAATGATGCTCCTAAAAACGTTCTAAACTTTATATATAAACAAGAACAATTTTTTGATAATATTCTAAAACAATACAAAGATATAGAAAATTGAATTATTCCTGATATAGAGAAAGAAGTTGAATATAAAGAACATTGAGAAATTAAAGAATGTGAATTTGAATCAAGAGAATGGCTTATTAAAAAATGATTACGAACTCTATGTAATGTAATAGTTAACGAAGCTATTAGTTATGATTTAGATTCAATATCAGAAATCTCTGGTGTATCAAAAGATGACTTAAAACTATTTATGACTAATAATGAAGCACATCAAAATAAAGAGCTATTAGAAAAACTCCATAGATTTATTTATAGAATGAAATATAAATATAATGAATATTGCTCTCGTTATGAACGAATAGCTGAATGAAAAGAATATGAAGATTCTGAATTATGAATAAAAGATCTTTCAGATATTGAATTACCTAAAGAACAAAAAAAGAGTATAGAAAGGAAAGTATATAAAATTCATATAGAAGAAATCGAAAAAGAACAAGAAAAAGAAGAAGTAAAGAAAGAAAAAATAGCAAAGAAGAGCAAAGAAGAGAATGAAGAAAAAGGACACAAATCTCGATTTAAAAAGATAAAGAATCGATTTAAATAGAAATATATTAGACTAGAAAAATGAGATGATCAATTGTCATTTACTAGTAAAAACATAAATGAAAAATTTCATAAAAACAGTCACATTAACCAGCATATTTCTTTCAATAATTTTCTGATCAAATTTATATGCTAAGCAACCAGATACATTTAATGTAAAAGTATCTCCAGATTTTTTCTGAACATTTGATGATGTAGATTTTTCTGTAGCAGCAATTAAAAATAATAAGACTATGACAGATTATGAGTGATATATTAATATATCTCTTACAGATTCAAAATGATTTATTTTGAAACCAAGTGAATTTACACTTGCTGACAATTGACGATGAAGTATATCTCTGGAAGATAAATGATCTAAATTATATAAAAAATGATTACAAATAAGAAAATGATGAAATTATAAAATATGTGTAAATGATTTTTCTAATGAAAATATTTCATGATGTTCTAACATACTAGTATATGATAAAGCAACAAACGAATGAGCCATAACTATGCTAAATAAATATTGAATTACCATTCATAAAACACGGAACGATTTTAAACCAAATAATAGTATTAGAAGAGATGAAGCTGCTAAAATGATCGTATCTGCCATCCCATATATGAAAATAGATAATCAAGCTAAAACTAATAAGAATAAATGCAAATTTAATGATATTGATCAAGCTTGGGCAGATACTCAACGAGCAGTTCGAGAATCATGCAAATTATGATTATTTAATTGAAGTAATAATCTATTTAGGCCAATGGATACTATAACAAACGCTCAGCTTGTTACCGTTATATGAAGAATAATATATGGGAAATTAGATGAATCATGAGAATCATATGCAATGCCTTATAAACAGAAACTAAAAAATGAAGGATACTTAACAAATATAAATATTACTGATAATAACCTTGAATCAATAGCTAAGAGAGGAACTCTTGCTAAACTTCTAGCAACATTAATGTAATAAAATAAATGAATTTTAAAAAAATATTGACATCTTAAAGAAGATAATTATAACTTTTTTTGTTCAACTCAAAAAAGAGTCGGATAACGGTGACGGTTAACAGTCACATAAAAACAAATACATATCTATGAAAGTAATTCCATTTTCACAGCTATTGGAGCAGCAAAATCTTCCTGAAAGCAACGTTAAGTATGTGCTCGTATCCCAACTTCCTGAAGGACTCTCCAAGGGACCGGCCTGGAAACCCCTTCCAGACGACTATGAGAAGTTCCACAGCAAGCTGCCTCAAGGTGAGGGCGTTGCAATGGTGATTAAGATCAAGGCCAGAAAGGTTAAATTCATCGACATCAACAACCGACGGTCGACAGAATCTAGGTACAGCTACACTACTGCAGTCAAGAATCTTCAGGCCGAGGTCATTGCTACTCAGTAATCTCACAACAGCTATCTAAGGAGTAAATGTAACACATTTTACTCCTTTTCCTTATTTAAAAATAAATATAACAAAAAAAGTCCATCATATGATGAACTTTTTTTGCTTTTACCTTCTATACTTCACCATGAAAACGAACACAACAATTCGCACATCAATCTTATAAATAAATATAATGTAAAAGTCAATACAATTTTATAAATAATTAAATATGTCATTATATACGAGCTACAAATTAAGATATAAAAGGTTGTTTTAATTTGCTATTTTTTTATACTACACACGTTTTAATAATTATATTAATTATATGGTTTGAATAATACTTTGAATTTTGGCTTTTATAGTTCTTATTATTGTACATGAATTCTGACACTTTATGGCAGCTAAAAAATCCTGAGTAAATGTTAAGGAATTCTGATTATGATTACCTCCTAAAATTAAAACACTTCGAAAGGATAAATCATGAACAGAATACACAATAAACTGGATACCATTAGGATGATTTGTTCAATTAAAATGAGAAGACTGAACTAATGACGAAGAAATTCACGATAAAGATAGCTTTATGAGCGCTAAATTATGGAAAAAGTTAATAATTGTCCTTGCATGAATAACTATGAATTTTATTACTGCCTGGTTAATTTTTACCATTTGCTTTTCAATCTGAGTTAAACCAATAAGAGTTTTACCAGAATGACTATTAGGTATATATTCAGAAAGTTACATAACTCCTACGATTACGTTCCTTCAGAAAGAATGATTGACAAAAGGAGAATTATGAAATTGAAAAGTATTAATTGAACAGGTAATCGAAAACTGAGTTGCCGATAATTTATGAATCAGAGAATGAACAAAAATTGTTAGCATTAATGATATAGCAATAGATCAAAAAAATCTTACATCAACATTAGATTCTTTAGAGAATACTAAAGATAATAAAATAGTTTATACGTTAAGTTGAAGATCTGAAGAAATTGAATGAACTTTTGAATGTTGAGACGATTGTAAATTATGAATAGTTTTCAATACATTACCTTGAGATTTCGAAGTGCTAGAAATTAAATATCCTGTCTGGAAAGCTGCTTATGTTGCTTTAAAAGAAATTAAAGGTGAATGGAATCTAACCATGGATACACTTAAAATGATAGGTAATAAAATTTGAAATTGAAAGATTAAAGAAGCTTTTTCTACTCTTTCATGACCTGTAGCTATCGTTAAAGTATGACAAGTGCAATATGAAAGCGCATGATTCCTCAGCTTTTTTGCTTTTATAGGTATGATTTCAGTAGCATTAGCAATCATGAATTTATTACCAATACCAGCTTTAGATTGATGAAGATTTCGAGGATTAATAATACAGAAAGTATTTAACATAGATGAGAAAAAATATTTTAATGCAGAATGATATGTTAACTGGTTCTTTTTCTGGGTATTAATGATTTTTTGAATTATAATAATGATTAAAGATACTCAATTTTGGTGATTAAATATTCCATTCTTTAATTAATAAAGTATTAAATGAAAAAGAATCTTATATGGATATTAATTCTAAGTATATCATTCTTAATACATCAAACACCTTGTTTTGCATATTCAGCTCAATCTGAAAATTTAATAAAAGCATTCAATACTCAAATAAATTGAATGACAAAAGAAAAAAAGACAGAATATCTAAAACTTATAACATCAATATTAAATGAACCTAAAGTTCAAAAAAATGCCAATGCAAATGCAAAAATATTAATAAAAGAATTATGAGAACGAAGTTCAAAAGAATTAAATAAGCTAAAGAATAATCAAAACACTTATACAGCAAAATCACCAGATTGAAAATCATATCAAACACTTTCAAATGTTGATTTTGATAAAATCAGAGACACTTGGTTAAGCTGGCATAATGAGCAAAGAACTCTACAATGAATCGAGCCATTAACTTATCATAGTGATTTAGAAAAATCAGCAAATGTTCGAGCAAAAAAATTAGTCGAAGATTGAATTACTGAATGAGTTCATAAAAGACAGGATTCAGATTGATATTATAACTATAAAAATATTAAAGACTGGTTTAATAATCTATGAATATATTTTCCAAAAGAAACGTGAGGTAAAGCTGTTTTTTCAGAATCTGTTTGATATAGATATTATAAATGCAATAACTGAGATTGTACACAAAAACTAATAGAGTCAACAAAAAAAGTATTTGATAGTTTTATAAATGAATGAAGCAATTGAGCTCATTATAAAGCAATAATGATGCCCCATTTTAAACGCATTTGAATAGGTTTTCAAATAAATCAAAATACTAATATGGTATATGTTGTAATACACTATGCAGAAGAAATAGTTCAATAATTTATTATTGAAGTTACTAATAAAAAAGCTACATATTAGAAAAATATTTATCAATTAAGTAATTCCAATGTCGATACTCTAGAATATGAATTTAAAATACTAATTATTTATATTAACTAATTATATTAAAATGATAGATCTTAAAAAAGTTCGTGATAATGTACAATCATATAAAGATATATGTTCAAAAAGACATATGGATATCGATGTTGATGCTGTATTGGCATTAGATGATCAAAGAAAAGCTCTTCAATTAGAAGTTGATCAGACAAAAGCTCAACAAAAACAACTTGCAGCCAAAAAAGATTATGAATGAGCAAAAAATCTTAAAACTAAGATACAAGAATTAGAAAACAAACACTGAGAAATTGCTAAAGAACTTGAATGAAAATTACTTAAAATGCCAAATACATCACTTCATTCTGATGTACCAGAAGGTAGAGATGATAGTGAAAATGTTGTAGTTAAAACATATTGAGAAGTACCTCAATTCGATTTTAAACCATTGGATCATATTGAGTTAATGAAAAAACACGATATGGTTGATATCGAAAGAGGAGTAAAATTATGATGAGCAAGAAGCTATTTCTTAAAAGGTGATTGAATGCTTCTTGAACAAGCAGTTCTTCAATATACCCTCAAAAAACTTGTTGAAAGAGGATTTATTCCAATGCAAGTTCCAAATATTGTTAATCCAGAATGTTTAATAGGTACATGATACTTCCCATGAGGTGAAGAAGATGCTTATTGGATGGAAAGAGATGATCAATGGTTAATTTGAACTTCAGAAATTCCTGTTACAGCATATCATATGAACGAAATTCTTTCAGAAGATGAATTACCTAAAAAATACTGTTGATACTCTACTTGTTTCCGCCGTGAAGCTTGAACATATTGAAAAGATACAGCGTGATTATATAGAGTACATCAATTTCAAAAAGTAGAACAAGTAATTATTCTTCCAGAAGATGAAAAGATGTCAGATCAATATTATCATCAAATTCTTCAAAATTCAATGGATGTATTATCAGATTTTGAATTACCATACAGAGTATTACAATTATGTAGTTGAGATCTTGCAATCTGAAAATATAACTCTAATGATCTTGAATGTTGGATGCCTTCAAGAAACTCTTATTGAGAAACACATTCAGTTACAGCATTCTTAGATTTTCAAGCTAGAAGATTAAATCTAAAATATCGTGATAAAGAATGAAAAATTCATTATTGTTATACAATGAACAATACAGCAATAGCTACTCCAAGAGTATTGATTGCTTTAATAGAAAATAATCAAACAGTAGATTGAAAAATAAGAATACCAAAGGTATTACAACCATATATGGGTAAAGATATAATTGGTTAATAAAAAAGCCTGGTTTAATTACTAGGCTTTTTTGCTTTTTTAGTAAATTTATCTCTTAATTGTTTTACTCTAGGGAAGTGCTCTCAATATATTACTTCAGATAAAGCTAAAAAGCACATATCTTTTGCTATATCTTTCTTATCACAAACTATCTCAAATATAGAACATAACTTTTTATATCACACAATAACTCAATTATTTAATTCAACAGTATATTTTTCTCTTCATTTAACTATTAAATTAAACCATATATTCATTTCATCTTCTCTAAACATTACTTCTCTAATTAATTTTTGCTTCCTTCATTTTTCTAAAAAATCAAATCACAATCAAGATTCCATATCTTTAACATCACTATCATCATTTCAAAATAATTCTTTACTTAATTCTAAATGTGAACTAAATTTATATACTTGAGATTTTGGATAATTACATCAAAAAGCCCTAGCAATTGCCAAATAATTAATAGATAATCAATTAATTATTACAGAAAATTTCTGTCTATCAAGGGTTCTTAATTTTAGCCACTCTTCTTTTCTAGGAATAATTTCTTTTTTTAAAGCCTCCCTTATTCAAAATCATAATTTATTCATTTTAGCCCTTACAATAGCGTCATCATCTTCTCAATAAACAATATCCATTAATTTAAAGAAATTATCATAGCTATAACGGCTTTTTTTATCATATGTGATTCAAAAAATTGCAAGAATAGCTAAATATCAAACTTTTCTTCAATTTATATCAATACCTAATGTTTCAAAATCTGATGCTTTAGTTGAAAGCCATTTATGTTTAACTCATATATCTTTAAAACATTTTAATAGTAATTTCTGCTTTTGTTCATTGTTAGATAAAACATATAAAAGTTTATCCTTTAATTCGATTACTTTAGGATGTTTTTCTCAAAAAATAGCACAAGTTAGTTTATAAAATGCCTTCTCAGAATAAATTCATTCATCACTATCTAATTTTACAGAAAAAATATTAAATAAAGCAGGATAAGAAATTATATATTTATCGTTATATTGATAAGAGAAACAAGATCTTTCTGTAAATCATCAGAACCAATCGTCGCCCATGTTGAAAATATATTCCTTTACCCTGTCTTTTGCTTCATTTTCAATTACCTTATTATATTTATCTATAATATTAGAATAATTTTCATTATTAATAATCTTAATTTTATTAATAATATTGTTAATTCATTCTTCTCATTTAATATTTGAAAATCACTCACAATATTTTCTAAAATTATTATCATTTTCTCAGAATATAATAAATGAGAAATATAAGAAAAGCCAGTCAGATAAAATATAATGATTATTTTTTGTCTTAATTCAAAAACTTCTAGCTAATATTAAATATGAAATATTATATTCTGAGAATTTGAAATCATCTCTCTTGATGGTATTATTTAGTCAAAACCAAATATCAGGGATTTTCTTAATCTCACCAATAACATATTCTTTTTTTTCATCAAATGAATAATTATTAAAATAGAGTCTTTGTTTTAACTGATAATATTCATCACATTCTCAAAAAATTTGCTTAGATAATTCCAAATAATGTTCTGAAGTATTAAGTTTTTCTTTATTAGAGCAGTTTAAAAATAAAGAACAAATTTGACCAAAGGTATATTCTTTACCACCTATATCTAATTTAAATGAATGTCTAGAATTATATCAAAGATTAAACCATTCATCTTTAATGTTAATAATTGAATTTCTAATTCTTTCTTTCAATAATAGTGAATCTTTTAATATATCTGGTTTAATAGATCCTTTTCACTTATTATTATCTTTAACTGAAGTAAATAATGATTTAGAAACTTTGTTTATCCAAAGATTTTCATCTCTATTAACAAAGTCTATCTTATATAAAATCTTGCTCAATCAATTCTTTCAATATGTAACAAAATCATGAATCTCCATAATTCAATCACATATAAAAGTAGCTTCTCAAAATGCATTGTTAACAAAAATTGTTTTATTAATTTTTGGAATATGAACACAAACATATGATTGTTCTCTCATCATATTCTTTTCAAGTACTCAAGTACTTACAAGAATATCTGAAAGTAAAACTCAATTAGGTATAAGAACTTTATTTATTAATAATGATAGTCTATCATATCATTCTTTTTTCTCAAATCATTTTCAACTTCATTTTTTAATTTCAATATTTTTATCAGGAGGAAGGATTACTCAATCAAGTTGGATATGTTCAATTTTTAATTTATCTAACTTATCACCTACATCGATATCTTCTTTTAATATCAAAGAAACAGTATTAATAAAATTATCTAATAATTGGCTTAAAGTAATATCTATTCAAAGATGTTTTTTTAAAATTCAATTTTCCAGTTTAATCTTATGCTCAATATCATTAACAAATTTAACATATTCAGAGCTTTTTTTCCATTCATTTCAATAATGATTTTGGAGTATATCAAAAATTCTTTTATCAACCTCTTCTTCCAATTTAACAAGAGAATTAAGAGCTTCCTCGTGTCATGGTTTTTGTTCAAGAAGTTCTTTCACATTATTATATGCATTCTGAATCGGAGAATCTATCATTAATACAACAATAATATCAATAAATTGACTATAAATAATAATACTTTACTTTTCAATATTAAGTTACAAAATAACAAAAAAGCTAGATAATAAAATATCATCTAGCTAATAAAAATCATAATAATTACATTACTTCAGTGTATTTATACTCTTTTAAGTAAGCCAACAAGAAGCATATGAAAGCAGTTCCCATACCAACAGCAGCACCCCAAGAAGCATCATTAGTCTTAACAGACAAAAGAACAATAATTCCGATAAAGAACGATACTCCAGCTGAAAGACCGAACACCATGGAATGTTGAGGATCAGACTTTTCTTTTGGTATATACCACTTACGAGTATAGATACGATGAATAATAAGAAGAATAAGAGCAATCACTCCAACGATCATCATGTAATTATACTTTTCAGTATCATTAACATAATCAAAAATTAAACCATTTGCAAAAGCACAGCAAACGAAACCGACCCAGAGTAAAGTTATCTTCATAAGCAATAAGTTTAGAATTTTGTTTTTTTATAATAATAAGAATTTATTAAATAAATTTCAATAAAAAAACTCTCCTTAAAACCTGGGAGAGTTTGAATACTTAGGAGTAGTTGTAACTAACGACAGATAATTAAACCGTATAACATCCTCAGCGTTACCATTTCTCCATGATGAACGTCATGTCACCGAAAAGAGAATTTATAGAATCAAAATGTAATTTCAAGTAAAAATCAATTGAAATAAGGAATTAAAAAAATATCAATAAAAAAATCATTTTTATATATTAATATTATCAAAGTTATGAAAAAAACTACACTAGGAATGGTATCATTATTTGCTGTGTGAGCATTTATTTTAGCTTGATGTACAAATAATGAAGAAGTTGTCAACGAAGCAAAAGAATTTTGTTTAAATAATGGATGAGTACATGAAGTACAACACTCTGATACAGCAGCCTACTGAGTATGTATTCTACCTGATGGAACAGAATGTGACGAATGGGAATATCTAGAATGAACTTGCCCTAACAATGAAGAACAAATTGAAGAGAAAAAATTAACAATCGAAGATTTAGATAGACTTGATGAGACTCAATTCCCTAAAGGATATACATATACTAGATCTAATTCAGAAGATGAAAGTCAAACTACAACATGAGAATTTACTTATCCAGAAGACTTTTCACATACATTACTAATTCCAGAACACGCAACAATGGCATCTAGAGAAGTAATTTCATCATGAATTGAAGATTGAATGATTTACACATTAACAAATGTGACTCTTCAAGATGGTACAGTTATTGAAGTACTATATATTAATAATCCTGATACATTAAATTATGTTGCTGCAGGTGTTCAAAACTGAACAGAAAATGCCAATTATCAATTTATATATTAATCGATTATAAATTTATAAAAAAGCTCTCCAATTTAAGAGAGCTTTTTTAATTATGTCAAGAATATAAACTAAGCTAGTAACAATAAATCATTGCTTTCTATTATTAAATTTATATAAATACTATTTGATGGAAATCGAATTTTTTATTTATTGAAAAAGTGCATGATAGATTGGATTCTAAATTTTATAGGATGAGATTATAATAAGAAACAAATAGATGCAATTCTTCCAATTGTTACTCAAATAAATCATTTCTATGCAGATTTTGATAAATTATCAGATGAGGAAATAAAAGCTAAAACAGAGGAGTTTAAAAAGAGATTACAAGACTGAGAAACATTAGATGATATTCTTCCAGAAGCTTTTGCTACAGTAAAACAAGCCTGTAAAAGATTAGTTTGAACAACAGTTAAAGTTAAATGAGTTGAATTAACATGGAATATGATTCCATATGATGTTCAAATGATTTGATGAATTATCCTACATCAATGAAAAATTGCTGAAATGAAGACCTGAGAAGGTAAAACATTAGTTGCTGTTGCTCCAGTATATCTAAATGCTCTTACTTGAAAATGAGTACATGTAGTAACTGTTAATGATTATCTAGCTTCACGTGATAGCGAATGGATGGCTCATGTTTATACTTGGTTAGGATTAACAGTTTGATCAGTGGTAAAATCAACACCATTACAATGAAGAAGAGAGGAATACTGAAAAGATATTACATATGTTGAAAATACAGAATTAGGATTTGATTATCTAAGAGATAATCTTGTAAAATCTATGAAAGAAAGATCTCTTACACGAAGACCTCTTAATTATGCAATTGTTGATGAAATAGACTCAATTTTGATCGATGAAGCAAGAACTCCATTAATTATTTCTCAACCAAGAGAAGAACCAACTGAAAAATATTCGTATTATGCTCAAGTTGTTAATTTTCTAACACCTTGTTCACAAAAGAAAAAAGTATCAAAAGGTCTAATATCTGAGATTCTTAATGATGAATATTGAAAAGAACAAGAAGAAGATTGAGATTATTATATTGATGAAAAAACAAAGACTGCTCAATTATCTTGAAAAGGTATAGCAAAGCTTGAAGAGATACTAAAAGTAGAGAATATTTATAAAGATATGTGATATGAAGAAATTCATCATATTGAAAACGCTCTTAAAGCTAAAGCTGTATATATTAAAGATAAAGATTATATTGTATCAAATGGTGAAGTATTAATTGTTGACGAACATACAGGTCGTACAATGCCATGAAGAAGATTCTCAGAATGATTACACCAAGCTATTGAAGCTAAAGAAGCTGTTAAAATTCAAAGAGAGTCACAAACTATAGCTACAATTACATACCAGAATTTCTTCAAACAATACAATAAATTATGTTGAATGACAGGTACTGCTTCAACAGAATGAGAAGAATTCTCAAAGATTTATGAACTTGATGTTGTAATTGTTCCAACAAACAAACCTGTTATAAGAGTTGATATGAATGATAAAGTATATTTCAATCAACACACAAAATGGAAGTTTGTTAAAGATTATATTAAATTCTATCATGAAATAGGTCAACCAATACTTATTGGTACAGCTGATATCGCAACATCTGAATATGTTTCACAAATTCTAGAAAGAGAAGCAATTACGCATTCTGTTCTAAACGCAAAATTTCATGAACAAGAAGCCAAAATTGTATCTAATGCAGGTAAGTATAAATCTGTTGTTGTTGCAACAAATATGGCTGGTAGATGAACGGATATCAAACTAGAAGATGGATTAAATGAAAAAATGGCTGAGAATTATGTTAAATATATGAAAAGAACAGCTAAAACATGAGTTACAGTATCAGCAAAAATATATTCGAAAATTGAATTAGAATTATTAGAGAATGCTCTAAAAGAAGAATTTTGATTAAAGGATACTCAATTTAAAGATTCATCAAAAGATATAGAAGTGGAAGAATGAAAAATTTCCATTACAAAAACTGCAAAGAGAAAAGAGAATACAACACCATATGCAATTATTAAATTCACACCTTCAGCTATTGATTCATCTAAAGATTCAATCGAAAAAGATTTCTTCTTCTGATTATTTATCCTTGGTACTGAAAAGCACGAATCTAGAAGAATTGATAATCAGTTAAGATGAAGAGCATGAAGACAATGAGATCCAGGTATTTCAGTATTCTTTGTAGCACTAGATGATACTCTTATGAGAAAGATGTGATGAGAAAAATTCCAATCACTTGCATCTATGCTTTTATCTAAGAATGATCTTGAGAATCTAGAACTTACTCAAAAACAATTCTCTAAGAATATAACAAGAGCTCAAAAAGAAATTGAAGGATGGTACTTCGGAATAAGAAAGCACTTATTTGATTATGACTCTGTTGTTGATAAACAAAGAAGAAGAGTATATAAGATTAGAGATGAAATTCTTCTAAGTGAAGATAATGAAGAATTGCAAAAGAAATACGTAGATAACTTTAAAGAAGAATTCTTAACAGAAAGTAAGAATATTATTCTAACTCAAATAACAAGTGCAGAAACAACAGGTCAATCTGTAGCTGATCTCTTGATTGTATTAAACAAAGAATTCTGACTTAATATTACTCAACCAGAACATGCAGAATTATCTAAACTAGATTATGAGTCTCTCAAGGCTATGTTAATTGAAAGACTAGATAATTACTTTACAAGAGTATTCTCAACAATAGATACAAAGATTTTATTCCAAGTATTTAGAGAAGTTCATCTCCATTTCTTAGATAAATTATGGATTGACCATATTGATGAAATGCAAAACTTAAGAGAAAAGGTATGATTAATGTCATATGCACAAATGGATCCATTGGTAATCTATAAGAAAGAATCATTTGAAAAATTCCAAGAACTATTAGCAAATATTATTAATAGTACATCTTCATATCTTCTTAAACTTGATTTCGATGCAATAGCAGCTCAACAGCAGGCAGCACAACTAATTCAAGAAGAAAATAACCAAGATAAAGTAATAGAGATTCTATCATCTGCATCACGTAATATGTGACCAGTGAGGAGATCTCAACCAAAAACTCAAGAAGATGCAAGAGCTAAGATATTTGAAAAAACTTCATCAAGTTCTAATGATGATGTTGAAGTATTCGAAGTTGTAGATGCTGATACACCAGCTAAACAAGAAGTTATTAAACCGCAATGAAAAGTAAGACCAAATGATCCATGTCCTTGTGGTAGCTGAAAAAAATACAAGAAATGTCACTGAAAAGATGAATAAAATATATTAAGCTCCTTTAATTAGGAGCTTTCTTAATCATTTAATAATTAAATTGTAATATGGTTACTATTTGAGTAGATTGTGATGAGGTACTATGCGAGACAATTGATGAAATATTAAAACGTTGAATATTAAAAAATAAAGATGTTAAGAAATCAGATATTACATCATATTATCTTCGAGATGTAGAAAAATGTAAAATGACAAAAGAGGAGTGAATAGAACAATTTTTCTCATTCTTCGCATCAGATGATTTTTTTGAAACAAAACCAGTAGGATGAGCTTTAAAAAAGTTAAAGCAACTTAAATCAGATTGAAATAAGCTCTATGTTGTTACAGCAAGAGCTGAACAATTTAAAGATAAAACAATAAAACGAGTAGATATCCACTTTCCATGAATATTTTCATGATTCCTTTTTATGAATCAATTTAAGGAAAATGAAGTACCAAAATCAAAATTATGTAAAGACTTATGAATAGAAATATTAATAGATGATAGTGTAAATAATATACGTGATATTAATAAAGCATGAATACCCTGAATTTTACTAAATAAACCATGGAATAGTTGACCAAAAGATTCTAAACTCCTTAAAAGGGTAAATTCTCGAGAAGATGTTGACTTAAAATATTTCTTTTAAAGAAAAGACTACTAGATAATCTAGTAGTCTATTTTCTAAATTATTATTTACATAATCTTTCTTCAGCTTCAAGCTTTCTACCGTACACAAGCCACCATAACGACCTTGCAAAAATAGCAGCAAAGAAACCAGACCAGAATATTGGCATTCCTTTAAGATCTAACATCATCCACATATAAATAGCGAATAGAGCAAAAAGAATAGCACAAATCATTGAGAGTACTGGAACATAATCTTTATTACAATGCATTGCATTAATAACACTCGTGATACACAAGAACCAAGAAGTGAATGCCAATGATGTATAATGCCCATAATCAAACCAAACCAAGAAGGCATTAAAGAATAAATAAAGACCAATAATCATATAGATTATACCGAATTGATAAGAATCTTCAGAATCCTCACCAGATGTTCCAACTAACGTAAAGGCAGTTGCAAAACCACCAATAACAATAATCACCGGAATTATCCATCCCATCAAATAGCAGCCAACAGTAGCAGCTAAAATTAGTAGAAGAGAAATACCGATAAATTTAATACTGCGGACATCTTTTAATAGTCCAACAATAAGCGCAATCAAGCCAATAGAACCAACAATTGCACCAAGGATTAACAATGAGATAATTGTAAACATAGTTTTGTGTTTTTTTGTTTTGTATTTATTCAATCATTATAAAGTTTAATATATTAAAAACAAGTGATTTAATAAAATATGTAATAGTCAATATAAAATAAATAAATCAAAAAAAACAATAATTGATTGAATAAGATTATATAAATAGTTATTAATAATATCATCCCGTGACGGGATATATTCATATACCATATTATATATATTTAGTAATTACTCAGGATTTCTGAGTCTTGAGCCACAGTGGTGGCTTTTTTTAATTATAAAAAAAGGATGAGCGTAAAACACACCCATCCAATAGAAATCAGACCTCATAAACATCACCCTGAACCCATTCCTTGGGAATATACTTATCTCTTTGAGAATTGTATTTCTTTTGTTTTTCAGGGAGTGCATAAGGAGCCCAATTGATACCATGAACAGCCATTGCTGGAGTATACTCATGAGTAGGAACCATACCACTACTAGATCCGCAGAAACCAGTAGTATAACCATACAAGTTGCTAACTTCTTTAACAGCTGAAATAAAATCAGTCATATTAGAAGAGAAAACGCCACCATGGAAGTATTCCTTCTTTCCATCAGCATATACCTTGGTCAACGAATCAACCTTAAGCTTAAATGTACCTGTTGATACATCAACCTCACCATTGTAAGAAGTTACAAAGATGTAATAACCATACTTCTTGAAATAATATCTTTCAAGCTCCTGGAATGTAACATCAGAGTTGGAAATAACCTTAAGGTTTGATACTCTAGGTTCAGGCAATCTTGGTTCATCACGTAACATGAAATTATCAAGGACCTTTACCTGGAAATCTTCACTTAAAGCATGTCCGTTACCTTCTTTCTTCATTCGACCGGCAGAGTAGCGATCATGTAGGAAATTTTTTACGATTCCGTGGTCAATCAACAGAACATCCTTAGCAGGAATACCTTCCATATCGTACTTGTAATGAGCAAGCATCTTTTCATCCAAAGGACAATCCCAAATCTGAATTTTTTTCAAAATCGACATAGAATTAGATCTTGCAACAGAACGACCGAGCTTACCCTTAAAAATTGTAGAAGTCTCATCAACGATATAGAAACCTGAGAGCATGTGACCAGCAATTGCCTCATGGAATAGCGTAGCTACAGCAGAATGATCAAAAATGAGAGGATAGATGTTGCTAGGCAACTGTCTGCGTTCAAGTGTATACAAGAATTGCTGTAAAGCAACTTTTGAATTTGGGAACTCTTTCATAAGTTCATCAAACGTGAAAGCCATTCGATAAACAGCATCCGTATATACACGCTTTTTTGTGCTAAGAGCATAAGGATCTATAGTAAACCTCATCAAATCTTGATGTTGGATAACTCTAGTACCCTTTGAATCAATCACAATCCATACTTTACGATTAGATGATGCAGAAGCATCGAGCTGAATAATCGGATCCGTATAGAAGTAATCACGAAGAAGCTTTTGAAATTCCTCATCGAAATGTTTAGGTATTTTTTCAAGCTCGGGAAGTGTGAACTCAGAATCCTCCATACGGGGGGGTACCTTAGGATCATACTCCAAATGATATTTCATATCTTCTAAGGGAGTATCATAGAAAGTATCCATAAGCTCATCTATAGCCCCAGCTAAACGAGACCAACCAGATGTTAAAATACCTTCATAAGTCGAGAGATAACTATTCTTCATAGAAATAGAGCAGTTTACTTTCTTTTCCTTTCCTTTATAGAATAGTGTAATCAAAATCTCAGGTGGATATTTATAAACTTCCTGTCTTCCTGGAATCGCATTCAAATAAGGCTGTCTGTAACAACTAGAACTCATATAAGCAATACGAATATCAGAAATCTTGAAAGTTTTAATAGCACCATAGGGATCTTCTTTCTTGATTTTTAACTCAAGAGCACGCTTCATTAATACTTCCAAAGCATTAACGATAGGGAGATAATCTTCTTTTTTCATAAACGCACCTGTTTTGTTATTATTATTGTTAATGTTTTTTATTAATTGGAATAGAATATAAAAATTATTAACAATAAGTCAATAAAAATATAAAAATTAATAAATTATTACAAAATTAATCAATAAAAATAGTAGTTTACAAGAGATAAAACAAAAAATATAAAAAAAGTATAAAAAAATTTGCATTTTTTTAAATTTTGTGATATAATTAATTCGTCATCAAGAAATAATAAGTAATTTCATGATGAAACATGTGAGATCTTTAATAAAGTCTATATAATGTAAAATATACAACTATTGCATTAATTATCTTTCGCTGAATGTGCAAATCATTCTATACTATTGTCTAAGACTTTTACTTAGTTAATTAATTTCTTTACTTTATTATTTAAAGTAGAGGAGCGGTAATTATTGTTGAAGTTTTCCAAGAAGTTCTCTTCCTAAGATTAAGTAACTTCTAGCTCCTAACTTAAATCATTAGCAGTTTGTGGAAAACCGATTCTAGTTAACTCTTTTGAGTTCCTTATTAATTTCTATTTCGTTTTAAAATAGTATTAAGCATAGCTAATAACCCTATAGCTGTTACCTTAATTATCTATTATGGAATAGTTATTACTCATCTGGGCAATGTCTAGAAAACATAAGTGTTCGATATTTTAATTCTAATATTGTAGGTTATACTCAAATTTCATAGAGTGAAGGAACTTTTCTATGATAATATATCCCACTCAATAGATATTAATTTATCTATCTGATAAAATTTATTAGTAATTGCTATCTCATGGAATCTTAAACTTTAGGATTGCCTAAAGCATGAGATAAACATTTAGTTAATAGCTATTTGTTCTACTTCAAACTTCAAGGCACATATATAGACTTACTTCTCATTTAATGGGAGGAAGTGGATTAATAATCTACTTCTTTTTTTTAAAACTAAAAATTTGTCACACAATAAAAAATAATTCGTATAACAGAGCGATGTTAATATTTATAAATTAATATTATTAAAATGAGATTTAGAAAATTTTATATTCAAGGTTTCTGCCCTTATAAGCTTGTTATATAAGTGATATTTTGTGAC
>JAEEGL017365894.1_pt1 | contig 26919 bp, 28 predicted proteins | sample 9134231 | NCBI WGS metagenome assembly JAEEGL01 (sample SAMN16246548, study PRJNA631951) | gut metagenome | biome: gut microbiome; feature: rumen; material: fiber-attached | host: Bos | place: Iran: Karaj | collected 2018-10 | reverse complement strand
TTCGGCCTCATCGATTTCTGCACGGCGGGCCTGTTCTTTCTTCTGTACATGCCGCTCAGCGGCCTGCAGGATGAGTTGGACTTCATCCTGGGCCGTCGTACGCAGCGCTATTGGGTCGCTTATCTGCTGGGCATCCCGACAGCCTTCATCTACCCGCTCGTCTGGATGGCCCGCATCGCGGAGGAATTGAAAGCCAAGGCGATCGCCATGGGGCTTGAAGGCCCCTATACTTCCTGGTGGCACATGTTCGGCTGGAATACCTTCGGCCTCCTGCTTTTCGGCCCTGCCGTCGCTACCCAGCGCTTTTTCGACACGCTCAACCGCGTGGAGCGGGCGATGATGGACCGGCCGCAGGCTGAAATCTAATAGGGAAGTGCGGGAAGGTGCCGGCGGACGGTCGCCAGAAGCCGGTCGCAACTCTGTTCCGTGTTGGCGGCGATGACCAGGGTCTGCCTTTTCAGGGAGGGGAGGCCTCCGTCGAGGCTGCAGATCTTTCCGCCGGCCTCCCGGAGGATCAGCGAGGCGGCGGCATAATCCCAGGGCATCAGCCGCATCTCGAAATAGAGTTCCGCCTGTCCGGCCGCCAGGAGGCAGAGTTCCACGGCGGCGCTTCCCGTCCGGCGGAAGTCATTGCAATCCATGTAGATATCGTAGATGATGTCGCTGCAGACCTTCGCGAATTCCTTGCGGTAGGTGGACATGGCCGTGAACAGGATGCCTTCCTCGAAGGGGCGGCCGGATACATGGATGGGGCGCCCGTTGCAAAAGGCTCCCTTGCCGGCTTCGGCGCAGTAGAGTTCCTCCCGCCAGGGGCTGTAGACGACACCCGCCACCGGGTTCCAGTTCCGCACGAGAGCGACGCTGATGCAGCAGTTCTCGATGCCCCTTGCATAGTTCGCCGTCCCGTCGATGGGGTCGATGATCCAGACGTATTCATGGTCGAGATCCTCGAGGTCCCCTTCCTCGCAGAGAAACCCGCTTCCGGGAAGCAGGCATGAGAGACGTTCGGTCAGGAAGGCCTGGACGGCCACGTCGGAAGTCGTGACGATGTTCTCGACGGACCCCTTTTCCTTTACCGAGAATCCTTCCCGGACCATCAGGCGGGAAGCCTCCCGGACGATGGCGCAGATGCTTTCCAATTGATTCATGGAGCGTTGTCAGTTATGGAAGAAGAAGTAGAAGGCCGCCCAGTTGCGGGGAATATCGCGGGCATATCCGATGGTCCTGTACCGGCTGTCCTGGACGGTGCCGTCTTTTTTCACGTAGCCGACGGTCCGGTAGGAGGCGTCCTGGACGGTGCCGTCGTCCTTGATGTACCCGACCGTCCGGTAGGTCCGGTCCTGCACCGTCCCGTCGCCCTTCAGGTGGCCGACGGTCCTGTAGGTCCGGTCCTGGACGGTCCCGTCGCCCTTGATGTAGCCGATGGTCTTGTAGGTCCGGTCCTGGATGGTCCCGTCGGATTTGATGTAGCCGACCGTCTGGTAGGTGGCGTTCTGGATGGTCTGGGCCGCGGCCCCGGTGAAGAGGAGCGGAAACAGGGCCGAAACGAGGAGTGCGGGAAGGCGTTTCATGGTATAACTTCTTTCATTGCCGCATGGTGGCCTGCAAAAACCTTTCCAGCGGCGCCTACCTGTACTTTTCGAAGTGGTATTTCTCCCGGAGGGCGGCTTTTGTCCCTTCGTCCTGGTGGGTGAAATAGTTCTTCCAGCCCGGGCAGAAATTGATGTGCCAGCGCCAAAACCGCCCGAGGACGGATTTGGGGTCCCTGTCATAGTGTGCGCGGAACTTGCAGTTCTCGCAGGGATAGGAGGTCTGTTGTTCTTTCATGTTATATGAGGGTAAGGTGATGCCCGGAGATGGGTATATACTTTTCCAACAGGTCGGCCGTACGGATCTTCACGAAGCACGTCGGCGTGCCGTCCGTGCATGCAAACCATTCGCTTTCAGCGATATCGCGATTCATTACCAGATGCACGGGCGCGCATTCGGGAAGGATGCAACTCAGGATGGTGGTCGCGCCGGGCTGCACGCCGGTGAGTGCCTGCAGTTTGTCCGCGGGAGCGAAGGACACCCTAGGGATGCCGCCCAGCGCGGCGCAGAAGTCCCGCGTCACGAAAGGCTTGTCGTCCGAGGTGACATACAGCCGGAACTCCGTCTGCTGGCGGTTGCACAGGAACACGGTCTTGACGATGCGGACGCCGATCTTCGCGTCGATATGCCGGCAGTCCTCCATCGTGAGACCCGGGTCGGTATCCACCCGCCCGAAGGGGATCCCCAGGGCCGTAAAGGTCTCATAGACCTTCCGTTGCAGCGGGCTTGCGAATGCCGCCGGGGGCGTGGTGACGATGTCGCTGACGTGGAACATGGGCCGCATTTTACCGGAGGCCGTCCAGGGACTTGTCCAGGTCCTCCTTGCTGAAGGTGAACACGTGGCCGAAAACCCCGACGGAAATGCGCTGTTCATTGCCCTCGAGATCCCGGATGTCCCCCGTGCTGAAGGCGAAGTGGTTCTTGACTGTCAGGCGGTTGTCCAGGACAAGCCCCACGATGCCGGAACCGAGCGTGCCGGCCAGGGCCGCCAGGCCCTCTTCCTCCTCGGACGAGGAGATGCGCTCGTTGATCTTTTCATTGACGACGGCCATGATGGCGTCCTTGTGCGCCTGTTTGTCCGGGCAGGTCAGAACGGCGATGCCGAGAAGCGCGAGCAGGATGACGACGGCGAGGATTCCTTTTTTCATACTCTTTCCAATTTTGGATCACACTGCAAAGTTAGCGGTCCGTTTTGGATTTTCCCTCATGCGGGGTGAAAATGTTGTGTGGGCTGACTCGGGCAGAAGAGATTTATCTTTCCGCATCTGCCCTGTTTGACGGAAATGGCAGCGATGGAGATCTCGGCCCTGCTCCCGGAAGGCGCAAAATAGAGTGGGGGCGGGCGCTCACATCCATTCTTTTCACTATCTTTGTACACGGAAAGAGAAGATGAAAGCGCGGAAGAAACAGAGGAAACTGCGGATCACGGAGGCCGACTTCATGCTGGCCAACCGTCGGGCGGCGCGGATGGAGGAGATCGAGCGGTATGGAAAGCCGGTGTCCTTCCGGAAGGCCATGCACAAGTCCAGGAAGGCGTACGACCGGAAAAGGATGAAGCGCGAACTCCCGGAATGACGCGTCCTCATGACAGTGTAAATGCTTACGGATTAAAACCATATACCATGTTGGAACAACAGATTCAAGAAGACATCAAGGCGGCCATGAAGGCCAAGGATACGGTCGCTCTGGCAGCGACGCGTGCGATCAAGGGCGAAATCCTCCTGTTCAAGACCGCGGAGGGCGGGAGCAGGGAAGTGACGGACGCGGATGTGCTGAAGATGATCCAGAAACTCATCAAGCAGCGCAAGGAATCCGCCGAGCAGTTCACGGCGGCGGGCCGACAGGAACTCGCTGACAATGAGCTTGCCGAGGCCGCGGCCATGGAGAAGTACCTTCCCAGGCAACTCTCCGTCGACGAGGTGAAGGCCAAGGTCCGGGAAATCATCGCCCAGGTCGGCGCCACCTCCCTCCGGGACATGGGAAAGGTGATGGGCGCCGCGAACAAGGCCCTCGCCGGACAGTCCGACGGAAGGACGGTCTCGACGGTGGTCAAGGAGTTGCTGTCCTGACCCCGCAGCGATGAAAGCACTGGTTCTGGGCGCTACGGGCGCCGTCGGGAAAGACCTTGTCAGCCAGTTGATTGCGGACGCTTCGTTCGACGAAGTCGTCCTGTTCGTCCGCCGTCCTGTCGACTTCGGGGCCGGGAAGGTCCGGGCACATGTCGTGGATTTCGACCATCCCGGGGAATGGCAGGACCTCCTGTCGGGCGACGTCCTTTTCTCCTGCCTCGGGACGACGATCCGGGCGGCCGGCAGCCAGGCGGCGCAGTGGAAGGTGGATTATACCTATCAGTTCGAAGCCGCGCAGGCGGCGAGGGAGCGGGGCGTCCCTGCCTATGTCCTGGTCTCCTCCGTCGGGGCATCCCCGCGGTCCGGGATCTTCTATGCGAGGATGAAAGGCGAACTTGAGGAAGCGGTGAAGGCGCTCGGATTCCCGGGCTGCTTCATCCTCCAGCCGCCGTCCCTCATCCGGAAGGGGAGTGACCGTTTCGGCGAGAAGGCCGGTGTCGTGATCCTCAAGGCCCTCAATGCCATCGGGATCATGCGGGCATGGAAGCCCATGCCCACGGAGGAAGTCGCCGCCGCCATGATCCGTCTGGCAAAGAGCGGCAAGCGTGAGACGGCGACAGTCGTCTCACAGGATATCCTGAAAGCCGGGCGGTAGGCTTAGGCCCGCTCAGTCCTCATATTCCCCGTATTCGCAGCCGATGTTTTCCGCGTGGATGCGGTCGACGAGCTGGCCGTGCGGATCGAATAACTGTATGGTTCCCACGCCGTTACCGCCATTCCATAGCCTTTTGTGGCGGTGTTCCCCGTCCGGGGACTCGTAGTTCACCAGGAGCATGTCCTTCTTCTCGCAGGTGATGTCGGAAACCATCCGGCCGGAGGAACTGCGCTGCTCCACATGCCAGATGACCTGCGTTCCGGTTTCCCGGCAACTGAACTCGGTGTGGACGCGCGTCCAGACTTTCGAAAAGTTGAATTCGTAAGGCGTCCCTTCGTACCAGAAGGCGGCAAGGAGTTTCCGGGGCAGGGCGAAGGGGCCCACCTTCGGACGCCCTCCTCCTATGTCGAAGACACTGTCCGTCAGTCTTTTGCCGCTTATCTCACTGGTGAGGTTGCAGGATGAGAGCCAGACCCAGGGCGAGGTGAAATCCCGTCCCCAGTTCTTGTCGGCATAGCCGTAGCAATCCGCCGGGCGGACAAGGTATTTCCGACCGTTCCAGTGCACCTCGCCCTCATATTCCGTTTTCATTCCCTCCGCGTGCCAGAACATCTCGAAGGCTTCCGCATGGCGGAAGGCCTCGTCCGCGCCGAAGCCCACGTTGAAGGCGGTGACCTTGCGGATCCGGAGGTCCCAGCCCATCTCCCCGTCGGCACACATCCATTCCGGATGCCTTGCGGCTTCCGTGACCTTGACATGGCCGTGCGTCCGGTCCTCGGTCAGGAAGCAGTCATCGGCTTCCACGCAGAACGGGACGCCCCATTCCACCCGAATGCGTTTCCAGCCCCAGAACCGGTGCAACTGGGCCGCGTCTTCGCCCCAGGCGCCGGCTTTGACCATCAGGTACGACGGCTTCTGCGGCTTCCCGGGAATCTGGCCGAAAACGGGTTCCTCTCCGCCCAGGGCGGGATTGCAAAGGAAGAACTCGATGAAAAAAGGCTTTGGTGCGCCGGTCTCGGCGTCATATCCGGTGAACGAGTGCCACCACCAGTCATAGCCCCGGTGCGCCTGCGGTCCGTAAAGTTGGCACGCATCCCGGGCGATATCGTGCCGGTTGAATCCTTCTCTGGTCATTATTCCTGTGTTTATCCGGATGCAAATCTACGATTTTTTGTCCGGAAACGGGCAAGATCCGTGCGCGGAAACGTCTTTGCAACCCGGTTGCAGGAAGCCCTCCGTACCTTTGTGCCGTAAAACTTGAATGATATGGCACATGAACATCACAACCATGAAGAAGGCGGTGCGAAGGAAAGCATCATCAAGATCGTCCTTGCCTCCGTCCTGCTCGCCGCAGCGGTCATCATCGAGAAGAAAACCGAGTGGGCGACCTGGCAATACCTTCTGTTATACCTGGTTCCGTACCTGATCGTCGGATGGGAAACGCTCCACGAGGCGGTCGAGGCCCTGCTGCACGGGGAGGCGATGGACGAGAACTTCCTGATGGCGGTGGCGACCCTCGGGGCGCTGGCCATCGGTTTCCTGCCCGGGGCGGAGACGCAGTTCCCGGAAGCCGTGTTCGTCATGCTGTTCTTCCAGGTCGGGGAACTGTTCGAGGGAGTTGCCGAAGGCCGCTCCCGGAAATCCATCGCCCACCTGATGGATATCCGTCCCGACACGGCCCACCCCGAGCGGGGCGGAGAAGTCCTGACGGTGCGGCCGGAAGAGGTGGAAGTCGGTGAAACCGTGCTCATCAAGCCCGGCGAACGGGTCCCGCTCGACGGCGTGATCCTCGAAGGGACATCCAGCCTCGACACCGTCGCGCTGACGGGGGAGAGCGTCCCCCGCGGCGTCTCGGCGGGAGACGGCGTCCTTTCCGGTTGCGTCAATCTCAGCGGCGTGCTGCGCGTGCGGGTGGAGAAGCCTGCCGGCGAATCGACGGCCTCGAAGATCCTGGAACTGGTCGAACATGCCGCCGGCAACAAATCCCGGAGCGAACGCTTCATCACGCGTTTCGCGCGGGTCTATACCCCGGTCGTCGTCGGCCTTGCCGTCCTTCTGGCCATCGTCCCCTCGCTGATAACGGGCGAATGGGCGACATGGATCTACCGTGCACTGATGTTCCTTGTGGTGTCCTGCCCGTGTGCATTGGTGATCTCCATCCCGCTGGCCTTCTTCGGCGGCATCGGCGGCGCTTCGCGGAAGGGCATCCTGGTCAAGGGCGCGGCTTTCATGGACACGCTCTCGCAGATCCGGACCGTCGTGTTCGACAAGACCGGGACGCTGACGGAAGGGGTGTTCGAAGTGACCGCCGTCCATCCGGATGTCCTTGACGAGAAGGAACTTCTGCATCTCGCCGCCCACGTCGAGCGTTACTCGACCCACCCCATCGCGGCGGCGCTCCGCCGGGCTTATCCGGACGAACACGACGACTGCGAGGTGGGGGAGATCCGCGAGTTCGCGGGCAAGGGCCTGACGGCCGTCGTCAACGGCCGGACCGTCGCCGTCGGCAATGACAGGCTGATGGAGGAGGTCGGCGCGGCCTGGCGTCCCTGCCACCATGTCGGCACCATCATCCACGTCGCCCTCGACGGCGTCTATGCGGGCCACGTCGTCATCTCGGACCGGATCAAGGAAGATGCGGCGGATGCGGTTGAAGCCTTGCATGAAGCAAGCGTACGCAAGGTCGTGATGCTCACGGGGGACCAGGAGAAAATCGCCGCGGCAACGGCGGAACGGCTCCGCATCGACGCCTACCACGCCGGGCTGCTTCCGGCGGACAAGGTCCGCGAGGTGGAGGCGCTGCTCCCGGAAGGGCGCCTGGCCTTTGTCGGGGACGGAATCAACGATGCGCCCGTGCTGGCGCGCGCCGATATCGGCATCGCCATGGGCGCGCTCGGCTCCGATGCGGCCATCGAAGCGGCGGATGTGGTGCTGATGGACGACAAGCCGTCGAAAGTGGCGCTCGCCATCCGGATCGCCCGGTGCACGCTCCGCATCGCCCGGGAGAACATCGGGTTTGCCATCGGGATCAAACTGCTGGTGCTGCTGCTCGCCGCTTTCGGCCTTGCAACGCTCTGGATGGCCGTTTTCGCCGATGTGGGCGTCACGGTCCTGGCCGTGCTGAACGCGATGCGCGCCCTTCGGGCCTGAGCGGCGCATGGGCAGGGGCGGGAGCCTAGCCCATGATGTATTTCCCGACCTTCGGGATGCGCTGCAGGAGGACGGCGGCGACTGCCACGACGACATAACTGCAGACCGCGGTCAGCAGGATCTCGACGGGGGTTGTCCAGATACCGAGGACGCCCCCGTCGGCCGTTCCGAGCCAGCCGCGGAACCAGCCGGAGAAGGCGGCCAGGACGACCATGTGACCGAGATACATGCCGTAACTCGCTTTGGAAACGGGCAGGACGACTTTCCGGAAAAAGCCCGTGCCGGCGGTGCATTTCCTGAACAGCAGGACCCAGGCGACGGCCATCAGCGCAACGCCGAGGGTGTCGTTGTACCAGGGTGTCTCCCAGACGGTTGCGAGGTCGACCGGACCGTTGATGGGGAAGGATCCGTCCGCCGTGGCGAAGACGCGGCGGAGGAAGCCGCCGAACGAGATGGCGAAGCCTGCGAGGTAGCAGGGAATGCCGACCGCGAGGGTTTTCTTCCAGGAAAGGTCGCCGACGAATTTCCGGAAATAGAGGCCGAGCAGCAGGTAGCCGAGGAAGCCGCTGACATAGTAGAAGGCGCCGTAGCCGTTCCAGCTGGCCTCGCCCCAGAGCGGGTAGGCGGCCGGATTCGGGATGCCGGAAGGGCCGTAAATCACCGGAGCCTGCCCTCCGGAGGCATATTCCCGCACGAAGGGGATCAGCGTCGTCAGGAGCCAGATGCCGAGATAGACCTGCAGTTCCTTCTTCCCGACCTTCTCGGCCCAGGGGGACAGCAGCGGCATGACGAGATAGACGCCGACGAGCATGTACACGAACCAGAGATGGCCGGCCGCATAGTTGAAATTCAGCAGCAGGTCCTTGAAATTCTGCACGGGCTCCCCCCAGATCAGGGCGTAGAAGACCGACCAGACGGCCAGCGGGACGAGGACCCGGACCGCCCTCCGCCGGAAGAATTCCCCCGTGGAGTAGTGCAGCGGGAACTGCAGGTAACTCGATGCGATGACGAACAGGGGCACGCAGGAGCGGACGAACGAGTCGAAGAAAGAGGCCCAGAAGGCATCTGTCCGCGTCAGGATCTGCGAACCTTCACCGCCGAGGTAGAAGGGCTCCGTGCTGTGGACGACCATGACCATGAAACATGCGGCGACGCGCATCCAGTCGATCCAGATTTCCCGCTTGCGCGGGGCGAGGGTAGCGGTTTCCATGAACAAAAACTTATCGTGTTCACAAATGTAATCGTTTTTCGGAATTATTGCGTATTTTTGTTACTGTTATGAAAAAGACCTTCCTCCTTGTCGCCGCCTCTTTCCTTGTGGCGGTCTCATGTGGCCGGAATACGGTCAATCCGGTGACGCCGCCCGAGCAGAAGCCCGAGTCGGAGCCGGTGCCCGTCGAACTCCGGCTGGCTTCTTTCAACATCCGCCTGGACACGAGTTCGGACACCGGCACCCGCGACTGGCAGGCGCGCAAGGACAACTGCATGGCGGTGGTCCGGAACCATGCATTCGATGTGTTCGGACTCCAGGAAGTGCTTCTGAACCAGCAGAAAGACTTCAAGGCGCTGCTTCCCGAATACGACTTCTATTTCGTCGGCAGGGATAACGGCGTCTCCGGGGAGGCCGTCGGCGTCGGCTACAGGAAAGACAGTTTCGAACTGCTGGAATGGGAGCGTTTCTGGCTCTCCGACACGCCCGACAAGCCGTCCGATTCCATGAACTGGGGCGGGATGACGCGCCGCCGCGTGGCCGCCTGGGTCAAACTCCGTCACAAGGCCTCCGGCAAGCAGTTCTATTTCCTGTCGACGCATCTGGAGGTGAACAACGACGGAAAGGACTATGCGGGCGTGCGGGAGAAATCCGCCCGGCTGATCATCGAGCGGATGCACCAGGAGAATCCGGACGGTCTTCCGCAGTTCGTCGTCGGCGACATGAACCCGGGTTCGGACGAGGAGGCTGCCCTGAAGGCATTCCGCAACGCCTACAGCGACTCCTTCCGCGTAGCCGAGGAAAAGGGCTTCCGCGAGGGCCCCAAGGCCACCTACCAGGCCTTCGACCCGTCACGGGACCTTGACAAGGCGAATTCCCACCCGTCCGACCTGATCTTCTTCACCAAGGGTAAACTCAGGGGCTTCAGCGCACTGACCGACAAGTTCGACGGCAATTATCCCTCCGACCACCTGCCCGTCCTGGCCCTCATTGAAATCTAGCGCATATGGAGACGCATCATTTCCTGGCCTTTGACTGCGGTGCGACGAGCGGCCGCGCCATCCTCGGCCCCCTCGAAGGGGGCCGGCTCTCGATGAAGGAGGTCTACCGTTTCCCGAACCGGACCCTGGAAATCGGCGGAAAGTATTATTGGAACGTCTATTCCATCTATGAGCATTTCCTCGAATGCCTGACGCGGCTCGGCCGGGAGGGCGTCCGTCCCGACTCGATCGGCATCGATACCTGGGGCGTCGATTTCGGCTGCATCGCGGCGGACGGGAGCCTGCTCGGCCTCCCGCGCGCCTACCGGGACCCGTACACGGCCGGGATTCCGGAAGAGGTGTTCGGCATCGTCCCGCGCGCGGAACTCTACGGGACGACCGGCATCCAGATCATGGATTTCAACACGGTATTCCAGCTCTATGCCCAGGAAAAGGAGGGGAGTACGGCGCTCCGGGAAGCGGAAGCGCTCCTGTTCATGCCGGACCTGCTGTCCTATATGCTGACCGGCAACCGCGTCTGCGAATATACGGACGCCTCGACCTCCGGCATGATGAACCAGCGGACCCGCAGCTTTGAAAAACCGCTGCTGGAGCGGCTGGGACTGGATCCGTCGAAACTCCTTCCCGTCATCCAGCCGGGGACTCACATCGGCGTCCTGCGGCCCTCCATCGCCCGTGCGACGGGCCTCGGACCGGTCCCGGTCATCGCCGTCGCCGGCCATGACACCGCTTCCGCCATCGCGGCCGTTCCGGCCGCCGACGGCCGTTTCGCCTACCTGTCTAGCGGCACCTGGAGCCTGATGGGTATCGAACTGGAGGCCCCCGTGATGACGGCCGAGTCCGCCCGGCTTAATTTCACGAACGAAGGCGGCATCGAAGGGACGACCCGCTTCCTGAAGAACATCACCGGCATGTGGCTGCTGGAGCAGTGCCGCACCGTCTGGGCCCGCGAGGGGCGTGAATACACCTATCCCGAACTGACGGAAATGGCCCGTGCGGCCGCCGCTTTCCCTTCCGTCGTGAACCCCGACGATCCGCGTTTCGCCAATCCTGCGGACATGGCGGCGGAGATCCGTTCCGCCCTCCGGGAGAGCGGCCAGGCGGAGCCGGCGACGGACGGGGAGATGGTCGCCTGCATCTATCACTCGCTGACCCGCCGTTACCGGGAGGTACTGGAGATGCTCCGCGGCTTCGCCTCCTTCCCGGTCGACAAGCTCCACGTCATCGGCGGCGGTTCCGCCAATGACCTGATGAGCCAGTGGACGGCCGACGCCCTCGGCATCCCGGTCATCGCCGGTCCGGTCGAGGCGACAGCCATCGGCAACCTGCTGGTCCAGGCAAAGGCCGCGGGCCTTGCAGCCGACCGGTGGGAGATGCGCCGAATCGTCGCTGAATCATTCTATGTCAAGACTTTCCATCCGTCAATATAAACCATCGATCCAATATGAATGAACAACTGATTCTCCAAGCGTATGAACTCGCGCGCGAGCGTTATGCCGCCCTCGGCGTCGATACCGATGCGGCGCTCGCCAAGCTGCAGGACATCCAGATTTCCCTCCACTGCTGGCAGGCCGACGACGTGACCGGCTTCGAGAGCGCCGGCTCCCTTTCCGGCGGGATCCAGTCCACCGGCAATTACCCCGGGAAGGCCCGGAATGTCGAGGAACTCCGTGCCGACATCGACATGGCGACCTCCCTCATCCCCGGCAGGCACCGCCTCAATCTCCATGAGATCTACGGCGAGTTCGGCGGCAAGTTCGTCGACCGCGACGAAGTGGGCCCCGAGCATTTCGAGGGCTGGATGCAGTGGGCGGCCGAACGCGGCATGAAACTGGACTTCAATTCGACCTCCTTCTCCCATCCGAAGAGCGGCGACCTGACCCTGGCCAATCCGGACCCGGCCATCCGCGGATTCTGGATCGAGCACACGAAGCGCTGCCGCGCCATCGCCGAGGAGATGGGCCGCCGCCAGGGCGATCCCTGCATCCTGAACATCTGGATCCATGACGGCTGCAAGGACTTCACGGTCAACCGGATGAAGTACCGCGCTATCCTGAAGGACGCGCTGGACGAGATCCTCGCCGAGAAGTACGGGCACATGAAGGACTGCCTCGAAGCGAAGCTGTTCGGCATCGGCCTCGAGAGTTACACGGTGGGTTCCAGCGACTTCTACTTCGCCTACTGTGCGAAGAACAACGTCATCCCGACCCTCGACACCGGCCACTACCATCCGACGGAGAATGTCTATGACAAGATCTCCTCGCTGCTGCTGTTCTGCCCGGAGGTGATGCTCCATGTCAGCCGGCCGGTCCGCTGGGACTCCGACCATGTGACGCTCGTGGACGATGCGACGACCGAACTGATGAAGGAACTCGTCCGCTGCGACGCCCTCGGCCGCGCCCATATCGGCCTCGACTATTTCGACGGCTCCATCAACCGCATCGGCGCCTACCTGATCGGCGCCCGCGCCGCGCAGAAGTCCCTGCTGATGGCGCTGCTCGAGCCCCTCGGAACCCTCCGCGGCTATGAGGCGGAAGGGAAGTACTTCCAGCGTCTCGGTCTCCTGGAACTGGGCAAGGTCCTGCCCTGGAACGCGGTCTGGGACTACTTCTGCCTCAGGAACGGCGTGCCCGTGGGCATGGAGGCGATCGAGGCCGTGGAGCGCTATGAACGCGAAGTGACCTCCCTGCGATGAGCATCCTGGACGGCAGACCGGCCCTCGCGGCCGAAATCGCGAAGACGGCGGAGGTCGCCGGCTATCTCTGGCAGAAGGGATGGGCCGAACGCAACGGCGGCAACATCACCGTCAACGTCACGGACCGGGTCGACGCGGTGATCCGCGCGCTCCCGCCGCTGACGGAGCCCCGGCCGCTCGGTCAGGTGCTTCCGTACCTGAAGGGTTGTTATTTCTATTGCAAGGGGACGCAGAAGCGCATGCGCGATCTCGCGCGGGCGCCGATGGAGAACGGCTCCCTCATCCGGATCCTCGACGACTGCGCCCACTACGTCATCGTAGCGGACACGCCCGTCGCCCCGACCTCGGAACTCCCGTCCCATCTGGCGGTCCACAACTACCTGCTCGCCAAGGGCTCCCCGTACCGTGCCTCGCTCCATACGCATCCTATAGAATTGGTTGCAATGACCCATTCCAAACGCTTCATGGAGAAGGATGTAGCTACGCGGCTCCTCTGGTCGATGATTCCGGAGACGAAGGCCTTCTGCCCGCGCGGGCTCGGGATGGTCCCGTACCTGCTCCCGGGCAGCAACGAACTCGCGGAGGCCACCATCCGGGCGATTGACGACGACTACGACGTGGTCATGTGGGAAAAGCACGGCGTCTTCGCGGTCGATACGGACATCATGTCCGCCTTCGACCAGGTCGACGTGCTGAACAAAGCCGCGCAGATCTACATCGCCGGCCGTTCAATGGGCTTCGAACCGGACGGCATGACCGACGCGCAGATGCGCGAAATCTCCGCCGTCTTCGGCCTGCCGAAATAGGGTTACCGGCCTCCCGAATCGGATCGGCTTGCGGCCTGGAAAAGCAGGTCGAGCAGGCGGCCGGCGTCGAGGCCGCGGATGATTTCCCCGACGGAGATGTCCTTGAGGACTTCAGCCACGGCCTCCCGGCGATAGGGGAGGCCGTGAAGTTTCCGGAGCAGGTCCGTGTCCAGTTCGCCGAGGACGAAGAAATCGCCCATCAGGTTAATATCCAAGATTTTATCCCCTTTTATTTCGAGAAATGCTTCGATTTGTCCGACGCCAGGGATGCGGGCTGTCCGCACGCGGCTATGCCGGGGATTGTGGCCGAAAACGAAGGTTTCCGATTCGAGCAGGGCGGCGATGCGCTCCGCCTCCCGCAGGTCTTCGGGAGTCAGTGTCAGCGCATCTTCCCCGCAAAGATGCCGGCGTGTGAAGCGGAGAAATGCGTCGATGTCCATGCCGGTCCGGGGACCGATGTTCATCACATGCTCCCGGACGGAAGCGACGCCCTTTCCGGCGAGTTTCTCCGCCGGCGGCGTCAGCACCCGCTCCAGCAGGTCCAGGTCGGTCTCGAACAGCAATGTGTTGTGGATGATGCAGCGGTCGCCGATTCGGTATAGCGCCGCTCCCGCGACTTTGCGTCCTTCCACCATGACGTCGTTGCGCCCGGAGAGCGTCGCGTCGACCCCGGCGGCCCGGAGCACGTCCGCCGTCTGCTCCATCGCCCCGCGGAACGCCTCCGCCGTGTCCGGGGCGGTCAGGATATACGAGAACATCAGGTCGCCCTCGTCCGCGAAGACCGCGCCCCCGCCGCTTTTGCGGCGCACGAGGTCGATGCCGTGTTCCCGGCAGTACTCGAGATTTACTTCGTTATGTATCAGTTGGTTCCGCCCTACGATGACCGTAGGGGACACCCTCCAGGCAAAGAAGCCCTCCACCTCCGGATACCGCCGCGCCACAACCTCTTCCACCGCGAGGAAGAACGCGAGGCGCCTTGGGCGGCCGTCCGCCGGAATGGATATATACTGCATCCTCATGTCTGCAAAAATACGTATTATTTCAGGAACTGCGCTTTCATCTTAATAGCCGTAGCGCTTGCGGAAGGCCAGGAGCAGGGTGGTGCAGAGGAGGAAGCAGCAGAATTCGGCGGCATCGACGGCGAGCCAGATGCCGTCGGTACCGAGGAGGACCGGGAGGAGGAAGACGAAGCCGAGTTCCAGGATGATGTTGCGGATGAAGGCGACGGTAGCGGAAACCTTGCCGTTGCCGAGGCCGGTGAACCAGGCGGAGGTGAACAGGTTGATGCCCGACAGGAAGAAACTGAGCATGTAGAGCCGGATCGCGTGGCGGGTCAGGGCAGAAAGTTCGGGATCATAGCCGACGAACAAGCGGGCGGCGGGGCCGGCGGAGACTTCGGAAACGAAGGTCATGACGCCGCCGAGGGTCAGCAGCAGGATCACCGAATGGCGCAGGAGGCTGGTCAGTTCCAGCCGGTTCCCGGCTCCGTAATTATAGCCGATGACGGGCGTCAATGTGATGTTGTAGCCGAAGAAGACCGCGGCGAAAATATACCCGTAATACAGCAGTACGGAATAGGCCGCTACGCCATTGTCCCCCATCATCTTCAGCAGCTGCAGGTTATAACAGATCGCAAGGATATTGAACGAGATGTTTCCGACATACTCGGACAGGCCATTGCTGCAGGCCTGAAGCAGGGCATTGTCCCGCCGGGCCTTGTGGCGTGAAGCCGGGAGTATCCGGAGGGAACTGCGGTTGTGCCGGCTGGAGAAATACCAATAGGGGAATCCTCCGCCCAGGGCGCATGCGATCATCGATGCCGCCGCGGCGCCGGCAAGACCCCAGCCGAAGCCGGCAATGAAGACCGCATCCAGGACCATGTTCGTAACGGCGCAGGCAATCGACATCTTGGTGCCGAGCTGGGGGCGTTCGGCCGTCATGTAGAAAGACTGGAAGCACATCTGGAGCATGAAGCCCGGAAGTCCTATTGTACAGATACTTCCATAGACGACGCAGTGATGGAGGGTTTCACCTTCCGCACCGAGGAGGCGGCCCAGCGGCTCCATGAACAGGAGCAGCGGCACCATGAAGGCGAGGGAGATGCAAAGCGTGGAGCGGATGAGCAGGGAGAACACGCGGTCCGCCTTTTCGGGATCGCCCATGCCTTTGATCTGGGAAACCAGGGCCGAGCCGCCGGTGCCGATCATCAGGCCGATGGCGCCGACGAGCATGATGGCGGGCCAGATGATATTGAGTCCGGCGAAAGCGCTCGTCCCGACAAGGTTGGACACGAACAGGCCGTCCACCACGCTGTAGATGCTCCCGACGAGCATCATCAGGATGCTTGGAATGGAAGAGCGGATCAGGCGGCGGTAGCCGTAGTGTCCGTGAAGGGCAATTTCCAACAGGCCGGCTACTTGTAGATGTCCGACAGGCCGATGGCCTGGCCCACGTGCATGCCGGCGTCGTCGAGGAGGGCGTCGATGACGCGGCCGCGGCCCTGCATCACTTCCTCCTCCAGGAAGCGCAGTTGTTCATCCATCATGTAGGCCATGTTGCCCGCCATGTCGTGGGAGTGGTCCTTGTAGCGGAAGATCTGGTAGACGTAGCCGTTTCGGGCGTAAACCTTTTCCACCAGGGAACTGCTGCCGAACATCCCGAAGCGGCCGAAGGCGGTCTTGTCGTAGGCGACGGCGCCGTCCGCGGTGCCGTGGACCAGCAGCTGCGGGGCGGGTTTCCGCTTGTAAGCCGGTACGCCGCTGTCGCTCATGATGGCGCCGGCAAAGGACATAACCCCCTTGAAATGAAAATCTTCCGGCAGATTCTGGGCCAGCGCGGTCCTGTTGCAGGCCTCCCATTCGGAGGACAGGCTGATCATCGCTCCGGCAGAGTTGCCCATGATCACCAGGTTCTCCGGGTCGATCCCGAGTTCGGGATGGGCAAAGAGGTATTCCACCGCCGAGAACACATCCTCGACGCCCATGTCGACGGCCTTTTTCGTGAGCTTGGCCGCATCGATCAGGTGGAAGAGGTCGAAGCGCATCTTCACCCCCTTGAGCCCCAGGCGGTAGTCGATGGCCACGATGCCGTAGCCCGCGTCGAGCAGCGCCTGGAACCAGGGGTGGTACCAGGCCTCGTTCCGCGCGCCGGTGACGAAACCGCCGCCGAATACGAACAGCAGCGTGGGCTTCGGCTTGCCGTCGAAGGTCGTCACGGAGCCTTCGGAGGGCCGGTAGATGTCCAGATAGAGGTCACAGGTGTCGCGCTGGGCGAAAAGGCGGGTGCTTTCGGGCGTCAGGGCGCGGAGCAGGGGACTGCAGGAGAGCAGCACCAGGGCGGCGAGGAGAAACTTTCTCATAAGGCGATGAGGATGAGCAATTGGGCCAGCAGGACCCGCAGGAACATGCTGAGCGGGTAGACGGTAGCGTAATTGATGGAGGTGTAATCGGTCCCGTAGGCGTCCTGGGTGAAGGCGAGGACGGGCGCGTTCGTGGTCGAGCCGCAGAGGAGACCGGCGATCTGGAAGAAGTTCATCTTGAAGGCCATGCGGGCGAGGAGGCCGACGGCCAGGACCGGTACGATGGTGATGACGGCGCCGTAGAGGATCCACCAGTAGCCTCCGTTGACCAGCGAGGAGACGAAGTCCGCACCGGCGCCGAGACCGACGGCGGCGAGGAAGAAGGAGATGCCGATCTCCCGGATCATCATGTTGGCGCTCTGCGTCGTGTAGGTGGTGATGTGCCACTTCGGGCCGAAATGGCCGAGGAGGATGGCGATCAGGAGCGGTCCGCCGGCGAGGCCGAGCTTGACCGGCTGCGGGATGCCGGGGAAGCGGATCGGGAGGGAGCCGAAGATCACGCCGATCGCGATGCCGGCGAAGATGGGGATGAGGTTCGGGTGGGAGAGTTTTTCGGCCTTGTTGCCGACGATTTCCGCGATGGCGCGGATGTCGTGCTCGGTCCCGACGACCAGGATGCTGTCGCCCATCTGGAGGATCAGGTTCGGACCGGCCACGAGTTCGACGCCGGCACGGATGACGCGCGTCACCGTGACGCCGTGGTCGGAGCGGAGGCGGAGGTCCTTGATGCGCTTGCCGGTCAGCTGGCTGCGGGAGATGACGAGCCGCCGCGTGACCAGGGTATCGTCGATCTTCTGCCAGTCCTTCTGGTGCATCGGGATCTCTTCGCCGAAGATGATGCGGATGCTGTCCACATGGGGCTGGGAGGTGACAATCAGGAGTTTGTCGCCCATCTTGAAGACGGTGTCCGAGTCAGGGACGAAGACAACCCCGTCGCGCATCATGCGCGAGATGACGAAACCGCCGCCCGATTCGGCGAGCACTTTCCGGAGGGTGAGGCCGATGATGGCGGGATTGACGACCTCGCAGTGCATCCGCCGCGCGGTGTCCGCCGCGTTGTCTTCCTCCAGGTCCAGGGCCTGTTTTTCCTTCTCGGTGTCGATCTTGAACAGGGCCTTGATCAGCACGATGACCAGGATGACGCCGAGGACGCCGATCGGATAGGCGACGGCGTAGGCGGACGCCGGGGCGGTCGAGGCCTGGATCGCGGCCTCTTTCGTGGCCCCGTTGGCCACCATCACGTCCGCGATGGTCTGCTGGGCCGCACCGAGTCCGGGCGTGTTGGTCACGGCGCCGGACATGACGCCGGTCATGGTTTCGATGCTTTCTCCCGTAATCAGGTGGAGGAGATAGGTCGTCACGACGCCGAGAACGACCAGCAGGCACGCCAGCAGGTTCATCCGCAAGCCGCCCTGGCGGAGCGAACTGAAGAAGCCGGGGCCGACCTGCAGGCCGATGGAGAAGACGAAGAGGATGAGTCCGAAGTCTTTCATGAAGGCGAGGACCGTCGGGTTCGACCGGAAGCCGAAATGGCTCACGAGGATGCCGAAGAACAGGATCCAGGTGGCTCCGAGGGAGATGCCTCCCAGTTTGAAGCGGCCGAGGTAGAGCCCGGTCGCGATGACGACGGCGAAGAGGAGGATGGAGTGGGCTATGCCCGTTCCCATGAAAAGATCATGCATCAGCGAAATATGTTAAGCGGCCATTTCACGGTCGGATTTGCCGCAAATTTACGCTTTTTTCCCGGATTCCGGGCTTTTCCCCCTCCGGAATCCAAAACAAATTGTAAATTTGTACTTTCAAACACGACTCTATGCTGATTGCACTCAAACTTCTCGGATCCATCGCCCTGCTGATCTATGGCATGAAGGTCATGAGCGAGGCCCTGCAGAAAATGGCGGGCCCGCAACTCCGCCACCTCCTCGGTGCCATGACGACCAACCGCTTTTCCGGCGTCGCCACGGGCGCGCTGGTCACGGTGGCCGTCCAGTCCTCCGCCGCAACGACGGTCATGACGGTTTCCTTCGTGAATGCGGCCCTCCTGACCCTCTCGCAGGCGATTTCCATCATCATGGGCGCCAATATCGGCACGACCCTCTCCGCGTGGATCATGTCGGCGGGATTCTCCTTCAACGTGACCAACCTGGTCTGGCCGGCCTTCCTCGTGGGCATCGTGCTGATCCAGCTCGGCAAGCACCGGTATTTCGGCGACTTCCTCTTCGGCATCTCCTTCCTGCTGTTCGCCCTCGGCATGCTCCGGGCGACCGGCATCGAGATGGACCTGGCCAACAACGAGGCCGTCGTCGGCTTTTTCTCCTCCTTCGATTCCGGCAGTTACCTGACCATCCTGCTGTTCCTGCTGATCGGTACCATCCTGACCACCATCGCGCAGTCCTCGGCCGCGCTCATGGCCATCACGATGGTCCTCTGCTCGACCGGCGCCATCTCCATCTTCCAGGGTATCGCGCTTGTCATGGGTGAGAACATCGGTACGACGCTGACGGCCAATATCGCGGCCCTTTCCGCGAACACGCAGGCCCGCCGGGCCGCCCTTGCCCACCTGCTGTTCAATGTCTTCGGCGTGTTCTGGATCCTGTGCTGCTTCTTCCCCTTTGTCCGTTTCGTCTGCGGCCTCGTCGGCCTGGACCCGGCCGCGGAGAGCCAGAGCCCGACCCAGCTTTCCTTCGCGCTGGCGATGTTCCATACGGTCTTCAACGTGACCAATACGTTGATACTCATCTGGTTCATCCCTCAGATCGAGAAACTGGTCTGCACGCTCATCAAGCCGAAGAAGAGCGAGGAAGAGGACGAGTTCCGTCTCCAGTATATCCGTGGCGGTATCATGAAGACCCCGGAAATCTCCGTCCTGCAGGCCCAGAAGGAAATCTCCGTCTTCGGGACCCGGATGCAGCGGATGTTTGAGATGGTGAAGGAGCTGGATGCGACGACGGACGATGCCGCCTACGAGAAACTGTTCGAGCGGATCGCCAAGTACGAGTCCATCAGCGACAACATGGAAAACGAGATCGGCCGCTACCTCGGCGCCGTGGGCGACGCCCACCTCTCCGACGACACGAAGGGAAAGATCCGCTCGATGCTCCGCCAGATCGGCGAACTCGAAAGCATCGGCGACAGCTGCTACAACCTGGCCCGCATCAACCACCGCAAGCGGGATTCCCATTCCCAGTTCACGGAGAGCCAGCTGGCGGGTGTCATCCGGATGTACGATCTGGTCGACGAGGCGCTCACCCAGATGAACAGCCTCCTGTCCGGCCGGAAGGGCGAGCACGACTTTTCCAGGTCCATGGCCTTGGAAGAGCAGATCAATGCCTGTCGCAATGAGCTGAAGGAGAAGAATATCCGTGATCTTGACAACCATATCTACGGGTACGACGCCAGCACGGTCTACATGGACCTGATCGCCGAGTTCGAAAAGACGGGCGACTATGTCATCAACGTGGTCGAGGCGCGGCTGGGCATTACCCACCGCGGCCATCCCGAACAGGAGATCCTTCCCGAATTTGCCGAGTAATGCCATGAAAAGCATCCGCCTCGCCCTCCTCGTTTCCCTTGCGCTGTCCGTGTCGGCATGCTGCGGGAAAAGAGCGGCGGACCGGGCCTTCGAAGCGGCCTTCGTCTCGCTGACCGATGCGGTTCCGGACGCGATCCTCGAGATCCGCTATTTCAGCACGTACAATTTCGTGGGGGAGCGGATCGACGGCTACCGGGAGCCGGTGGCGCTGCTGACGCGGGAAGCCGCCGAGGCGCTCCGGGCGGTCAGTGACGACGTCATCGCCCAGGGCTACCGGCTGAAAGTCTATGATGCCTACCGGCCCCAGTGCGCCGTTGACCATTTCGTCCGCTGGGCGGCCGATACGGCGGATGTCCGGATGAAGGCTTTCTTCTATCCGGACCTGGACAAGGGCGTCCTCTTCGAGCAGGAATACATCATGGCCAAAAGCGGCCATACACGGGGCTCTACCGTCGATCTGACCCTTTTCGACATGGCGACGGAGAAGGAACTGGACATGGGCGGCACCTTCGACTGGTTCGGCCCGGAGAGCCATCCGGCTTTCTGTGGTGACCCCGAAGCGGGGGAGTACGCCGGCGGCGTCAGCCCGGCCGGCCGCACGATCACGCCGGAGCAGTTCGCCAACCGGATGATTCTCCGCCGTGCCATGGTCCGTCACGGCTTCCGTGCCCTGGACAGCGAGTGGTGGCATTTCACCCTCGTTGACGAGCCCTACAAAGACACCTATTTCAATTATCCCGTGAAGCCCCTGCACCGGCGGAGTTCCCGCCGGTAACGGGTCGGATCAGATCAGGATACGGGTGTTTTCCCGGTACGTTGCGTATCCGGGCTTGTTCTGCAGTTGCCGGCGCTCCATCATGGGGATGCTGATGAAAAGGAAAAGCGCGGTCATGGCGACCGGCGCCAGGACCAGCAGGTCCAGGCCGCCCAGCGATGCGTACATCACCCAGACGCCCCACCAGATCAGGATCTCGCCGAAATAGTTCGGATGGCGGCCATGCTTCCACAGCCCCACATTGCAGACCTGCCCGGGATGTCCATTCCGGAAACGGTGGCTCTGGGTGTCCGATACCAGTTGGATGGTGGCGGCCGCGATGCACATCGCGAAGCCCGTCCAGGTGAGCAGGTTGGCACCCTCCTGCAGGCCGAACAGGCGGAAGCCGGGCACCATGCAGGCAAAGACCAGCAGGGTGGGCATCAGGACGAGCCCGAAAAAGTGCGTCAGTTCGAAGGGAAGACGGGACAGTCTCTCGCGGTAGCGGGTATAGCGCCAGTCTTCGTGGCCGAGTCCCTTGAAGGTGTAGGCCCAGTTCCCCGTCAGGCGGATGCCCCAGTACCAGATGGCAATGAGCAGGAGGACGACGGGGAGGGTGAGGACGCCCTTGTAAAGCGCGAAAGCGGTGAACATGACCGGCGGGGCGACGCTCCAGTAGGGATCATAGACCGAAACGTTGCCGAAGGCGATGTCATGGATCCAGATGACGAGCATGGCGGCCAGGTCGGCGACGAGCAGCGCCGGGATCTCCCGGGAAAGCCCGCGGGAAACCAGGAACAGGAATACGAGGATGCCCGCCACGGTGGCGATGGCATATGCGACGGCGAGGACCAGGATGCTGGCCGACTTGCCGGGATGCTTCCGCCCCATGGGCGGCAGGGATTGAGCCATAATGAGTTGGATAAAGGTTCAGTCGCCAAAGGTACGACTTTTCTTTCAAAACGGCAGCTCAAATCCCGGCCCCGTCGGAGAATTGTTCCTCGGCGCGCCCTTGCAGGACGCGGGCGCCGGGAGGAACCGAGTGCGTCAGCCAGACGTTGCCGCCGATGACGGCCCCTTTCCCGATCGTGATGCGTCCGAGGATGGAGGCGTTGGAATAGACCGTGACGTCATCCTCGAGGATCGGATGGCGGGGCAGGTTCAGCGGCTTTCCGTCCTTGTCGTAGCGGAAACTCTTGGCGCCGAGGGTCACTCCCTGGTAGAGCGTGACATTCCGGCCGATGATGGCGGTCTCGCCGATGACGACACCGGTCCCGTGGTCGATGGCGAAGCCTTCGCCGATGGTCGCGCCGGGGTGGATGTCGATCCCCGTGGCATTGTGGGCATATTCCGTCAGCATCCGGGGAATGATCGGCACACCCAGCAGGAGCAGTTCGTGGGCCGTGCGGTAATAGAGCATGGCCGTGACGGCGGGATAGCAGTAGATGATCTCCTGCTCGCTCTTGACGGCCGGGTCGTTGTGGGCGAGGGCCTTGACGTCGGTATCGAGGAGCCGTTTGATTTCAGGGATCCGGGCAGGGAAGGCATCGGAGACCTGGACCGACGTGACCTGCCGGAGATGGAAATGGATCCGGTCGAGGGCGTCGTCTTCCCCCACGTCGCTGTAGAGGGGGAAGACGATGTCCTTCATGGCCGCCATCAGGTTTTTCAGATGGTCTATGGTACGGTTAAGCGAGAGGTTCATTGAACAGCGTTGTTGAAAGATAACGTTCACCCGTGTCCGGAAGCAGGGCGACGATGGTCTTGCCCTGGTTTTCGGGGAGACGGCTCAATTGAAGGGCGGCGGCGAAGGCCGCACCGGACGAGATGCCGACGAGCAGGCCTTCCTTTGCGGCCAGGAGGCGGGATCCCCGGAAGGCGTCCTCATCGGAAACCGGGAGGATCCGGTCCACGACGGAGGCGTCGTAGGTCTTGGGGACGAAACCGGCGCCGATGCCCTGGATCTTGTGCTTGCCGGCGACCCCCGTGGAAAGGACGGCGGAACTTGCCGGCTCCACGGCGACGACTTCCACATCGGCCCTGTGCTTCTTCAGCGCCTTTCCGGTGCCGCTGACGGTGCCGCCGGTGCCGACGCCGCCGACGAAGATGTCTACCTTGCCTTCCGTGTCGGCCCAGATCTCCTCGCCCGTCGTCCGCTCATGGACGGCGGGGTTGGCCGGATTGACGAACTGGCCGAGGATGACGGCCCCCGGGGTCGCATCCCTCAGGGCCTCGGCCTTGGCGATGGCCCCTTTCATGCCCTCTGCGCCGGGCGTGAGTTCCAGTTTTGCGCCCAGGGCTTTCAGCAGGCTGCGACGCTCCTGGCTCATGGTTTCGGGCATGGTCAGCACGACCTTGTAGCCCTTGGATGTCCCGACCCAGGCCAGTCCGACGCCGGTGTTGCCGCTGGTCGGCTCGATGATGGTGGCGCCCGGAGAGAGGATGCCCCTGGACTCGGCGTCCTCGATCATGGCCAGTGCGATGCGGTCCTTGACGGATCCGCCCGGATTGAAGTACTCGAGTTTCAGGAGGATGTCGGCCCCCTGGCCTTCGTAGCCGGAGACTTTCAGCAGCGGCGTCCGGCCGATGAGCTGTGTGAGGGATGTGTAAACCATATCATTAAAAAATAGATGATTATACAAAAAAAAGCCCTGCGAATCTTCCGATTGGCAGGGCTCTAAACCGCATGGGAACATCAAACCTATGCACGCAAGGCTCCGAACCAATCGTATCGACCGGAACAACAGCAACATGCATATGCATTGAACGTTCTCATTCTGTCTGCAAATTAAAACAACTTTCCGGAATTATGCAAGATTTTTTTTAACTTTGGACCATGCGGGCGGGATTCATTGCCATACTGGCCTTCTTCCTGGCGACGGTGGTCTATGTCGTCTGGCATCTCTGGCGGATCACGCCGGGGGGATGGGCGCCGAAACTGGCGGTTTCCCTCCTTTTCGTCCTCTGGATGGCGTCGGCCTTTACCAGCATGGGCCTCCGCGACCGTGCTTCCATCCCCACGATTACGGCCCTGTACGAAATCGGCCATCCCTGGATGATTGCCTACCTCTATCTGCTCATCGCCTTCCTCGTGGCCGATCTGGCCGTCCTGTTGCGGCTGGTTCCCAAAGGCTGGCTGTCGGGGAACGGCCCCGCGATGGCAGGCCTGCTGGGGGTCATCGCCGTTGTCCTGATTGCCGGCGGCATCCATTACAGGCACAAATACCGCGAAGAAAGGACCATCCTTACGGAAAAACCTCTGGAAAAGCCGCTTACGTTGGTCTTTGCCAGCGATTTGCATCTGGGCTACAGCAACCGGAGGCCCGAACTGGCCCGCTGGGTGGACCTGATCAATGCCGAGCATCCGGACCTGGTGCTCTTCGGCGGCGACATCGTGGACATCCGCTTGCGGCCCCTCCTGGAAGGGAACTATGCCGGGGAATTTGCCCGGATCAAGGCCCCGCTCTTCGCCGTTCCGGGCAATCACGAGTACATCGGGGGCGTGGAGGATGCCGAAAAGTTTTACGCCGATGCCGGCATCACCCTGCTGCGGGATTCCGTGGTCCGTTTCGGGGGGATTACGGTCATCGGCCGGGATGACCGGAGCAATCCGGACCGGCAGCCGCTCACCTCGCTATCCGACCGTGCGGAGGGCTTCACCATCTTGCTGGACCACCAGCCTTTCCATCTGGAAGAGGCTGAGCAGGCGGGCATCGACTTCCAGTTCAGCGGCCATACCCACCGCGGACAGGTCTGGCCGCTCTCCTGGGTGACCGATGCCATGTACGAGAAGTCCTGGGGCGATCACCGGCGGGGGAGCACCCGCTACTACGTGAGTTCCGGCCTGGGCATCTGGGGCCCGAAGATCCGCATCGGCACCCGCTCGGAATATCTTGTGCTGCACGTGAACGCTTCCCGGGAACCTTAAAGGCCCCGGCCGGAGGCGCCGCCATGGGATTGCCGGGGATGGAAAAACCGGTAGAATCTTTCTGTCTGTACCCGCAGGGCCTCCTCATCGGGCTTCGCCTCCGGATGGAACAGGTCCACCCGGACCTGGCCGCCCGGGATGGACCAGTTGCCGACGACTTCGCCGTCCAGGAGGATGACGGGCCAGAAATTGCCGGTGTTGTTGTGGGCCCGGGAGGACAGGTCAGGGTGCAGGGATACATGCCGGCTCTTGTAGCCGATGAGGTATTCATCGTAAGAGGGGAGCAGCGTTACCGTGCCGCTGCGGAATCCGCGCGTGCGGCTGTCCTGATGACGGAAGAAAGTGAGGCCCTTCCAGCGCTCCCGGACCAGTTCGTCCCCGATGGCGCCGATCCCTTGCCGGCAGTCGTTGATGCCGAGGCCGCTCCACCAGACGAAGTCCTCCAGGGTTGCGGGACCGTGGCTGCGGAAATACTTCAGGGCCAGGCGGGCCAGGGCTTCGTCCCTTGGGACGGGGTTCCGTGCCGGCAGTTTTTCGGCCGCCAGGGCGTAACTGTGTTTCATCGGGAAGAGGTCACCGCTGCAGAGAAGCCCGGAATACTCGGCCAGGCGGATGTGGTAGGAGAGCCGCTGGTCGTCCGGGAAGAGGCCTTTCTCCGCGAGTGCGGCGGCAAATCCGTCTTTCCTGGCGATGCGGTTGCGGGACAGGAAGTCGCTGAAAACCAGCCGGACGGCCTCCTGCTCGCTGGGCGGGATGCTGACCCCGTTGCTCTTCATCCAGCCGGCCAGGCCGCGCATGGCGTTGGTCCGGCAGAGGTCCAGCATCCAGAACCAGTCCTCTCCGGCAACCAGCTGCCAGGTGGTGCGGAACAGGTGGCCGCGGACAATCCTTCCGGCGTTGTAGTCCTTCTCAAAGGCCTTGGCAGAGGGCTTTTTCGTCCGCATCCCCACGGCCCACCGCATGAGCCGGTATTCCTGCCCCTGCATCGCCCCCATCCACTCGACCACATCGTGTGGGGAAGTGAACTGCGGGCAGATAAGCTGCTGGTTCAGGAGTCGTTGCGAAACCGGGTTCATGGAAGGGTTGCTGTCTGGTCGGGTACAAATGTACGATGTTTTTTGCAACCCGGTTGCAAAAAGAAAGATGTTTCTTTGCATGTTTTAGAGCGCACCCATGTCCCGCAAGGAAACCATAGTCGCCATCGTCCTGCTGACCGTCATCGGTACAAGCATGCATTTCGTGCACCATGTGCCGTTCTTCAACCATTTCCTGGGCTATATCTTTCCGGTGAAGGAGAGCGTCATGGCCCATATGAAGATGGTGCTCTACCCGATGCTGCTGCTCAGCCTCTATCTGGCGATCCGCCACCGGAACATCCGGGAATTCGGCGCGCCCATCCTCGGCGGCCTGGCTGTCATGCCGGGCATCGTGGCGGCGTTTTTCGCCTATTGGGTGTTTGTCCGTCACGAATTGATGTTCATAGACATCATCATGTACATCCTGGCGATGGTCGGTGCCGTCCATCTGGCCAATCGTTTTCGCCGCAAACCCTGGGTGCGGGACCATTGGCCCCTTTGGATGTTCCTTGCCGTCCTGCTCATGGCCCTTGCCGGCTTCCTGACTTACCGGCATCCGGACTGGCTGATCTTCGCCGATCTCGGCTGATGTCGCCGGTCGGAATCCAATTCTGATCTCCGCTGGCATCTGATCGGTGTCGGCTTTTCTCCGTGCACAAAGTGTTTTCGGGGAGAACACTTTTTTGCACGGAAGTTCGGCATATAATAAAAAAAAATCTGTAATTATGAATCAATTGGAAGCAATGAAAATACTCAGGTATGCAGTCCCTGTCTTCCTTCCCACGGTTTTCTCCAAGGGATTTACCCTTATGGCCGACAATGGCAGCCAGGTTGGTGAACTACGTTTCGACTCCGAGGTCACCTTCACTGCTGGCAAGTTCAAGAATATCACCGGAGCCCTCAATACAAGAATATCCTCTTGGAAAACGCCCCTCCATGACCTCTACTACCAGCTCGCCACCCACACCACCGCCTCCCACGCCGGCCTCTACAACGACACCTTCTACGGGAATGTCTATCGCAACACCCTCCAGGAGTTCCTGAAGCCGGAGTAGGGGGTACTGCCGGCATCGACATCCTTCAATCCGATTCGCC
>JAEEGL014671982.1_pt1 | contig 26921 bp, 13 predicted proteins | sample 9134231 | NCBI WGS metagenome assembly JAEEGL01 (sample SAMN16246548, study PRJNA631951) | gut metagenome | biome: gut microbiome; feature: rumen; material: fiber-attached | host: Bos | place: Iran: Karaj | collected 2018-10 | reverse complement strand
CAAATCACTCAAATTTGTGATAAAAAGGGTGGGAATGTTCAGTAAGGTTGTTAGGTTGTTAGGTTATAAGGTTGTTAGGTGAGATATGTGTATTTAAGAAGAAGTCGTAAAGTGAGATATATACTTTGAGAGGAGGCTAATTTCACCTTAAAGCCTCATAACCTCATGACTTCAAAACCATAAAAAATGAAAATAGGTAATATTTCTTTCGATAAGCAACCGGTGTTTCTTGCTCCCATGGAGGATGTCACCGATTTGGGATTCCGCCTACTGTGTAAGCGGTATGGGGCTTCGATGGTTTATACCGAGTTTGTGAGTGCAGAGGCATTGGTGCGGTCGGTAAAAAGCACAGTGGATAAACTGACTATACGCGATGAGGAACGCCCGGTAGGCATACAGATTTATGGGCGCGACGTAGATGCCATGGTAGAGGCAGCACGTATTGTGGAGCAGGCACATCCCGATGTCATCGACCTGAATTTCGGTTGTCCGGTGAAAAAAGTCGCTGGCAAAGGTGCCGGGGCTGGTATGCTCCGCAACATCCCATTGTTGCTGGAAATCACCCGCCGTGTGGTGGATGCCGTAAAGGTGCCAGTGACTGTGAAAACCCGACTGGGCTGGGACAAGGAAAACCTGATTATCACCACCCTCGCGGAACAACTGCAAGACTGTGGTATCAGTGCGCTCACCATCCATGGCCGCACACGTTCACAGATGTACACAGGTGAGGCCGACTGGTCGCTTATCGGTGAGGTGTGTCGTAACCCGCGTATTCATATCCCCATTATCGGCAATGGCGACATTACCACCCCCGAGGATGTGCGCCGAGCATTCGAAGACTATGGTGTGGATGCTGTTATGGTGGGGCGTGCCACTTTCGGACGACCATGGATTTTCAAGGAGATACGCGACTATTTAGACGGCCGTGAACCCGATACCACGATGGACTTCTCATGGAAATTAGATGTGCTCTTAGAACAACTGCGCATCAATGTGGAGCGCATCGATGAAAAGCGAGGAATCCTCCACACCCGACGCCATCTGGCCAATAGTCCCATCTTCAAGGGTATTCCCAACTTCCGTCCCACTCGCATTGCCATTCTCAGAGCAGAAACTATGGCAGAACTGACGGCTATCCTGGAGGAAGTAAGACAAATGATGTAAATACCTATAACACCTTACGATTTACAGACAGACAATCGTCACTATTGGCCTATGGCTTACAAAAAAAGGCTATTTGGAAGCAGTTCGCGACATCAGTTCTTTGCATCACTTATCTTTTTTATGATGCTGGCATTTGGCATAGCATTGCCTGTCAGCGCGCAGTATTTCTCCAAGATGAGTATCAAGAAGAAGAATTTCTGCGACACCATCCCCATCGAATTCCGCCGTGGCAGAATCTTCATCCCAGTGGAGATAGAGGGGCGTGCCCATCAGTTTATGTTCGACACAGGCTGTAGCGTGGGGTTGATGTTTACCGATCATGCTGTCACTCTGAAAAAGAAGTTTGGTTTCACCCTCTTAAACGATGCTGCCAACCTTATGCGTTTAACCTGTGTAAAACGCATCCCAGAGATGCATATTGGGCATATCACTATCAGGAACTACCGGGTTGTCCTCACTCCCAGTCAGAGCATGGTTAACTCAGAATACGACTGTCAACAGATTGTCGGTTGTATCGGAAGTGACCTTATCTCGAAGTGCCGTGCCGTGAAGATTGACACCGAAAAGGGTATCATGATCATTACCGACCGTCAGGATGCCTTCAGCCACGAAGAAGGTTTCTGTTTCCCCTTCAAAGAAGATGTGCGGGTGCCATATCTGAAGGTATCGGCCCAAGCAGACAAAGCACGATGGTGTATGTTTGATACGGGCTTTCCCGGTTTCCTCGATGTCAACCGTAAAGACATCACCAAGGCGGATACTCTCGATACCGCCACGGGGAGTGTCACTGCCGGTGTCTATGGCAAGACCGGTGATGCGCGTCTGATGCTGCTTCGTTTAGATAGTATTCGTATTGGTGATTGCACGTTCCGCCAGGTGACGACTTGCCTGCAATCTGCCAATGATTATGTCTTGGGAAGTTCCATCTTAAAATTCGGGTCGATGGTCATCGACTACAACACGCATCAGATGATTTTCCGCCCATATCATTACGACAATGGCGTGACCGTGGCAAATACGTTCAACGATTTTGTGATGATGCCTCGCAAAGACGACAATCTCTATGTCACCCTTGTATGGGGCAAGAGCCATTCCTATGCTTTAGGGGTACGCTTAGGCGACCGCCTGACTCATATCGATGGCATCGATGTCAGTGGCAATCCCTGTGCTTACATGAATCTTGCCCCGGGCGAACATCTCATCATTCTCACCAATGCTGAAGGAGAGAGAAAAGAGATACCGATAAATAAGTGAATTCTGAACAGTTATTGACAGAAGTTTCCCACCTTTTTTATCACGAATTAGAGAGATTTGTCGAAGACCCACGAGGAACGCAGTAATTAAAGAATTTTCCATCATAATGGAATTTATGGGAATTCGAGATGAAATGACAAGTCATTTCCTAACTCCATCGTGTAAGTTTCACGTCGCTTGCGACAGGATAATCCGTTTTTCAGAATCATTCCACTTCAGGAATCTCGATTTGAGAGCCATAGCGGTGGTATTCGTTGGAGATGGACTGTTCCTTGATGTAAATCGCCAACTCGATGCGGCCGTTTTTGACAGGGATGGACTGTGCGATGTAGCGGTCGCAATGGGCGGCAGCCTCAAACACCTCATCGGGAACTTGTGCTGAGATGGTGCGTATGCGCTCATACTGTGGCATGGAGTCGCAGAATGCCTTGAGGCTTTCAATCTTGACACCGGAGAGTTTGCCCACCAATGGATGGTCTTTGTCGGCCGAGATGGTGAGAGGTGTACCCACGGTCTTTGCTGCTAATTGTACCATCTGGATATGCTCCAAACTTTCGTCGCCGAAGAGTCGTAACACCATGCCCTGCTTCAATGGCAGATAGCGGAATACGTTTTGCTCGCCTCGGATTTTGGGTTGGATATTACGGGCATGACGGAATTCCTTCTCATACCATTCTGCATACGAACGGCGATAGTCGGTCTTGCTGTTGGGCTTGTCGGTGATGACCATAAACTGTGCACAGTAGTTAGGCCCTCCTGCCTTCAACCCTGGTCCGAATGCTGAGAGTTTCATACCACCAAAGGGCTGTCGGTTGACCACTGCTCCCGTGATACCTCGGTTGATGTAGAGGTTGCCGGCATCAACGTGGTTTTTCCAATACCGCTGTTCCTGTTCATCAAGCGACTGCAGTCCACTGGTAAGTCCATAGTCTAGTCCGTTGACCAGTTTGACGGCCTCTTCCAGCGTGTCGAAGGGAGCCACAGCCAACAGTGGCGCAAATAGTTCGGTGCGGAAGGTGAATGATTTTGGGCGGACACCCACCTTGATGGCTGGTCGCATGATGAATTTCTTCTTATCCACAAACGTTGGTTCGATGAGCCAATCCTCGCCTGGTTCCAATTGGAAGGCCTGTTCCAGCTTGTCGTTCTTGTTGGTAATCATCGGTCCCACGATATTTCCAGTATTCCACACACCTCCCACTTTGAGCGACGAAGCGCAGTCTTTCAGTTTCTCAAAGAATTGTGGGTCGTTATAGACGGAACGTTCAACTAAGAACAGTGAGCAGGCAGAGCATTTCTGTCCTGCGTTGCCGAATGCCGAGCGGCAGGCATTCATGATGGCATGGTCGCGATCGCCCTTTGCCGAGAGTATCATCACGTTTTTGCCTCCTGTCTCTGCCGACAGTGGCTTGCGTGGATTGGCATGGGCGATGGCCTGAGCCGTTTCTGTGCCACCGGTCAGGATGATGTGTTTCACCACTGGTGAGGAAGTGAGCAAAGGTGTTGCCTCACGGTCGGTGATGACCACTTGTAAAGCCTCCTTGGGCACTCCTGCCTCCCAGAATGCTCGTGCGAAGAGCCATGCCACGGGTGCTGCCACTGTGGCTGGTTTCAGGATGCAGGTGTTGCCGGATGCCAGTGCTGCCACCACGCCGCCACAAGGAATGGCGCAGGGGAAGTTCCATGGCGAGAGCACCAGCACGGTGCCCTTGGCCTGCATCTCGATGTCGCCGAGCTGGGCCAGTTTATTCATCGTGGTTGTATAGAAGCGGCAGTAGTCGATGCCTTCCGACACTTCTACGTCGCCCTCCTCGATAGTCTTGCCTGTGATGGCACACATCGAACCATTGAGGTCGCCACGCATCTGTCCGAGAATGTTAGCCGCCCGATACATGATTTTGTGGCGTTCTTCGATGGTGGTCTTACGCCAATTGCCGGGGTCTTTGTCGGCTATTTCTAAAATCTTTTCTGTCTGCTCTTTATTGGCTCGCGACATCTCGCAGACCAGCACGTCGCCCTCTTGTGAGCGGTCGTAGTATTGTGCATGGTCGGCATTATAGACCAACTCATCACCAATCTGTGTTGGCAGCAGGTCGCCGGGTTGCCAGTCGCCCCATTCGGCTTTACGGCCAGTGAGTCCGCCCTTTGGCATCCATTTTTGGAAGATGTGCTCCACCCACTGCTGATTGCAGAAACGGTCGAAATCGGTATCAGGTTCGTTGAGCATTTCGTCGCGTGGCTCCTGTCCCACATAAGGCTTGTTGCGGTCTTGTGTGCGCGTAGGTGTATGCGAAAGCGAGTCTTTCATGTTGTATGCTTTGATGAACTGCTCTTCGAGCTCTTTCCACTCCTTGGTGTCGGGTTTCAGCGAGAAGGAGTGCGTGAGGAAATTGTCGGGAGCCGTATTCTCGTCCATACGCCGTACGAGATAGGAGATGGCATTGAGGAAATGTTCCTTTTTTACAACTGGTGTGTAGAGGATGACATGGTTGCCCAATTTCTTCTGTGCTCGCCACACATGGTTGGCCATTCCTTCGAGCATCTCGAAGCAGAAGCAGTCTTTCGGGGTGTGATACATCTCGGTGAGCAGGTAGGCATAGGAGATGGTGAATAGGTTGTGTGATGCCATGCCTATATGTAGCACTTTGGCATTCTCTGGCTTCAGTCCACGCTCGATGATGTGGAGGTAGTTGGCATCAACCTCGGTCTTATCAGGTCGGACGGGGTTGGGCCATCCACGGAGGTCACTGACGATGTTTTCCATATCGAGGTTGCAGCCTTTCACGATACGCATCTTGATGGGAGCGCCACCTTCTGCCACACGCTTGGGGGCAAACTCCAGCAGTTCGGTCTGGAATCCCCAGGCATCGGGCAGGTAGGCTTGCACGACGATACCTGCTTCGTAGTTCTTGAACTGTGGCAGCGAGAGTACTTCTTTGAAGAGTTTCATAGTCAAGTGGGCATCCTTGTATTCTTCCATGTCGAGGTTGATGAATTTGGGCCTTTTCTCTCCCTCTGGAGTAGTGTATGGGTTGTCGATGGCTGCCTGATAGAGTTCCGACATGCGGCGAATCAGTTCTGGGAAGCACTCTTTGTAGTTGAGTGCATGGGTTTGGGCATAGATGCCAGAGATTTTGACCGAGATGTAGTTGATGTCGGGCTCTTTCAATGCCTCTAAGTACGACTCATAGCGTTTGTCTGCCTCGCCGTTGCCTAATACCACTTCGCCTAATAGGTTGACATTCTGCCCGATACCTTCTTCGAAACGGGTGGCTAAGTGGTGGGTGAGGTTGGGCCGGGCAGCATTGATGATGACACGACTGGTATCTCGACGCAGGCGCCATTTGATGATGGGCACTGATGCCCAGTTGAACACTGGTAAGTAGGCAAATTTCTGGTACATCCAGAAGAGTCCGTGGTCGGTCTTGCCGAGGAATTTAGGGATACCATACTGGTCGATGAGGTCCTTTACCCGATGGGCAAGTTTCTGTCGGTCGTGCACCTGACTGGTTTCGTCGAGCATTCGCACGATGAATTTCTTGTCATTAGGTGTAGTGACCATCGTGCCATACATGTGTTGTTCACTTTTCTCTAATTTCGTAAGTCCAGAATAACTTTCATCATAGAGTTTACGCATCCAGGCAAAAACCTCCTGAATGGTGGGTAGTTTTGGTTGCTCTTGCATAGTGTTTATAGATTTAAAGTTGAGTAGAAGGGTTGGGGGTAAGGCCTGTCAACTCTTCAACTATTTGTTGCTGCAAAAATATAAAATAATTCGATACGAATCATTATTTTCCTTTTTTTTCTTTGATTATGAAATTATTTTTTTATTTTTGCGAATTGGATAAGACTTGAGGCTTTGAGCTTTAGACTTTAATCGTTGTACTCTAAATGAATTTAAGAAATGAAGATATTAGATGTTGTTTACCCAGATTCCCCATCATCATCAGTATTATGGGTGGTCATTGTTTCGATAGCTTTAGTGGTCAGCTTGTTTTTCGTGTGGAAATGCAGAAAAAATAATTACCGCAAAGTGTGATAGATTATTAATGTTGATAGTTAATCGTTTTTAGATATGCATTTATTAGATGTAGCTGATTTCCCATACGAATCAGGACCAGTACGGGAATTCATGGAGGAAGAGATGCTTGAGAAAATGCAGATGGACGATGTACCAGTAGATACGCTACCTGCTGATACGCTACCAGTAGATACGCTATCTGCAGATACACTACCAGTAGATACCATACCAATAGATACTATTCCAGCAGACCAATCCACTTCTACCGTCCTGTTTTGGGCGATTGTTGTGGTGATGTTTTTCTTATTGGTCTGTCTATTCTTCGTGTGGAGATACTGGAGGAAACACAACTATCGTTCGTAGTGAATGTGAAAAAACAAGGGTATAGTCGTGACATTCTGTTTGTCGTGACTTGCATGTTGCTGATGGCTGTGCCGGCAAGTTACGAGCCCCATCATTTCTCCAAGGCTTTGTTGGCTGGGGCACTGTTGCAGTCAGCAGCCTATGGGGTGGTGTTGGCATGGCTTACCCATAAGTCAAAGGTGGCAAGGAATGTGGTATTGGTGGTACTTACCCTATTGTTTGCACTCGAGACTTACGCATACGTCACATTCGACTCACGTCTCACACCCAGCATCCTGACGCTGATGCTGCAGACCTCATGGAAGGAGATTGGGGAGTTTTTCAGTGTCTATGTCTTGTCATGGCGCACGGTGGCGTTTGTGTTTGTGGCGGCTGTCTTAGTGACAGCTTATTGCTATATACATCGCCGCTTTTTCGCTGATGTCACCATTGGAAAGAAGTTGAAATATGCTGCCATTGCCCTGGCCGTGGCAGGTATTTCTCTATTCTTCATACCATTGCCCTTCCCCTTAGGGCAAAACACACTCAACCAACTCTTCATCTCCGGGCAGTTTGTGTGGGAAACGCATCAGGAGATAGAGACTATGGAGACGATGATCGACCAAATCAACATCACGAATACACCAACGAAAGCGGATGCACCTGTGGTGGTGCTGGTCATCGGTGAATCGTTCAACAAATACCATTCAAGTCTTTATGGCTATATGCTCCCTACACAACCTCGACTCACAGCAGAGCGTGACAGTGGGCAACTGATTGTCTATACCCATGCGATGACACCCACCAACGGGACAGCCTACGCCATGCGCTATCTGTTTAGCCAGAAAGGCTGTGGCGAGAATGCTGATAGCACAGATTGTGTGCTGATGCCTGCCGTCTTCCGTAAAGCCCACTATCAGGTGGCTTATTTCGACAATCAATATACCCGCTCCTCGGGAGGGGCTTTAGATTATAGTTGCGGTTACTTCCTCAATCCAGAATATATCAACGACCAGTGCTTCGACTATCGTAACGACCAGACCATGGACTACGACGCCGATTTTGTGAAACACTATAGCGAGACATTCCTGCGAGAGCCCCGCTCACTGAATATCATACATCTGATGGGACAGCATTTCGATGCAGCAAAGCGCTACCCCGAGGCATTCGACAAATTCCATGCGGAGGATATTCATCGGCCTGACCTCGACGAGGGAGAGCGCACACAGGTGGCACAATACGACAATGCCACTCTATACAACGACTATACACTGGCAGGTATCATTGATGTGTTTAGGGATGTGGATGCTGTCGTGGTCTATCTATCCGATCATGGCGAGCAAATCTACGATGACGCAGAACATGTTTATGGCCGGATGTTTGGCTCACTGCAGAGCAAGGCTACACTGAAGAATGTCTATCAGGTGCCCTTCATGGTGTGGTGTAGCAATACATACCAGGCAAAACATCCCGACGACTTCCAAAGACTGTCAGAAGCCCGCGACAAAATGGTGTGTACTGCCGACCTCCCTTACCTGCTCTACGACCTGGCAGGCATCGACTTCAACTATCATCATCTGGAGCGAAGCTTTATCCATCCGTCGTTTCAATCCCATCAAACCATCTTGCAAAAATGAATCATTTTATCCTGACACGTTTTAATGTACGTCTCTACCGAGTTAGAAGTTAGGAGTGGCTTAGGGTAAGAGGTGAGAGGTAAGAGAATACTCAGATTACTCAGATTACTCAGAATATTCGGAATACTCAGAATACTCAGAATACTCGGAATACTCGGAATACTCGGAATACTCAGAATACTCAAAAAAGAACTCTCATGCGAAGATACGTGCTTATCATCTGGTTGTTTGTTGTGGCAGTCTGCACTGTCACGGCTGGGCCTGTGACAAAAAAACAAGCACAACAGACTGCACGGATTTTTGCTCAAAGACATGGACTGGCAGTCCCAGAGAGAGTCACACTGCTATTCCAAGAAGGAGAAAGGAGGAATGGTGACCATAGAAATGCCCCTGACAATACTAATAATCCAAAGAATCCGGCCTATTATGTTTTTGGATTCGGTGATGAGGGATTTGTAATTGTGGCAGGCGACGATTGTGCCTACCCCGTGTTAGGGTATGGCGACCATGGGCAGATTTCTGCCGATGCCCTGCCCGAAAATCTGCACTATTGGCTCGACAGCTATGCACGTGAGGTGGCATGGGCACAGAGTCATGGGCTGATGGCCAACAATGACACAGAGACAGTCACAGAACCTGCCCGCCAAGTGGTGACACCCTTGTTGCAGACAGTGTGGAGCCAGAACGAGCCATACAACTTGCTATGTCCCCAATTTGATGGAATAAAAAGCCTCACAGGGTGTGTGGCCACTGCTATGGCACAAGTGATGTACTACCATCATTGGCCTCAGGATGCCACAGCCATCATACCAAGCTATAATTCAGAGATTGCAGTGTCGGGCCATAGTGCCTACAAAACCACCGTAGCAACGCTTCCTTCCACCACCTTCGATTGGGATAATATGCTCGATACCTACGCCGATGGCTCTACGGCACTGGCTGATACTGCTGTGGCACGCTTGATGCAATATTGTGGCGCTGCTGTCAAGATGCAATATTCCCCCACACGATCGGGAGCGCAAAACACAGACTGCATCGCGGCATTTAATAACTATTTTGGTTATGCTGGCACTATTACCGAACTGGAGCGCGACTGCTGTCAGCCAGGCACCTGGGATGAACTCATCTATCATGAAATCAGTCAGGCTCGACCCGTAATCATCAGCGGAGGTGCCAACAACGGTTTTCATTCTTTTGTTTGTGATGGTTTCGATGGCGACTGTATGTTCCACATCAACTGGGGATGGGCGGGCGTAGGCAATGGCTATTTCCGTCTGCAAGCCTTGAATCCTACCACACAAGGAGCTGGACAAAACTCTCAGTATGGAGGTTTTACAACACGGCAATGTGCGTTGGTGGGTATCAGTCCCACACCCACTGCCGATGAGGTGGATTATAGTTTGGGACTCGACGACAGTAGCGTGGAATGTATGAGCCTTACAGTGAGTGGCAACAACAATACCTCGTATCAGAAGTCGAAAGGGTTGGTTGGACTTACATTAGTCCATGAATATAAGAAACACTCTATCGCTGCTGAGACCTACGATGTGGGGGTGGCACTCTTCAAGGACGATGTGGTAGTGGAGCGACTGACTCTTGTCACGAATAGGTCTCTTGGATGCTATCACTGGACAACCACTAAAAAACTCAATGGGTTTGGTAAAAATCTCTCCGACGGAACCTACCAAATAATGGCCATCAGCCGTCGCAGTGGCACCTCACAATGGTATCGCGACATCTATGCCGAATGTAATTATACAACGATTACCATCGCTAATGGCAGGGCTTCCTATTCCAACGTTAGTCAGCCCTACATCCCTGAGATGGAAGTAACTGCCGTGGAACAACGATTTGACGCCGAGGTCTCATCGCCCAAACAACTGAGGATTTCGGTAAAAAATACCGGCAGCGTGGAATACATTGGTCCTATATACCTGTTTGTGGATGGCGCACAAGGCATCTACGAACAATTAGACCTCGGTGCAGGGGCAGAGGAGTATATCGACATGTTTTTCAGACATAGTGCTGGCAACTGCCCCATAGTAATAGCCACTGATGAGAATCGCCAGAATATTATCTATGAGGGGACTATCCAGCTTATTAACTATTCTACCTATAGTCAGAATGCGCGTCTTGCTGTGGAGGGTTGTAGATTGAGTAGTGTGGATGAGGAAAAAATGGAAATGTATGGTCGTGATTTTACTGCAGAGATAACCCTCGCTAACCATACCGCCAACGATTTTGCAGGAAATATCCGGCTCCGACTTTTAGCATACGAAAAACGAGGTGGTGACGACGAGGAATATAGCTACCTGACATCCTTGGTGCCTGCCACTATTTTATCGGGAGAGACTACGACACTAAGACTTGAATATCTGCAGATACCCCAGGAGGTGACAGAGGTTTATTTTCAGGTGTTTAATGGCTCACAAATGTTGACCAGCGGGGGGTATTATGCACTTCGTGATGGCTATGCGGTATGGGATGGTGCTGGTAGGAAAGAATACCGACCGATGAAGAACCAAGTAGTGGTGGGTGATGATGTAGCTGCCGCTGATTTCAGCCATAAAGTCTTTGCGGAAATTCAGCCTGGAAACAACCCTAATACCATCTATTATTTCTCGCATGGTGCCAATATTCCTTCTACTCTGTCAGGGCGAAATGTGGTGAGAAAGGAGCATTGCGACACGCTGACTTTAGTGGCAGGATACGATTATTATATCCCACGAGCCTTTGTGGCTTCGCATGCCCGCTATACTCGCACATTTGATATGGGTGCCAACGGCACTGGTGGTTGGACCACCATCGTGTTGCCCTATGCTGTGCAGACAGTGGTCAAGGAGACGACAGGCGACAGCATTGAGTGGTTCCGTGCCAAGGGCGAGTCGGGTAAACAGTTCTGGCTAAGAGCGTTTGTTGGGGTAATACACGACAGTGGTGTGGACTTTGCCAATGCCGACCGCTGGCGTGCCAATATGCCCTACCTGATTGCCGTGCCTGGGCAGCGATGGGGTGCGCGATGGAACCTTGTAGGCAAGCCTCTACGCTTCGTGGCCGACAACGTGAAGATACTATCTTCGCAAATGCCAGTGTCACGGTCGGTTGGCTATGAGTTTGTGGGAGCTACGGGGACGAAAGACATCAACAGCGCTTATGTAATCAATGAGGCTGGAGATGCATTTGAATACACACAGCAAACCACGATTCCTGCTGGACAAGCCTTTTTCAGAAAACGTGGTGAGGGACAGGAGAATTTATTGAAGATTGGGTCCAAAGTTCCTACCAGTCGAAGAACCAGCCGCCACCTTCATCGTTGATTTCTTCAAGTCCTTCTTGGTAGTTTTCATCAGCTTTGTTTCTCAGATAGCTTGCGTCATGGTAATAACCATAGACAGTGCGAGCATTTGTACTGTATTCATCAATATCAGTCAATAGCTGTTGATAGATGTTTTTAAAAGTCTCCTCATCGGTAGTGTCTGGATTCTTTAATTTGTCTACACGATTTTGAAGCCATTGATAATGTGAGTCGTTGAGCCTTTTTGCTACCTGACTTAAACTGTCGCAGAGAGATGTGTTGTATTTCAGATAGTCGTGGTTTTGGTAGGCTCTCACTTTGTCCATCACTTCCTCTGAATGTTTCATACTCTGAAAATTTTTAATCTTTATGTATTTCAGTGCTTCGTCATTACGCTTGGTGACAAAAAATACACTATCGAGCTGGTCGTTGAGTGTGGTGCCATTGTTTACTACCCGTTGTCCTTTGCTGTTAGTGATCAATTTCACGGTGCCGATTTGTTCACGCATATTCTTGATTACTATGCTGTCCCATTCTGAAGACTTTCTGAAATACTCAAAGCACTTATTGGTGTAGGCAGGAACATATTTCTCGCAGAGATCCTCCTTCAGCTTGTCAGCGACATCACTTTCGATAAGGAGACTGTCGGCCATATAGCAGATGGCATGTGCAGCCTGGAAGAATTGTTTGTTTAATTCCTCTATAGAAGCGTTGGTTTTGATGTTGTCGATATACCCCTGTGCCTTTTCTTGGTATTGGCGGTCGGGCATGATGCTAAAGGGCGGGTCGAGGCGGGTCTTGACAAAAAATAATATTGCCCCTATTACGAGTAGGAAGACAGTTGTTAATATAATAGTCTTTTTCATCTTAGGAGTACTATTTCGTTAGGAATTAAAAGAAGTTGTAATATCAGACATATGCTGTGATGATTTGAGGTTTTATTATTTTGACCAAAGCCTTAGATTAATAGTTTTCGTCGAAAGTGAAATCATCGTCATAGTCATCCATGTCGTAGTCGTCTTCCATGTTTGACGGTTTGTATGCAGAGGGGGCAACAGGTTCGTCGTTAGTGATGTCTGTTGTGGCGGGCGACGTGTTGTCGGTTGTGTCGTCGGTTGTCCCGTCGGGGATATTCTCATCGGTGGTCATCTCATCGGTAGTCGCATTATCAGGGATGGTATTTGTGGCTGCCGGTTTCTGCTGTTCTGGTGGCAGTAACCATTTCAAGGTGGCAAATCCGGCAGCAAACCCCAATGCAATGCCGAACAGTAAACCCCATAGCCATTTCAGCGACTTTTTCCCCTTTTCGGAATTTCCTGAATTCTTTTTTTTGTCGGATGATTTGTTCTTATTGTTTTGTGTAGATTGTTTGTTGGACTCTTTGTGTGGGAGGTCGTTCCTGCTGTCAGCTTGTAGGTGTATTTGAGGCGCTGCCAAGGTAGTGGCGTAGAATGTAGGGAAAGTCTCACCATTGGTGATTTCCTGATAGGAAGGTGGTAGCAGGAACACCCCAGAGTATCGCAGAAACTCATTATACAGGATAGGATTTCCTAAGAATCTTGCCATGCTTTGTGCACTGTTGTCCAACCACAGGCACGCATACTTGTTGAAGTCGGTTTTGCCCTCGATTATTAGTTCGAGGGTGGGGTAGTCCCATTCGAAGAAATGGCGAAGTGGTTCTGCATCTCTGTTTTCGAGCAAGACGTGCTCCATCGTCTCGTGAATAGTGGGGATGTCGGCAGCTGCTGAGATAAGCAGTTGGCGTGGTACGAAGAGCACGAGTGCGAGGTAGTCGCCCACGCGCGAGGAGAGCGGTAGTATGACGTACAGATAGCATCCATCATTGGTCATTGAGAGCATGGTGATGGTCTGGTTGAAATTCTGAGGCAAGGAGAAAATGGAACCTATATGTACGTCGGTGATACCACGTGCAGCCTCGTTGCCGTTGAAGATGGCTTGGTGGCTTTCACCTTCTCTGATGGTCTGGGAATATAATTGGAGAAACATATATGGATGATTTGAAATTGACAATTGAAAATTGAAGATGAAGAGTAGTTAAAGGGTAGTTAAAGGGACATTACCATTGACAATTGAAGATTGAAGTTTAGGAGTTTAGGAGTTTGGGAGTTCAGATTTTGTTATTATAACTAAAGTCTAGAGTCTAAATCCTAAGCCCCCTATTTCCTGAGTTGATCTTCGATATGTGCGAGGGTGTCGCGGCGGAAACCTACAGACTCTCGCATGATGATTTTGACGATGTCCTTGGCATAGTCGGTGTTGATACGGCAGTAGTTTTTGAAGCAGACGTCGCCAATGCAGAAGGGCACAGGGTCGGGCATGATGCCTCCGGCTATGTCGTATTTCTTGCAACACTGTCTGAGCAATCGGATAAATCCACCATAATTGCGGTAGAGGTATGCCGAGAGGTGATTGTTGATGTCCTCATCTTCAGAGATACGTGTGAACAGGTGGTCGTATTTGGTGACGATGATACATACGCCGTCGGTGGCATCGCGTAGCACTCCTGTTTCATCTAAGTATTTCAGTCCAAAGGTTAGGTATTCATCTTGGGTAAAACCTTTGTAACGTTTCTTTTCGGTACCATATTCGATGATGAAGAAATGGAATTTGCGGTTGGTGGTACGATACCCTTGCAGAATGTTCTCAAACGACTGGAATGCCGTCTCGTGATGAATGTTGAGATTGTCGATGATGTTGTTGTATCTCCAATAGAGGTAGCAGAAGAGCTCACCCGCCATGTCGATGAGTGTGACCGGATGTACATGGTTTTTGAAGTCGGTCATGTTGAGACGGATGGCATAGTTGCTGTTGACAGGTGTACGTGCCGGTAGCACACAATAGGTGTCGCGACCCTGGAACACATTCATCAGTTCCACCATATAGTCGTATCCTTGACAATCGCCATTGACGGTGAGGTCGTTGATGACAGTGTGCTCCATTGCTGCGTTGAGCACCACTCCTAAGGCACATGTCTTTCCGGATGAAGGTATTCCCCAGAAATAGAACTCTGTGCATCCCTCGTCTAAATATTCGATGTGCTTATCTGCCGGGAGCATATCGGTGAGAGGTGTTCCGAGCATATTGACGAATCCCTCCAGGTATTCGTGTCCTTCAAGTAGTTGGTCGCGTGTGAATACCCCTATTTCCAAGCATTGTGATACTGTTGCTGCGTCGAGCATGTTGCAGTCTTGGTGTAGTAGGTCAAGCAGTTCTTCGGGCGTGATTGAACCATTGTTGAGTAAGTCGATGACCACGTCGAACTGTCTTTCGCTGTCGGTGATATATTCTCGTAGTTGGTCGAGTCGTGATTGTGGCTGGTGTTCGATCATCGCCTTTGGAATCGACACTTCGTTGATGAGTGTGATGTGGTGGATGTTGTCGTAGTCGTGGTCGATATCCACAGGTCTGTTGTGCCGTTTGCCGAAAACCGACACCCTGGAACGCGTATGGCGCTTCTGTAGGTAGTAGGGCAGGAAGAGCAGTGGCATGCAGATGAGGCCTGTCAGCAGTGCAAGTGGGCCCGGAAAAGCCGGTTTGGTACAGATGGTATCGATGTTGTTGAGATGTTGGCGTATCTCTTGTATATGTGTGCTTGTGAAAGCGAGTGTTTTTCCTTTTTCCACTTTTTCGCCAGGGAAAATGTGTTTGGAACTTTCCTCCATTTGACCGTGCCATAGTTCGATGGCCTCGCGTATCTTGTTGATATTGCCCAATAAGAAAACATTCCACACGGTAACACCCTCGTGGGCATTATCGAGCCATGCGTTTGCTCCCTGTCTCAGACTGTCTTCGCCGATGCATAATTGCATTTCCATGATTTGCGGCATATTGTCTAAGATAATATCAAATGGGACTTTTGAGAAAAATTGGTTGTCACCATAGATTTTTTTAGGGTTGCTTTTGGCACGTCTCAAACTAAGTATATAATTTCTTTTTCGCTCTTTGGCATAGTCTGAATACTCGCTGAGCATCTTTTTCGACTCGTCGAGCATGGTGGTGAACTCGCTGGTGATTACATCCTCATGTTTGTGGATAGTAAAGAAATGCGAGAAAGGCACCATGGCCACTAAGCATAGCACAATGAACACGGGCAGGAATATGCGCTCCAATATGACGCGATTGTTGAAATGACGGTCGGTGCCTTTTAGTCTTTGCAGGCCAAAGGTGCATGCGGTCATCAGGAGGATGAGCCCTCCTGTGAGGAGCAGTGTCGGCAGCATCCTTCCGCCCATGAGGTATAGCATACCCACAAATACGATGTAGGTGATGATAATCAATGATATGATAGCCAGGACGATGCCGTAGGCAAATTTCAATTTTTCGTTCATTTATTCTGAGTATTTAAACTTATGCTGTTTGAGTTTTTAAGTTTATGAGTTCTTGAGTTTATGAGTATTCTGAGTATTCTGAGTATTCCGAGTATTCCGAATATTCCGAATATTCTGAGTATTCTCTTACCTCTCGCCTCTCACCTCTCACCTCTCACCTCTCACCTCTCAACCACTTCTAACTCCTAACTAAAATCAACTCCTAAACTCCCAATTAATAGTACCCTTTTGTGAGATAATAGAATTTTTTGAGTCGGGCCTCGGACTGTTCTGCTGAGAAGAAGTTGCGGGCATCATTGGATTGTACGCCGTTGCCATTGACTTCGCCATTGACTTTCCTTGTAATTCTGATGACGCACATCAAGCCTTTGGGTTTACCGCCATATAGTGCCGCGTTGTATGAACTTCGTGTCATGAGAGCCATACAATAAAGTCCCATGTCGAGTGTCATCTTTCCACCATTGATGAGTTTCACTTCCAGCCGTTCATAGTTGTCGGGTGTTCCTGTCTTGGAGAAAAGCACCAGCTGGTCGTCGCCAGTGAGATGCTCAGCTTCGCATAGTTTTACTATTTTTTTGTACATAGGAGAGAGCAATCCATAATTAGTGTTGGCCTGGGCGTCTTTTAGTGCATTTATGAGTGTGTTCCATGCTCGTTCGTTCTCCCCCTCAGAGAGCAGTGGTGCTTCCCATTTGCTGTCGTGCAGGATAAAGGATGTCATGACTTTTCGTTTGGTGAGCATACGCGTCCATGCCTCGGCAATTTTGAGACAATTCCATTCGTTTGTACCCTGTCCGAGCACCCATGGCACGAGTTCACCCTTGAGTGTAGCTCCTTTTGTGGTGAGATTGTCGAAGTATAGCAACGTGGGGTCTGGGCTGATATTGTCGAGTCCGAAACGGTCTTCATTGCTTAAATTGAGTGCATCCCACGTGTAGTATGTCATGTTGAGGTCGGTGTTGGCATTGTATTCAGCCATGGTCGGTATGCTGTAGAGCTTGTCAAGCTTTTGAATGAATGGGCATGTAGGCCATGTAAAGGACGTGTTCTCTTCCAAAAGTATGTCTCTCTTCGTGAACTTAAACGGGCTTGCAGGTTCACCTAATCCCAATGCCTTTGTCACCATAGCCACGGGATAGACATCGTCGGACTTGGCAAAAAAATCGCTCATGGTTTCACATCCTTCCCAGAAGCGTTGATAGCTTGTACTCAGTGCCCATGCGTTTGTGGTGTGTCCATAAAACTCAGCAGAACCTTTTGTCTTCTTTCCTTTGTTTTCAACGCTGATGAGTTTGTAGTCGCCTTTGGTGTTTTGGTGATTGGCAAGTTCGGGCTTGGTGAGCACGGATGTCAGTGCCACTAAAGGTTTGAATGTAGAGCCTAAGTAACGCCGCATGAGTGCAGGGTTTTTCCTGCCGAGTGCCAGGTCGTAGTCGATACCTTCGTCGGTGGAGCGATAGTATGGTGCCCCTACGATGCATCCTGTTGACATGTCCATCATGGTAAGTGACAGTTCCCATTCGCCAGTTCCAAATTTAGGCTGCAGTGTTTTCTTGCAATAGTCACGTAGCTCGCGCTCCATTTCTAATGATAACATCGGGTCGATGCTTAGTCGGATGGTATCGGTGCTTGAGGTGTTGCGAAGCGTGCTTGACAACCCTCTGACAATTTGCTGTGTGAATTTGTCTGTGAGGTTTGACGAGATGCTATAGCGAGACTTTCCCTCGTAGGAGTTGACCAGAGTGGAGAGTGTGAGCATAGGGTTGTTGCGGTGGATAGTGAGTTCTGTCACCTTGTCACGTCCTTTTTCTGCAAAGACCACCAGTTTGATACTTTGGTCGAGTGCATAGATAGTACCATTTTCTGATGCCGTCTGTGGTCGGATGGGCTCTGTGGAGCTTTCGGTGTTGTACGCCTCGCAATACACCTTGATAGGTTTGATACATAGTTTGTTGCCTTTCAGGTAGTCGAAAGCCACTTCTCTGCCATTGTCCAGTTTGAGTACCACAGTGGTGGTGTCTTTCTTGTAGGCATCGTAGAGACGATAGAAATCTATCGGTTTACCATTGGAGAGGGTTAGTTGGTTGTTGACGATGTCGGGCATAATGACTTTTGTGAATCCTCCTCCGGTCTGGATATGCCCTTTGCCCGACTCCTTGATGGGTACGACGGACTTTCCCCACGACATGAAGCAGTGGGATGATGCTGGGAACAGTGAGCCGTCGGCAGCGACGATGGTTCCTGTCCAGGGATTGCTTTCAAGAGCCACCTTAAACATCGACGGTGTCAACTTGATGCTCTTGATAGTGAGGTCTTTCCCAGAAAAAGAAACGCGAAAGATGCATTCTCCCAGGTTCTGCCGCTGCTTGGCGAGCAAGGAAGGAACATCGCTGTTGTGAAAAAAACGCACATCGTCATTGTCGTCGATAGCCGAAGGGTCGATGTCGCTCAGCCGGATGTCGGCAGCGCGGGCACCTTCCACCTGGTCGATGTCGTAGGGCAGCGTGAATTTCAGTCCTGGATATTTGCGTTGCAAATCGTTGATGGAGTGTGGCCGTATGGTGTCGTATGGAGCAGTATTGCCTCGTTCTACCATATGAGCCAACAGTTCGTTGGTTCTTCCCACAAACCCCTCATCGTCTGACGGGATATAGACATCGGCGGCAGCCGACTTGCCTAAGGCCGTGTGCTGTTTCAGAAAGGTGGCTCCGAGCAGCAGTCCGGCGATTGTGATAATGCCGAGGATGAGTTTGCGCCCATGCCGCTCCACCCATCGGCGGTCGATGGTTGCCTGTTGCTCTCCCTTATCGTTGCTGCCGTTATCTTTCTTTTCTTTCTTTTTTGGTGGGTTGTTGGGTGCATTCAGTCGTTGTGCCACCTCATCGTAGCGATAAGAGTCTGGTCCGCAGCCGAGTGCTGTCGAGAGGATCATCTTGTCGTTGTCATCGAGTGTATTTTTGCGTAGCACCCGGTCGATGTTTGAAGGTATCGATGTGAGTAGTGTGAGGATGCTGTCGAGTGTAAGGGGTTGTCCTCCAGCGAATGCCTGTAGCATGGGAGCCACCTGACCGAGCCGCTGTGTGTCGGCATCAGAGGCCCTTCGTGCGTTGACCGAGCGCAGGTTGGGCGCTGTCCAATCTATCAAGATGCCATCCTTGCTGGCATTTCCCCATAACGAGATGTCGTCGTGGTGGCACACGATGAGCATATTGTTGAAAAGTGCTTGCAGCGCTCTGTCAGTGCTTTCTACGGAGTATGCCAAGGAGACATAGGAACGGATGGCCGGTGGTAGTTTGCTGATGGCGCGGAGCAGTGAATGCAGACGTGGTGACTGCCGCAGTTGGTCGCCAAAGCGCCGCTCGTCGTCACCTAATCGGATGAACATTTGTCGTCGGTGTACCAGGCAAAAAATGATATACTGTAGCAGTCGAATTTCCTCGTTGTTAAGGGTCTCGACAATGTTGTCGGGGGCAGGAATGTCGGCCTGACATCCAAACTCTGTTGCGTCGTAGAGCCGTATGCCATCGAGCGAATTGATGATGGTGGATAGTGTACACCAGTCGTTGCTGACGAATGCTGGGTCAATCTCATAGACGGCTCTAATGGGATAGGAGCGGCCATGACCGGCAAAGGAAGTGAATGCGCCTTGTACGTGTGCCACGGTGAGTAGTCTCGTCTGTGGATGTGTAAACATATACAGTGAGGCACTATCGGCACGTGCATTCTCGCCTAAGAGGGAACCGAGGTTGCCTGCAGCTGGCGATACCCCTTGGGTATAGGCAAGTACACCGTCGCCCATGTTATGGCTCAGGGAGCCCATCACCTTTTTTTCGATATGGATAATCATGGAGGAGGGATTTTAATATCTTACGTCGTAAATGTAAGTGAGGAGGTTGCCTTCGCACGTCTTGTAGTCAGGCGGGCAGAGGTCATGCTCACGCAGGATACATGTGGTGAGCTGTATGGATCCGAAGAAAGCACGGTGGTTGTAGTTGCTCACGATGCCGTCGAACACGCGATTGCTATCCTGACTGTGACCGGAGATGTAGAAGTCTTGGTCGATGGGTGTGGCGGTGAAGAATACATGTGGCGGCATCTGTAAGAGACTCCCTTCATAGTCGGCGACACGCAACCATTGCGGTGCTGCGAGTATAAAGTCGTTGATACGCAGTCGCACATGCTCGTCGATGGATAGTTCGCTGGTCATGGTGTAGTCTTCTGCAGGCATGAACAGCGAGCTTGCTCCCTCTGCGGCAAGAGTCTGGTATTGGTCGGAACAGATGTCGAGGGCGTCTTCGCTAATGGCTACTGGCCCTGCAAGCATTGTTTTCATCATGACAGGGTCGTTGAATGGAAGTTTGATATCGTAAGGTGTCTTACCATCAATGATATGATAGTAGCAAGCCATGCGGAAGAGAGAGACAAACTGAGTATAAACCAGATTGATGTCATGATTGGATACTTCGTATAGCAGTCTGAAGGGTTCCTGTCGTATGAATGCGTCGATGCCCTTGAATGCTAAATACCAGTTTTTGTTTTTGCTCATGTCTGCATATGCAGTGAGTGCCACGAGCGAATGCATCATCTGCGAGAAATTGTCGCCACCATCGACAACCAGCCCTGCCGACATGGGTACGCAGCATTTGTCGCATACCACGACATCGGTGGCATAGAATGTGAAATAGTGGAAATAGAAGTGGTTTTTGTAAACCTCGGCGAAATCTTTGCTAAGCGATCCGCGATAGTTTACAGCTCCACCTGTGAGAAGACTATCTATGTCGAGCGCTATCCATGCATCGCTGATGGCATTGACCACCGTGTCGGTATCGTAGTCGAAGAAATGCTGAAAGAGGTATCGCCCACTGATTTTGCGATTGCTCTTAGGTTCGTAGCCTTTCTGCCGGAAGTGGTCGCGCCGCCGTTCGCTGGTCATATAAGCCATGGCCCAGATGTCGGCAGCTCCGTCGTCGAAAGCACCAGGGAAATTACCAGTTGGACCCAGTGTCACCTGCCGTCTCGCCTGGCGTGGGTCGCGCAGAATGGGACCTGTTGACTGCACATTGCGGTAAGTGCCCCGCTCTTGCATATAGAAGTCGATAAGTTTTACCACCTTTTTTGTGACAGGATGTTTCCACTCCGTCTCAACGAATATCTTCTCGGTACATGACACCAACCCTTTCATCACGGCATGGAAAATGCGTATTGACTCCTGTGTCATAACCTCACCCGGCACATCGAGAAACTCAAGGTGCATCTTGTCGGGACCGGTGAAATCAGAGGAATAGTGGTTGTGTGAGCGACAGGCATACACCTCTGTGGTTCGTATGCCACCTTGTCGGTCGGTTACATCCTGTATTAGCTCAAGTACGGAGTGATGTTGCGAGGAGTCTTGCAAACGATCGTTCTGCCGATACCCCAAGCGATTGAGTGAACCTATGATGTCGGTAAGCAGATAGGTCTTCCCACTCGATGTGGGGCCTACAACGGCCAGTCGGATGGTGCTTTTGCTGTCGTTGAACAAGCCGGCTATAAGGTCGATAAGTGCCATTTTTTTATTATTTAAGTTTTTAAAGCCTCACCCCCGACCCCTTCCGAAGGGCGAGGGGAGTGATATTATGAATAATTTTTGAGTGTTCTGAGTATTCCGAGTGTTCTGAGTGTTCTGAGTGTTCCGAGTGTTCTGAGTGTTCCGAGTGTTCTCTTACCTCTCACCTCTCACCTCTCATCCTAAGTCACTTCTAACTCCTAACTATTAACTTCTTGCGCCTTACTCGTGGCGGTCATGAAGGCGAGTAGGAGCGTGCTCTCGATGGCTTCGCCCACGGCATCAACACCTAATCCGGGACATAGTCGTCCGGTGAAGGGTACACCACCGATATATGAGGCGTAGAGATATATCGAAGTGCCAGCCCACATCATCACGGCGAGTGTACGCCACATCAGTTGTGAACTGGAAAGCACTCGTCCGGAGATTTCAGGCATCTTCATATTGTGCCATACGACGATGCAGCAGAGCATTACAATCAGTCCGAAGAATAGAATGTAAGCCAGGAACCCGTAGGAGCCGAAGAAACTGCTGGGTACAGCCACATCGTTGACCACGACGGGTGATTGCCCCGATGAGACGGATGGATGCAAAGGGTGCTTCTCTGGAGACAGTGGGTCGGAACCACTGGTGTTATACATATAGTGAGTGAGAACGGTCATGAACTCTGCGTCGGCCACCGCATATCGGTAGCCAGAGTTGAGGTATTTGTCGAATTGTGAAAATAGTTCGAAACGTCGTGCCGTGCGGTCGTACGACACTTCGTTGACATCATATTTCATAGGCATCAGCCTTGGTAGCAAGAACACGGCAAACAGCAGTGTGCCTACAGCAATCAAGAGTGTGTATCGCCCTTCGTGTCTCGATGCTTTCCCTTTGGCCGACATGAAATACAGGAGTATAGCAGCGGCTACAAATCCTATGTAATTGGTGATATATCCCTTGTCGCCCAAGGCTATGGCTGCGATAATATAGACAAAAGTGATGACAAGCATCTGGATGAATGCAATCATGCGGCCATGGGTATAGGAGACACGGCGGAGCGACCAACTCATACCTAAGATGACAAACAGTGTGATGAAAGCCGTAGAGAAATTGCCCGGGATGACCGATGCTGCGACAACGGCTACTATGGGCAACATAGTATAGACAATATTGGGCAACATCTTCTCAAGCTTATCATGAAATTCTTCCCATTTGGATTTTATCCATTTCCACAGTGGGTCGATGTTGATGACGATGAGCACACCGAAAGAAATGAGATTGCACAATAGAAGGGCAAGTGGTACACTGCGATAGGTGTCGGTGACACCTGAAAGACCGCTCCATTTCCAGAACCGCCAACTTCCTAATTCTTCTGGCAGGTAAGACCCTGTGACGTATGAGTCGATTGACCGGAAGGCATAAAGGCAGAGCATGAATGTCACGATACCCACACCTACAGCAATCCAGCGTCGAGCGTATGACTTGACACGCACACTGGCCACAAGCAGATGGTGATTGATAATCAGCGACAGCAGGTAGAGCAAGACGAACATCATACAGGCGTCAGTGACAACGATAGAAGCCAACCGCTCGAAATAGGGGTAGGTGTAGGCCAACTTCATTGAAATCATCACCTTGCAGATGAAATAGATAAATGCAATGACGACAATCAGTGGGAATAATACAGACAAACGACTCCTGGCTTCGCCTATCTCACGGGCTTCTCTGCGCCCAGGTCGCATGACATAGACAAATCCCAGTATGAGAAGGATGGCCACAAACAATGGCAACCACAGATACGACATGATGTAGCCCATGGAAATCACCGCTGTATGCATCATCACATTGCAGTGGAGGCTCGGGTGGCGGAGATGGTTGAGCTGTGGTGTCAGTCCGCTGCTGGATGGCAGGGGCTTGCCGGACAAAAGGATGCCATCTGACGTGAGACGTAGGTTGCAGACATCATTGTTGACGGCGGATGAAAAATGTGGGATATAGACATTGGTGGGCGAGGGGAATGTCCCGTCGTCCTGATGGATGGTTATCAGGTGATTGTCGGTAGGCGACATCTCACGCAGTGCCTTCATCGTGCCGATATAGGTTAGCGGCTTGGAGAAGCGTACTTCGTTTTTGTCGCCGACAGCAACGATGTTGACATGTCCGGCACCCCATTTTGTGGAAACAAGCACGGGCTTGCAGAGATAGTTGACATCCCCGATATGGAATAGTGAGTGGTCGGCCTTGTCGGGTTTGATGTTGTATTCCACAATGCGGAAGAACTGTATCTTGCAATACTTGGCATTGGTACCTTGGATGCTGTCAGAGGTAGCATAGGTGGTTTTCTCTTGGGCAGAATTGTAAAGGGTGGTGTAACGGTCGAGAATGACAAGCTGCCAGTCGTCGCCACTGCCCTCACGATAAAGGAAGGAACGCAGATTGTAGAGGGTCTTGTAGTCGGTGGCATCGGTACTGTCGGCACGCAACTGCTTGTCGAGTTCGATGGCGTTGCGCAGCATCACATAGTGCGAATTTTGGTCAGAGAGGATTTCCTTGATACGAGTTGCCTCTAACGTCTTATTAACGTTGCGCTTTGAATTGTCGGTGATGTCGATTGTGATGGCGCTACCATCTGTGAGTGGATGAATATTGGGGTTGCTATTGTTGACCTTGAAGTAATAGAGTGAGTCGCTCTTGAGCCACTTGGGGTTGATGTTCCACTCAAAGCCGGTGGAAGTGCGGTGAATGGTGATGAAGTCTTGTGGCACACGGTCATAGTCAACCACCGAACCGCGTCCGATGGTAATGGCTTCATCTTGGGGCGTTTCAATGCCTTCAATGGAAATCATCACACGCTTCTCTATTCGCCAAAGCATGAAAAGACATAGCACAAACGCAAATGCCATCGCTCCTAAAAACCATAAATAGCGTCTATTCATTAGCTCGTATTAATTATGTGTCGAAATATGTCTGCAAAAATAGTCCTTTTTTTCTATACATAGTCTTTTTCGTTTCTTTTTTTTTCTTAAAGAGCTGATAAGTTTATAAGTTGATGAGTTTTTGAGTTACTCTAACTCTAAAGAGCGTAAATCCTGTCGTAAACTCTCACTCAAAACAGCGAAATCCACAAAAAATCAAGAAAAATTGAAAATTTCCGCAAAAAAGTTTGGTGGATTCAAAAATTCGCACTACTTTTGCATCCGCAATCAAGAAATTGCTGCTTCAGTAGCTCAGTTGGTTAGAGCACCTGACTGTTAATCAGGGGGTCGTTGGTTCAAGCCCATCCTGAAGCGCAAATCCCAGCCGAAAGGTTGGGATTTTTGCATATATAGGCTTTCACCAAGGTTTTCTCCCTCGCTTTACCCGTTGCCCCGCTTGCAGCGACAGCAACGGCTCGGTCGAAGGGTCGCGAAGCGACAAGTCTCAAGCCCATCCTGAGGTGTCTCAAAATCAAGGAGTTAGCACAATGCTAATTCCTTTTTCGTTTTGACAGGGAAAACAGGGGACCCCCGCTGACCCTAGATTTCAAAGTGCTTAGATGTGATTCCAAATAGTCATTTGTACTCACGTTAGCCAAACAAACACAATCATTACTAATAAAGCAGAGGTAGTGAAAGGTGAATGAAAAGCCAAAAAATATTCACTTTTTGTGTTAAATAAAGCCTTTTTTGAATGGTTTTTCTTGAATCAAATATCTATTTAGTATCTTTCCTCTATAAATAGAAAACAAATTGCCCCGCAGGAGTAACTAAACACTCATAATCTGTTGATATAGAGGCATACCCATCCCATGCACGGCATCACATATGACACCATGTTGATATCGTTGGTACTTTCCTCTTCGAGCTCGAAGCTATAGACTGGCTTTCATCGCCGCCCATGTTGTCGGTTAATTTGTGAACGGGGTTCCACGTCGGCTGTTCTGCTAAGCGGATGTCCACCACAAAGATAATAGCCTTTCCATGAGCGGTATATCGCGTGTCACCCGTTGTTGGCGGGTGATTTGCAATCAGGGTTGAAATCGACGTAGTCCGTCTCGTCATGCAGCACGTGCCACACTGCGATGAGCAGTTTTCTGGCCACGGCCACAAGGACCTTCATCTTGTTCTTCTTGCGTACTACTGTCTGATGGTAGGAGAATCTGCTGAAGAAGCAGTCTTTAGTCCTGCTCGCAGCCCATGCACACTCGATAATGGTCTTTCGGAGGTACACGTTGCCGTGTGTGATGCTGCGTGACTTGAACTTCCCGTTGGATACGTCGTTGCGTGGCTTCAGCCCGCTCCATGATGCAAGGTGCGCCGCAGTCTGGAATTTAGTCATGTCGACTCCGATCTCTGCGATCAATGATGTGGCGGCGCGCTCCCTGATACCTGGTATGGTCATCAGCCTCGTGAGCTCGTTGGGACAGTAGGTTTCGCATATTTGCAGCATCTTGTCAAGACATTCCCGCTTGTGCGTCTCCGCAAGCGTAATCTCCTCCCTAAGCTGGCGCATCGTGTCCTTTTCCGCATCGGACACCACCCCGGTCAGTGCCGCAAGGATGGTTTCCCGTCCGTGCTTGTTCACGATGCGCCCGTGCACTTTCTTGACAAGCTCCTCCGGGTCGGTGACGCCCTCGCAGAGCATGTCCACAACTTCCTTGTAGCTTTTCGTGTCGGTGTTCGACACGTAGTTGCTCAACCGGATGTTGCACCGCTGCATGATGCCGTCGAGTTTGGACAGCTTGCGCACGATTTCCGCGTCGAGGTCGAAGATGCGGCGGTCATACTGGCGAAGCTGCTGGATGCGTTCCGGCGGCACGAAACTGCCACGCACAAGGTCCTTCATCGTGCATTCAGCTATCCACTGGGCGTCCTTCACGTCACTCTTACGGCCGGGAAGTTGTTTGATGAAGTAGGGGTTGACCAGTTTGAGGCGGAAGTGGGGCTCAAGCACGCGCCAGATGGGTATCCAATACATGGCCGTGCTCTCCATCGTCACCTCGGTCACGCCATGAGACTGCATCAAACGACGCATGTCACGCAGTTGAAAAGTTAAAACTCCAAAAACTCTCTCAATAATCTCGCCATCACTGCACAAAATACAAAGATATACTGTATCTTTGTGCACGTCAAGGCCACATACTGCTCTCATAAGCCTATAATTTTGAGGGTTAACAAATAAGTTAAATAACACACCTCAAATATACAAAATAATTGTGACTTAGAGCACGGAAAGATTAGGATTGAGCGTATGTGCGCCTTGATTCTTTGAGCAAGAAGTCCAATTCGGGGCAATTTGTCACATTTTTATCTCGACTGGCTTATAATTCCCGAATTTTATATAAATTTGT
>JAEEGL010677092.1_pt1 | contig 26923 bp, 10 predicted proteins | sample 9134231 | NCBI WGS metagenome assembly JAEEGL01 (sample SAMN16246548, study PRJNA631951) | gut metagenome | biome: gut microbiome; feature: rumen; material: fiber-attached | host: Bos | place: Iran: Karaj | collected 2018-10 | reverse complement strand
CAGAAGAACAAATAGGCGAGCAAACGAGAGATGAACTATATGGGAAGAGCTTAATACAGAATCTCGCCAATGACTTGACAGCAACTTACGGCAGTGGTTTTGATTTCAGCAGTTTATATAAGTATGTTCGCTTCTATCAGTGCTTCCCAAACATTTTGGACGCGGCGAGTCCAAAATCTTTTCTCCTCAGTTGGACGCACTATCGGACGCTCCTCCAAGTAGAAGATGAGACAGCTCGCCAATGGTATGAAAAAGAGGCGGCTAAGGAAGTATGGAGTGTTAAGACACTGCAGCGAAATATTTCTTCGCAATACTATTACAGAATACTTCAAAGTCCTCAGCCTCAGCGTGTGGAAGAGGAAATGCACGAGATAACAAAACCGTTGCAACAAAAAGATGAATTTATCAAGAGCCCGGTAGTTGCAGAATTCTTAGGATTGACGCAAAACACGGACTTTACGGAGAGCACATTAGAGAAATCCATTATTACCAACCTTCAGAAATTCTTGATGGAACTTGGGAAAGGATATGCTTTTGTGGCTCGTCAGCAGCATATAAAGACGGAGAAGGAGGATTATTATATTGATTTGGTGTTCTATAATTATATTTTAAAATGCTTTGTGCTGATAGACCTGAAGACAACGAAAGTGACACACCAAGACGTAGGCCAGATGGATATGTATGTACGGATGTACGATGAGTTGAAGAAAGGAAAAGATGACAATCCGACGATAGGAATAGTCCTTTGCGCAGACACCGACGAAGACATAGCCCGCTATTCCGTATTAAAGGGTAACGAGCAGTTATATGCATCTAAATATAAACTCTATTTGCCATCAGAGGAAGAACTGAGACGAGAGATAGAAAAGCAGAAAGAAATATATCAATTACAACACGAATAATAATTAAAAACAAAATACATTATGAAAAACAATTTACTTAACAGATTGTCTAATGTAGTGAAAAAAGGAACAGGCTTGGCTTGTTCTTGGAGTCAGGTTGGACGGATGTCGGAAGGAGGAGCCATTGAGCACCCATTGAGCACCCATTCAGCACCCTTTGGGATCAGGTGGAAACCTGCTGGCGAAAAGGGTTCAACCCGCGTATGGAAGCATGTTGCCATGATTTTTGCTGTACTCGTGATGAGTATGGCTAATATCGGTACGGCGTGGGGAGCGGCAAGTACGTCTTCAGATGGGAAAACTGCAAGCGGAACAATTACTTTTTCAGAAGTAGGAACGCTTTCGCAGCAAACCACTTATTGGTATAATGGACTGAAATTTTATGAACAGAGCACCAATTCAATGTCTGCCGATAAGGGGAAAAGATGGTCTGCTGCAATAAATCCTTGCCAATATGGTACTTTTACATCCGGTGTGAACTGGCAAGCAGGCGCTTATGAAATGACAGGTCTTATATTACAAGCACACTGCCTTGCAATCAATGTCAGTTCGGCTTGTACCATAGAGGTGATAGTTAATATGTCAGGAAAAACACTTGGACAGTCTAATCCTGTGGTTCCAGGTAACTTAAAAGTATTTTGGGATGGAACGGATTATGGAACAGCATATACGAGTTCCAATTATAAGACCGGAACGGCTAAAACGGATACAACGTGGGAACAAAATATCAATGGCAAATACAATAGAATGAAACTATCCATTCCTGTATCTGCTGAAGATTTGGCGGCTAAATCAATAGACGTAATAAAGGTCAGCTATACAGGAAGTGCGACAGGAACTCCAAGTTATAGCCAAGCATTTGTATATGAGTCAGTTAAAATCATTCCTGCTGCGGCAGGCTCTACTTGGTACGTGAAAGGAGATTGGAATGGCTGGAATACGGATGATAACTTGACAGGTAGTGGTACAACGTTGAGCAAAACGATAAATATTACTTCTACGGGATCAAAAGGGTTCAAGGTTTATAACTCAAGCGGAGATACGTGGTATGGCAATAATGGCAATATAGGCGGAAATGTTTCTAATTGGACGTTTTCAACTAGTGATGGTGACTGCCATTTGTTAGTTACAGAAACAGGAAATTATACTTTTTCGTTCAATACTTCTACAAAACAACTATCGATAACCTATCCGAATTCATACACATTCTATTATGCTAATTCCGGTAGTTGGAGCAATGTGTATGTGTATAAGTTTACTTCCATTAGCGACAAAACAGGCACAAGTGCCGCTTGGCCGGGAACACAAATAGTATCTCCATCATACACATGCGGTGGAACAGATTATTATGAAGCTACATCTGATGGTTACGCCAAACTTATCTTTACGAACAATAGTGGAAACCAAACCGGCGATATGGTTGTTTCTTCTTCTGATGCTGGCAAATATGTAGGAGGAACAGGTAGTAGTTGGAGCGCATTCCCGACATATACGGTAACTTATAACGGAAACGGAAACACGGGCGGAAGTGTTCCGACGGATGCAAGTAGTCCGTATGCTTGCGGTAGCACGGTAACGGTAAAAGGCAATACCGGTTCGCTGGTTAGAACTGGGTATACGTTTGCCGGTTGGAACACTGATGCAGGTGGAGGCGGTACGTCTTATGCTGCTGCTGCGACATTCACCATCTCTGCTAATACAACACTTTATGCTCAATGGGAAGAAGCCGCAACTTGTTCAGGAGACCCGACAGCGTTAGTAAGTGGCACGCTCTATCAAGTGAGCGATATGGCTTCCGCATGTCTGGGAGAAATCACCAGTACGGGGCAGTATTTCTATGGTCTCTCATCCAACGGGAAATTCTATATCAATGGTACTACTAACTCAAATAACGCGTCCACTGGTACCGTAGAGATAAAGACGGCAAGTAATACCATAGATAAGGTTAATTTCACAGGAATAGCATGGTTTAAAGGTGCTGGTACAAATACATGCAGAAGTATTAAATTTGTAGTGCCTTCAGCAGGAACGCTGACTATCTATGGTAAAACATCAAGTGGCAATGGTAATGTGGTAATTAAAACGGAAAGTAGCGGTAACACAACAGTTATAGCCAATTCTGTCAACGCATATGCTTCCGGTTCCACGACAGTAAGTGCAGGAACTTATTATGTTTTGTCCGATGGCAGTTCAGCTGCTATAGTGGGTTTGAAATTCGTAGAAGAATCATGTTCGGCAACGCAGCCGGGTACAATCAGCAAAGGCACACTAAGTGCATGTACATTACGATTGACAGCAGGTGGTTCGCCTGCCGCTAATAATACTTGGTATTGGCAGTCGTCAGCAGACGGAACCGATAAGACCGAAAGCGGCGCTACCAAAGATGTAACTTCTACCGGAACATATTACATTCGTTCGTATTGTACTACCGGTAGCGGTTGCTGGAGTGACGCACGTTCGGTAACGGTGTCGGCATCGGATTTGACTCCTGCCGCTCCGACTGCATTAGCAGCAGCAAGTCCGACGGCAAAAGGTGTGACCTTGACGGTAACTGATGCAGCCAATACAAATGACTACGAGTTCTATGTAAACACAAGTAGTTCGGCACCTTCTGCCGGCACTTCTGCATCTTACACATCTACCAGTAAGAGTGTGACTATCACAGATAAGTATGCAGGAACAACATTCTACGCATGGGCTCGTGCCAAATGCGGTTCGAACAAGAGTGCTTGGACGGCATTGACGGGAAGTACGTTTACAACGAGTACGGTAAGCGTGGAACACGCACTGACGAATATAACAGAAACGAGCGGAGCTGCAACTACGGGTGTCGGAGGAAGCGATTATACAGCGGTTTATGCTGCGGATCTGGGTTATAGTTTGTCCGCCCCGGCAATTACCATCGGCGGTGCTGCTGCTTCGAGCGGAACGGATTATACATGGACCCAAGGAACGGGAACGCTTGTTATTCCGGCAAATAGGATAAAAGGAGATATCGTTGTGACCATTACATCGCCGGCTTCGGCTCCGACGAATGTGGCAATAAGTGGCGCATATCATTACTATCCGGGCGAGACGATTAGTCTGACAGCAACGGCTACCGGCGGTAATGGTCCCAAGACCTACCAGTGGTATCACGGCGGCACAGCAGACGGCAACGCGATTGACGGTGCGACAAGTGCTACGTTTACAAAATCCAATTGTGTAGTAGGCGATGCAGGCAGTTACTATTGTAAGGTAACATGTGGCGGAAGTGCTTCCACATGGAGTGACGGCGCCGGACATGATCCGTACAATGTGAAGATCATGCAGTTTGTGCTGAAGAATAACTCCAGCGTTGAAATCAGCCGAACTGCCTTGACCAAAGTGGATGCCACGCACGCAACAGTAATTCTGCACCTTACTGGCGGAACAACCTATAAGTTCCGTATCACGGATGGTTGCGGTAACTATTTCGGAAACACCGGCACAATGACCAATGGCAATAGCACGGATTGGTATATGAACGCGGATGCAGATTGCGGAATGACCACTGGTTTGAAGACATCCAACTATACGTTCAATGTGACGTTGGGCGATTTGGGCAATGGAATGCAAGTAACGGCTATTTATCCGGGCGGAGACCAAGCAGCCGGCAAGATTATTTACTGGGATAATAGCGTGTTGAACTGGGCTGATGGTGCTCAATGGTATCGTATCGGAAAGAGCACCCACCACAATAAAATACAAATGACGAAGGTGTCCGGTACCGCGAACTTGTATAAAGTAACGACTATTGAATACAACGGCTTCGAGTACTGGCACATTGCCAATAATCAAGGTAACGGCGACGGCAACCTGTTCTGGACCAAGGGAGATGCTGCCAAGGCGATTACTAATGCAATGGAGTTTGAAGGAGCACCTGTAACTCTTGATGCTATCACTGTTACGCCGACTAACAGCCACGAAACCGGTGAGACTTCTGATAATGATAACTGTGAGTTCTATACTCATACTACAGTTTCCGGTATGAAGAGGGACCGCGTGACGATCACCGCACCTACCAATGGTACGATTACTGTTAATTATACCAGTGAAGAAGGAGTTGCTTCCTCTTTCTCGGCTACCACTGTAGATATGTATCAAGACTTGGCACACACGGTTATACTAACCTCTATCACAGCCGTTCCGAACACAGGTTATGACGCGGGCGCGATTACTATTAACGGAGGCGCGTATAGCGCGAACTATGTAGTCACCGGTGCAACAACCATTGCTGCTACCTTCACCCCGCATACCTATTCCATCACCTATAAGGATCAAGGCGATGTAGCATTCTCGGGAACGCACACAGATACTCCATCAGCACACCCGACCAGCCACACTTATAATACTGCAACGACGCTGAATAGCGCCACCAAGACGGGTTATACCTTTGGCGGATGGTTCACTAACTCTGCTTGTACAGGTGAGGCGGTTGCCTCGTTAGGTGCAACGGATTATACGGCAGACATTACGCTGTATGCGAAGTGGACAGTGAACAACTATAACTTGACATGGAACCTCGGCGGCGGTACAACCACCAGCGCCGGTACAGGTATCGCAAGCGGTGTTTCCGTGAACACGACAAGTAGCGTCGCTTATGGAACGAGTCTTACTGCTCCGACGGTAACCAAGACAGGTTATAATTTCTCTGCATGGGATCCTGCTGTTGCATCTACTATGCCAGCAGAGGCAACCACTTATACGGCTACTTGGACGGCAAAGACAACGACGATTACCATCAACGCCAACACGGCTAATCATGGTAGCACGACCCCGGGAACGGTAACTGCTACTTGGGGCAGTGCGCTGCCTTCGTTCAGCGCAGCAACCGGCGTAAGCAGTTGGAGTCTGACGGGTTATTGGACTGCTGCGACAGGTGGTAACAAAATCATCAATGCCGACGGAACATTAGTCGCTTCGACAAGTTATGCAGATGGTTCGAGCCACTGGAACAGCGAGGTGGCGTCGCTAACGCTCTATGCGCAGTATGAGCAAGTATTTACCGTAACCTTCAATTCGAATGGAGGTAGTGCTGTTTCGCCTATTTCGCAGGCTACAACCGGAGCGTCTATCACTATGCCTGCCGCTCCGACCTATGCGGACCATACCTTCCAAGGCTGGGTAATCGGCGGTACAACCTATGCTGCCGGCGCAAGTTATACTCCGACAGCCAATGTTACTGCTTACGCAAGTTGGAAAGCCGATTGTGCCGGAGGCAGCACAGAAGTATATAACGGAGAGAATGTGGCCAAAGGAAATACTACAGCATCAGGATGGACTATTAATAATTCGTCTAATATGGCACTGACGAGCGGCTCTTCCAATGGCTATTCTTATTGGTATCAAGCAGGTAGCAGTACCAGTTATGTCCAATTTAATGGTTCAATTGCTGTCGAAAGTGGAGATCAGATTAAAATTAAATGGACTCATACAAATGGAACTAGTAAGAATTTGGCACTTACTATCAATGGTAGTTCTGCTTCGTTAACATCAGGCGGATCGGCGAGCAGTTCTACTCTTGTAGAAGCTGTATATGACGTAACATCCACCACAACGGTGACGTCCATTAAACTCAACTCTTCCGGTTCTTCAGGATGTATAATATATCAAGTTACTGTAATTAAGGGAAGTGGCACCTGTTATTACGTAACTTATGATGGTAACGGAGCAGAGAGCGGAAGTATCAGTGATGCAACGGCTTACGCGAGCGGCGCGAATGTAACCGTTTTGGGCAACACCGGTGGTAATGCCTTTACAAAAGCAGGTTACGAGTTTACGGGTTGGAACACTTTAGCGAACGGAACAGGTACTCCGTATTCCGCAGGTGGAACGATTAGCGGCATTTCCGGCAATGTGACACTCTTTGCACAATGGGGTGCGCCTTGTTCCGATCCTGATGCCCCGACAGGTCTGGCTGTAGGTTCGATTACATCGAGCGGTGCCACATTCACTATCACGGACGCTGCAAACACCAACAACTACGAGATTGTTTGCAAGACAACGAGTGGAACACCGGCCGCAGATGCGACACCTACAGAAACAGGTACGAGCAAGACCATTGCTGTAACAGGCTTGAATGCTTACACCGATTATTATGCCTATGTTCGCTCAGTATGCAACGCATCGCACAAGAGTAGTTGGGTAGCGCTGACAGGTGCTCCGTTTAAGACCTTATGTGAGGATCCGACAACGGCTTTTGCCAACGGAGAATACACCATCGGTGGGTCTGCATTGGATTTGCGTACGCTGATCAGCGGTAACAATAGTAGCGGAGCTATCACTTATTCTGTAACCAATGCGAACGGAACAGGTGCAACTATCGCCGGTGACGGATACAGTTTCTCTGCTACAATACCGGGAACAGCCTCTGTACGTGCTTCGCAGGCAGCTAATGGCAGTCATTGTGCAGTCGTATTGGATGCTACGGTAACGGTTGCTGCGGCAAATACTTGCGTGACGATAGCATATTTCGAGACGAGTCAACATGACAAATCCAACAACAAGCCGGATTCGCAAGCAAAATATCTGTATGGCTATGATAACTCTGCTAAGACATCGGAATATGCTTATACATTAACAACTGGTAGTACCGATAACAAAGGTCAAGGAACAGGCGCATCGGATTACCTGCGTATGAATTATGGTACGACGGTTAATATTTATGCCGACAATACAACAACAGGTGGTACGCCGGCAAGTTGGAGCGATGTGACGTCTGTATCCGTGGACTTCAAGATGAAGAATAGTTCGTACTACACGACATTCGATATTAAGGTAGGTAACACCACTATTGCGGACAATGTATCGCTCCAAGGCGATGCCCAGACAGGATTTACAACCTTTACGTATAATAACCTGGCCAATTTAGACGGAAAGATTAGTATTATTAACAATGGTAGCGGAAGCAGTAACTATCACTTCTATGTAGATAATATACGAATCTGTACTTCTGCATTAACCCCTTGTACCACTCCGGTTATTCCGAGTCTGAGTAATCAGACCGTTTGTCCGGGTAGTGACATTGCTGCTTGGAATGCAACGGTATCGAATGCTGCGGCTATTAGTGCAGCCGGAGAGAGTGTTGCTTACTCTTGGAAGAAGAAAGGAAATGATGCGACCATAACTACTACTGCTTCGTTAGACCTTGGTTCTTCGGCAACGGAAGGTCAATCAGGTACGTATGTCGTAACTGTGACCGTTTCGGCAGACGGCAAGGCTTCGGCTTCTGCAAGCAAGGAAGTGACGTTAACAGTTACTCCTGCAACAGAGACGCCGAGCATAACGGCAAGCAAAGCGAAAGTGTATGCGACCGACGAAGTGATCTTCACGGCTACTTGCGGTTCGACAGGTGTTACATGGCAGTGGTACAGATGTACCAATGCAGGCGGAACGATTACCGGTTCTTGTTTGAGCACTACATCCTCTTACACGCTCGCGAGCGCGCCCGCTGCGGGTACCTATTATTATAAGGCAGTAGCTACCGGCGACGGAACCCATTCCTGCGGCACAGCAGAGTATGTATATACACTGGTAGTCAGCGCTGCCAACTCCTGCGACAAGGAGTTCTGGTTCGCAAAAGAAGGCGATCGTCCGACCGGTGCGGCTGCGGCAACGCATATCACCGGTTGTCCGAGTGGATCGTCCAGCGCAAGTTACACCGCATCGGTTGATGGTACCAACTATACGCTTACCGGAAGTACGGGACAGAAGACAGGTGATGTGACGATTGTTGTTCCGGCTGACAATACGGGTACGCTATATGTAGTGGTACAAGGTTCCAGCAGCCGTACAATAACATTGTCGAAGGGCGGTACGCAGATAGGTCAGGAGACTCCGGAAAACAGCACATGGGGCGTATTCACGTTCGATAATCTTGACGCGGGAACTTATACTTTGGTATCCAGCGGCAATATCAGTTGGGCGATGATGGCTTTGAAACTCTGTCCGACAGCAGCTTGTACGGATGATACTCCGACGGCAACGGCAACGAATGCGACTGTCTGCGCCGGTGGTTCGATTACCATCACTGCAACGGGTTATGAGGCAGGTGCTACCTTCCAGTGGCAGAAACAAAACGCAAGTACAAGCGTATGGGAGGATATTGATGGTGCAACAAGTGACACCTATACGGTGACAACCGCAGCAGCGGAGCATGCCGGGAACTACCACATCGTAGCTACTAAGGGTTGTGCGCGTACGTCGAATACGGTAACGATAGCTGTTCCGAGTGCGCCGGTATTCAACAGTTTCACAACCACGCGCCGGGTTATGGAAACGCAGGCATTGTCCATTAGCGATGTATCGGCTACAGATGCTGTAAGTTATACATGGTATAAGAGCGCGGATGCTACATGGGATGCCGGAGATACGGAAATAGGCACATCGAAGAATCTGCTTAAGCCATATGCCGGTGAAACAGCGGGCAGTACGTACTACGTCTTCTGCCGTGCGACGAATAGTTGCGGCGCGACGACATCGAGCGCTATTACAGTCAGTGTACAGACTTTGGTAGAAGAGGATTGTGCGATAGTCGGTAACAGCGGTGAGCACAACACCTTTGCCAAGACCAGCAACATCAGCAGCGGTACGTATGGTAGTATCACGGAATTACATACCAATAGCAATAACAAGTATATCTACTATACAGCCGAAAGCGGTTATTACTTCGCTAAAGCAACCGTCAATGCTTGCGTAGGTAACGCTTCTGACTTGCCGACAGCGGCATACAGTTATTCGACAGACGGCGGTGCCAACTGGACAGATCAGAACCTGACGGGCATGACTGCAGCATATGCAGATCATGTCATCAACCTGCCAGCCAATGTGAATGCCTTCCGTGTAGGTCGTCGCTTGGGCGATTGCGGAACAAGCAGTAATACGATTTATATACATCAAGTCTGCTTCACCTATAATGAGAACTGTACGAAGACGACCGTGGATCCAAGTTCGTCGAGTGTAGATTACGAAATAGGCGATTCGTTCACCGAACCGACATTTACTGTCAAGTCCAGCGGCGTCGCCCTTTCCCCGCAGCCAACCATCACCTACACCTCGTCGGATGAGACGGTTGCGACGGTAGATGACGACGGAACGGTGAACTTCCAAGACAAAGCGGGTACAGTGGTTATCACGGCTGCATATGCCGGAGATGCCACCTACTGCGACAGCGAAGGCAGTTACACAATCACGGTAAGTTGCTCCGACGAGGCACCGAAGATAATAGCTGCCGACGGAACCAATATCGGCGGATGCAACGACGAAATCACCTTGGAGGCGAAGAAGCAAGACGGCACGACTAACTTCTCGGACGGAACCTATCAGTGGTATCGTGACGGCGAAGCAATCAGCGGTGCTACAGACCGCACCTATACAGTTTCGCTGACAGGTGTTTATTCCGTGGAGCGCACAAGTGTAGGCGGTTGCGTGAGCCCGTCAAGCAACAAGGCGACTGTTACGAGTGAAAGCGCGGAACCGGAAGTAGAGCGTCTGACACCGTTCCAGTACTACCATGTGAATAAGGTTTATGCTGAGACATCCATCATGCGTTTCCGCCACCTGTTTGCGGTTAAGAACGCCGGAACAACGTTGGAAGGCAAGCACTTCAAGATGGAGTTGTCCCGTAACGGAGGCGCTGCTACGGATGTAACGAACTCGAATGCGTTTGTAATGAGTGCGGATACCGTATTGCTGGATTTGAACAAAATGGGCGACGGCAAGTACGAAGAAGACGACGAGTTGGTACTGACCTGTTCTGCGGTGGATTGCGAAGGCAATGTAAGTTCGATTTACAAGAACACGATTACTATCTATGTGATTGATGAGACACCGACATTAGCACTCATCTGCTCCGGTGCAAACGGCGACGGTACTCGCTCCACCAAAAACTTGGTTGTCGGCGGTGACTTCCTTACCGGTTACAACAAGGCTGACCTTTGTGTACAGACGGGCAATACTTCGTTTGACAAGACGCAGGAATGGGTACTCTATACCCGATTGAAAGAGAACTATATCGTAACGCCGGTAAACGGTTATGCCGAGTTTAACAAACTGAACTACGAGCCGTTCGACATCCTCTTCCTGACCGACTATCCGAAGGCATCGAAGAGCGATGCGGCGGCAACGATATTGGATGACATGGCAGACCTTTGTGACTATCGTCCGTTGTTCACCTTCAAGACGCACATGGTAGCCAAGAGCCCATCCAAGTGGGCAGCCAAGGGCTTTATGGCACAACCGGAAGTTCCGAAGCAGAGCCGTCTGCGTCTGAATATCGTATGTTATGCGCACCCGATGTTCGATGACTTGAAAGAGACATCCGACCATATCCAGAAGGATGCCAGCGACCACAGCCAGATTGTCTATACCATGCTGACCGGCCCGGGTCATGAGGGCAGTAAGGGTATGCAAGGCTTCCCGATTGATGCGGCAGAAGGCTTTGTAACCATCGGTTTGGTTCACTATGATGCCACGGCTGCGGATGATACCCCGAGTGATGGTTATGTAACATGGACTTCGGGTAGCAGTGATGTAATGATGGTGGCTGCGGCTGAACGCCAAGTGAACTTGGAGGCACGTATGATTCTGTTCTCTGTCAACTGTGGTGCACAAAGCAAGTTGACGGAAACGGGACGTCAAGTAGTACTGAAGAGTCTGGAATACCTACTCTCGGATGCTACAATCACGCCGGTTGCAGACTGCTCGTTCACCTTTACCAACGGTGCGGGTAATGATTGGACGTATGAGCAGTACAAGGCTAAATGTCCTGCATGTACCGGAACGATTGGTGATGGCAAATGGAGTACGGCAGGTAACTGGGGACCGGACTGGATCTTGCAGCCTGGTAAGGATACCGAGGTGAAGATCGCAGCACCGGTAACGGTAGATATGCCGCATGCGAAAGTTCGTACGGTTCGTATTCTGGAAGGCGGTAGTATTGATATTCCGGCCGGTAGCGGCCTGGAGGTAGGAAGTACCATCCGTCGTCTTGACGGTACAGAACTCAGTCCGACAGAGGTAGTGGACTTGTCAATCGGTTCTACTTCATCGGGCAACGGTACACTCATCTTCAACAACAATGCCGGCGATACAAAAGCCGGTGTGGCAATGTACAGCAAGGGCTTTATTGACTACACAGATCCGTCTAAACCGAAGGGCATAAAGAATTACCAGTATATCGGAGTGCCGTGCGTAAACATCAATGCGGCATACAACTACTACGGCAGCTGGATTTACAGCTGGAGCGACAAGGATTCCGGCTACGGCTGGGTGAAAGTGGCGAACGGAGGTATCGTCACCACATGGACGGGTTATTGTATCACGCAGGAGAGTGCCGGTACCTACTATGCCATCAGCGGTACGCTGGCAGCTACCAATACGGTGGATATCGATGTTCCGGCAGGTGAGAACATGGTAGTTGGTAACTCTTGGACCGCACCGATTTACATCAAAGAATTTACGGATGACGACTTTGAGAATCTGCTTGGTAATGTCTATTTCTTCAACACCGGCGTGGACCAAGATTATACGTCCGGCCACGAGCAAGATCTTGGTGACCGCTATGCCAGCAGCACCTACGTGACAGTTCCGATTCACTCGTCACCTTATACAGGCGACTCGTTGATTAGTTCGATGCAAGGCTTCTTCGTGAAGTCAAACGGCTCGGCTGGTGCATTGCACCTCGACTATGATAGACACGTGCGTCCTTCGACCAACCGCAATATCTTAAGCGGCGTTATGCACGCACCGAGACGCGCGAATGCACAAAGTGATGAACCGGCGGTACTGAAGATCAAAGTGAGCGGCGAGAACTACGACGACAAATTGCTGTTGTTAGCGCGCGAAGACTTCACGACGGGCTTCGATAACGGCTGGGACGGCGATAAGTGGGATGGTAATGAGTCGGCGCTATATATCTACACCAAGGATGAAGAAGGAACGGAGAACAGTGTATCGGCTATTCCGGAAATGGAAGGAACAGTCATCGGCTTCCGTGCCGGCGAAGACGACGCATATACGCTGCACTTCGAGTACCTGAATAGCGCAGAAGAGTTGTATCTGTTCGATACAGAAACCAACGCCTACACGAAGATCATGACAGGCGCTACCTACCGTTTCTTCACCGAGGACAAGGAGAAGCACGAACGCTTTATCATTACTCGCAAGAGTCCGCAAATAGCGACAGATGTGGATGAAGTGGATAGCGGAAAGCGGAGAGAAGTGCGGAAACTGCTTATAGAAGATAAGATGTATATCTTGGTTAACGGAATGTTGTATGACGCAACAGGAAAGGTTGTTAAATAATGTTGAATGTTGAATGTGTAAGGAAAGGAGAAACATTATGAAAACGAAAATGTTGCGAAATATGATGATAGTTGTTCTGCTGGCGCTCGTGAGCGCCATGCAGGCAACGGCCGTGAACTATAAGAATACGTACAATGGAGTACGGAATACAGAGTACAGAGTACAGGCGGTTAGTTCGGTAAGTGCGACCACGCAGAGCGCAGGCTTCCAGTCAACGAGTGCATATTCCGGCCAGTGGAATCAAGATGCACAGCAGTCCACGCTCAATGCGGATGGTACGGTAAACGCGGATGCGTATGGTGTCGGACGCTCGTATGTAGGTCCAAGACGGTCTGGAACTAACCCGGGAACACCGGATGACGAAGAAGAGGAAGAAGGCGAACAGCAGCCGCTTGGCGACGGACTTTTGGCGCTGATGCTTTGCGCATGCGCGTACCTTATTGTACGCACTACGCGTAAAGAAGAGAAAATAGGATAATACGCAAAAATCAATAATGAAAAGGTATTTTCTTTGTGCAGCCCTCTTGGTATTCGTCTGCTGCGTTCCCCAAAAGACGAAGGCAGGAGACGTTAGTTTTGATCCGAATGTGAGATACTCACGAATAGTGATAGACAACTGTTTATACCACTTCAAAGCAAATACTACAAAAGCCGGCTTTGCCAAGTACGATGGTTCCGGTTCCAAATTGGCTAACTCTGAGTCGTCACGCGGCTTTGACTATGTACCGGGATTGGTAGCCAAGGCGGTTCTGGAATGTGTAGATTTGTACAAAGACAGTACATGGGCTGCGCCGTGGTTCTATAGCATTCAGGCTTATGGAGAGACTTATTATAACACTACTCATGGAGGAGGCTCTTTGGACGACCTGAATGCCTGCAAACTGTATTTCGGATTGTATGACTTGACGAAACCGGGTGCTAAGTTTGAGAACTCCACCGTTGCCGGACATTGTACAACCGCAAAAGGCAAGGCATTAACCGGTTTGTCCAACCATAATACAGCCCAAGTCATCTCTTCCGCAACGTCCAATACGTTTTGCGGGAACAGCAGTACCTACGAAGGCGGTTGGTGGCACAAAAGCAGCTATGAAAACCAGTTATGGTTGGATGGGCAGTATATGGGGCCGGCATTGTTGGCGATGATGGTCGCTGACGGGCGCTATATATCCGGTTCGGCAGCCGGCGACTGGGCTATCATCCGCAAGCAGTTTGACATGTGCTGGAACAGATTGTGGGATAGTGAAAAGAAATTGCTATACCATGCTTTCTCCGCTAATCCGACAAGCAGCCAGACTACCAACTGGGCGGACCATACCGGAGATTATTCAACAAATCCTCACTATGGTGTGAGCAGCGAGTTCTGGGGACGTGCTGCCGGATGGTATTTCTTTGCGTTGGTAGATATCTTGGAGCAAATGGACAAGATTGGTAAGAACGGTGCGGATGCTGATTATGTGGAATTCAAGCGTCAGTTGGAGGCAGTAGCAGATGGTTTGTTAGCCCGTCAAGATCCCACGACAGGATGCTGGTGCCAACTCTTGCAATACGGAAACGGTGTAACGCCGGGTGGCTGCTCCAAAGCTAATTATCTGGAGTCATCCGCATCTGCCATCTTTGTATCTACGTTCCTCAAAGGAATCCGTTTGGGGTACTTGGATCGAGCTAAATATGAAGCGGCAGCAAAGAAAGGCTATCAGGGTATGATTAACCAGTTCCTGAAGACCAGTGTTGGAGATGGTAATGATTATGCATTGATCAACTGTTGCAAGTCCGCAGGCCTAAGTTCTGACCGCAACGGAAGTGCCAATTACTATCTGTCCGGCAGTGATACGGGGAAGACGAGCGACTATACCGAAGGTAAGGTCTTAGGCGCATTTATCCTTGCAGCTACCGAATACGAGCGGGCGTATCCGCCGGAGGAAGCCGGAGAACCGGCTGGCGGCGAATGCCGCTGCCTGCGCGTAAGTATAAGCGAATAATGAATTCCAAACTCTTATATATAGTTGCTATAGCTGCGGTGCTGAGTGCGTGCGGGACGACCGGAAAGAGACCAGACAGTGACGTCCGTAATGATCGCGAGATGGTCGCGGGATACTCAGCAAAGATGATCAATGCGCGCATGACGGCATGGCATAACAAAGACGCCGAGGTCGGTTTTCCGAACGCCAACAGTACCAACGGCGTCACCAATCCGGCGATACCTGCGTCGTGGGACTATGTACCGGGCGTGGTAGCAAAAGGAATCCTCGACGTATGGGAATATTACCAAGATTCCGCTTGGGCGGACGCGTGGTACGAAGGCCTATGCGCGTGGGGACTAACGAAGACCGCAACCGACAAAGGCGGTATTCTCGATGACCTGAATTGCACGAAAGTGTTCCTCGGATTGTACGAAGGCGCAAAACCCGGTGGGCGATTTGAGAACGCCGACAATGCTGCGTATTTCATGGAGCAGTTGCGTCGCGGTGCGCGCGGATTGGAGGACCATAAGAACCGCTATACCATCGCTTCCGGCGGTGCCGAAGGCGGATGGATGCATAAAGCGACCGACGACCCGAGTAAGAGTTACTACGGCCAGATGTGGTGCGACGGTGCGTATATGGGACCGGCACTATTGGCACAACTCTTGGTTTGCGGTGCGACCGAAGGTTTGAACCTCGGCTGGAACGATGTATATGACCAGTTCGAAGTGTCATGGCCATACCTGTGGGACGAAGAAAACCGCTTGCCGTACCACGTGCTTTTCTCTGATGTACACCTTAATGATAACGCGCGCGCGATATACGAGGCGGGGCACGCGTTTCCTTGTAAGTATTCAGTAATCAGTAATCAGTATTCAGACGTCAGTGACACTATATGGCACTCGGAGGAATACTGGGGACGTGCGGCGGGATGGTATATGCTGGCGTTGGTCGATGTGCTCGAAGCATACCTTGAGAATTTAGAGGCCCATGGCGAATGGGCGAATGGCGATTCCCTGCCTTCAGCGCAGCATTTCGATGAGTTGCGGGATATGTTGACGCAATTAGCGGACGGACTGGTAGCGCGGCAGGATAAAGAGACGGGCTGTTGGTATCAGTTGCTCGCCTATGGTCCGGAGAAAAGCGCCACGCAAGGCATCGACGATACGGGTTCGGACAAATATACGAACGTAGAAGCCGGCGGTACGCAATGTAACTACCTTGAGTCTTCCGCGAGTTGCCTCATTACGGCGGCATTGCTGAAGGGTTCACGCTTGGGATTGATCGACCATATGGACGCCGGTAAACGCGGATACGAAGGAATAGTCAAGCAATTCGTTCGCGAGGAAGAGGGCGAGCTTCAACTAATCGGCAGTTGCCAATCGGCGGGACTGAGCAAAGACCGCAACGGTTCGGCTGCCTATTACCTGATCGGCAAGGATGTTCCCATACAAAATAACACCGAGGGAAAAGTCCTCGGTGCATTTCTGATGGCTGCCGTAGAATATGAACGAGTTTGCTTAGTAGAAAAAAACAAATAAAACCCTGATTTTTATAGTACTATGTATTTCGAATCTTTATTTAACCGACTTATTTATAAATAAAGTTTTTTGGCACTCATCCATTATCAAAACCTAAACATCGCACCTACCAGGAAGTTGATGCCCTGGCTGCGGTAGCCGTACAGATACTCATTCTTGCGATGCAACCAGTTATTGAGTTGCAGGAAGAGCGTGAGGTTCGGTTTTGGCTCGGGTTTTAATACTCCGGTATCCCGGTATCCCGATTTTCCGACATCCCGAAGTTTTCCTACCCACATGTTGTACTCGACACCGGCATTGAGGTCGATGATCGGACGGAGCGTATAATCCGCACCGTTGCTCACTTTCGCTATGCGACTGCCTTCGAAGCGGTTCTCCGAATAGAGCGACCAGTGCTTGTCGATGCGGCCGTCGATGCGAAGACACAGATCCCAGTTGGCACGGTCATAGACAGGCATCGAACCCGACCAGAAATAATAGTCTCCGTTCAAGTTGATACGAACCACGTCGCGGAAATGATAGTTGATCTGTCCGCCCACTTTGCCGCGGTTATAGGTCGCGTACTCATGACCGAAATCGCCCTTGAGGTAGTTCACCGCCGGAAGCGCGTATGCTTCGTTCGCGCTATGAGCGACGAACACGATCTGATTCAGCATATAGGCATAGCCTCCGTGCAGTTCAAGCAACAGTCCGCGCGCGGGACGGATATGAAAACCGATCTCGCCATCCACCGGCGTATAACCTGCTACATGATGGTTGATGATGCCGGTGTGAATCAGGTAATAGCGATTCTCTTCCATAAACTCCTGCAGCGTACCCAAACCGAAACTGCCGGTAGCGTCCGCATAGACGGTGAGCCATTCTTTGGCGATCTGCGCCTCAAGGTTCACATGCGGCGAGGGAGCAAAAGAGATATTCTCCGTACCGGATAACTCGTTCTTGCCGACACCGATATTCATATCGAGGTTCACGCCCACATGCAAGCGCACGCGCTGGCCTTCGTAAGCATAGTAAGGCTCGAGACGGATGTTATGGCGGCTGTTATAAAGCGAATCCGGGATAGCTGCGGCAAGGTTTCCGCGCAGTTGCATAAAGTTATTCTGGATATACGCCTGCAAGCCGACATGATGTACGTCGCCGCGCCAATCGAAACCGGCCTTCGTGCGAATCTGATGCTCGCTGACTGCTCCAGGTTTAGCGAAGAGATTATAGCCAGTTTGGAGTTGGTATTGCACCTCTTGCTTGGGCGTGGAGCGGAGTCCGAAGAAGGCCTCCACTGTCCAGAGCGAAGTCTTATCTTTTGCATCAAACGGATGAGGCTCCGGATACGCTACCTTGTTCTTCTCCCACATACCCCATGCCTGCGAATAATCGTAGAAATGGCCGTACTTATGATAGAAGACATTTCCGCCGTTCAGTCCGAAATAGAGTTCGCACGTGCTGAACGGATGCCGGAAATCGAGTCCGGCTTTCGTCTTACTCAGCGCTGCGAGTCCCCATTCCGCCTTATGATGAGCATAGACATCGAGGATGGAGCGCTTGCCGTCGTCCAAGTGATACCCGAAATCAAACAAGGTATTCGGGTGACCAATCGCGCCGCGGACATAACCATCGTAGTTCTTGCCGGCTTCGAAGCGCGTAGGCTGCGAAAGCAAGGAATGGAAGGTAGCGGACGGCATGACATCCGCCGTAAAGGAGGAGTACTCTATCGGCGCAGGTTCAATGGTCGTCTCCACTACCGCAGGTTTGGTAGCCACTTTACCCGCCGCCTGTATCACCGGTTGAAAATCGCGCTCGACGGTGACGCTGCGGTTGAGGGCAGAATCAGATTGGGCGAGGGCGGGAGTAACTAGGAATCCTAGGACTCCTAGGAGACATAGGAGTCTATTATTCATCTTCTTCATTGTGATCCTCCTTTTCTACAGGTTGTTCGAGTTTGTCGAGTTCGGCGAGGCGTGCCTTGATGAGCGACGGGATGTCATCACCCGGGGCTGTGTAGTTCTGCTGTAAAACGAGTAGGTACTGCCGTGCCTGGAAGAACTCTCCGCGGGCTTTGTTGATGTCGCTCAGCAGGATGAGTGCGCGCGCGAGCCAATACTGCTGCTGCGTATTCATCTGGGTGAAGTTCATGATCTCCGCTTCGGATGCCTCGAGGTCATTGAGTTCGAAATAACTCTGCGCGAGCAGATACTCGGCTTCGGCACCGCGAGCCGTACGCACATCGGTTGCCAAGGTTTTCAGATCCGGTTGGGCCTTGGTCCATTGACCTTTTGCCACCAGTGCTTTCGCGCGTCCGTAGAGAGCTTCCGCACGCATCTCATCGCTGATCGGTGCGTCACTCAGGATCTGGTCGGCGATGTCGATCGTCGCCTGATAGCGGTTCAAGCGCTGCGAGCAGCGTAAGATTCCGAGGCGGGCAATCTGGGTGTTCTCGCGACTCGAAGAAAGGGCATGCATGCGATAGAAAGCTTCCATCGCGGCGGCATAATCACCCTTGTCGAAACAGATCTCCGCGACGCGGGTGGCCGCTTCTTCCTGATACGGGTTGGCTGTACTCTCCGCGAGAACCATATACTGTGCGAGGGCCTCGGAAGACTTACCTAAGCGATAATACGAATCGGCGAGGTAGTAGCGCGCGGTCGTGCAATAGCGTCCACCGGTGCAGTATTGCGTGATATAATTGCTGAGAGCGATGGTTGCTTTTTGATACGAAGCCTGCATATACTGCATCTCCGCCGCCGCATAGAGGAGTGAGTCCTCCTGGGTTGTCACGGTCATGTTGATCTTCGCGAGGTTCTTGGTGTAAGCCAGATACTCGTCCACTCGTCCGTTCTCCACATACAGCGCTTGTAGCGCATCGAGAGCTGTGTAGGCTTCTTCCGTCGCCGGATATTTCTCAATAGTCTGGCGGTAGGCCGCGATAGCCTGATCCGTCTCGTGCAGATTGCGATAGATCATCGCGCGCTCGAGCGAAGCCTTGCGGGACAGCGTCGAGTGGGGATAGGATGCGAGCAGTTGCTCATACGAAGCGATAGCTCCGCGTTCGTTATCTTGCTGGAGTTGCGCCCGGGCAATCTCATAGAGTCCGTCATCGGCGTAGTCGGACTTCGGATAGCGCTTGACGAGTTCGGTCAGTACATTCACTTTATCGCCGTATTTATGCTGGAGTCCAAGTGCGTAGCCTTTCTGGAAAAGCGCATAGTCTGCGCCTGCGGCCTGTAGTTTGCTTACCTGCGAGTAATACGAGATAGCCGACGGGAACTCGCGCGCATTGAAATAGCAGTCGCCGATACGGTTGAGGGCATCGGCATAAGTGGGTTCCGTCGCCAGCGCCTCGTCGATATAAGTGGTAAAGGCATTGCGCGCTGCGTTATACTGCGCCTGCGAGAAGAAGCAATAGCCCTGCAGGTAACGCGCGATAACATAGTTATCGGATTTCTTTGCATCGCTGCGGCTGAAGAACGCCTTGAGGTCCTGTTCACACCTGTTGTAATCGCGCAAGCGGTACCCGGCCTCGGCGCGTACGTAGTATGCCTCCGTGGTATAGCGATCCGACTCATGAGTATGCCCGATCACTTCGGTCATCCAATCGACGGACGCTTGCATCTTCCCTTGCAGGAAGTTATCCGCACCTAACTGATACCGCAGATACTGCTTGGTCTGCAGCATCTTCGGCGAGGGATTGGGAATAGAGTCGAGCGTCGCAATTGCTGCGGCATAGTTCTTACTCTGCATTAGCGCATCACTCAGCAACTGATAGATCCGCTCCTCGTATTTGGAGTCGGGGAATTGGCGTAGGAAGTCATTGAACGCGCGCACGGACTCACCCAAAGCACTCGAGCTCTGATAGGTACAGAGCGTATAGTTATACGACGCTTCCTCCGTGATACGCGGTGTCAGTTTGTATCCCGCTGCGGCCTGGTAGGACAGTTTGGCCTGCTCGTGCTGCTTGAGTTGCACATATGCGTTACCCATCGTGAGACATGCCGCCTCGGAGAGAGTGTCGTTCTGCTGCTTGACCAGTTTGAGCGCTGCGACCGCTGCTTCGTAATGACCTAATGCATACTCGGCCGAACCCAACATAAAGAGATCATTACGCACGGGCTCTTCGTTCTGTGCCTTGGCGGCCTGCAGGTACTGCTGCAGATGATCTACGGCTGTGCTGTAGTCTTTTTTCTGATACGCTATCTCACCCAACAGGCGATGCAACTCGCCGTTGTTCGGACTCTCGGGATGCTCGGCCAGAAGGACCTCGGCACGAATAGCCGCTTCGTCATAGTTGCCTTGCGCAAACTGAATCTGGGTGATATAATACGGTACGGTCTTGTTATACTCCGGTGCGTTTTCCAATCGCTTGAGAGCCGGCAGTGCCTTGTCGTATTTCTCCAACTTGTACATGCAGTACGCGTAGTAATACGTGCCGCGCGTGGCGTAACGACTGTCGCCTTTACTCAACTGCGCGAAGTATATCGACGCGCGCTGGTACTCCTGAAGCATCAGATAGGCATACCCGCGATAAAAAGCATAGTCCGTCTGGTGCTCGCGCGTCAGGGCATGGAGTTCAACCGTTTCCAGAAATTTCAGGCTCTGCTTGTAATGGCCTTTCTCCACTTGGATGATACCCTGCATCAATTTCACTTCATCGGCAAAAGTGGTGTAGGGGAAAGCCTGCAAGTACGCCTTGAGGTCGTTCGGCAACTGCTTGTCGCGTGCCGGAAAACGCTCCACCAGCGCTTTATATTGCGTCTCCATCTCCGTCGTTTGGGCGAAGAGGGGGACGCAAAGCGCTATGAAAATCGAGATAACGAGATATCTGGATCTCGAGATTTCGAAAGATTTGCTTAGGATCATCGAGCTAATTTGATTTCATTCCACATCTCGAGCAACATCTCCTGGCTGTCGCCTGCATCGTGCATCAGTGCGCAGCGGTCGATGGTACTCTTGTCGGCATAGTAGACAGGGTTGAGGTGCAGTGCGTGCGGGTCGAGGAGTTCGCCGTCCACTTCGATGGGGGCTTCGCCGAAGAAATACGAAGCGTCCACGGTCTCGGGCCACTCTTCTTCGTCATTCTGCTCGTCGAGGATCTCCGCTGCGGCCAAAGGACCACCGGCGCACGATACATAACCTATCTCGTCCATGTTCGCCAGTGCATTGTCAGCGCGGCACATATAATCGATGAAATAGGTAGCGGCTTTGATGTTCTTTGCGTACTTCGGGATAACCCAGCCGTCAAACCAAACATTCGAGCCCTCTTTCGGTACAATATAATCAAGCATCACGCCCATCTCGGCAGCCTCTTCGATAGCGAATTGCGCATCACCGGACCAACTGAGGTTGAGCCATGCTTTGCCCTTCGTCATCTCTTCTTTACCGAAGTCCACTTCCCATCCGCATATCTGTTTCTTTGCCTGGAGGAGAATCTCTTTCACAGCAGCTACGCGTGCCGGCGTGATGTTACGAACCAACTCGTCGCGGTTCACCGTACCGGCTTCAATCTGGTCGGCGAAAGCATAGAGCACGAGTACCGAATAGACATCGCGGAAGGCATCTTTCATCAGGATTCGGTTCTCGAATTTCGGATCGAGGATAGCAGCCCAACTGGTCAGGTCTTCGCGGTTGACGAATTGCGGATTAAAGATAAATCCGGTCGTGCCCCACATGTAACCTGCGGTATAGTCGCTCACCTTCACGTCTGAACTCGGAGCCATCTGCTGGAATTTGTCCAGTACGAACGGAGAGATGTTATCGAAATACTTGATTGAGTCGGGAATCAGGTCCTTCTGAATGGGAATCAGCAGGTCTTTCTTGAGCATGCGCTCGATGATATACTCCGACGGGCAGAACACATCGTAGTCTTCGTGACCCACCTCAATCTTCGTCAGTGCGGTCTCGTTGATGTCGAAAGTCTCATAGACGAGTTCTACCTTCTCGCCCGTTTGTTCGAAATACCACTGCTCGAAGTTCTCTTTGACGTCCTCGTTGATGTAGTCCGCCCAGTTGAGCACTTTGAGTTGATGCGTACGGTCTGCGCCGCCGCAAGAAGTGAGTAGGATGGCAGCAAGTGCCAAAACCGAAACAAAGATTTTTCTCATTTTTCTTCTTGTTTAGAGTTACGTATGTTGATATAAATAAGTACAGCAAGCATTACTATCAAAATGATAGTAAAGAGGGGACGCAGTTCAGGAGTCAGACCGCCTTTGCGTGCATCGGAGTAGATGAAAGTACTAAGTGTCTCAAGTCCGCCGGAACCCTTCGTAAAGAACGTCACGCCGAAGTCGTCCACCGAAAGGGTGAGGGCGAGGATGAAGCCCGAGAGCATACCCGGCCATAGTTCCGGCAGCATCACCATGCGCAGGGCTTGCGCGGGTGTGGCGCCAAGGTCGAGCGCCGCCTCGTAGGTGTTGGGATTCATGCGGCTGAGACGCGGTAGCACACTGAGCACCACGTACGGCGTACAGAACACCACGTGCGCGATGCAGACGGTCGCTAATCCCTGGCTCACGCCCAAGGCGACAAATAGCAGGAAGAGCGATATACCGGTGATGATATCGGGGTTGATCATCGGCACGGAGTTCAGCAGACTGACGGCTTTGCGGCTGCGCGCGCGCATGTTATAGATACCAATTGCGGCAAGCGTACCGAGGATGGTAGAGACAACGGCCGCAACGAGTGCAATGACTACCGTGTACCAGATAGCGCTGTTGAGACCCGCGTCCGCCTTGCCGGTAAAGAGGTTGAGGTACAGATCGAACGAGAATCCGGTCCAGTTACCGAGAATCTTACTCTTCGTAAACGAGAAGACAGCGATGAGGGCTATCGGCGCATAGAGCACGAGCAGCAATAGCCATAAGTAGAGTTGCGAACCATAGTGGCGGCGCATGCCTAAGCGCTTACGACGAAGAATCTCCTGCTCCACGGAAGATAGGTTTTTCTCACGGCGGCGCTGGATAATCAGCACAATCGCATATACGATGCCGGCAATCAGCAGCAGTCCCGCGCAAAGCCAGCCGAGCCATGCCGTCGAACGCACAGGTCCGCTGGTAGCATCTTGTACATAGGTCTCAAAGACTTTATAGGCATTCTGACGGAACACTTTCTGGCCGCGGTTCTTCACTTCTTTCTTCGTGCGCCAAACGGTCCAGGTAACTCCTTCCGTATCGGTGTAACTATAGATACTGTCGCCCCACGTGGTTAAAGCCGGGGAAGGGACATCCGCAAAGAAGAAATCGAGCGGTTCGAGTACATCCGGTGTCTCAAGGGTACCGAAAGTGGCATAGGAGCCGTTCGCCAGTGTCACATTCACTTTCTCTCCGGCGAAACTTTCCGGAAAATCCTCCAACAACGCTACATCCCTTGTTGCACCGATCCGCAACTCATAGGTGAGATTGGATTGCGCATGCATGCGCAATGGCAGGAGGCATAGGAGGCATAGGATGACCATTTTGAGTTTCATACCAGCCCTCCTTTCTCCTCGTCTTTGCTGTCGTGATCACCGAAGAACGAGGTCAGGCCGATGATGATCAGTAGTACCAGCGACAGTACCGCACCATAGTTGAGCAGATCCGTCGTGGTGATATAATCCTGAATGAGGCTACCGAACAGTTTGATGTTGTTATGCGTCAATAGCTCCGCTATCGCGAAAGTCGAGACGGTCGGCATGAAGACCATGACGATACCGCTGTATACGCCCGGCATGGAGAGCGGGACAATCACTTTCCAGAAGCACGTCCAGCGGTTGGCGCCTAAGTCCTGAGCCGCCTCCACGAGGCTATTGTCCATCTTCTGCAGGGTGTTATAAATCGGGTAGATCATAAAGGGCAGGTAGTCGTAGCAAAGACCGAAAAGCAGTGCGCCTTCCCCTAAGGGTAGTCCACACATATTGAACAACTCTACCGTCGCTACCGTACGCAGCAGGAAATTGATCCACATCGGCAGGATGAACAGCATCGCCATCACTTTCGGCGTCTTGAAGTCTTCCTGCGCCATGATATACGCTGCCGGATAACCGATCAGCAGACAAATGGCGGTGTTGAAAACCGCTATCATGATCGAATAAAGAAAAGTCTGGATAGCTTCGCTATGCGTAAAGAACTTCATGAAGTTGCGCACCGTGAAGTGGCCGTCAATATCCGTGAAGGCATAGACACCGACGAGGATGAGCGGCAAGACGACGAACATCGCCATGAAGAGGATGTACGGCCAAGCCCAAGTGCGGCGCGAAGAGAATATTTGAACGATCTTATTCATCTCCCGAATCCTCTAATGCGCTAATCTTAATCTTATGCGGCGGAATGACGATACCTACGCGGTCGCCGTCGTCCCATACATCGTTGGTATTGACATATAAGTCATGTCCCTCGTCCGTGCGGATAGTGAGATGGAAGTGATTGCCCTTGAAGAGGATGAAATGGACTTCGCCGGACAGCGTACCTTCTTCTTCGTAGTCCTGAAGATCGATATCGCGGAATTTGACGCGAACCTGTACCTTGTCGCCTGCGGCAAAGGGCGCTATCTGCTTCTCGTCCACTTCCCATTCGGCATCCAGGAACCAGACCTTGCCGTTCTTGAGCACTTCACCCTCGAAATAATTCCAGATATAGTGCTCTTTCTTCATAATTTGGATATCCTCCGGCCGCACGAGCATACCCACTTCCGTACCGGGCAGGTACTCGTGGTAGTCCTGGATGAGAAACTCATAGTTATCGGGTGTTAGCACGCGCATCTCATAGTGCACGCCTTTGAAGATACAGGTTTGCACTTCGCCGTACCACTTGGTAAACTTACCTTTCGGCACGCGGTCTTCGGCATCATCATCTTCGTTGGCGACCACTTGTCCGCGTTTCTCGTCTTCCTTGCGCCAGACATAGATATCTTCGGGCCGAATGACGACGTCCACGGGGTTGTTCTCGCCGAAACCGGCATCAATACAGTCGAACTCCTGACCGCAGAACTCCACGCGCTTGTCGCGAATCATGGTGCCGGAGAGGATGTTACTCTCGCCGATAAAGTCCGCCACAAAGCAGTTTTGCGGTTCGTTGTATATATCCGTCGGTGTGCCGATTTGCTGGATTTTACCTTCGCTCATCACTACAACGCGGTCGGAGAGCGTCAGCGCTTCTTCTTGGTCGTGGGTGACGTAGATGAAGGTGATGCCGAGTTTCTCGTGCAGTTCCTTCAACTCGATCTGCATGTCGTGGCGCATCTTGAGATCCAGCGCCGAGAGAGGTTCGTCGAGAAGCAGCACTTCAGGCTTGTTCACAATCGCGCGCGCGATAGCTACGCGTTGCTGCTGACCACCGGAGAGGGTGTCCACTTCGCGTTCCTCGTAGCCCGTGAGGTTGGCCATCTTGAGCGCCTGACGCACCTTCTTCTTGATGGTCTCGGGGTCTTCTTTCTTCAGTTTGAGACCGAAGGCGACGTTGTTAAATACATTGAGATGGGGGAACAGCGCGTATTTCTGGAATACGGTGTTCACCGGCCGTTGGTACGGCGGGGTCTTTGTGACGTCTTCGCCTTTGAGCAATATCTCGCCCGAAGAGGCAACTTGAAAACCGGCGATACAACGCAAGAGGGTTGTCTTACCGCAGCCAGAAGGACCTAAAATGGTGACGAACTCGCCCTTTTTCACCTGCAAGCTGACGTCATTCAGTGCATACTTTCCGTCCTCAAAACTCTTAAAGACGTGGTTTACTTCAATGATAAACTCAGATTTTGCCATTTCCTTATTTTACGCGTGTGCAGCGTGCACGCGGGCACGCACTATGCAATTTGGCCGCAAAAGTACGCAAAAAAAATGGATTGTGCAAATATTCGCCTATAAAAATGCTTTTTTTGAAAAAAAAATTACGATTTTTTTGGTCAATTCAAAAAAAAGCAGTACCTTTGCAGCCCATTTCGTGTTGTGCGCGCTGACGTACACATGCGAGTGGACAATAAAAAATCATTATTAACTAATTAAAAATTAAGGTTTTACTACAATGGTAAATCATTATGAAACTGCCTTCGTTTTAACTCCCGTTTTGTCTGAACCGCAGACGAAGGAGGCAGTAGAAAAATTCGAGAATCTTCTCACGCAGAATGGCGGTACCATCCTGAACCGTGAGGAGTGGGGTTTGAAGCAGCTTGCTTATCCCATCCAAGGTAAAAATTCGGGTTTCTATTTCATTCTTCAGTTTGATGCAGAGCCCGCTGTAAT
>JAEEGL014919253.1_pt1 | contig 26924 bp, 35 predicted proteins | sample 9134231 | NCBI WGS metagenome assembly JAEEGL01 (sample SAMN16246548, study PRJNA631951) | gut metagenome | biome: gut microbiome; feature: rumen; material: fiber-attached | host: Bos | place: Iran: Karaj | collected 2018-10 | reverse complement strand
TGTGACAGCGGAGCACGTGTTCGGCATTGACAATGTGAGGGCACGCACCCGCAAGCGCGAGGTGTGCGAGTTGCGCCAGTTGTGCATTTACATTCTGCGGCAGCGCACACGCCTCACCACCACAGCCATAGGCCGCATTTTTGCACTCGACCACGCCAGCGTCACCCATTCAGTGCAGATGGCGGAGCGCCTTCTCGAAGTGGACCGCGCCTACCAGCGCCGCTACAAGTGGTTTGTGGACAGGTCGGCAATGGAGGTGGAAGAGGGTATCAAAAATTAACGATTGAAAATTGTACAGACGTTGCGCGCGACGTCTCTGCTAAATCCTAACTTCTGAATCCTAAATAACAATGAGAATCGACAGACGCAAACGACCAGGCCGCAGCTACGCCAAGCGCGTGGCCGACATCAACGCCATCTACGACCAGCACAGCGGCTCGGGGTTGAGCAACCGCGAAATCTGGCGGCGCTACATCTACCCCAAATACGCCATCAGCGAGGCCACGCTTTACAACATTCTGAAGGCACCAGCCACCAACCCTATGCTGGTTGACAAGCAGCTGAGCCTGTTCGATTTTCTCAACGAAAAGCCTGCCGAGTAGGGACGTGGCGTGCCGCGTCCGCAATATTGGAAACGCCGTTTAAACCTGGTTTAATCGGCGTTTTTTGGTTTTATTCAAAATAATGCGGGGTGTTCTTAATTGTTTTTTTCTTTTTTTTGTACTTTCAATTTTAAAAACAAGGAGAATGAGAGCTCTTGAAAAGAATATGAAAGATATGCTTACCAATTCATTGTTAGAATTGGAAAAGCAAATAAATTGTGATGTTCTATGCTATTTTGGTGAAATTGTTGATGGGCTTGAAAGAGTTTTTGTTGAAATAATAGAAAACCTGAAAAAAGACAGTAAGAATGACACTTTAGCCATTGTTCTGACCACAGGCGGTGGAAGCGCGAGAGCCGTAGAACGGTTCGTAAACATTATCAGGCATAATTATCAAAAAGTAATATTTGTTGTTCCTGATTACGCCTATAGTGCTGGAACCATTTTTTGTATGAGTGGTGATGAAATATGGATGGACTATTCATCTGTGCTAGGACCAATTGATCCGCAAGTACCAAACAAGGAAGGTAAATTTGTGCCAGCATTAGGATATTTGGATAAAATTAATAGTCTTATTGAAAAAGCGCAGAAAGGACAACTGACTGATGCGGAATTCATTATATTAAAAGAATTCGATTTGGCGGAGTTAAGAGCTTATGAACAGGCCAAAGAACTGACAGTTTCACTTTTAAAAAAGTGGTTAGTTAAATACAAATTTAAAAACTGGAATAAGAATGGCACGCCTGTCACTACTGAAGAAAAAGAAAAACGTGCAAAAGAAATCGCAGATGCATTAGGTAATAATAATATATGGAATTCGCATGGTCGGCCAATTGACATTAAAGAACTCGAAGAATTAGGATTATCAATAGATGATTACAGTGACGATGACAGCAGAAAGTCTGTTATTCGGAACTATTATAATTTAATGCGTGATTATGTCGAGAAAAATAAACAAATTAGGATATTTATACATACAAGAAAATTCATATAATATGGTAAAGGTGGTTGACAAATTGAAGGATATAGTAATGAAGAAAACATCTTCTGATGAAATTAGAAAATTGGAAAAAGTCTCTATGGAGTATAATAAGAAAGTTGATGATGGCCTATTCCAATCTCGTGGGTATAATTTGCTCACAATTGAATCGGAAGGCCGTGTTTTAGTTTCTTATAATGCATAGAAACCTTTAAAATTCTTACAATAAAAAACGCCGTTTAAACCAAGTTTAAGCGGCGTTTTTTTGTGTTCAATCACGGATTGATTTCGTGGTAAGGGTCGAAAAACAGCATAAAGACCTCGCCTTTTACGCCTAACATAAAGTAGACACGGGCGTTTCGGCTGTTGGTTTTTCTATCGGCTATAACATTTTTTGTGTCGGACAGTGCGAAATGATAAATGGCGGGGTTGCCAATGCAAATTTGAGGGTCGATACAATCAAAAAGTTTCTTCAGATTGCCGCAGATTGCGTTGCGGCGGAAATGAAGTTTTTGCCTGAAATAATCGCCGTTTTCAAGCTCATCGATGGTCTTTCCCGCAAAGTCGGCCATACGTTTGAAATACAAGTTCGCCTCGTCGTTTTCAAATGTCTGTTCCAAAAAGCAGTATTTGGTTTTGGCGGCAAGTTTCAAAAAGTCGTAACGGATAGCTATACGCACTTGTTTCGAATCGAAAAGGTCGGCGTTTGATATTTTAGCCTTAATATTGGCTTTTGGCCGCACTTCCTCGAAGGCATCGTTCTCGTTGAGGCTAATTGGCGGCATGGTTTCTTTGGTAACGTTCCAGATAGTAGTTGTACATGGTGTCGAGCGACATTGGCGTCTGCGATTTCTCGTAAGGCAGAAGCCCATCGCGTTTCTCGCACCAGGGCAGTTCGGAATGTGTTTGGAAAATAAGGAAATTTTGCGATTTGCTGCCGTAAAGCATTATTATCTGGTCGATAGTCTCAATCTGCTCTTTGGTAAGTTGCATTTTCTCAACCAACTGTGCTATGGCTTTCGACGCATCAGTCTCAGTTGTAAAGTCGGACAGCTTCAAATGGTCGCACATATTGGCCGATTTGTCTTTGTACTCGTCAAAAATTGCGCGGTAAACGGGTCCGTTCACCCAAGCCTGCGGCACATCCTCAATCAGTGTGTGCTCACGACCAAAGGCAACCATATACCATGCTTGAATGTAATAAACGAGCTTTTGGATTTTCAAATGGCTTACAGACATTTCACGGACAATCAGTGATAAGCCTACATATTTGGCTAGATCTAAAATGTTTACCATGACACCATGTTTTAAATCAGCGGCGCAAAAGTGAAAATTTTTAAACAAAAACGCAACCCAAAATTTAAAAAACGCTGTTTTTGAATTAATTCGGCAGCGCACAAAGGACCACGGCGTATCAGCGCTTTATGCCCAATGCCTTGCCAATAGCTTTTTCGATTTCATCTTTCACCATACACTTGATTTCGGGGTGGTCGCCAAGGAACTGGCGGCGCGGTATGCGGTTGGTGCCATCGTTGTGGTAGGTGGCATAATCGGCATCTGAGTAGATGGTGACAGAGCCTTTCTCCGGTCGCGCCTTGATTGAGCGCTTCAGATTCCCGGTGCGGCCAGTCAGTATGGCGCGACGCGCGTCGGCAGGGTGCTTGCCGTGCTTTGGCGGATGGGTGCGGCGCTTCACGTCTTTCCATTTGCAGCCAAAGTAGCCCTCTCCGACGAAGTTCTGCTTATACATTTTCACGGCTCGGTTGCCGATAATTTTTGGCAGGTCGTCGTCGATGGCTTTAGCGAGCCGTATTTGTATGCCGGCAAAACGGCGTCTGAATTCGTCAGGGGTCATTGTCAATTTGTTTTTGCATTTGTTTAAAAAGTTAATTTTCTTTGTGCGCTTTTCCGAGTTAGAAAGTTTTGATTATGAGAAACAATGCTATTTCAGTTGCGAACGCTTTTATAAAAATTGCCAACGAGACTGGCGATACATCGCTCACTCCATTGAAGCTTATGAAACTGGTTTACATTGCGCACGGATTCGGCCTGGCATTGCTCAAAGGAGATTCGCTTATTGACCCGCGTTTCGACAAAGTGGAAGCGTGGAAATTGGGGCCTGTAATTCCATCGGTTTATCATACTTTTAAGCACTACGAAAACAATATCATAAAAGACACGGCTAAAAATTTTCTTAGCGAAACCGATGATGGCGAGGCGACTCTCCGCGAACCCATTTTGGAAGGGAAAGACCCCAATACTATTATAAACATAGTGTGGAACAGGTATGGTAAACAACCCGCTTCTAAACTGGTCGAAGTCTTGCATCAACCTGGTACGCCTTGGGCTATAACATATAGGGTAGGCGAAAATAGAGAGATTCCTGACGAACTCACAAAACGCTATTATTCTAAAATTGTTGATTATCTTTTGAAAGATGAGCGAAATTGACGAATTAGCGGAATTTGCCTCTACAGAAGACTCGCATTTGTCGGTTGACAACTTGGCATCTACGGATTTCAAGAAAAAATCCCAAAAGGAAGAATTAAAGGACCGGCAACAAAACCGAGAAGCACGCCGAAAATATTCTATATGGATTTTTTGGCTTTTAGTCGGATATTTGGTTGTAGTGTTCAGCATATTGTCTTTGTCTGCTTGCAAGTGTGTTTGTTTTGAATTGAGCGACAGTGTGCTTATAACCCTTTTGACAACTACCACAGCAAATGTCATTGGCATTTTTATCATTGTTGTGAAGTATTTGTTTTCAAAATAGCCGCTCATAATTCAAAAGTTTTTTATATTTGCAATGATTTAGGGGCGTGCCGAAAGGTTCGCACCACTCCTGCCTGGCAACTGTCGGGCAGCGCTTTTTTAAAACCTTCTCAAGCGAGTTTCCCCTGTTACATAGTAATATCCGCTTATTCCATAGCGTTTTGATAATTTTTCTAATTCTCCGACAAAATCACTACGGCAGCAACGAATAAAATCGGTTTCACAAATAAGTGTTTCATAGTGTTTTGATATTAAAAAGTTTTGTATGTTTGCAATGGGATGTCCGATAGCAATATCGGTCGTACCACACCGCCCCGTAAGGGGCGGGTTCTTTTTATATCATTCCCAATTTTTATACACCTTACCTTCTCCTAAAAAGTAATACAGACACTTGCGTCCGTGGTTTCGCCATTCATTTTTAACTGTTTGGATGATTAAATCGTTTTTCGCTTCAAAACAGAAAGCAGCGTATTTGCCGTTTTGCTTTTCAATGGCTTTTTTGGCGTATTTGCCAACGTTATTGTGCGATTTCGTCTGCTTTAAATCGACGGCTTCACCATTTACAAACACATCAAACTCGCCTTCAACGCTTGCCCGATAATCAACAATGTAATTCGCCTTTGCCAGCGTCAGACACATAGCGTGCTCTTTGTCGAATTTTTCTTTTTCCTGTTTGTTTTTGTTGCCTTCATCAACCCTGGCACGGCTTGTCATAAGCAACCCACCATTGTCAGAATAATAGTCAGCACGGTACGTCTTGCCGTCCATATCAACTAACTGTTGAAGCGACGGATATTTGGTTGTGAGTTCGGTGCCTAATTGTAGTTTCTTGGCGTTTTTTACATACCCCACATTGTCGGTAAACACCTCGCCTGTCTCGGCCGGGTTGCCTTCGAGGCCGCGTGGCGGCTCAATGTTTGGCACATCGCTGTTGTCGGTGGCGGGTTCGTCGGTTTCGGCAATGTCGCATTTGCAATTCCACTCGGTGCCGGGCGCGTGGCTGTTCCAGAACGGGTCGGTCTTTGGCCAAATCTTTCCGGCAAAGGCGGCGTGGTCGGCGCGTGGTGTGGCGCTGCGCGTGGCAAGCCATTGCAGGTTGGGGAACAGTCGGCGGTTGTCGGGTTCCAAAAACTCGCTAAACTGTTTGGCGGTTCGGCAGCGGGCTGTGGCGGTGTTATACTCGGCATCGGTCCACCGCGCAAAACGGTCTTCGGCGGCACGCATTGCGGCCTTGCGTGTGGCTGCGTCGTATTCCTGGTTGGCGGCAATTTTGGCGAACTCGCCTTCAACATACACGCTCTTGTAGGCCGCAAAACGGCTCACATTGGCACGCAGACGGTCGGCCAGTTCGGGCGTTTCGTCGGCGGCGAACACCGCATCGACGGCACGGCGGAACTGGCGCGAGTAACCCTCAAAGAGTTCGGCGCGGCTCTGCGTTGGTTTTCCACGGAAAACCAGCCGCACAATGTTCGGGTTCTGACAGTCGGCGCACCCACACCCGGCAGGGTGAGCCGTCAGCCGAAAAAATCTTTTTCAACGCTGTCTAAACCGGCTTTAAACGCCCGCAGTTGGTTGTTGTCGGGCGAAGCCAACGGTTCTCGCTTCCCCGTAATGTCAATATTATATTTCTCGCGGAAATAGTCGGGGTTGATTTCGTAGCCGCCCCGAATGAGCATATCCTCCACTTGGCGCGTCTGTTCCGGTGTGTACTCAACGGTGTTGTCCCACTCAAACGTGCGCCCCTCGACGGGGAAGCCGTGCCTTGCCATAAACGGCAACAGACGGTTGTTGACCACGTTGCGCAGCATCTTTCGGTCCTGTTCAACCACATTGTCGAACACTTCAAGGTGCACTTCGCTCTGCGACAGGCTTGAGCCGCTGTCGATGGTCATTGTCTGGTTGAGCGTGCCTTTGCTCATCTCGCTATTGGCGCGGTCGATACGTTTGTCGTAAACATTGTAGGCGTCGCCGCGTGTGCTCTCTTTAATCTCGATTTCGGTGCCTTCGGGGAAAACACCGTAGAAGGCTGCGCCCATTTTCGAGAGCATTGTGTCGAGTTTCGAGCGTTCCTTCTCATCGGTGCTGGTGGTTCGGGCAATGCGGATGGGCATTCCGAAAATCTCACCAAAACCGTCCCAAAAGGCCAGCATATTCTTCTTCGACAATGCCGACGGGCAGCAGCGCAGCAGCAGTCCGAGGTCGTCGGGGCGGCCCACCTCAATGCACCAATCGGCAAAATCGCCCTCGCGGTAGCTGATGCCGTGGTCGGCGGTGTCGTTCTGGTCTTTCACAAACACACCAGCCTCGGGGCGGACGTGGCGGCGCGGAACCAGGCGCACATACTCAAACACCGTTTTGTCGCCCGAGTTGGCCACCGGGCCGAACTCAAGCACCGACGGACCCCAGAAACGGGTGTTCAGAACCTCGTCCACGAACGTGTCGAACCACTCGGCCTCAAGCAGCGCGGTTGCCGCCTCGTCAAACTTTCCATCGGCGGTCATCAGTTTGAAACTTTTGCGCGTCACAAAGCCTTTGCGCTGCCCGATGCAACCTGTCAGGTGAAGGTCAACGCTCACATCGGTGTAAATGTTGTAGAGCATATTGCGGTTGGGGTTCTCCACGTCGATGGCACGCTGCCACGCGGCACGCCAGTCGGCAATGTCCTTCCGTGTGAGGCGCTCGGTTTGCAGATTGAGGTCAACCAGCATACGGCGTGCTTTGTCTCTGTCTACGCTGCGCAGGTGTCGGCGCATTTCGGGTGTCAGTCCGTCGTTGGAACTGAAACGCTCTATAAAACGTTTAAATGGTGTCATAATGTTATTTATTTAGTTTTTTAAGGGTGCGTTGTGCTGCCATAGCCACCGCCACGCCCACAATGAGCCAGACGAGCCACAGGTTGCGCATGGTTCGGGTTTTGCTTTCGGTTTGTTCGGCAGTTTGCTCTATTGTCTGCCCGGTTGTCGAACTGTGCGCGGTGCTGGTTCGCACAGTGCTGTTGGTGTTTGTTGTGCAGCTCTGACTATTGCGCCTTGCATTGGTCACAGTGCGTGTAGTGCGCACGGGGTGCTGCCGTCCGGCTGTGTCGGGTTCCGACCATTCGACGGTCTCGGTTGTCTGTTCAATGTCCTCGTTGCTGGCTGTGTGTCCGATGGCGAGACTTGCGCCCGCACTGTCGGTGGTGACGGTCAGCGTACTGTCAAATTGCGTCAGACTGTTGGTCTGAACACTGGCTGTCTTTTGTGTCTTGCAACTCGTTGCGCACAGGACAGTTGCCAGCGTGAGGGCAATCGTTGATTTTCTCAATAGCGCGGTAAAGCCTCCGCACATCTTTTCGTAAAGCATTGACTTCCTTTTTTAGGGGTTCAACAATATATTCTTTAAAGCCCTGCATCAGGCTTTTGTCATTCTCAATAGCAGCGCTGCGTGCGTCCTCGCTTGCCTTTTTGCGTGTCGAGCGCAGCGTGAAAAGTGTTACAATGAGCGAGCCGCCCATCATCAAGTCGACAATGAGCCGCAGAATATCCATAATATTAGTTGTCATAGCCCAACTTCCTTTCTCCACGCCTGAACATCGAACGATGGGCAGGCTTTGGCTGCGAACTCGTTGTGTCCGTGGATTGTGGCCTTCGGGTATTTTTGTTTCAGTTCCTGGCACAGCTTCAGCAACGCTCGGCGTTGAGCCTCGGTGCGTGTGTCTTTGGCGCGGCCTTGGCGGTCGGTGCCGCCAACGTAGCAGACGCCTATCGAGCGGCTGTTGTGGTTGAGACAGTGCGCCCCAATCATTTCTACCGACCTACCGTTCGACAGTCGGCCATCGAGGTGAATCACATAATGGTAGCCGATGCCTTTGAAACCGCGCTGACGGTGCCAGCTGTCGATTTCGGCAATCGATACCTCACGGCCTTCGGGTGTGGCGGTGCAGTGGATAATGATTTCGTTAATGCTTCGCATTGGTTATTCATGATTTAGAAGTTAGGATTTAGAAGTTTAGAAGGTGAGTCGCTTCGCTGGTTAGGGTTTAGTCGCTTCGCTGTTTAGAATCTAACCTCTAAACTTCTCACCCTCTCAACCTTAGTACATATACTCGCTTTTTTCCCAACCGCCATAGCGCACGGGGTTGCCAATATCCTCGCCAGCCTCGTTGGTGAGTGGCGGCAGGTCGGGGGTTGCCTTGCCCGACTGCACGTTCTTCAGCCAGTCGATGGCGTTGTTATAGCGTGTCTCGCGAATCTCGAACCCGATGCGTCTGGGCAGCCACGCCACAAGGTGGTAGAGCGCCACATCGCACATTATCATCACAAGCTGGGCGTTTCGCTCGCTGCCCTCTTTGGCGAAGGCGGCGGCCACGTTGAAGCGGCTGCGCAGATACGACGCCACCTCTTCCTGTGCGTAGCCAATGGCGCGGTTCAGGTTCTCGTCGTCGGCCTGGTTGATGACATCCAATGTCGCTGGGTCGCACACGGCCTTGAAGTCGGTTTTGTTCAGGAAAGCCATAGTTTGAGTTTTTCTTTGGTTACACGTTTAATATACACTTCGGCCCACGTCAGACTGTAGCGCACAATGCCGCGTTTGTGCCACAGCTTGAACAGCGGATAGTTGACAATGGCGGGCTGTCCGCATAAGTTTATCACAATGAAGTCGCCGCCGGTGTGCGGTTGGGCGTTCAACTTGTCGCAGCGTTTCAGAGCCTTGCTGAAACGGCGGTACAACATCAGATTCTTAAAAAACTTTACCATTGGTATTTGCTGTTATGATGATACTCTCTGACAACAGGCTCAAAGGCGTCAATCCGCGCCGCCTGTTGCAGTTTATATATTGCGCCCTCGTCGGCGTCGGGTGCGTCGTCGTGCATCCGGCTGCCGCGCTCAAGGCCGAGCGTCTGCTCAATGCCAGTGACCATATCGGGGTCGGTCTGCTTTGCCTCGTTGTAGAACACAAAGCCGCGTTCCCACAGCGGGCTCACAGCCTCAATGCGCTGCAACTTCTCGGGCTTTTTGCGGCGGTCGGGCAGAATGGGCAGCTGGTAGCCGCGCGTGTTGCCCTCGGTCTGGAACTCGTCGAGGATTATGTCCTGCATAAAGTTGGCTTCCATATAGAAGCGTATGGCCGCACGGTCGCGGGTGCGCTCGTAGAGGTCGTAGAGCCAGCGCACCATTTCGCCGATTGTTGCCTGGCGCACAAAGCAGTCAATCAGATGCAGGCGGCCGTCTTTGGTCTTTCCCCACAGGCGGCAGGCCTTGTAGTCGTTGGCGGTGGTCGAGCGGAAGCTGGGGTCGGTGTAGCAGACAAGGTCGGCGTAGCGCTCAAGCGGCAGCACCTTGGTGTAGCGAATCCAGTCGTGACGGAAAATCGCGCCCTCGCTAATCGGGTTGTGCATCATTTCCTTTTCCCACGCCCGATAGCCCATAAACGTCCGCGCCTCTTGCACCTCGTCGGGTGTCCATTTGTCGCGCCACACCGGAAGGCCGTCACGGTCAACGGCTTTCACCTCGCTGACGTAGACGCCCGGTGTGTCGCAGATGTTCTGCAAAACGCTGGTCTTGCTGATTAGGTTGCCAACCATTATAAAGCGGCCGCGTCCCACGTCGAGCGAGCCGAACAGTGCATCTTTCACCCATTGTGTCAGGTCGCTGACGCGCTTCTCGTTGCGGCACAGCTCATCGTCGTCGAGGTCGTCGATTACAATGTAGTCGGGGCGAGCCGACTTGTAGCGCAGGCCGCGGGGGCTTTGGCCACGGCCACGGGCGAAGAACGCCACGTCGTCGGCGGTGATGAACTCACCGTCGGTCCAGGCGCCTGTGCCTTTCTGCGGCCCGAAGTCGGCAATCAGGCGCTGGTTGTATTCCAGCTCGGCCTGAATGTCGCCAAGCAGTGTCTGTGCCGATTCCTCGCTTTTGCCCACAACTACCATTACGTTGATGAGCCGGTTGCGCTGGAATTTGAGCCACAGCGGAATAAAAATGTCGAAATGCGTTGATTTTGCGTGACCACGCGGCCATTTGAACACGGCTTTGAGGTTGGGCGTCTCTTTCACCTTCTTTGCCGCCGCATTGTGGAACGGCGCGTTGTGAACGGTGCGCAGCACCTCGCCTGTCACTTTGTCGCGCAGGGTGAGAAAGTGCGGGAAGTAATACTCGCAGAACTTGTCGTAGTGAGCCAGCAGAAAGCGTATGCGCTTCTGACGGTCGGCTGGAGACTCGTCGGCCACTGTCTGCGGCACGTCGGTGAGGTTCGACACCTCGGCGCATCGCTGCCGCCATTCGGCAAGTTTCTTTTGTAGTTCGCTGGTAGCCATTGACTGAAGGATTGAAGGACTGAAGGATTGAATGATTGAAGGACTGAAGGCTATTTGCCGATGTTCTCGGATATGTACATATCCTGGTAGTGGTTCAGCTTTTTCAGGAAATCGACGGTTATTTCAGCGTCGGTTTTGCTGCGGTACTCAAGCCATTTGCCAAAGGCGATAAACACCTCAATGGCATCGACAATCGACGCCTTTTTGTCCAGGCGCTCAATGGTGCTGCTCAACTTGCTGATTTTGTCGGCCATCCCCGCGTAGAGTTCGGGGTCGTCGGCATCGGCCAGCTGGTCGAGCATTTTTGAGCAGGCCAGAAGCAGTTTGTTCACCAGTTCGGGCCTTGTGATGTTCTGTGCGGCGCGGGCTTCGGTCCAGCCGCCCTGTGTCGCCCATTTGTTTATGGTGTTGCGGCTGATACCGCACTTTTCGGCAATTTCCTTCTGGCTCATTCCGCCAAGAAAGAGTGTGCGTGCGAGCGACTTCTTTTTCTCTGTGTCTGTTGTCATAAAAGCGAAGTTTTTACTGCCGCAAACTTTTGCGGCACGCCGCGAAAATGGGGCGGCTGGGGCGTTTTCGCCAATTTCGACAAAGCGGCTCGACACTTGCGCCAAAACATTAGAGACTTTTTTTGATAACGCCTCGCGGCCTTGTTATTTCGCTTGTGCAAGCCGCAAAAGGCGGATTTTAACTAACATTTAAACACTATTGAAATGCCAAAAGAAACAGTTATCAGCAACAGCAGTCTGAACAGTTACGGCTTCAGGGTTCTGACCTCGGGCATCGACCTGACACAGTACCAGCGCAACCCCATTCTGCTGTGGATGCACTCGCGCGCCATATGGGGCCGCACCGACGATGTGCTGCCGCTCGGACGGATGGAGAACCTGCGCGTCGATGGCGACAACCTTATAGGCACGCCCGTGTTCGATGAGAACGATGAGTTTGCCCGTAAGATTAAGGCCAAATGGGAGTCGGGTATTCTGAAAATGGTGAGCGCCGGCTTGCGTGTCATCGATGAGAGCGACGACCCGGCCGTTCTGGTGCAGGGGCAGCGCTATGCCACCGTAACCAAATGCAAGCTGCTCGAGGTGTCGATTGTCGACATCGGCGCCAACGACGACGCCATTGTCCTCTACGACGACCAGGACCGCCGCATCAACCTGTCACAAGGAGACAACGGTGTATGTCTTACACCTATCAATAATCAAAACATTCACTTAAACACCAATGAAATGGAACTTAAACAAATTGCTCTGGCTCTCGGCTTAGCCGAGTCCGCCACAGAACAGGAGGTGCTGGCGCGTGCCGGACAACTCTGCAAGGATGCCGGCGAGGTGGCCAAACTTCGCAAGGCAGCCGAAGAACAACAAAACGAGGCACTCGCGGCTCTTGTCGACAGCGCCGTAAGCGAAGGCCGCTTTGCAGCCGACAAGCGCAACCATTTTCTCGAACTCGGGAAAAAGGTCGGCCTGAAGGCTCTGCAAGAGACCATCGACCTGATGAAACCGGCTCAGCGCCCGTCAACAGTAATCAACCCAGCCAATCCGGGCTCGGGCGAGTACAAGAAACTGAGCGACGTGCCGGCCGACAAACTTGAGGCTCTGCGCAGCCAGCAGCCCGACAAGTACAAACAGCTCTATCAGGCTGAATATGGCTTTGAGCCAATGATGAAAGATTGATTTTCTAACCCCAAAAACACAAAAAACAATGAAAAAGTTTTTAATGCTCGCGTTCGCCCTTGCGGTGAACACACTGATTGGCGGCACAGTGGCCGCAATGGCGGGTTTCGACCCGATGATGGGAGCTGTGGCGTTGAATGCCGTTGCAGCCTTTTCGCCCTTGTTTGGCATTCAGGGCCTGTGCGCCGGACTCTACACCGAGTTGTGGACTGGCGAGACCATCAAGGCCTTCCGCAACAGCGCCGAGAGCCTTGGCTGGCTGGCCAAGATTCGCGCGTTCGACTCGGCTGTGGCTGCTAACAACACTATCAATTTTGTCGATTTGGGCGGCGACCCCGAGGTGCTGGTAAATAACACTTCCTACCCCATCGGAGTTGAGTCAGTGGCTGACGCCAACAAGGCCATCGGCCTCGACAAATACCAAACAAAGGCAACAAAGGTGACCGACGATGAGATTCGCGGCCTGTCGTACGACAAGAAATCGACCGTTATCGAGCGTCACCGCGAGGCTGTTGACCAGGAGAAATACGCACGTGCGCTTCACGCTCTTGCGCCATCGGCCAACGGCAGCAAAACGCCTGTGCTTGTAACCACCGGTGCCGACTACAACGGACGCAAGCGCCTGACCGTACAGGACATTGTGAACCTGAAGGAGCGCTTCGACGCCATGAAGGTTCCGGCCGAGGGCCGCGTTCTGGTTCTGTCGCCCGAGCACGTCAACGACCTGCTTGTCCAGGATGTGACGTTCGCTCAGCGCTATCAGAACACCGCCGAGGGCAAGATTGTGCGCATGTACGGCTTCGAAATTTACGAGTTTGTCGACGCGCCAGTCTACAACTCGAGCAACAATCAGAAGAAAGCCTTCGGCGCCGCCGCCGCCGACACCGACGTGACCGCTTCTGTCGCCTTCTACGCTCCGCGTATGATGAAGGCCACCGGCGAGACCAAGGCCTACATCGACGAGCCCGACACTCAGAACCAGGAATGGCGTTACAATGTTCGCCACTATTTCATCTGCCTGCCGCTCAAGAACGAGGCTATTGGCGCAATTGTGACAGCACCGGCTTCGGCGCCTGTGACCATCAGCGGCGACGACACCGTGGAACTGGCGGCAACGGCAACCCCGAGGAACCGCACCTACGCCACTTCGAACGGCGCCAACGTGTCGGCTGCCACTGAGGCCGACTGGCTCACCGTGACAACCAACGGCAAAAAGGTGACCTTCACCCCGACAGCCTACGCGGCCGACGCCGAGGGCGACAACCCGCGCACGGCAACCGTGGTGGTAACAGTGGTTGGCACCAACGTGACCAAGACTGTCACCGTCAGCCAGCCAAAGGCATCGGAGTAACAATTCGGCGTGAAGGCTATGGACAGGAAAATTAGAGAGAAACAAGGCCTGAAACTGTTGGCGCAGCACCCCGGCACCAAAGTGCTGTGGGTGTGCGCCGACGGCACCGCCTTCGACTGCAAGCCTTTGGCCGACAAGTATGCCGCCAAAATCGGCAAAGCCGACATTCTGGAGGTGAACGCTACCGGCAAGAGGCAGTCCAAAACCGCAAAACCCCAACCGAAAGCGCCGAGGAAAGGCTCTAAAAAGGGTGCAAAAACAGAATAAAAACGAACTTAAAACGACGTTAAAATGAGTTTACCTAATGTGACTATCAACTTTGCGAACGGGGCGTTGGGCGGCGTGAGCGCCACCGACGACAATTTCTTCCTGTTCGCTTTCTACGCCGAGAGTCTGACTGCGGGCACAGTGAAAGTGCTGACCAGCCCGTCTGACATCAACAGCGACGAGGACGCCACTGTGGCCGCCATTCTGACCGACTTCTACGAGAAGGCCGGCTCGGGCACCCGCGTGGCATATATCAAGATAAAAACCGACGAGGACAGCGGCATCAGCTATGCCGACCACTACGCTGCCATTGCGGCCGTGTTTGAGCAGTATCCGGCCATCAGCGGCATCATGTTTGTCAACACCGACAACACAGACACCTACAATGCCGGGACAACTCTTGTGGCGGCCATGCAGAGCATTGCCGAGTCGCTGCTGTCAGAATACAACGCGCCGGTGTTCTGCCTTGGCAACATTGCATCGGCTTCGGCCGACGCCAGCCTTGGGGCCAGCATTTCGGGCATTGGCGCCAACCGCGCCGGTGTGGTTGCCGGCAACTTTGTGGGCAGCGTCAGCAACAACATCTACACCGCCGGGCGCTCAATAATCGGCCTTGCGGCCGGACGCCTGGCCGCCAACGACGTGCAGGTGAAGTGCAGCCGCGTGAAAGACGGCGCGCTCACCACCAGCGACCTTATGCTGCCGTCGGCAAGCGTTGCGGGCATTACCGCCGCACAGCAGGCCGCAGGCTTCGAGAACGGCTACATTGTGCCGCGCACCTTCAACGGCAAGACGGGCTGGTTCCTGAGCGACGACGCGCTGGCTACCGCCGCATCCGACGATTTCCACGCCATTGCGCGCCGCCGTGTCATCGACAAGGCCTACCGCATTGCCTACCGCACAATGCTCGAACACGTGAATGAAGAGGTTCCGGTGTCGAACACCGGCACTCTGCTGCCATCGTGGTGCAAGAGCTGGGAGAGTGAGGTGGTGAACGCCATCTACAACACCATGACCGTGAACAGCAACCTGTCGACCGACCCAACCGACGACGGCGACAAGGGCTGCTCATGCTACATCAACCCCAACCAGAACGTGCTGGCCAACAACACTGTGGCAATGGTTGTGAAAGTTAAGCCTTACGGCTACGCAAGCTACATCACCATTGAGTTGGGATTCTTGGTTGAACAATAAAAACTGAACAGATTATGGCAACAGTAATTAACGGAAGGCAATATGAGTTTGCCGATGTGACACTGATTCTGGGCGGGCGCGACGTGGTCGGGCTGCGCGGCATCAGCTACACCGAAAAACAGAACAAAGAGGTTATCTATGGCAAAGGCAACAAACCGCTTGCCATACAAAAGGGAAATTTCAGCTACGAGGGCTCGGTCACCCTGCTGCAAAGCGAGGTTGAGACTCTGCGCGTGCTGGCCAAAAGCCAGTCGGGCCGTGCAAGTCTTATGAACCTGGCTCTCGACGCGGTTGTGTGCTACGGCGACCCGCTCAAGGGCGATGTGATGGTTACGGACCGCATCAACAGTCTGCAATTCACTGAAGACCCCAAAGAGATGAACCAGGCCGACGGCTCAATGGAAATCGAGCTGCCGTTCATCGCTCTCTCTATCGATTACCAGATTTAGAACGCCCCTTGTTTTTAGTTTGATAGGCAGCCGGTTAATGGCTCGGCCATGACCGGCTGCCTCTTTTTTTTCAATCATTCAATTAATCAGTCAATAAAATGAAAGCAACAAAAGAACAGATTGCCGAATGGAAGGCAAAATACGGCGACATATACGAACTGTCGGCCGATGACAAACACTGCTACCTGCACAAGCCATCGCGCAAGGCGCTGGGCTATGCGAGCATGGCCGGAAAGGAGAACCCGCTCAAGTTCAACGAGGTGATTCTGAACGAGTGCTGGATTGACGGCGACGACGAACTGCGCACCGACGATGCCTATTTCCTGGGCATGAGCGAGCAGTTGGCCGCTCTCATTCAGGTAAAGCAGGTTGAGCTGACAAAGTTATAGAGGCCACTCGGGTTAACGAGCGCACCGACTGGCTGCGAACCGTCAACGCTCAACTGCGCTACTACATGCACGTGACCGACCCCGACAGCCTTACCGACTGCGAGTGGGCGGCCTGCTTCAACGAGCTGGTCTGGATTCGCGAAAAGGAAATGAAGAGTCAACAGGACAAACTAAAACGAATACGATGACACTATGCGATTTGCCACTGCGATGCCTGAGCCGCACCGTCGCCATTCACAACGGACAGATTGACTGCGCATTCTGCCTGCCTGCGGCGCAACAACTGTTGCAAAGGGCACGAAGCCAAATGCTCTCACCTGTCTATTGGGTTCTGGACAACGGAAAACTGACTTTGCACTGCTGCGACTGGAAAGATTCCAGCTATGAGTTTTCGATGCCTGTATAGGAAATGGAAGGGATTGGAAAATAAGATGCGAAGGGCCAAGAATCTAAAGACCAAAACACCGCCAAACGCTATCATCACCGTTTTTAATAAAGCGCCAAAACATGCGGATGAGTTTAAAAGTGTACCATAAAAAAGCAATGCCTAAAACCGTACCTAACAATTTTGGGAATGTGGCGGCCAACACTGCCACTATACAAAAAACACAGAATATTTTGCCCAAAAACATCATCGCATTCAATTATAAATGCCAATGAAACGAATCGTCGGTAAACAAAAGCCTAAAAAAACCAATAATTATAAACAATGAAGCGGCTATTGCCCAAAGAACAACAAGCGGAGCAACAATATATGTAAGAATGAAATCAAAGATTGTCCACCACATAACCTATCAGTTTTAAAACGCTCAAATTTTCGATAAAGATGAACCGAAAAAAAACATTACCAACTACGCCAATATCTTTCAATATCATCAGGACCGTGTCTGAGCCAACGCCACAAACTACGGAAGAATTTGAACAGATACCACGTAACAACTACACCTAAAATGACACCTACTGGATTCATAGCACCCTAATTTTTCATCAAAGATAAAAAAAGAAATGGATAATTCGCTAACCTTCAGCATAAATTTAAACGGAACGGCTTACAAAGGCACTGTGAAACTCGATGCCGCAATGGAAAAACTGACGGCATCGGTTAAAAAAACCGAAAGTGCAATGGGTGGGTTGATTACCCGCAGTGTCGGTTTTGAGGCAATGGCAAGCCTTGCCACCCGTGCGTTCAATGCTGTAGTGACGCCAATGAAGAAAATGCTCGACGTTGGTTCGGAAAGTGAGTTGCAACTGCAAAACATGATTTCGCTCTACAAAGGCAACGCCGATGCGGCGCAAGACATGTACAGCCGTCTGTCGGAATTTGGGCGCACAACCGTTTACGACAAAAAGAGCTTGATTGACGCTCAAAAAACAATGATGTCGTTTGGCATCAGCGGCGAGAAGGCTTACAACACACTACGGCAGATTGGCGACATTGCCATGGGTGACTCGCAAAAAATGAAATCGCTGGCACTTGCGTTCTCGCAAGCCACATCGGCAGGCAAGTTGGGCGGTCAGGACCTTATGCAGCTCATCAATGCCGGATTCAACCCGCTGCAAACCATCAGCGAGCGTACAGGTAAATCAATGGCTACGCTGAAGGACGAAATGAGCCGCGGACTTATCACAGCCGACGACCTTGCCCGCGCTTTCAAGTGGGCAACAGAGGAGGGCTCGCTGTTCTACAAGGGAGCCGAACGTGCTGGCACAACTACTGCAGGACGGCTCAATCAGTTGCGCGACGGAATCGACGCCCTATTTATTCAGACATTCAACCGGCTCAAGCCGATAATCGACCGAATAATCGACGCGGTGGCAGCCGCCATTGAGAAAGTTCCGGCAATTGTGGAGCGCCTTATTCAGCCGTTCCGTTCCGGTTTCGAACAAATAAAAGGCATATTTCACAACCTGTCGGCAATGTCGGGGGCGTTTTCAACGGTATTAACCGTTGTAACAGGAATAATAGCGGTTGCTTTCAACGCTGTTACCACTGTCATTCATGCTGTAACGGCTGCGCTCAGTGCGATGGTCGGGTTTGCGCAGAACTGCCCGGTTGTGTTCTGGTCGCTTGCTGGTGCCGTTGGCGCAGTGGCCATTGCCATGAACAAGGCACGCATCAGCGCCATTGCTCAGGAGGTGGCGTTAAATGCGCTCATTATTAAAGAGCAATTGGCAACGTTTTGGTCAAAGGCGTTGGCAGCGGCTGTCAAATCAATCAAGGCGGGCAAAGGTATTCTTACTGCCACCGCACAGGTTTTGGGACTTGGCATTTCAGCCATTACATCGGGTGCGGCGTTCAAGGCAATGCAGAAGCTGGCCGTTGGCGCATGCCGCGGCATCAGCGCGGCCATAATGGCCATACCTATTGTCGGCTGGATTGCCGCTGGCATCACCGCCGTTATTGCCGCCATAAAGTTGCTTTGGGACAAATGCGAGGGTTTCCGCGTGCTGGTCATGGGCGTGTGGGAGGTTGTGAAGGCCGGCGCAGTTTTCGCCTGGACTCTCATCAAGGCTTTTTTCGCCTACATCTGGCTGCGCATAACAAGCCTTGTCGATACGGTTGTGGGCGTGTTCACAACCATTAAGGAGGCCGTTGGCGCCGCCGCGCAATGGGTGCGCGACACTATCATCACGCCCGTGGTTGAATGGTTCAATGGTGTGGGCGACTCGGTGCTGTCGGTTGTGGACCGCATTCGCACGGCAACGGGCGGGGCTTTCGACTGGGTGCGCACCAAGATTTTCAAGCCCATAACCGATTTCTTCAGCAACCTGTACGACAACTATGTCAAGCCGGCGCTCGATAAGATTGTGGGCTTTATGGCAAAGATTTTCAACCCCATCATCAAACTGTGGAACAGGCTGACGGGCGCGGCTGTCGAGGCATTCGGAACGGGCGCGCAGAAGGGGCACGCAAGCTGGCTGGCCGACCACTCGGACGGCGGCGCATCGGGCGGAACCAACCAGAGCCTTGCCGAGGCCGTGAACGCACCATTGAGGGCGGCCACCAAAGGCTCGGCCGCGACAGGCATATCCAACGCCACCGCACAGGGAACCGAGGCTGTGGCCACAGGCGGCTCAAAGCAGACAACGGTCAACATCAGCCTGGGCAAGTTCTTCGAGAACATTGTCTACAACGAAGGCGGCGCCGCCGACAACGCCAGCGACACCGAACGGCGGTTTGTCGAAATAATGAACCGTGTGCTCGGAATGGCCGCTATGGCAGTGTAGAGTGGCAGAGAATTAGAGAACTTCAATCAATCCTTCAATCAATAAGCAACATGGCACGACACTTTGGAATACAATGCAAAACCAACACCGCCGGCAACGGCTACGACATCGACGTGAGCGACGGCGGCATGGTGATTGCCGACGCCACACGGCAGAACCAGGCGTTTCTGCTTGTCGGCAACCCCGGCGAGTTTGAGAACAAGAACACGGGCGTGGGCATTGAGGATATGCTCAACGACCACGAGACAGGCGAATGGCAGCGCCGCATAATGGAGCAATTGGAAGCCGACGGCCAGTTTGTCGATTTTCTTGACATCAACCAGAATGGCGCCATAACTCTCACAGCGCATTACATTAATTGACAATGTAAACTTCCAAACTTCTAAACTTCTAAACATCTCACCTTCTAAACCTTTAAACTTCTACATCCATGATTCAGCATTCTTTCACAAGCGGCGGTTTCCCGCTCACAGTTGAGCACCTTCAGAGCATTGAGCAGCAGGTGGAGCACCTGGCGGCCTTTGCAAAACTGTTTTTCAACGCCACCGGCGACACCAAGGTTTATGTGCCTTCGGATTTCTTCACCATCAGCGACGGCCAGTTTGCGGCCAACACCGCAGGCTATGTAATGTGGAAGGGCGAAATGCTGTTTGTGGAGGCCGCAACCTACTCGCAGGCGGCGCAGACCATCTATTTCGCCATCGACACAGCTTCAGAGAACAAGGTGTATGCCGACAACACTACAACCCCCTACCGCACCATGCGCACCGGTCGGTTCACTGTTGCGCAGCCGGCATCGCCCGCCGACATTGCCGACTCGTTTTCGACCGCCGACATCAACAGTCACCTTGTGACAGCCATTGCCAGTCTGGCGCGAAACACCGTGGGCAGCCCCACCAAACCTGTCTACATTAACAATGGTGTGCCAACCGCCGGCACCTATGAACTGAAAAAGACTGTGGACACCAACGCCGAGCTGACCGACACCAAGGTGACAGCCGTGGGCAACCACTACGCGCCCGCCGAGGACAGCAGCGCGCAGTTGAGTGCCAGCGCCAGCGGAGCAACGGCCGCCTGGAGCATCGATGTGGTGAAAGGAGTGACGCTGAAACGTGACGCCAAGGGACACGTCACGGGTGTGGCCGTTACCAGCGGCAAAATACCCGCCAACCCCGACACGGGCGCCACCAGTGTGGAAGTTACGGGCTCGGGCAACGCAGTAACAGGTGCAAGCTACTCAGCCAGCACCCGCAAGCTGTCACTGACAAAGGGCGCCACGTTCCTGACAAGCCACCAAAGCCTTGCCACTTACACACCGACAGCAAGTTTGCCATCAATAGGAATACTTACATTCACCACTGGCGTTTATAGTTATATCCATATCATGGGAAGTGTTAACTCGGTTTTAGCGTGCACTGTCGATACATCTAATGTTAAGATTAGGTTTAATTTATCAAAACGCTATATTTTATTCGTGACAGGCAAGGGCACAGGTGCGACACCATCAGCCACTAGTGATGCAATGGGTGTTAAAAAAATCGCATATTCAGGCAACACCAACAGCAGCTACACGGCGCAATACCACGAAAATACAGCAACACAATACGCAAAAGCTTGTGGCACATTTGATTCATCTATGTTCTACCAAGTCTTAATCATCGGTTATTAATAAGTCTTACTATGGCACGCACAATCGAAGAAATCAAAACCGATATTACATCGGCGTTTATGGCCGACCCAACCGTTCAGGAACGTTACGGGTTTGCCGTTGGAACCGAGTTTAAAAGCTATTTCTCTACCGTTTCAATCGAGAACATACTGTTTTACATCATTGCTTCGGCCATATACCTTGTCGAGCAGATTAGCTACACCAACGTTGCCGCGGTGCAGACAATGATTGACAAAGAGCGTGGCCACACCTGCGCATGGTATCAGCGAATGGTGTCCGATTTCCTGCAGGGCGAGGGTGTGTCGTTCAACCCCGACACAAACCGGTGGAACACCGGCAACCTGACCGAAAGCGAGATTGACGACGCACACATTGTCAAGGCGTGCGCCGTGAGCGAGGGCGAGATAACCATTGGCGAGAACAACTACTACGGCGTTGTCATTAAAGTGGCCACAGCCGACGCCGACAACAAGTTCACCGTGCTCTCCACACAGCAGTACAATGCACTGCTCAACTACATCAACAAATTCAAAGATGCCGGTGTGGCCGTTATGCTTGTCAACCAGCTGGGTGACATTCTGCAATTCAACATCACGCTGTGGATTGACTATTCAAAGATTTACGATGCCGCCACGGCTTCGGCCATTACCGATGCCATCAGCGCCTATCTGCGGCAGCTTCCGTTCAACGGCGAGCTGACCATGGCGGGGCTCACACAGGCCATTATGGCTGTCGATGGCGTTGAACTGGCGCAGATAACGCAGGCCGAGGCGTACACCTACAGCAGCGGCTACAGCGCCGACCGCCACAGCGGCATTCTGGGAAAAATAACCCCTACATCAGGCTATTTCGACATCCTGTTCGATGCCGCCGACGTCAACCCCGACATCGGACAAACCAACGCAATGCTAACCAATTTCACTTATTTCACAACCGACGGCTCGCCGTTGACAATTGAATAGTCATGAGCACAGTAAGCATCAAAACAACCATCAGCAAGCTGCTGCCGCACTTCCTGAAAAGCGGTCTGATTGCCGCCTTGTTCAATTCGGTGGCTCACGGGCTTCAGACTCTCATCGACAACACCGAGAAAATTTACAGCGGAACAGCCGAATGGGCCTGCCGCACCAGCAGCCCCTACAGCGGCATCTATTATGAGTTGTCGCACAACGGGCAGAAAAACAGTATGCAGGCATACCTCAACGCCTATATGTACGGCATAACCAACCAGCACAGCCACCTGATTTGGGTTAAAGACAATGTCGACAACGTTTCGCCACTATACATATTCGACGATGCAAGTTCCGCACAATTCCCCGAAACATACGCCAGGTATGTCTATGACGACAGCCATGCCGGCGACGACAGAATGTATGTTTGGGCTTCATCGGACTATGTCAACGTTACTGAAGGCTTCAGTTTTATTGTAAGTGTGCCGTACGGTATGCCGGCTTCCGACATTGCGGCTCTTAAAAACAAAGTCGACAGCCTGAAGGTGGCGGGTGTCAACTATAATATTATAGAAAGAGAGGCTTGATATGACGACCGTTCAGAACGTAAAATACAACTTGAGAGAGGTGCGCACAAACAGGCTTTATATCGATGCCGCCCAGCCGTTCGTGTTGCCGCCCTACTGGGAAAGCACCGCCATGGCCGAGGCCAATGCCGAGCTGGTGGCGCTCAAAAACCTGCCGTTCAGCTGCCCCCTGGCGTTCAGTTGGGAAGATGAGCCCGAATGGTGGGTGTTTCCCATCGACCCTGTTATTACCATCAGCGGCAGCAACAACATTGTCAAACGCACACCAATGAAAACCGCCGCCGGAATCGCCAGCCGCGGAACAGTGAAAGAACTCTGGAGCCAGAACGACTACGACATAACCATCAGCGGCCTGTTCATCAACGCAACCGACAACAAGATTCCCGGCAACGACCTGCTGAAATTGCGCGGCTACTGCGAAGGGAGGCAGACTGTGCGCGTTATGGCCGACCTGTTCACGGTGTTCAACATCAAGCGGGTCGCCATTGAGTCGTTCGACTTGCCCTTCACACCAGGCAAGGCCAACCAGCAGTTCACCATCAAAGCCGTCAGCGACGATTTCAATGTTGACTCTCTAATTGTTTAGCCGCCCATGATGACAATGTGTTTCAATATCGCCATTGGCCAGCGCCAGTTGCTTGCCGTCGAAAGCATCAGCATTGTCCGCTCTGTCAGCAATCTGGCCGACACGGCGCAGATTGCTCTGCCGGCAATGGCCGCCAACGCCACACTCGACATCGAGAGTAAAATAGCCGTTGGCGACACCGTCGAAATACAACTGGGCTATGACAACAAACTGGAAACCGAGTTTTCAGGCTACATCGACCGCATAAACACCGACGACGGCAACCTGACAATCGAATGTATCGACGCGCTTTGGTTCTTCAAGCGTGTCAGCCTGCCCGACAAGGTGTTCAACGACGTCTCGCTCAACGACCTTTTGCAGCAGATTGTCTCTGCCGTCGAAATCCCGATTGACGTCAAGTGCGACTACTCGCTCACCTACAAGAAGTTCACGTTTTACAAGGCCACGGCCTTCGACGTGCTGAAAAAGATACAGGACGACACCAAGGCCGACATCTACTTTGAAAACACCACGCTGCACATACACCCGGTTTATAGCGAGGCGGGCAACCGCGTGGCGTTCGATTTCTCGAAGAATATTGAGTCGGCGGAACTGAAGTATATTAAGGCCGGCGACCGCGACCAAGAGGTGGAAGTGTCGTACACCGACATTGCGGGAACCGTGCATACCGCAACAATTGGAAAATCGGGCGGCAAAAAAACGAAAATCGTCGTCCCGGCCGACGACAGCGGAATACAAAAGGTGGCCGAGAACTGGCACAACGCGCTTGTCTACGACGGCTACGAGGGCAGTTTTACGGGCTGGCTTGTGCCTTACGTCAAACCCACCGACATTGTAAGCCTGCACGACGAGCAATACGAGTATAAAGACGGGGACTATTATGTGGTGGGCACCGAGGTCGAGTTCAGCAGCAGCGGCGGTCGCCGCAAAATTGAGTTGGGGCGCAGAATGAGTCAGTAATCTTTAATCCAATAGCGTATATAAATGCGCTTGTATTTTTTTACTTCTTCAGCAGTAAGAACATGAACGCGAAAATCCCAACTGTCATCATCGACAAACTGAACGGTGAAGCTCTCGCCGGAATCGACAATGTGCCAGTCGCCGCAAGTCCATACGGTGTCAACAAAATTCACAATCAGGTCGGCGTCGGAATAGTCAACCTGTTTGACACGTATTGTCCCGCCCGATTTGACAATCCGCACGCGCCCCATCAGAGGGTACAATACGCTCTCATTTTTGTCCCAGTCGTAGATTTCATATTGGCAATCGTCAAGGTGAAGCCATTGCAGCTTTGCCGGGTACTCTTTGACTTCGATAAACGGATTGTCCTGCGCCGCGGCAGCCACGGGCAGCAACGACATTAATATGACAGCCAAACGTTTCATACCACAATAATACAAAAATGAAAGAACTATCGCAAATAGCCGAAAACATCCGCAACATTGCCAAACCCGAAATGTGCTCGCTTCACATTGCCGAGGTCAAGGCCGTCGATGCCGACACCTGCACTATCGATATTGGCGGAATAGAAATCGAAGGCGTCCGCCTGACGAGCGTTGTCAGCGACAGCCAGACCAAACTCACCATCACGCCCGCAGCCGGCAGCCGCGTTATTGTGGCCGACATCAGCAATGGCCGCATGACCGACTTTGCAGTCATTCAGTATGCCGAAATCGAAAGCATGACTTTCACCATCGGCAACACAGCAATCGCAATCAATGCCGACGGTGTCAGCGTCAACGCCGACGCCATAACCATCAACAACGGCGATAACGGGGGCATACCTATTGTACAAAAGATTCAATCGAATTTTGACAAGATTAAAAACTACCTTGACCAATTAAACATGGTTATTGCCAGTTCAATAAATGCCGTTGGAACAAGTACGTCGGCAAGCGGTTCCGTGGGGGCTTCAACATTCAACGCCAATAAACCGACATTGGCGCAATGGGACAATATGGAAGACAGTTTAATCACACATTAACACAATTCTTATGAGAGCAGAACTTTACAACCTTGTTTCGGCGGCCATGCCCGAATGTGTCCGCCACGTCGATTTGTGGAACGAGCAATTGCTGAATATCGAGGGAGAGTTGCCATTCAATACGCCTGCAGTCCTAATCGAATTTGCCGACATCAAGTGGACTCAGCAACTGCACGGTGTCCGCGACGCAGACATCGAACTGCGCCTGCACGTAATCACCGACAGCCGCCTCAACGACTGGAACAGCTCACTCAACAACCTTGCCATTGCCGACAGCATTGCCGAGGCTTTGCACGGCCTGCATAACCAGGCAGGCATCGACAGTCTGACACTCGTCGGCTCTCATACCGACCACAATTTCGACGAGTTGCGCGACGACATTGAAACCTACCACTGCCACATAACAAGCACGTCAAACAGTGCCAGCCAGACAGCAACCGTCAGACACGTGACAACCAGCGTAACACCGGATTAGATATTTTAAACGATATTTAAACAACATTTATGAGGAATGTTTATTACAATCTTCTGGAGAGGATTATGACTGAAGGGAAGATGCAGGCCAACAAGAAAGGGAGCATCAAGTATCTAACCAACCTGGCACTGCAACTGGAGCCTGCCGACTTGCTCGATATATTCGAGACGCACGGCATTGCACGCAAGAAATTAAAGAGCGAACTGACCTTGTTTATGGCTGGTGTCCGCAGCACCGAGCAGTACCGAGCCGAAGGCATTACGTGGTGGGACTATTGCGGACCTGTGCTCATCAATAGTTACCCGACATATTTTGAGAAATTACCGGCATTAATTCGCAAAATCAACGAGGAGAAACGCAACAGCAAGAACTATGTGCTGTTTTTGGGAGAAACCAACGCAGAAACTAACCAAGCGCCGTGTCTGTCGCTGGTGCAGTTTAAATTGAGGACAAACAGGTTGTGTTATCGGCTTATCAGCGCAGTTCCGATGCTAATTTAGGGTTGCCGTGCGACATTTACCATCTATATCTGATGGCACGGCAGATAAACCTGCCGTTGAAATCCATCACGCTGTTTTTAGGCAACGTGCATATCTACGAAAATAATTTGGCCAGGACTTTTGAACTGCTGAACGGCAAAGATGATATGAAATTCGAGTTGAACGTGTAGTCACGAAAAATGTACATTTTGAATGTAAAAAAATGTACAATTCGTTTTGGGAATTATATAATGATGATAATCATGGCTTTCGCTTAACAAGCTTCTTGCAATATAAATATCTCCTTAAAGACTGTGCGGATGAGCAATGTGTTTGATTAGAAACAAAAAATCCCCGCACCATATTTCAGATGCGGGGATGTAATCAATTATTGTTCAAATCATTATTTGAACAAGCCTTGAGCCATCAGGTGTAAGCAACGGCGCCAGGTCAGGAACTCGTGTGCGGTGCCTTCCGAAACGTAGCCAACGCAGTTGTAACCAGCGGCTTTCATATCAGCAGCCGATTTGTTGATAGCGTCGGGGCTCTCCTTGCTTCCGCAGCCGACAAACAGATAGTTGACAGCCTTGTTGTCTTTGAAGTCGGTGGGGGCAAACTGTCCGCCGCTCAACAGACCGAATGATGCGAAGGTGTCGGTCTTGCGGCCCGAGATGAGTTTTGTCTCCATACCGCCCATCGACAAGCCTGCAAGAGCGCGGTTTGCACGGTCGGTTTTGGTTTTGAAGTGTGAGTCGATATACGGAATCAACTCGTCGCAAAGCATTGTCTCAAACTCTTTTGCGGTGAATTGGCCGAAGCCGCTTCCAAACTTGATGTCGTTGGTTAGACCGTAGGTCATAACAATGATGAACGGTTTTGCCTTACCCTCGGCAATCAGGTTGTCCATAATCAGGTTGGCGTGGCCTTGGTTGCTCCAGGCGGTCTCGTCCTCGCCCCAGCCGTGCTGCAGATACAGAACGGGGAAT
>JAEEGL014013926.1_pt1 | contig 26925 bp, 14 predicted proteins | sample 9134231 | NCBI WGS metagenome assembly JAEEGL01 (sample SAMN16246548, study PRJNA631951) | gut metagenome | biome: gut microbiome; feature: rumen; material: fiber-attached | host: Bos | place: Iran: Karaj | collected 2018-10 | reverse complement strand
GATACGGCCGCGGTATACATTCTTCAATTCCATGATGTAGTCCAACTTAGCGCGGTCGATACCATCGGGATCGTAGATATAACCGTCAGAGTCAGACATGGTCATTACCTGACCACCCAACTGCAGTACCTTCTCAGCAGCATACTGAGCAACGTTTCCTGCACCGGAAATCAATACCTTCTTACCCTCAATGCTGTCGCCCTTAGTCTTCAGCATAGCACGCAAGAAATATACAGTACCGTAACCGGTAGCCTCTGGACGAATCAGTGAACCACCGAACTCAATACCCTTACCTGTTAGTACACCGCTGTACTCACGAGTAAGCTTCTTGTACATTCCGAACATATAGCCAACTTCACGGCCACCTACGCCAATGTCACCAGCGGGAACATCTACATCGGGACCAATGTGGCGTGTCAACTCCAGCATGAAAGCCTGGCAGAAACGCATAACTTCTGCGTTGCTCTTTCCGCGGGGAGAGAAGTCAGAACCACCCTTGCCACCACCCATGGGCAGTGTTGTCAGAGAGTTTTTGAAAGTCTGCTCAAAAGCAAGGAATTTCAGGATACCTAAATTTACGCTTCTATGGAAACGAATACCGCCCTTGTAGGGACCAATGGCGTTGTTGTGCTGGATACGGTAACCCATGTTGGTCTGAATCTGACCCTTGTCATCCATCCATGTAACACGGAACTGATAAACTCTGTCGGGGATGCAGAGGCGCTCAATCAGATTTACCTTTTCAAATTCGGGGTGCTTGTTGTACTCTTCTTCAATTGTACTAAGAACCTCTTCTACAGCCTGATGGTACTCAGGCTCGTTGGGGAAGCGTCTTTTCAGGTCTTCCAATACTTTTTTTGCGTCCATTCTAAAAAACGATTTTTACAAATACTAATGTTTCTGATTCTATTTCCGGATGCAAAATTATACAAAATTTTCATTTCCGCAAACCATTTGTAAGAAAAAGTGTACAATTTTCTTCAAATCGTTACATTTAGCCAGCGTAAGCAATGGTAAATATGCTTATCTTTGCCAACGGGTCATCCGCCAGTAAAGCCAGGGCGCAGTTTCCTATGGTTGCTCCTGTTGTTAACACATCATCTACCAGCAGTATACTTTTGCCTTTGTATGCCTCAGGGATTTTGGCTTGATAGATTCCTGTTGCGTTTTCTATACGTGCAGTCTTGTCTAACTTGGTCTGGGATGCTACCGCGTTTTTCTTCTTTAGGAAGGTCTTTACGGGTTTGTCCATCCCTTCTCCCAATCCGATGGCAATCATCTCTGCTTGGTTATATCCTCTTTCTCTTTTCCTGTTCTTGTCTGTTGGAACTGGGATAATAAGATCTACCTTCCCTGCCAGTCCCAGATGGGCAATTTCTAGTGCAGCCCATTTCCCCATCATGATGCCTAAGTCTGACTGACCTTTGTACTTTACATTGGTGACTAAGTGATGGTAATCTGATTGTTGCCTATAATAAAATAAGGTAGCACCATACTGAACGGGAGCAAAGTTCCATACTTTTCTTAGTGGTTCATTATCTTCAATGCTTTTCAGGGGATAGCGTGGCAATTGTATGGCGCAGTTTGTGCAGATAAAGTGCTCGTCTGGCTCCAATGTTCCTCGACATACCACGCATATGCGAGGCATCAATATATTATATAAATCCTTTAGGATGTTCATCTGTTAGTCCTTTTTTACGCCCTAGTTAGGAAAATATTTTTCTCTAGTTAGAAAAAAATATTTTCCACGTTAGGCTGTAAATTCATCCTTTACATGAAAAAGAGCGCCCAGATTACTGAGCGCCCTCTTTCTTATTTTGGAATTGTCTTATTCGACGGGGAAGGGTAGATACCAGTTGTTCTGGTTTAGCAGAATGTTGTACAACGTCATATCTGTAGTTCCTTTACGTTTAGCAACGCGTGATGCCAAGAAACTGGGATCGTTACGACGGATTGCTACACGAGCCAAGTCAGAGAAACGGCAGCCTTCGAAGGCGAGCTCCAGACCATCCTCATCGATGATAATGTCTTCTACGGCTTCCTTCACGTATTCACTGTAGCTACCATCATAAATCTGCTCCTTGGTTACGGTGATACCATGGTTCTCCTTAATCTTCTTGGCAACCATCTCTACATAGTTGTACGAACTGAAATGCTCATCGGTTCTAAGGATACCGCAGCCACGCTGGTGTACACCTATAGTGATATAGTCGACTGACGATTGAGCATTGCTCAAAGTATAAGCAGTTGCATAGTAATAACCGCCATTATCATAGATACTTCTCTTGAAAAATGGTCTGACAAAACCTGTGTAACCGCGGAGATATTGTTGGTTGTTAAAGTTCAGGAATTCTGTTGTAGCAGCATCCCTTACCTCACGGCGATCCAGATACCAAAGTGCCTTCATACATTCCTCAGAAGGATAGTTGCTGATAGCCTTGGCTGTATAGCGTACATTATCTTTGTTGAATTTCTTGGGTTCAACGGGTGTTTCGCCTTCTTCAAGTTTTGCATTGATAGTATCAGCTTCCTCTTGATACTTACTGGTAACAAGTGAATCCAGATCTGCCAGTGTGGTGATATCCTCGCCATATCCTGAGCCCCAATATCTCCAAGTCTTGCTATCGCTTTCATCAACTTTGTCGATGTAATAGTAAAGACTGTCTGTAATGCCATAATCTGTGATATCTCCCAGAGAATATGTGGCTTCGTTCTCTTCGATATAAGTGGGGAACCAACATGCGTTGTTACTTACCAGACCGTTCTTTAGAATGGCAAATGCATAGCTGGGGAATCCTGCACGGTTGATAGCCTCCGCAAAACGCAGCCAAACGGTTGACTTACGATAAATCACGGGATAGGTAGTACTAAATGCACCGCGTGGATTCTGCTTGCAAACCATTTTTCCATACAGGGTGTTTTCTCCCTGTGGCAGTGTAAATTGTTCACTACGGGGCATCAGTAATAGCGTACTTGTTAAAGTGCTGAGAGTTGGTAAGTAAATCCAAGAACGACGTGCATCTCCCACCTCAGGCATCTCTATCAGCTCTTGATAGGCATCATCTGAACTCTGTCCAATATAGCACTCGTACTTCTGACTGTCGCACAATGCTTCATAGCCCCTGCTGGGGAGTAGTTCACGGCGATATCCGTTAGTCATGTAGCTAAGGCTGACACTTGAATATGAATCTTCACCGCTTCCGCCACCTGCACTTAGGGTAGGTGTGAAACCAAACAGACGGTTGAGGTCGGTAAATACATGACCCTCCAAGCGTCCTTTATTACTTGGGATACATGTGATGGCCTCATTACGATAACGTCCGCCGCTTAATGAATGGGTTGACTCTGTATAGGGGTTTCCATAATAGCTGTACTGGGCATCATCGATGCTTGCTACGCGATCACCTAAGCTTATATATGAAGTTGATTCCAATGGTCCACAGAACTTAGAGTTCAGGAACTTGTAATAATAGCGAGCAGCTTCTTTACAAGCCTGCTCGTCACCCTGCAACAGGTAAAGGTCACCGATAACAACATCCAGAGGGAACATGACGCGCATACTATGGCATACGTTCTTGTAATTGTCATACTGGGGGAACATGTCCTCTGGATCCAGACTGGCATAGACTTTCTTCAAATCTGCACCTAATGAGTCTGCCAGTGACTTGGCATCTACCATAGCGTGCTTGGGATCCTTAATGAAGTTGTTGATGTCATCTGTTGTCAGCAATGGCTTCTTATAGAAAGGTACTTTACCGTATGCATAGATAAGCTGCATATATACCCATGCGCGGATAGCCTGAACCTGAGCGCATTCTTGCAGCATGTATTTCTTCTGCTGACCGGTAGAAACCATCAGGGCTGTATCACACTTGGCAATGTAAGCATTACAGCTATTGATGATGTGATAGTAGTCGCTGACCTTAAGGTATGCGCAGGCACCGTCTTTGTACTTATCTTCGTAGCCATTTTTACCAAAGTTGATGATAGCGGCGATGGTGTCACTTACATAAGATGAACCATCTACCAAGTCGCCACGACATTCGTTAAGTATTATATATCGCTCTGCTACGTTTTGCAGAGACTTTAGAATACCCCAGTAAGAATACAGGGTATCCTGTGCCACGGTATATGCGTGGCGATCACTATCTGGTGTCAGCATGTCCTGGCATGATGTGTTGACCATGCCTAATGTCATGCAGCAGATGAGCAGACTTATAATTGATTTCTTTTTCATAATCTAATATTCTTCTGATTACAAGTTGATGGTTACACCGAAGTTGAAACTGCGGCCACGTGGAATAAGACCGGTATCAATACCCTGATAAAGAATGCCATTGTGGCTGCTCATCTCAGGATCTGTTCCCAGATACTTGGTCAAGGTGAACAAGTTGTTGGCTTCACCCCAAACCTTCAGACCTAACAGCCAGGTGTTAGAGTAAGGCAACTTGTAGGTGAGTCGTACGTTCTTCAGCTTTAGGTAGCTGCCGTCCTCTATCCAACGGTCTGACATGCGCTCGTTGTTGCGCCAGTTCTCAGTGTTAGCAAAACATGCACGAGGCATATCTGTAACCTGTCCTTCGTATGTCCAGCGGCGCAGGGCTGCAGTAGTCTGGTTGTAGGTGGTATTCATGCCTTCCAGCTTAGAACGCTGGTAGTTATACACATCGTTGCCAAGGCTGTACTTGAAGTTAACATCCAAGCGGAGGTTCTTCCATGTGAGGCTTGAGAAAATGTTACCATAGATGTCGGGGTGAGGATTGCCGATAACAACCTTGTCTGCATCGTTAATAACACCGTCACCGTTTTGATCTATGAAGTGAACATCACCTGCCTGGAAGTTTGTGTATCTCTTATCCTCATCGGCAATACCGGTAGGATATTTCAGGTAACCCAGTGAACCAGCCTTACTTGCTTCTTCATCTGAAGCAAATACACCATCAGTCTGCCATCCGTAGAAACTGCCTACTGCATAGCCAACGGCTGTAAGGATGTTGTCCTCGCCATAGATGCTATTGGTATAGCCGTGAATGTGCTGTACGTTGTTACCGTTAACATCAGTAAGAGTTATGGTGTTGGTCTGGCTTACGGGCAACTCGGTAATCTTGTTCTTGTAATGGCCAAGGGTAGCACCCAGTTCCCACTTCCAATCTTTATTGTTGATGATAGCTGCATTGACATTAAACTCAACGCCCTTGTTGGTGAGTTGTCCCTCGTTTGTCCAGTAGTCTTTCATACCAGATATATAGCTCAACTCCTTCTGGGTGAGCAGATTGTCTGTCTTATGCCAGTAGAGGTCAATACCTGCCTGTAAACGGTTATTCAGGAAACTACCCTGCAGGGCAACGTTCCATTTGGTAGTGGTCTCCCACTGAATACCGCTATTGGCAATGTTCTTAAGATAAAGACCTACAGTAGTCTTTGTTACTTGCTGGCTTTCCCAGTAGGTACGGGCGGCATAATAGTCAAGGTCATCATTACCACTCATGTCAAATCCAGCAGTCAGTTTCAAGTAGTTGACAGCTTTTGAAGGCTTAAACCATTTCTCGTTGCTGATAAGCCATCCCAACTGTATTGAGGGGAAGATACCCCAGCATACGCCAAATGCCTTGATACCAGACTTGGTATTGTTACCAAAACGGCTGGCAGCCTGAGCACTTACCGCGAACTCGGCAAAATAACGGTTCTTGTAGTTGTAGTCTGCATTCAGGTAGTAAGTCATATCAGACCACTCGTCATTGGTGCCACCGTAGTGAACATAGTCCATATCCTTGCTCAAAGTAGGCAACTTATCATTGCTGTTGTTGTATCCGCTCATGTAGTTGTAGCTGAAGGAGTACTTGTTAAGGCGCCAACCTCCAAATACATCTATGGTATGAGCTCCATAGTTCTTTGCCCACTCCAGACGCAGGTCATTGTTAATGGTGGTTTCCTTTGAGAAAAGGGTTTTCAGTACACTGGAAATGTAACCCAAGTCCTCCAGATAGTAGGGAGTAGTACCGGCAATGGGAAGATAGTATTTCTCATTGTTGCGGTTCATCTGGAAGTTGAAGCGGTCACTGATGCTGAAGTTATCTGCAACCTGCCATTTGGGACTTACATTGATGTTGATAACTGAATTCTGAGCATAGTTCTTAATCTTTCCTCCTCCGTTCTGAAGAATCCAATAAGGATTGCGCAGAGATTCGTTAAGACGAGTACCGCTTATTGCATTGCTAAACTGGAATGGATTCTCGAGATAGTTACCCCAGTTTGCAGCATACTTACCAGCATAATCCTTGGAGAGCTGGAGACGTTCTGATGCGGGAATCTCGGGATTCTCCAGATTCTCATCATAGTAATAAGAATACCTGCTGATGAAGGGAGCCTGTATAACGCCAAGTACGTTGGGTGAACCGATGTTCTGCATAGAGTAGTCCTCGCTCCAACCCTGATCAAGCAAATCATAGCTTACTTGGTTGTAGGCAATATCCAAACCGGTTTTCAGTTTTGGGAAAATCTCAATGTCAGTATTGAAACGGAGATTCAGACGATCCATATCCGTTCCCTTAGCGTTGGCTTTGCTGGTTGTATAGCCCAAAGAGAGAGCATACATACCCACTTCGTCACCACCTTCTACACTTAACTTGTAATTCTGCGTGGAGGCCGTCTGATAAAGGCCATCCTGCCAGTTCTCGTTGTTGCTGTAAATCTTGCGGTAGTAGTTAGATGGGCTCTTGTCCAGATAGGGGAAACTGTTCAATTGGTTAAATCTCAGGTTATCTATAGAGCTGAGCACATCACTCAAATAAGTAGAGTACTGGTTACCAGTGAGTACGGACAAGGTTGATGGCATGAGCTCTACACCTCCGTAAATACGAACGTTAATCTTGGTAGCCATGCTCTTGCCGCGCTTGGTGTTGATGATGATGACACCGTTACTACCTTTGGCACCGTAGAGTGCTGTTCCATTCTTCAGTACCTGGATAGATTCAATGTTATCAGGATCAATTCCGGCAATAAGGTTGTTAAAGAAACCTTCGTGAGCAGCCATACGGTCATACTGGGCATCCATGATGTTTCCATCCAAAATGATCAATGGCTGTGCATTGGCATTGATAGAGTTGATACCACGGATTGTCATATAGTTACCAATACCGGGTGTTCCATTACGCAGTGTGGTATGGATGTCACCGGCAAGTCTCAACTCTATATCTTCATCTGCCGTGATACTGCTGGTCTCGTTCAATGTAATCTTCTTCTGGGAAGTAATCGTGGTACCTTCTGTGAAGTATGCATTGAAGTTGGCATCTATAAGCTTTATGTTTGCCTCACCGTTCTTGACAGCACACTGGATGGGGTTGTAACCCTCAGCGTAAGCATAGACGGCATCTGAGAAAACGGGGATATCAAGGGTATAGGTTCCGTCTTCCTCAGTCAACGTAGAGTATCTCTCCAGTCCTAAGGCCTGAATACGTACACCACCCATGGGCTCACCGGTTGCATCATCGGTAACCACACCCTTTACGGTTTTCGTCTCGTACTGTTTCTCTGGCTTTTTTGCCTTTCGTACGGTAACCTCTTCTTCTCCGTCGGTACTTTCCAAATCATCCTGCGCATATACGCTGGGAATGCTCAAACCGGAAAGCAACAGGAAACACAGACCTGTTTTCAGTGTCTTGTGCATGAATGTATCATTTAATATATTTTTCATCATAATAATGGTTTACTGAGGGTCCAGAATTGTTTCTTCTCCGGTTTCTTTACTCCTTAGGATTACACGGTCTATATGTAAACCGTATATGAATCCATCTGTGGTTTTATAGCCTTTACCACCCGTTTTTCCGTCAATAGCCAGAACGGGATAGCTATATGTCAGATTTTTGTAAGAGTAAGGGAATTCAAAGTCTTCAAACACCAAAAGGGTATCAACCTTTGATCCATCGAATGTTATCGTGGCAGATGTACTAGACTTTGTCTCCTTTTTGCCATCTTTACTGTAACGTACATAACAATTGAAACACATTTTGGAAATGTTAGCAAGAGAGTCTATGTAATGCTGGTTGATTTTTGGTCTTCCTGTTTCTTCGTCAATTACATATGATTCTGTTTCTTCATCGTACTCATAGAAATCCTGGCTAATCTCTCCCTTGGCAGAGATTGTATTATACCACTCAGGAACCATAACCACATAGATGTCATACTTTCCGCTCATAACGTCTGCTCTACTTGCACCAACTACAGGAGAGGTGCTGGGAAGATTACCCCTTAACTTAATTTCTGCATGAGGGTTGACTGTTGGTCCTGACGGTGACAAATAATAGTAATTATTGCGGCTTACATGTCCATATTTGTTAGCAATGTCTGCATAGGTGGAATTGTTGAAACTGATGGTTCTTGTGTCTGTACCCACCTTAAAGGCAGATTGCATGCCAGTCTGATAGAATTTACCTCCATCAATCTCCACCTCGATGTCGGGCTTGTACAAAGCCAGGGGGAATGCCCAATCTGTTACTTCGTATGCATAGCCGTTACTCATCTTGATGAGATTTCCATTGAAGATGCTGGTCTTGTCCCATGTGTAGTTAGGTCCTGTAATATTGCGCAAGGTATCTCCGAATGTATTGAGCAGATACTCTGCTGTAGCTCCCTTGTTGTTTATAAAATCTTCTAAAGTCCAGAGCTTTCCATTAACCTTGGGTTGCTTGTTAATGTTAAACACCAGTGGAGCTGCAAGGTCCATTTCTATACTCATATTCATCAGGGAGTCGATTTCTTTGCTATCTTTTTCTCCAATTTTCCTGATAGGAACTTCGCTTGCTTTGAGAGCAACATCACCCTTCACCTTGTCTTCATACTGTTGAGGATACTTGTAGAAAGGTGCCAGTTTTTGCTTTGCTTTCTGCCATGCTTCATCCGTAGGTATGATCATGATGAAAGCAGAGTCTTCCTGATTGATGCGTGCGTGGAAACATTTTTTTGGCATATCCCATTTTTCTGCGTCACTCTTGGGCAAATAATTATAAGAGTCAAACAGGATGTTTGTAGTCCTATAAACACTATCCACATAAGTGGGGTTGCCATTTTCGTCAGGCAGTCCTTCTATACTTTCATCCTTGTAGAACTGTGTTGTATCGTTGCTCACTACATACTTTGATATGAGTGGATTGGCAGAACTGAACTTCAGATACTCATAGAAGTTATACAGGAAGGGGGTGGTTCCCTTGATGGTATGCAATGTTCCGTTCACGGCGGGGATATTCTTTTTGTCCACGGGAATGCCCTGAATGAAACAATTAGCGGTATCTGACTTGTCAAAGATCATGTTCTTGCCGTTAATCATCTTAATGGTATCTATACCGCTTGTAGAGACGTTTCTACGCCAAAGAGCAATGTGATTACTGATAAACTGCTGCTGAAGATTGTAGCCATCAGTTTCACACCTCTCCAACATACTGTTGTAGTCTTCGTCGGAGATCGCATCATTTTCAGGTGCCCATACGGTAGCAAGCTGACCACTCTTCAGAATGTCTGCATAAGTGTAAGTTTTTACGGGATGTTTCTCGTCCTTCCAATACTTTGCCTTCTGAGCAATTGATGCAAATTTGCTCAGATTGGGGTTACTGTTGATGAGCTCCCAAAGTGACTCCGTTGCCACAGGAGAACTTGTGCCATCACCTCTGAAATCGGATAAATCGTCCTTGCAACTGGGTACTGCCGTAATGACAACTCCCAAAGCAACTGCTCCGATGTATTTATTGAATTTATTGTTAGCCATATTTGTATTTCTTTTAATTCCTGATTATACAAACTTACTGTTCATATCTTGACTTGTTCCATACAGGATTCTGAAGAATTGCGCCTCTACTAGCCTTCACTTCCTTTTCATAGATAGGACAGTAAAGACCCCAGCGATTCTTGAATCTGTTTATCAGGGTTGTATAAGTGTTGCTAACAGAGTTTTGCATGAAGCATTCTACTACAGCGCTCATACCAGACATACCGTTACCAACATATCCTGGTTCACCCTTTTCCACACCTTCGGGATTCTCGCGTTCATCAGGAGAATCCTGATCGTTTTTACATATACGTTCTGCGCAGCGAACAAGGTCAAACCAACGTTTACCCTCGCCTAAAAGTTCAAGCTGACGCTGATTCATTACAAGTCTTATAATGCCGCTGATTTTGGGTGTACCAGATTTCTTACCAGTCCAGTCTGCAGGAACAGAGGTAATGTCACTGAAATACTTTCCACTTCCGTCTATGTTGGGTTCTTGACCTTCTTCGATGTCGCACATAGAGCGGCGGCTAATGGCATTAAGAATGCTAAAGATTTCTGTTTGCTTCTGTTTTCCGTATGCTGCAGCCAAAGCCTCGGCCTTTATTAGCATCACGTCAGGTGTACGGTACACAATCCAGTTGTAATAACTGTCTTTGTCTGATTTTATAGGAGTTGCAAATGAAATCTTACGAGCAGATCCTGTACCCTCAAACACAAACAAGGGATTTTGATATTTCATGCAATAGTATCCTGATTTAGCTTGGGTGGTTGAGATGTAATTCTGACAACCTACCCAAACTCGGGTATCGCACTTATATCTCTTGTCATCTTTTCCACAAGCCTCCTTTATGGCATCTTCGGCAACCATCAGGTTAGTTCTGTCAGAGTAGCCATACATATTATGAAGGACGTCGTTTTTCATATCGTCACTCTGGTTGTATTGTATCTCAAAGATACTTTCAATACTGTTCCCATCAAAGAATACCTCGTCCACAGATGTAATTAAATCAAGTGAAACTTGATGTGCTCCTGTGAAATTATTCTTAATAAGGTCAACGTTGGGTAAACCATAAGAGACGGTCTGAAGATAGGAGCTACTACCAAATGTAAGGGATGAAAAGTACTCTTGTATCTGGTTGTGGTGTGCCTCAAGTGCTTTGTCTGCCCAATCCACAGCCAACTGGTAGTCGCCAACGGGAGTGTGGGCGATGGAATCTATGGTTCCGTCAGTCTTGACAACTCTTACCGTGTCATACTTGATATTTCGACCTTCGTGCAATGATCCACGCCACAGGTACATATCTGCCAGCATAGAGTAAATAGCTGCGTTGGTAATCATGCCCTTGGTGTCTGACTCTTTTGAAAAACGATTACGTGCCTGACCGGCTACTTTCTCGCAGTCAAGGATGATAGAGTCCAGTACAACCATTTGGTTGGTGAGGGGGAATCTTTCTACCTCGGCATCACTATTGATGATTTTTGTGGTGTAAGGTACATCTTTGAAAGCGCGAATCAGATAGAAGTAGTTGAGGGCACGCAATGCTGTCATCTCTGCGCGCATGTATATCCACTCTTTCGTGGTGAACTGCTTGTCTTTTTCCAATACCTCTGGTCCATGCTTTAAAACCTTGTTACAGAGGTTGATGGTTTTATATACTGGCCCCCAGTCGAAAACGTTCATGCTGGAGTCTGGCATACCCATCAGAATATTACTGAGCTGATCATGACTATTCTGCTCTGAATGGGTTTCTGTATTTAGCTTATAGGAGTCTGAACGAAGGTCGCCCCATGTGAACATTCTTTCAGACGTGCTTGCCATTTGCCTGTAGGCTCCGTATCGTACACCTTCAAGGTCTCTCAGGTCTTCCCAGAAGTTTTCCTCAACAACACGGTCTGTAGGATAGACTGTCAGGTAGTCTTCGCAAGATGCTAATCCTACGGCTAACAATCCAAACAGGCAGGCAGATTTATATATATTATTTATCTTTTTCATCTGTTTGTATTTTTAGAATCCGATGTTTAAACTGCAAGTGAAGGACTTATTACGTGGAGTCTTACTCTTATCGACTGCACAATCATAGCCCGAGGGAGATACGTCAGGATCTACACCTGTATATCTTGACCATACGAAGGGGTTGGAGATAGAAGCGAACAACTTCATGCTCTTAAGATGGTATTTCTTCAACTTCTTTGCATCAAAGTCGTAGCTAACCTGAATGTACTGCAGACGCAGGTAGTCTCCTTCCTCTATGTAACGGTCGCTCATCAGAGAGTTGTAGCTCTTATAACCGGTACCATAGTTGTTAAGGGCGCGAGGTATCGTCGTAATATCGCCATTCTTGCGCCAACGCCATGTACTTGCGTAGCTCTGGTTGTTGTTGTTGTACATGCTCTCATACTCCATGCGGGCATAGTTGAAAATCATGTTACCCATACGGAAGTTGAATCCGGCATTAATAGAGAGCTTGCCATAATAGAGCTGGATACCAAAACCACCGTTGCACTTAGGATTAGAGTTACCCAGGTAAACCATATCATAACGGTCAATCTGACCGTCGTGGTTGATATCCTCATAGATGGCATCACCACCAGAGAACTTCTTGCGGTATCCCTCGTTGTAACAGTAATACATAGGCAGGGGCTCACCCTTGGCATTGGTCAGCATGTTACCATCAGCATCATAAGCGATAGGACAGGTAGCATTTTCGCCACGACGGGCAGCTGCAGCTGCTGTATTGATGGGGTTACCCTTTGCATCACAACCGCTGTTGTTAACCTCGGCATAACCATAATCAGAGATAGACTTGGTTGTATAACCGTTGTGGTCATAGTCGTATCTATATACGCCTAAGTAGTGAAGACCGTAGAATGAACCCAGTGCGTTGCCGATTTGTACACGTCTGTTCCAGCCGAGGTTTTCTGGCTGATAGGTATCAGAACCATTCAGGTTTTCCAGAATGAGAGGATTCATCTCCTCTACCTCGTTGAAGTTCTGTGCCAAGTTACCGCGTAACTTCATAGAGAACTTACCAATCTTACAAATCTTGCCTGTGCTAAAGTTGATTTCCCAACCTGTATTACGCATCACGCCACCGTTGATGAATTTCAATTCATCAAATCCATTTGCACCGGAGATACGGAGATGCTCCATGATAAGGTCTGTGGTCTTGTGGTTGTACATTTCTCCGTCAAAGTTAAGCATGCCACCGAAGAGTTCAAGGTTGAAACCTAAGTTCATCTTATAAACCTTTTCCCATCGCAAATCGGTGAGAGACAGGTTCTCCGGTACAATTACCTGATGGCCGTTGTAATAGTGGTCTACCTTGTACTTGTTGTACTGGTCGCTACCACTACCGCCGGTATTACCTACAATACCCCAGCTGGCACGCAGGCCAAACATTTGCAGCCATTTCTTGCTCCAGTCCATGAACTTCTCGTCGCTGACATTCCAACGTACAGCTACAGATGGGAATGAAGCATACTTGTGTCCGGAACCAAAGGCTGTACTACCGTCGATACGCAGTGAAGCATCCAGGTTGTATTTGCTCTTGTAAGAATAGTGTGTATTGAAGAAGAAACTTTGACTACGCCATTCACTGGTTTTTGTTTCTGCCTCACGGAGTAGTGCAATAACGGTGGGATCCGTAATCTGGTCAGGTACATTCCATAATCCCATCTTCTGCTGGGTTCCACTACCTGTTGTAATCTCAAAACGAGCCAACGCAGATAAACTGTGATCCTTATTGGGGAATGCAGAGTAGAAACGCAAGTCGTGACGGGTTGAGAACTGCAGGGTCTTTTCCTCTTTGTTGCTTACGTAATTACGCTCATTGGGAATCCAGACCTTAGGATTGCCATCTTCGTGTAGTGGTTGATTATCACCACCCCATACCCAGGCCATAGGCTTGAGATCGCTGGGGCAATAGTCATCGTTACTGGTATTGAATACCTGCAACTCAACATCACCGACATAGTCCAAACGCCACTGATCTGATTCCTTGCCCAGCAACTTGTATTCAATGCTGAACTGAGGCTTCAGGTTGTATTGGCTCATCTTCCACCATGCTTCCATGGCACGTGCTACGGGGTTACCGTTTCTGAACATGTCACGCAAGTAGAATGATGTCTTATAACCGTTGTTTTCTTGTCTTGTGTAGCCTGATTTTGAATAAAGGGCAGCCAGTGGCAACATGTTAAAGTAATTACCTGTGGGGTCACCATTAGAATCGTACTCCCAAACACTCATGTTAGGCATAGCCTTGTAAGCACGGTCCAGAATATCGTTACCATAGTTCTTGTTATTGGTATAGAAACCTAAGTCGATAGTTGAACTGAACTTGATACGGTCACTTACCCAGTAGTCCAAAGCAGTGTTGGTAGTGAAACGATCCATGGACTGACCGATGATGTTACCGGCGCTCTTGTCGTAGTTAGCACTGATACGGAAGGTTGCTTTCTCTCCACCACCATTGAGGTTGAGAGAGAATCTGTGCTCCTGTCCAAACTGCTTTACTTCCTTTACCCAATCGGTATTCTTGTTGTAGTTGTAGTAAATGTTTGGTTTTGAACGGTCATAATCCAACTCATAGAGTCCGTATTCTGTTGTTGGACGCTGGTAGGGGTTGTAGTAAGACTCCTTCATATACATGGTATAGCCGTCACCATCCAGCATCTTGTAGCCTTCGGGTTGCCAAGTACCAGTGAACTTGTAGCTGAAGTTTACGCGTGTCTTACCTTTCACACCACGCTTGGTCTTGATTTCAATTACACCGGCTGCACCCTTCATACCCCACTTGGCGGTAGAAGCTGCATCCTTAAGAACAGTTACACTTTCGATATCCTCAGGGTTTACGCTCAAGAGGGTAGAGAACTGCTCTTCATTGTCATAATCCTCAAAATTCTCGTCCTTGTACTCGTCGGGAATTTCAAAGATATGGTCATTCAACACAATCAAAGGCTGCTTGTTACCATTGATGGTACTGATACCACGCAGACGCATGGTAGTACCGGAACCAAGGTTACCTGAGTTGGGCACAATGTCAAGACCGGCAATCTGACCTTGCAAAGCCTGGTCAACAGACTCGAAGGCAAGACCTTCCATATCCTCCATGCTGAACTTCTGAACGGCACCAGAGTACTCACGTTCAGGAATTTCCAAACCTGTGGTAGGAGCTTTCTTCTTGGCCACCACGTCAACAACCTTCATTTCCTTGGTAGCATCAACCAATGTTACCTTATATACATTTTTGCCGCCAAGTTTTACGACATAAGGTCTGTATCCAATATAAGAAATGGTAAGCGTGTTGTTGGGGTCCTTGATATTCATGGTGAAGTTACCATTCATATCAGTAACCGTCTGACTAACAATACGATTGTTCTTATCTTTCTCTACGACGTTGGCACCGATGATGACGTCGATATCATCAGATACAGTACCGGAGATACGCCGTTGCTGTGCACTTGCGGGCAAAGCCATCAGGGCAATCACCCACAGCAATATAAGCTTTGTTATTTTATTCATAGTGATTGTTATTTATTGGGGATTGCGTATCTCTTCAAATATTTTCTTGCATTTGCAGTTGTACTCCATGCGCTGTCATGACGACCGCCAACCAATGCTGTATGATTCAGCACACCATCAATCTGATGGATAACTGCAGCACTTGAAGATTCCAGGACAATGGAAGCCATGTTGTTCTCTCTGGGAGTCTTGCTACATGAAATATCACGTGCCAATACGTTCTTTTCTCCTACGGTAGGCATCTTGTTGTTGTGATCCTTCTTATAGGTTACATCGTCGCAAACACGGAGAAGTGTCTGGTCACCCTGCTTGATACGGTCAACGTGTATCTTGCAGAACAATCCTGTCTCGTGATCGTAACTTGAGGTTACCATTTCGCCGTTTGCATCAGAGAGCTCAGATTTGTCTGCGAATACAGAGTTGTCCGCGAAGTGATAGCGTATAAAGTTGGTAAGATAGGTAATCTTAGCTTGAATACGTAAACTGTCTTCGTATGTCTCCAATTCGTCTGTGTAGATATATTCACCGTTTGCATCCTTCTCCCATTCACCTGTTTCCGCGTTTATTTCATGCTTACAATGTGAGTGATAGTCTTCTTTAATATCTTCCCAAGTGGGCAGACCATTGGCAATGGCTTCACGTATGGCTTTGTTTGTGGGTACAAAAATGGTGTAGCGGTAGTTGTTGAAGAACTGAATGTTATAGTCCAAACCATAGTCACTGAAGAATACATAGTATTTCTTCTTGGCAGCTTTCTTGTCGCTTTCTTTCATCTTTGCATCCACCAAACCGCAACCAATAATCTCATTGTCATAATCGTTTGCTTTGGTCAAATCATAGAAGGCGCTATAGGGATTTGCTGCCCACGTCTCATCTGTTAATTCCTCAGGTTTGTATTTTGGTGTTTCCTGCAAATCATTGGTAAGAATACTCCATACGCTACGGTATGTGGGAACCAGAGGAGCGCCTAACACGTAGGTACTACCATTCTTCAAATTGGGGAAGGGATCTGTTACAGCACAACTGGTTATTCCAGGATTCTCGTTGGTTATGCCCTGACGTTCATTCTCAAGCTGGAAGCCACCCTTGGCTGCAATGATGTTGTTGTTTTCATCGCGGACTACCTTAATAGCGTTACCATTCTTAGAAAGGAAGTATTCATCTTCTCCGTCAATGGGGTTGGTGCCGTCGTGTACGATAGTGTGACTCTCCAGAATATCCTTCAAACGATTGGTAATATCTGTGGGGTCAATTTTTCCAGCCTGACCTGTAAGTTTTGGTCCCTTGGCTCCAATTGCATATGTCGCCGGTTTTTGCCATGTGCTAATCTTGTAGGTGTCACCGTACATACAGCAACCTGCAGAAACCTTAACATTTCCTTGAGGAGAATAAGTCATCTCGATGATACGAGGGTTCCTACTTTTCATACTAGTGGGGTCGTAATACCATAAAAGAGCTTTGTCGCTGGGCATGAAGAAAGTGAATCTACTCTGCATGGCCTTAAGGTAAGCATAGTAGTTCAATCCCATCTGGGTCTGGTCATAAATAGCCCAACTCATAATTTTATTAGTGGTGCTGATGAAAGCCGGAGCTGTAACAGAAGTAAAGTCGGCAGGACCATATATCTGATTCATAATATATACTGCACCGTTGCTGGCCATCAGACAGGTGTCAATCTTTTCAATATCCTCGGGATAGAACAATTGCTCTAGTGCATCGTCCTTCTGCTTTGTCATCTTGCTGGGTACTGATCCAACAAATGAACGTAACATTATTATATTAATAAGCTTCTCCAGAGTGGTCAGAGGAATACAGTCAATCTGTCTATATAGTTCTTCGTATGTTGTGGGAACTTTATAGGGCTCATCGAAGGGGTTACCTTTACCATCAAATATATCATCTCGTGGGATGCAATATGATGTTCCCTCGCGTACATAATAAGTTTTAATCAACTGCATACCACCGGCGCGAGTGAAATAGTCCCAAAGTGTAGAGTCGTTGGGAACGAACATGGCAGCCATGTCCTTTTCGCGATTTTCAGGATGCTGTGAATCCTCGTAGTACTCGTTCCAAGCAGGGTCGTACTTCAAACTGGGTGTACCAGAACCGGCATAGTCCTTGAGCTCAGTAGGCATTCGATCTGCTGCGTACTTGAATGGATAGTACTGTGCGTATGTGCCGTTTGCTCCAGGTTCTGTGCTAAGCGCCCTTCCTCCTGCACTCATATTAGAGATATAACGCTTGGTGAAAATTGAATCCTGAAATTCTGGATGTAGAACTTTGTAATCCTCTGTAATTCGACGGTTGAAATACGGAGCACTGTAACGATCCAGCATGTGGCTGAAAATGTTGGTTTGTCCGTTGGTGCGAATTACCTCAGCCATACTTGCCAGAGGGCAAAGAGGCTTCTCTGTAATGTTGACATATCCGTTCTGGCAAACGATGTCAGTGCTATCAAGGTGTGCATCATAGATATGAACATCGCTTGTTATGCGCTCGCGACCCATAAACTTGGGAAAGTCGAAATCGCTGTTGATGTTGTTCCTTGACATGTGCTCCTGTGTAAAGTGAAGCATCATGGTAAGACTGGAGTCTGTAACCAGGTAAATACCGTTTCCTCCGTTTTCCTTGCGGAAGCGCTGCCAATAATCCTTGTCCACAGGACTATATGAGCTTGGCAGATCTTCAGATGCAATGTAAGTAATGGTGTCTGTCTTGGAAACATCAGTGAAACGACGCAGATATTCGCCACGGGTGGGTGAGTTGTCGCCGTCAGCCTCACTGCTGGCCAAATTCTCCATAACAATTGCATTGTTGAGCATACTGGTGTGAATCAACAACTTCTTCTGTGCTTCACTCAGCTTCTCGTAAGAGGTGGCATAATGCCAAGGGTTACTTTCTGGCAGCGTCTCGTTTTTCTTAAAGAACGCTTCCCATGCAGCATCATCGGCTACAAAGACAGTTTTTGAACCAGTACGGCTCAACTCCTCTGTAAGGGGACGCGCATTCTTGGGATTAACGTCTTTGTCAGCAAGCAATCTCAAATACGTTTTGAAATTGCCAGACTTCTCCAGGCTTTCGTAAATGCTTGTATTCAAAAAACTCGGTTTTTCATCATCCAGAGTGAATGAATCTTTACAAGCATACATTAGCCCGCAAGCTGCCATTAGGCATACCATCCGCGATGATTGCCTACTCCATTTGCTTAAACGGTTTGTCATACGCATTTTTAGTGTTATTTTAGTTTAAATTATTTATGTTTCTTAACCACATTTTTGCACATTTTATGTGCTAAACAGAGCAAATTTACGTTTTTTTGCTGAAACCCCATTAGGGAAGTAGTTTTTCGAGCTTAATTTTAAGACAAATTAACAAATCAAAAGACTCTCTGTCACTCTTCTGACACAGATTGCTCTGTTTGTGCCTCATTATTGGACGTATTTGAGGTTGATTCGTCATCAGAATTATCAGAGGATTCGTTTTCGTCATTCAAAGTGCTGTCTGGGATCGCTATATAATCACTGCAAGACCATAAGCTTGGATCAAGATCTTTGGGTGCTGGAAATTTAGCTCTGTATTTACTGAATCTCTCGTCGCGAAGCACTTTTTTAATAAAATCTCCAAAGATGGGCAAGGCAGCTCTTCCACCTTGACCAAGTGCTCCTGTTCTGAAATGTATGCATGGGAATTCTCCTCCGACCCAGACGCCACCTACTAGTTTAGGCGTTACGCCCATATACCATGCGTCTGCGTGATTGTTGCTCGTGCCGGTCTTTCCTCCAAAGTCTGTATCTTGTGTATATCCGCCAATGTATTCCCACATACCGGCAGATGTTCCGTGAAGTCCGGCTCTTAGCATTATCTGCATTAAGTAGGCAGATTTATAGGGGATGGCCTGTTTTTCTTTTTTCTTGGATTTGTAAATAATATTTCCATCCCTGTCTTCAATCTTGGAAATCATAATTGGGAAGGTGTACTTGCCGTCATTGACAACAGTACAATAGCTGTTGGTAAGTTCCATCAGGTCCACCTCGCTACTTCCTAAACAGATAGATTTTGCTTCTTGTAATGGTGTCTTGATGCCCATTTCGTGAGCCGTATTAATAATGTTCTTTACGCCAACTTCGAGTCCTACGGATACGGCCACACTGTTTATGCTGCTTGCAAATGCTCTCTTGAGTGTCATCTCGGTATTGGAGAATGTGCCGTCGGCATTGTGTGGTATCCATACTTCATCTTTCCCTGGCTCTTTGTATTCGACTCTGGCGTCCATCCTCCGGGTGCAGGGAGTGAGGCCTTGGTTCATCGCCTCTGTGTAGACAAATAGTTTAAAGGTAGAGCCCGGTTGATGCTTGGCCGTTACGTTGTCAAAGTTCCAACTGTCGTAATCTATGTTTCCTACCCATGCTTTTACTTCCCTCGTGTCTGGCTCCATGGCTATAAAACCACAGTGCATAAATTTTACCATGTAACGTATGGAGTCCATGGTGCTAAGCTCTTTTGTGGCCGGTCCGTCATAGGTATAGACTTTTACGGGGTGGGGGAGATTCATGTAGTAGTCTATGGAGTCGGAATTGTCAGAATATTTCTTCTTCAGCCATTGGTATTCCGACGTTTTTTTTGCAATGTTTTCAATGAAGTTGGGAATCTCCTTGTGTTTACTGTCCTGCCAGGGTGGTGTGTTGCCCCAATGAGAATAAAACTGGTTCTGCAACGACTGCATTTTTTTTCTCACAGATTCTTCGGCATATTTTTGTAAGCGTGTATCTATTGTCGTGTATATCTTCAAACCGTCTGAATAGAGATCCAATTTGTTTGTGGCATCATAGCCTGGTACTTCGCCCATTTCGCAAAGCATATCCAGATATTCTACAAGTTCCTCACGGAAGTAAGGCGCAAATTCATTAGGTGATTTTTCTGTACTCTTCTGTGCCAACTCTATTGGGAGTGCCTTCAGGGAGTCCAGTTGAGCCGTACTTGCCGGAATTCCATTTATGACAATGTGCTTATGGGCGAAAACAAGTTCGAGTACTGTGTTGCGCCTTTCAAGGCTGTTCTTGGGGTTTTTCTTGGGATTGTATATGCTGGTTGCTTTTAGTAATCCAACCAGAATGGCGGCCTGATCGTATGTGAGTCGGTCGGGGGTGGTGTTGAAATATCTTGCAGAAGCTGTCTTTATTCCAAACGAATTGTATCCAAAGTCAACGGTATTGAGATACATGGTCAGAATCTCTTCTTTGTTAAATACCATTTCCAGTTTTGTGGCAACAATCCATTCCTTGGCTTTCATTATTAATATCTTTATGCCAGGGACTCTTCCTAACAGTCCGTTGCGGTTTTTGGTTCGTACGCGGAACATATTCTTTGCCAATTGTTGGGTAATGGTGCTGGCTCCGCGAGCGTGTCCTGAAAAGATATCCTTTGCAGCAGAGAAGAGACCTTGATAATCAATTCCGTGATGATGATAAAATCTCTCGTCTTCGGTATCTATCAATGTCCTGATTAAGATGGGAGAAAGGTCTTTGTATTCGACTGGGGTTCTGTCTTCGTTGTAATACCTTCCTATTAATTGCCCGTCGGCGCTATAAACCTCAGAAGCCTCGCTGACGGTTGGGTTTTTGATTTCCGAGAAACTTGGAGTACTGCCAAAAAGATAAAACAGATTGCAGTCTATGGATATAAATAGGATTATTATTGACAGAAAAAATGTGCATATCCAAACAGCAATTTTCTTATACCATGGGCCTGAGTATATTCTTTTCAGCGTCCCTTTGAGTTTATTCCAATTGGCCTTGAGTCTCATAGTTTTGACTAAATTTGTTCAGAAATAAAGTTAATGATTTCTTTTTCGTCGTCTGGAGAAAACCAGTATATGTCTTTGTCGTGGGCAAACCATGTCATTTGCTTTTTGGCATAGTCTCTCGTATTCTTTTTGATTTTTTCAATTGCAAATTCTAAATCCCATGTCCCGTCAAGATATTGGAAAACCTCTTTGTACCCAACAGTGTTTAACGCATTCAAGTGACGATAAGGGTATAGTTTCTTTGCTTCCTCAAGCAATCCCTCTTCAAACATCATATCAACTCTTTTGTTGATTCTATCGAAAAGATCGTTTCTTTCTCTTCGCAGTCCAATCTTGAAAATCTGGAAGGGGCGCTCTTTCTTTTCGCGGACGCGGAAAGTAGAATAGGGCTTTCCTGAGGTGTAGCAAATCTCAAGTGCGTGTACAATTCTTTTGGGGTTCTTAAGGTCAACAATGTTGTAGTATTCCGGATCAAGCAACTTAAGTTCGTTTCTTAATGCTTCCAGTCCATCTTTTTGTAATCTTTCTTTCAGTTCTTCTCGGATATCTGCATCTACGCTGGGAATGTCATCGATACCGTTGCAAACGGCATCTATATACATCATGCTTCCGCCAGAAAGTAAGAGGTTGTTATGCTTTGGCTGGAGTCGACCTATTAGTTGGATGACGTCTGTCTCATATTGGGCTGCGCTATAATAGTCTTGAAGTTCCAGTATTTTTACAAAATAATGTTCAACTTCGTTAAGTTGTTCTTCTGTTGGCGCAGCTGTCCCAATAGACATATCTTTGTAAATCTGACGGCTGTCGCAGTTGATGATAGGGCTGCCTAATAGTTTTGCAACTTTAAGTGACAAGGCAGTCTTACCTACAGCCGTCGGACCTAAAAGGACAAAGAGTTTCATTCGTTTATCTCGAATCCTTCCATGTCTAATTCGCCCTCCTCGAAGTCGTCGTCACCATAGAATTCTTCCACAGTTTCTTCGCTTGCGACTTCAGATGTGGGTTGAGATGTAAATTCTTCGTTAATGTGTTGTACGGGTGGAGTACCATGCTTCCTGCTGATTCTGCCCTCTTTCTCAGGTTGTCCGAATAGTAATTCGCTGATCTCCATAAGTAGAAATCTTTTACCTTCTGGGTCAAAAATATAGGCTATCCGTTGTCCTTCTTCCTCGAGGAAATCTCTTAGGGCACAGTTTTGCATGAGGTTGATATCCTCCTCTGAGTCAATGTCATTTGTGCTGGTTTGCCGTATATGCTCTTTGACACGCCATTCATCATCACAGATGAGGAACCCGTGATTGTTCATGTCCTGATAATTACAGGTGCTTAGGATGAGGTTGTGAAGTTCTGAGAATTTTGCTTCGGCATCAATCTTTGCTTCCATCACAAAATCTTCCACCTCTTGACTGAAGATAGTTATTCTAAATGTCATCTGAGTGATAATTTATCTGATAAATCCTCTGTTGCTTGACCTGATAAAATCAAGAATATATTTGATTTCGTCCGACATGGGAATTTCTTCTTCGACTCTAGCCAGTAGCTCATTTAGCTTGCCTGTTCCCTGAAGAATAATCTGGTATGCCATATGAATGTTGTCTATAATTTCCCTGTCAAAATTCCTTCTTCTAAGACCTACCGTATTCAGTCCGCAGAACGCGGCAGGGTCTCTTGCACAGAGGCTGTATGGCAATACGTTCTGGCTGAATCTAGTGCCACCTCCAACCATGGTGTAGCTACCCACTCTGCAGAACTGATGCATCAAGACTCCTGCGCTTAGGATGGCATTGTCGTCTATTACTATTTCTCCGGCAAGTTTTGTGCTATTACCTATGATACATCCATTTCCTACGATTGCATCATGAGCAACGTGTGCACCTTCCATTAGGAGGTTGTTGCTTCCTACAACCGTTTTACCTTTTGCGGCTGTTCCTCTGTTGATGGTAACATTCTCGCGAATCTTATTGTTGTCGCCAATCTCTGCTGTAGTATCCTCGCCTTGAAATTTCAAATCCTGAGGGATAGCACTGATGACTGCTCCTGGGAAGAAGATGTTGCCATTACCGATACGTGCACCGTAAAGCATGGTGACGCTGTTCATAAGTGTATTGTTATCTCCAATAACAACACCTTTGTCAATATAACAGAATGCGCCAATCTCACAATTTTCTCCTATGACCGCTTCAGGGTGGATATATGCCAACGGGCTAATCTTACTCATATACTCTCTTATTTGTTTTTTATAACTTGTGCTGTAAATGTTGCTTCGGCAACGCAATTTTCTCCTATGAAAGCATATCCCTGCATGCTTCCTATATTATGACGTAATGCTCCTAATGTTTCAACTTTGAAAATCAGCGTATCGCCAGGCACAACTTTCTGTTTAAACTTTACATTGTCAATCTTGACAAAGTAAGTGCTGTAATCTGCTCCGTCTGTTAAATTGTGGATTACCAGTATACCTCCAGCTTGAGCCATTGCCTCGACAATCAGCACACCTGGCATGATAGGCTCAGAGGGGAAGTGCCCTTGGAAGAAGGGCTCATCGCTGGTAATGTTCTTGACTGCCACAATGCTGTCTGCCTTCATTTCGATTACCTTGTCGACAAGCAACATGGGGAATCTGTGTGGCAGTAGTTGACGTATCTGGTTGGTGTCCATTATAGCTGGCTTATTCGGATCATATTTGGGAGCCTGAATCTCGTGCTTCCGAATTTCCTTCCGCATCATGCGGGCAAACATATTGTTGATGGTGTGGCCTGGTTTGGTGGCGATAATGCGCCCCTTGATGGGCTTCCCAATCAAAGCCATGTCACCTATGATATCCAACAGCTTGTGTCTGGCTGGCTCGTTGTCCCAAACCAATTTCTTGTGCTGTATATATCCCAACTCAGAGGCGTCATGATGTTCGCTGCCGGTTAGCTTGCAGAGTTTGTCTATATTCTCCTGAGTGGTTTGCTTCTCATATATTACAATAGCATTGTTCAGGTCGCCGCCCTTGATAAGTCCTGCAGTGAGCAAGGGTTCTATCTCTCTGACAAAGACGAACGTCCTTGCTGCGGCAATCTCTGTGGCAAAGTCGTCCATGTTGTCCAAAGTAGCAAACTGGCTGCTTAGGAATTTGCCGTTAAAGGAAATCATGCTGGTGATGGAGAACTCCTCATCTGGTAAAAGGGTGATGCATGCACCTGTCTGCTCATCCTTGAATTCCATCTTCTTGGTGATGTAATAGAAATCCTTTTCGGCATCCTGTTCGGTGGTGCCTACGCGTAGAATTTCTTTTACATATTGTTCTGCACTTCCATCAAGGATAGGGAATTCCGGACCATCAACTTGTATCAACACATTATCTACTCCTAAAGCATATAATGCAGCCATAGCGTGTTCAATGGTGCTGCATTTGAAGTTTCCTTTGCCAAGTACGGTTCCTCTCTTGGTGTCTATCACGTTTTCTGCAACAGCATCCAAAATAGGCTGTCCCTCCATATCGACACGTTGGATTTTATATCCGTGATTCTTTGGAGCGGGTAAGAATGTTACGGTTAGGTTCAATCCTGTGTGCAGGCCCTTTCCGCTCAGTGAAAAGCTATCGTTTAATGTCTTTTGCCTTAACATGATTATTTCTTTGCTGCAAACTCATCTTTCAGAGTTTTTATTTCTTTCTTTATTTCGTTCATATCAGCCCACATCTGGTACAGGTTCTTAAATATGGCGCTTGATTTCCAGAATGTCTTGGCGTCTATAGCTGGTGTTCCCTGAACTGCAGTTCCGGGCTTCTTTATGTTGTTGGGGATACCCGCCTGTGCACCAGCCATGGTTCTGTCTGCAATGGTGGCATGTCCGGCTATGCCGACCTGACCTCCGAACATACACCATTCTCCAACTTTGGTGCTACCGGCAATGCCTACTTGAGCAGACATGACGGTGTGGCTGCCAATCTCGTCGTTATGTGCAATTTGCACCAGATTGTCCAGTTTGACACCCTTGTGTACTATGGTGGCTCCCATTACGGCACGGTCAACGCATGTATTGGCTCCGATTTCTACATCATCTTCGATAATAGCTATACCAATCTGTGGTATCTTATCGTATCCCTTTTCTGTGGGCTGGAAACCAAAACCATCAGCACCAATGACACTACCTGCATGCAAGATGCAGTTGTTGCCAACTTGGCAGTCATGATATATCACCGCGTTGCTATAGATCTCCGTATTGTTTCCCACCTTGGCGTTTTTGCCGATAGTAACATGGGGATGGAATATGCAGCCGTCTCCAATCTCTACACCCTCAGCTATGGCGACAAAGGGACCTATGTAACAATCTTTTCCAATCTTTGCAGAAGAGTCAATAAAAGCAAGTTCACTGATACCTTTACGCTTGGGTTTCATGCTTTCGTAAATCTGGAGCAATTTTGCCACAGCCTCTCTGGCATCCGCTACTTTTATGAGTGTTGCTTTTATCTCTTTCTTGGGCTCAAAATTGTCATTGACAAGCACTACACTACTTTCTGTTTCATATATGTAGTGCTCGTATTTATCGTTGGCAAGGAAACTGATACAGCCAGGCTTGCCCTCTTCGATTTTTGCGAAGTTGTTAACTGTTGCCTTAGGGTCGCCAACAATGGTTCCACCAATAAGGCCAGCTATCATTTCTGCACTGAATTCCACCTTTATATAAATTTATCTAAACTCTAAACTGTAATCTCTAAACACTAAACTAAAAGAGCCATCTGTGCCTGAACCTCTTTTGCTTTTTCTGCGGCAACGGCAGCAAAGTTTTCTGTATTGTCTGCATAGATGATGGCACGGCTGCTGTTGACGAGCAGGCCGCAATCTTCAATCATTCCGTATTTACATACCTCCTCCAAGCTTCCGCCCTGTGCGCCGATACCGGGAACAAGCAGGAATGCTTTGGGGGCAACCTTACGAATGTCTTTGAACATCTCGCCACGTGTGGCTCCTACTACATACATCATATTCTCGTCATTTCCCCATTCCTGACTCTTGCGGATTACTTTCTCAAACAAGCGTTCGCCGTTGTTGTCTTCGGTGAGTTGAAAATCGAACGACCCCTTGTTGCTGGTCAATGCCAACAGGATGACCCATTTTCCTTCATATCCATCCAAGAATGGTGTTACACTGTCCTCACCCATGTAGGGTGCAACGGTCAGGGCATCCACATCATATTCGCCAAAGAAGGTACGGGCATACATCTTGCTGGTATTGCCGATGTCTCCACGCTTGGCATCTGCTACTATAAACTGGTCAGGGTAGTTCTCCTTCAAATATTTAACTGTTTTCTCGAAGGCTATCATTCCTTTCACGCCGAATGCCTCATAAAATGCCAAGTTGGGCTTGTATGCCACGCAGTAGGGAGCCGTGGCATCTATGATGGCTTTGTTGAAGGCGAAGATGGGGTCTTCTTCCTTCAGAAGATGTTCGGGTATTTTTTTGAGGTCTGTGTCCAAACCTACGCAGAGAAAACTCTGTTTTTTCTTTATATTCTCAAATAGTTCTTTTCTTGTCATAATTCTAATCTCTAATCTCTCAACTTTACAACGCCGCTTCCTTCATACGTTCTGCATTTTCCGCTACGATGAGGTGGTCGATGCAATCCTGTATCTGTCCGTCCATAAAGGCGTTCAGATTATATATGGTATAGCCAATGCGGTGGTCTGTGATACGCCCCTGAGGATAGTTGTAGGTACGTATCTTGGCAGATCTGTCGCCAGTGGAAACCATGGTTTTTCTCTTTGAAGCTATATCGTCCAAGTATTTCTGGTGCTCCTTATCATATATAAATGTGCGCAGGCGCGCGAGAGCACGTTCCTTGTTCTTGGGCTGG